>JAEEGL015772045.1_pt1 | contig 10182 bp, 4 predicted proteins | sample 9134231 | NCBI WGS metagenome assembly JAEEGL01 (sample SAMN16246548, study PRJNA631951) | gut metagenome | biome: gut microbiome; feature: rumen; material: fiber-attached | host: Bos | place: Iran: Karaj | collected 2018-10
AGACCTGAATAGACTTAAAGTAGTGCTTGCAGACAAAAAGCGCACTAACAAATGGCTTGCCGAACAATTAGGTAAAGATCCGGCAACCATATCAAAATGGTGTACCAATAATGCGCAACCAAACTTGGAGAATCTAGTTGAAATCGCTAGATGTCTCGAAGTTGACATCAATGAGCTTATTCGAAAATAGCAACTATATAAAACAAAGAACCTAAAATGATTATTAACCGATAATGCATAACAATGGCTATTAATACTTGTATTATTGAGATCTTGTTTTCCCATTTTAAAAGCATTATGGTTATAGTCACTTTAATCAAATAATAGTAGATATGGCAAATATTATCACTTGGGTATCATTAGCAGCAATCTTTTTAGTGTTCATCCTGTTTATGATTGAACTTCGAAAGGTTAGAAGTGCCAACAAACTGATAAGTTCATTACTTGGCACAGATAATATTATCGATTCTTTTGCAGGAACGAAACTGGAAGAGTTAGGTGAAGTGTATAGGAAAACGGTAAATGTTGCAGTACCCAACGGAACAAAATCAAATGTTCCTTCAGCTAATTATTTTAATGATGATAATGTTTCCAGGGCACATAAATTGAACCTTAGAATGCTAGACACAGCATCTGGTACACTGGTTGGTCTTGGTTTGTTGGGAACATTCCTTGGTTTAACGGTAGGTATACTTGGATTTAACAGTTCCGATTCTAGCAATATACAGCAGAGCATTCAGAACTTACTTGGGGGTATGGGTACAGCATTTAGTACATCATTGCTTGGTATGTTCTGTTCTCTCGTTTACACAGCGTTTGATAAAACGATGCGTAATAAGTTGCACAGAAACCTCTATTCTTTCACTGAAAAGTTGGACGACCAATATTATATTGATGACAACTCACTTCAAGAGATGAAGCAGGCAGCGTTAGTCGATAAAATGATAAAAGCTGTTCAGACAGAACTGAACTCGAAGCTAATGTACTCTAACGATTCAGGAGAAAATGTCACTATCGGGAATGCAATCCGCGAAATTCTTACTGAAAATACAGAGCAGTCAAAGGCATTGAAATCCTTCTCTACCGATCTTGCAATGGAACTTAACAATGGCTTCGATGAAGTGTTATCTCGACAAATGCAGCAAAAGATACTGCCACTTATGGAGAGCGTGGATGCGACAACAAAGTCTGTAGTCGAACATATAGACCAAATGGCTTCGACGGTTGCTTCACCTGCTTCTGGTATGATGGAAAGCGTTGTTGATGAGTTGAAGAAGAGTATGACTGCAATTATTGACGAATTTAAGTCAAACCTCTCAGGAACTGCAACTTCTCAACTAGAAGCGCTTGCTCTTCAGCTTGGCACAGCTTCTCAAACAATGGGTGACTTCCCCAAGAATATGGAGAATATCTCTAATACACTTCAGGTGACAATAGAGGAGGTAAAGACCGCTATTTCTGAGATTAGTAAGACTTCTGCAAATGCTAATTCTGCAGCAATGCAGCAAATGCAGGAGCAAATAGCTTTTGCTACTGGTTCTATCAGCAATGCTATTACAGAAGTCAAGGAGGTCATGAGTGGTATCACTCAAAGTTCTCAGGAGCAAAGCAATCAGATGATTAACAAGCTCTCTGATGCAACAGAGAAAATTGGAACATTCCTTGATAATACGATTATGAGCCTATCTTCTTCTGTTCAGAATTCAATGAAGTCCATAACCGATGATGTCAGTAACAAACAAGCAGACCTTATTGCACTGCAGGAAGATACCACTAGCCAGACAAAGAAACTGCTTGAAGCATTTAATGAGGGACTTGACCGCCTGGAGAAGATGAACGAATACATCACCGGCACAATGAATGGATTCAAGCAAGCCCAAGGAGAGATAAGCATCAGTACTGGTAATCTGAGGACTATAAGTGGTGATATGAAATTGGCAACAGAACTCTTCAATAAAGGGCAGAACGATTACACAGAGAAACTTAATCAGCTACAGATATCAAGTCAAAGAGGAATTGATCATGTGGCAGAGTTGCTTAAGAACTCTGGCGAGATGTCAGAAGAATACGCACAAAAGTTTGAAATCATTAAGCAGGGACTCAGTGGTATTTTCAGCCAGTTACAGACCGGACTGACGGAATATAGTCGTACAGTACAAGCCACCACACAAAAGTACTTGGATATGTATACGACGAACTTGACCCAGACAACTGATGCCCTTTCTAGCACAATCCAGCAACAAAATGAGGTTGTTGAGATGCTAAATGAAATCTTATCACGTAAGAGATAATGAAGAAGTATAAAAAAGAGTACGAGCACAAAGAAGAGAACGTTTTTTCTCTTTCAACTGGAGATTTGATGGCAGGTTTGCTTTTCATCTTCATCCTCCTGCTTATGGGCGCACTTCTTCAGGTACAGGAGAAAGCTGAGCAGGATGAAGAAATTGTGAAGCGATATGACCAAATTAAGACCCAGCTCTATATCGATCTTCAAGAAGAGTTTAAGAAAGACTTGACGGTATGGCGAGCAACGATTGATTCTACGCTCTGCATCAGATTCCAAGAGCCCTCTATGCTCTTTGATGAAGGTGAGGACGTACTAAAACCGAAATTTAAAGAAATTCTTGATGATTTCTTCCCTCGTTACATCGCGGTTCTGAGCAGACCACAGTATAAGGATAATATAGAGGAGATACGTATTGAAGGGCATACCAACAGCAATGGTGGCTATTACTCAAATATGGAGCTGTCGCAAGACAGAACAAGAGCTGTATTACAGTATTGCTTTAGTCTGATGAAGGATGAAGATGTATTGTGGTTAAAAGGGTTGGTTACGGCAAATGGATTATCCTCTAGTCATTTGATATTGACAAAGTCCGGCGAAGAAGACAAAGATTTGTCTCGACGCGTGGAGTTTCGTGTAAGAACAAATGCTGAAAAGCAGCTTGAAGATATTGCAGACAAACGATTTAAAAGTAGAAAGTAATGTCAGACGCTTATACTCTCTTGAGCATGAATAAGGAAGTTCTAAAAGACTTCGAACTCCAAGCTCTCAGGATTGATGACCATCAGATTGAAAAGATCATCAATCAGAATCTTCGTAAGCTGAAGGAGATCGAAATGCGCATGTTTGCTAATGAGGGTATTAAGGTAAACAAACAGTCTATAGAAGAAGTTTTGTATAAAGTATTAGAGGCAGCTCATTCTGGCAAAACAAATATGGACGATTGGACAATGCGTGAGCTCAGAATCGTTTCATACTACATGATGAAACTTCAAAATGAAGAGACCGTCTACAATTACGCTTTGGCTTTATTAGATAAGGGGTGGAAGAATATGTTCTTTAATGGCCTTGTATTCTATGTGATGAATTCGTGGAATTTGATTAAGCCAGAACTTAGGAAGAATACGTGTCAGCTAATTACAAAGAAACTCCAACAATATTCAGATAATAATCGCAAGTATCTGATGCTGAAGAATCATTCCAATTTCTTTGAGGAAGCTGGCCCTATCAGGATGGCGACATTACTTGCCAGCAAAAATCAGGACGTAAGAGAGGCTCCTCAGATTCTTGGAAACAAGCAAGCATCTTTCGCTCAGTCTTATTATTCTGATGTAATTGTGAAGTATTGCGAAAAGAAAGACCTGGATATAGATACATTAGAAGAGATATTTGAGACCCATACTGATGCAAGGACAAAGAAACTTGTCTTTGCTAACCTTGTTATTCAGGCCGATAAAGATGGCGATGCCGTCAAACAGACACAAATCAGCAAGTTTATTAATCGCATTTTAGGCGATGTCACTCTTGCCGCAACGTGGGCACCATTCCCAGGAGCAACTACAGAAGAAGCATTGAAACTGAAACATGCTATGCAGTTGGTGAATCTTTGGTTCGCAAGAAGAATTATAGAAACCTTCTTTGAGGTGTGTGTGCAAGATAGAGACAGAAAAGTTTTCTGGTTAAATTATGTCCAATACGTCAGTGGATTCAAAATAGTTGGTTCTACAATGACGAAACGAGCATTGCAGAATGATCCAAGAACAAGTACAATGTTTCTCCGTCACTTCATTGAAACGAATTCCAACTATTCTCAGACATCAGCACTTGTTCTGTGTATCAAGAACAAAGTTATGGTGGAATTTTCAGATACAGGTGCTTTGTACGTGTATAATCAAGGACATAACCAGACGAAATTCCTCAGAAATGGAGTAAGGTTTATGAATTCCACGAATGATTTGAAGATTCCATCAATGCAGCAATTAGTTGTATTATATGACTGGGGCGGTAAGTATTATAATGAAGAGGGAAGAATGACTCACCAGGGACATTGGCAGACACGTCTAACCGGCTGGATGAGAGACAAGGTATTGTCGAAAGACAACACCGCTATGTCATACTTTGAAACTAAGGATGACAAAACTTTTGTAGCCCAGGAACTTCCAAAGGAAAAGCCTATAACAAAGCCTGTCTCTACAGTAGAAAAGACTGTTGTAGAACATTCTCTGAGTCAACAGAAATCTGTGGAGACGCCTCGTTCATCTGTCCAACCAACAAGAAAGTCAGACATTCAAGTTTCTCTTTTTGAACAACCCAAGCCTGAAAGTAGTCAAAACATATCTTCATCACAACCATCTAAATTCCTTCCTGTTGTATACGAGACTAGGATTGCTTTTATGGTTTCAAGTAAATGGGTCTTTAATGATATGTGTCGAGTTGTATGCAATAATAAAGGGTATTATGTGAACATATCTCGCGGACAGCGTTTTGTTTTAATTCGTCGCATGTTCAATAATGTAAGACCTATTGGAAGTATCTGGATTAAGAGACCAAATAAAGACGGTTGGTCGCAGGTAACTCACGCGGTGTCTGGTGTAGAGTATATGATAGGATATATTAAGCAAGGAGGCGGTGGGGTGTTATATAAGTTGGCGGCCAGCCATCATGATTTTGTAATGATTAAACCTCAATAAATATGTTAAGTCAGAGTGTAAATAGTAAAGGACTTTTGTTCACGGTGAATTTCAATGGACACGACCTCCACTTCCAAGAGTGGAAGGCGACAGATGATTGTATTTACTATTTCCCATTAGCTACACTCGTCGACAATGGTTATGCTAAGGCATCAAAAGAGGGTTGTCTTGTGCCATACGAGAACATTTATCTCCTTGATGATGATGACAGGATGTTATTGGGAGTGCCAGAGGCTTACGACAAAGCACTTCGCCTACGCGGTGAGGGTATGCTTAACACTTCAGACTTCAAATATAAGCTGGAATTCCTGACCCATGTTCCTGATGGCGACATGTTAAATTACGAGTTAGGCGGAAACATTTTAGTCTGTGGCGATAACAAGTATCTGCTCTCAGAAGTTCAGTATGAACTATTACGGAAAATTGAGGCTTTTAATTCAGAAGATGTTGCTGTTAAAACTACCGACTATAATCTTAGATCATTTGCCGAAATAAAGGAATTGGCAATTGAAGCAGAGTGTAATCTTGATAGTTACTTGGAAAACGAGAATGTCTATGTACCAGGTAAAATAAAAATAGAGGTAGGTAGTGACGATGAAGGATTTACCGTTGAGCCGTCTCTCGATATTGAAGAAAATAAAAAATTCCAAAACTACTTCGAAAGAGGAAGAAAAGTACAAGGTCAATATCCGCTTCAAAAGGAGAATGGCGAAAGAGTTCGTGTCGTTTTAGATCCTGTTCAGAAGGAAAACTTGGAACAGCTAAAAAAGACAGGCGGAAGACACAAGACCCGTGAACAGATTAGAGAATTAACCGAACATCCCACAGAGTATTTCGATCCAGACGTGTTCGATTTGTCGGAATTGTATAGTGATAGAGTAATAGAAATTGGTATTTATAAACCGAAATTCTATCCATTCATATGTCCATATAAGTCCTGTTGGATAGCAGGAGCAACTGTTGAAACTCCAGGTAACGGCACTACAAAGATAAACATTTGCAATGAAGAAGAACTCGCTAATCTTAAACATTGTATTAAGAAAGCAGAGGAAAACAATGATAGTATTGTTGACTATAATGATGCGCAAATAGATATTGATGATGCTCGTTTTCTTGCAGATACAGCGGAGAAACAGTTGAGAAGTCCTAATAAGCCCATAAAACCCGAAGGAGGTGGGCGTAAAGTCCTGATTATTGAGGAAAATGCAGAGGAAGTGGGCTTCGCCGTAAAAGAAAGGGTTATTGAAAGAGGCGACAAATATACGCTATTCAAGAATCCATTCTTGCAGGAAGGATTTGCCTTAAAAGAACATCAAGAAGAAGGTGTCGCATGGTTACAACACATGTATAATAGCAAAGCAAGTGGTTGCCTCATGGCAGATGATATGGGATTAGGTAAGACTTTACAGATACTTTATTTCATTGATTGGCATTCGAGAAAGTATCCTAATCATAAACCATATTTGATTGTGGCCCCCGTCTCGCTTCTTGAAAACTGGGAGAATGAATATAATCGTTTCTTTATGACTCCTCGCCTATTTATTGACAGACTAACTTCTAAAGATGTGCCACGTCAATTCAATCGGGATATTGTTGACAGAATGCAGAAGATGGATATTATCCTTACCAATTATGAATCTCTGCGAATCTCTCAGTTGAATTTCTGCGCAGTTGAGTTTGATATTGTGGCTTTGGATGAAGCACAGAAGATAAAAACGCCAGGAACAATGGTCACAAATGCTGCCAAAGCACTAAAAAGCAACTTCAAAGTTGCAATGACTGGTACTCCTGTTGAGAATTCCTTGCTCGACCTCTGGTGCATAATGGATTTCTGTGTTCCTGGACTTTTGGGAAATGCGAAAGCTTTTGCCGCACACTATCAGAATCCTTTAAAGAAGGAGGATACCGATATTGTCGCTTTAGGAAATGAAGTGCATGACAAACTTGGCGTTTACTTCATGAGACGTTTGAAAAAGGATGCCGCAAAAGACCTTCCTGAGAAATATGAGTTCAAACAGCAAATAGAGATGCCGTCTGTTCAAGAAAACACATATAGAAATGTTATCAATAATTATGTAAGCGGTCAACAACCTAATATGCTTCTGACCATTATGGACATACGTGAGATTTCGGAACATCCGTATCTATATGACTCCACTTTGGCAAGCCATGAGTTAGACGAACTTGTCGATACATCTGCAAGATTACAGGCAACTATTCCTTTCCTAGACAGAATAAAGGCCAAGGGCGAAAAGGTTATTATCTTTGCTGAACGTAAGGAAACTCAGAAGATGTTACAAAGGGTTTGTTATGAAAGATATGGTCTTGTGACAAAGATCATAAATGGTGATACACCGTCAATCGTTACGAGGCAGTCCTCGGGAAAGCAGTCGCGACAAGCCAGTATTGACGAGTTTCAAGCTGTTGACGGATTTAATGTGATTATTATGTCTCCTGTAGCTGCTGGAATGGGATTGAATGTAACGGCAGCAAACCATGTTATACATTACAGCAGGCATTGGAACCCTGCAAAGGAGAATCAAGCAACAGACCGTGCCTACCGTATTGGTCAGGATAAAGATGTCTATGTCTATTATCCAATGGCTGTATGTAAGAATTTCAAGTCATTTGATGAAACATTGGATGAGCTACTCTCACGAAAAACCTCTTTGGCAACCTCTACCATCTTCCCAACAGAACGTGTGGAGGTTAAGCAAGATGAACTTGGACAAATGTTGTTTGGCGTAAATTAATAAACTACTGATTATGGGATTTGTAGATTTTCTAATTACAAAGCTTGTTGGATATGACATCCTCAAAAGCGAAAAAGAGCTGAAAGTATCTTTAGGAAATGCCCAAAGACAAATATCTTCGTTGTCTCAACAGAAGGAGATACTTCAGGAATCTGTTGAAGGGAAACAAGGACAGATTATATCATTAAGTCAGGAAGTTACCAATATTAAAGGACAGATAGATTCCAAAGATCGTAATTTGGAACAGCTGGCAGAGTCAGTTAAAACTCACCAAAAAGAAATTGAACGATTAGAATGTGTTGTTGGCGAAAAAAGCGAGGATATAAACATCCTTTCTAAAAGAATCGAGGAGAAGCAACGAGAGAATGAAGAACTTGCAGCATCTTTTAGTACCAAGATTGAAGAGTTGATTAGTACTGTAAGTTCAAAAGACCAGGAGATAGGCGACCTAACAGAAAAAGTCGAAAAGCTGGATGCCCAAAACAAAAGCAAACAGGGAACCATAATGAATCATGTAAAGAAGATAAATGCCTTGTCTGCAGAATTGGAAGAGCTTAAAGATCTTTCTGGTCAATATTCTGTTGAACACGAAGAACTGATACAATTAAAAGTAAAATATGACACTCTTTCTTCTGAAAAGACCGACTTGATTGTAAAGGTTGAGGAAGCTGGAAAAGAGAATGAATCCTTGGAGAAAGCTAATAAGGCTCTTTCAGACCAGGTCACTTCTTTAGAACAGCAACTTGCCAATACGCCTACAACAAATCCTGATGAAATCCGTGAATTAGAAGCACAAATTCAGAAGAATGAGGAAACTATCCAAGCAAAAACTAGAGATATTGAGATTCTGAATAGTGAGAAGCAGGATTTAACGTCTCAGTTTGATGAAGTGTGCCGTGAATTAAATGCGGTTAGAAGTGAAAAAGATTCGTTGTCAGAAAAAATATCTGCAATTGAAACACTATATAAGAATCTTCAAGATGATTATGCAGACTTGTCTAAGAACTATGCAGATCTTCAAGAGAAACTTTCTACATTAGAAGTTGTAAGGAATGAAAACGAAGAAGTTGATCAGCCGGATTTGGCCGAGGAGCAGGAGATTGTTCCCGATGATTCCTCAATATCTGAAGTTGTAGAAAAAACAAATCAAGAAGGAGGCAATCTTTCTGAATCAGATACAGATGAAAGTCTTGAAACGAGCAATGATATCGTTATTGACATTGCGGAACCGAACAAAGATGATGAGCATGAACCTTTGGTCGTTAAGCCAAGTTCCACAAGGAAGATAACGAGAACTAAGGAAGAAGAGGCAATTGAACAGAGCGGTGACAGCATAGTAGACTTCCCACTTATTGTCAATGACTCTAATAAGCAAACACAGCGTACAATAGAATATGTCTATGACGAAAATAACCAGATTGTATACGCCGACGAATTCTTTGATCGAAGTGCAGAAGAGATTGCCCATGTAAGCAGAAAAATGTCGGAAGCCGAGATAAGTGGCAATGTTTATTGGACTTGTGGACTATGCCATCATCGGGTAAAGATTGCACACCGGACTTATAATAGCAAAGAGTCTCTCTTCTTCATTCATGCCACTAGAGATCACTATTGTCCTTGGTTAAACAAATCGACAAGTTCAAAGGATGTAACAGTCGAAGAAAGCTCTTTATTGTCTGCTGACGAATTGATATTGGAAGACGCATTAGAGGAGCAAAAGCCCAAAAGTCGTGAATTAAAAGAGAAGATATATTCTTTATTAACTTCCCAGACAAGCTCAGAAATGGGTGTTGAAGATGTCAAAATGGACGAAATTATAAGGAGTAATGTTCCTTATATGAGATGGCGTAGGCCAGACATATCTTTTGTGTATAATGGTAGGAAGGTCGTTATTGAACTTCAAAAGAAAAGCCATGATCTTGACACAATTGTTGATAGAGACGTCTTTTTCAGACTAAATGATATTCAGATACTTTGGGTGTTTGGTAGTGACAGCGACTCTTCTTATGACTATATGAGAAAGCTGAACTACAAGAACACTATGTTTGATAATCACCGAAATGTTTTTGTCTTTGACAAAGAAGCACAAATAACAAGTGAAGAAAACAACACTCTATTCCTTAAATGTAATTGGCTCGATGAAGATGACAATTGGTATTTTAGGATCGATAACTCTGGAGCCAATGGCAAATTGGTAAATCTTAGTGACTTTGTCTTTGATGACGAGTATTGCAAGCCATATCATTTCGACGCTAATGAGGAATACTTCTTGAAACATCCAGAAGCCCGCGATGCCTATATAGCCAAAAAGATGTCACGCGAAGAATTGAAAAAGGCAATAGAAGAGAAGTGGATGCGTGATTCGAGTTATGAGGAAGCTCAGGCACAGATGCGTCAGCGTAATGCCAAGGCTACTCCATATTGTGTCAAAGGTCTATGGGGATTCAGATTTAAC
>JAEEGL015791474.1_pt1 | contig 10182 bp, 6 predicted proteins | sample 9134231 | NCBI WGS metagenome assembly JAEEGL01 (sample SAMN16246548, study PRJNA631951) | gut metagenome | biome: gut microbiome; feature: rumen; material: fiber-attached | host: Bos | place: Iran: Karaj | collected 2018-10
CATCGTTGTCGAAATCGGGGTTTTCCAGCATGAAGGTGAGGTCGAAAGGTTGTTCCACGTCTTCGGCAGCGACGTTGGAGAGGAAAGTCATGCCTTCTGTACGTGCTTGTGCGGTCAGTTGCTCCACTTCGATGCCTTTGGTGCAAGTCTTTGTTCATTCAAGATTCGCTTTGTTCAAATTAACAGGAAACTCTTGACAATGTCAAAAATTTTTCGTAACTTTGTACAGGAATACATCCAAAGGGAGTATCCCCAACAGATAAAAACGCTGTTACAGATATAAGAAGAATTTGTACAAATCTAACCAATATTTGTGCAAATTCTTCTTTTATTTGTATAAATCTAAGTTATATTTGTAAGTCGTTACGGGCAAAGGGTAAAGGCAGATACGGGCTAACGATAAATGTCGATACGAGTGTAGGGCAAAGGGAGATGTGGGCTAAAAAAATAAGTAGTGAAAATGCCTCTTGCATTGTGTCGAAAGAAAGACAAAAAATGCTCCGATTATTTTGTCTCTTTAGAAATAATTTGTAAATTTGCATATCACTAAAAGAAACGTTTATGAAAGTACGATTTGTAGTTTGCCTATGGGGAATGTTGCTGTTGGCAGCTTGTCGAAATCAGGGTTCTCAACAAGGGAATACGGCTGACAATGCGGGAGCTGCTGACACGATGGCGTTGGATTATGCCAAGGGTTTTGTCGTGAAGAACATGGAGAATGGAGTGCGGCTGGTGGATGTGGCCGACCCGCAGACGGATGAAGACAGGATGCCTGTGAGCTATCACTTTGCGTTGGTGCCGAAAGGGAGCGAGGCTGTGGTGCCAGAGGGCTACACGAGGGTGGATGTACCTGTGGAACGGACACTGGTGATGACGATGTTGCAGCTGTCGAACTTCACGGCATTGGAAGGTCTGGATGTGGTGAAGGGCATCACGGGTACGAAAAACCTCTTTAATAAGGACATTCGTCAACGGGTGGACGATGGACGGATTGTAAAGATTGGCATGGAGGGCAACTTCGATACGGAGCTGATTCTGGCTGCCAATCCCGAAATCATCTTCATCTCGCCCTTCAAGCGTGGCGGTTATGATGCCATCAAAGAGACGGGTGTCACGCTGGTGCCTCACTTGGGTTACAAGGAGTCGCATCCCTTGGGACAGGCAGAGTGGGTGAAGTATGTGGGGATGTTCATTGGGAAGGAAAGAGAGGCAGAAGTGCTCTTCGAAGGAATCAAACATCGCTACCTTGCGTTGGCAGAGAAGGTGGCGCAAACGAAAGAACGTCCGACGGTGTTTAGCGGTGAGATGCACGGTGGCAACTGGTTTGCCGTAGGTGGTAAGAATCATTTGGCACAGCTCTTCCGCGATGCTGGGGCTGAGTATATTTTGAAGGACGACAACACGGGTGGGGTGCCTATTGAGTATGAACAGATGTACGCCACAGCAGCGAATGCCGACTATTGGCGCATCCTCAACAGCTATCCAGGTGACTTCTCATACGAAGCGTTGAAGGCATCGGAGCCACGCAATGAGCTTTTTAAGGCATTCAAAGAGAAGCACGTGATTTACTGCAACATGAAGCAGACACCCTACTACGAGACTTCGCCTGTAGAACCCGACGTGCTCTTGGCTGACTTGGTGGCTATCTTCCATCCCGAAGTGTCAGCACCCGACTATGAGCCACGATACTATCAACTGCTAAAGCCATGAAGATTGCCTCGAAGTTTATATTGCTGTTTGTGGGGGCGATGGTCTTCTTTGTCCTCAACCTCCTGTTGGGTACGGTGAAGATTCCTGTGGAGTCCATCTTGCGTATCTTGATAGGCGATGATAGCGTGTCGGAAATCTGGCGCAACATCATCCTCAGTTCGCGAGTGCCACAGGCTCTGACTGCCACAGTGGCAGGTGCGGGTTTGGCAGTGAGCGGTTTGCAGATGCAGACCGTTTTCCGCAATCCGTTGGCTGGCCCTTCCGTCTTGGGTATCTCCAACGGTGCGTCCCTCGGTGTGGCTTTTGTCGTGCTGCTGTCGGGTTCGTTGGGTGGTGTGGCATTGAGCCGCCTCGGTTATTTAGGCGATGCTGCCATGTCGGTGGCTGCCATCGTGGGAGCTTTGGCCGTGATGGCACTCATTCTCTATGTGTCGCAGAAAGTGAAGGGCAATGTCACCCTGCTCATCATTGGCGTGATGATAGGTTACCTCGCCACCGCCATCATCGGTGTGTTGAAGTTCTTCTCGGCAGAGGAAGATGTGAAGGCTTACGTGGTGTGGGGACTTGGTTCGTTTGCCCGTGTGTCGGGCGACCAGATGATGCTCTTTGTGTTGCTCATGGTGGGCTTGCTTCCGCTGAGTATGTTACTTTCCAAGACGATGAACCTCTTGCTGCTCGGCGACTACTATGCCAGCAATCTTGGCTTGAACCTGCGTCGTGCCCGTCTGCTCGTCATCAGCAGTTCGGGCATCCTCGTTGCCATCGTCACTGCTTATTGTGGCCCCATCATGTTCATCGGATTGGCTGTTCCCCACTTGTGTCGTGCTCTCTTCCAGACGAGTGACCACCGCATTCTCATGCCTGCAACGATGCTGACGGGAGCTTGTCTTGCCCTCGTCTGCAATCTTGTTGCCCGAATGCCTGGCTTTGAAGGAGCTTTGCCTGTCAACTCCGTCACCGCCTTGGTCGGCGCACCTATTATCGCGAGTGTATTATTCCGTCGTCATCAATCAATAGAATAGTCAATTCGCCGTAGGGGAGAAGGGGACGGCAATGCTGTTCGCAATGGCTGACGACGGTGTGGGTGAAATCTTTGAGTTGACTGGAGGGAATGATGCCCCATAGTTCTCTTGCCAAGGTGATGTCTTTCACTTTGTCGATGGTTTGGGGGAGGCATCCTGCTTCTTGTAGCATCTGGACGATGAACGCTTTGTTCATCGTCTGTTTTTTACTGTGGGTGTCGAGATGTCCTTCTGCGAGTTTGACTGCTTTGCCGAGCATGATGCCGAGGGTGACTTGCGGAATGTGAAGGTCGTTGGCTATCTGCAAGGTGGCTCCGATGGCGTTGCCGTACTCCACGAAGGCTTGTTGGGGTAGGTGGGGGTAGTGTTTCTGAAGAAAATTGGCACTCTTGGCACCGCTGTGGATGACGACTCGCTCCGTACCACTTGCTTTTGCCACCTCCATGCACTTGCGGATGCTCTCAATAAAAGCTTCCTCGGAGAAAGGTTTGACGATGCCTGACACACCAATGATGGAGATGCCACCTTCGATGCCGAGACGTGGGTTAAAGGTCTTTTGGGCGATGGCTTCGCCTTGAGGGACGGAAATGCAGACTTTCAGCTTCGGCTCTTCTTGGGTGATGGGGAGGGGGAAACTATTCTTGTGGTTTTGTAAGAGAAGGGCGATGTTGTCTTTGAGCATCTGGCGAGGGCCTTTGTTGATGGCTGCTTCGCCTACGGGATAGTCGAAGCCAGGCAGGGTGAATCTGCCAACACCAACGCAACCTACAATCTCAAATTGTTCAGCCCTCTCCACTTTGGCACGTATCTCGATACCGTCGGTCACATCGGGGTCGTCGCCCGCTTCCTTGATACAATAGGCATCGTCTTCGCCATAGCCGACTGCCACCACGATGGTCTCGCCGTTGGGGAGAATGACGGGCACTTCGGAGGGTGTTTCGCCTTTTAGTAAGCGTGTTGTGGCTGCCACGGCTGCCGCTGTGGCACAGGTGCCTGTAGTGAGTCCGCTGTGTAGGGGGTAGAAGTCAGGTAACAGCTTCTCCACCATCCGTCGCAATCCGTGTTCGCCATTCACTCGATGGAAGACTTGGGGCGTGTCTGGGCGACGGATGGCATACATCTTCATGCCCAGCCTTCTTGCTGCTTCTACTTTTTCCAAGAAGCCACCCGACTCGCCGCTCTCTTTCATCAAAACGCTATCGGCATTAGGCGTATCGGGATAGAAACACAGCTGTTCGTCGGAGGCACCTTGTTCATGGGCTAAATGGATGCTGCTCTCTCGGTTCAGAATACGATGAATGATGCGTACACCTTTGGCTTCCAAAGGCTTCAGCTTGTTGATGCTCTGTACTCCCGTTGTGGCCAGCAGCACCCGAGCGTCAATCTTGCGGATGGCATCGTCGAAGTCGTCGCACCATACGATGTCAGGGTCATGGGGAGGGAAGATGCGCTCGAACCGTATGGCAGGGATGCCCATGTTTTCTGCCACCTTCGCCACCGTCTGATGCAGCACTTCGGCGAAGGGGTGGGCGGCATCGACCAGCAACCCCACCTCATGCGCTTGGCAAAAGGTGGTCATGGCAGCAGCGTCCATCGCTCCACTGATGGCCACGCCATGATGGAGCGACACCTCCTGTTCGCCCGTCTTGGTGCTGTAGTAGAACGTGTTGCCAGCTTCTTCCAGTGCCTCTATCGCCTTGCGACCTTCCGTTGTGCCCCCGAATACTAAAACGCTCTTCATTCTTCTCCTTTTCTGAACAGATGGGTGAAGTGCTTGTTGTAGAGTTCGGAGAGGCCGTGACGGTTGTCGATGGCTTCGCCGACCACGAGCATAGTAGTGAGCGTGAGGTGGTTGTCGTGGACGATGCGTGCGAGGTCTTTGAGTTGACCACGGTAGATGCGCTGGTCGGGCCATGTAAGGTGATAGCAAGCAGCTACGGGGGTCTCGGCTGGATATTCCTGTAGGAGTTCCTTTTGAACATCATCCACAATGGCAGCACTAAGGAAGATGCACATCGTGCTTTGGCTTTTGGCAAGGAGATGGAGTTGCTCTTTCTCGGGCATGGGCGTTCGGCCTTCGCCTCGAGTTAGGATAATGGTTTGGGTGCGTTCGGGAATGGTGAACTGGCTGCGGAGTTCGGCGGCAGCGGCAAGGAAGGAAGAGATACCAGGAGTGATGTGGTAGGACATGCCTTCACGGTCGAAGAAAGCCATCTGTTCTTGGATGGCACCGAAGATGCAGGGGTCGCCCGTGTGGAGACGGACGATGAAGTGGCCTTTGTCGTAGTGTTCCTTCATCAAGGCACATTGCTCTTCGAGGTTCATGTCGGCAGAGGAACGGACGACGGCACCAGGCTTGTGGCAGTCGGTGAGGGTTTTGGGAACGAGGGAACCGGCGTAGAGGATGAGGTCGGCACGTTCAAGCATCTTTCTTCCTCGGACAGAAATAAGGTCGGGGTCTCCAGGGCCAGCACCGACGATTTCGATGTGGGGATGGGAGGATTCAGCGGGAGAACCGCCGATCACAGAAGCTGGGCGCAGGTGGCAGCGGTCGATGGCAAGGGCAGCTGTCCAGTTCCTGCCTTTTATCTTGGGAATGATGAGTTTTCCGTGGTTAGAACCTAAGATAGCGGCAGCCTCACTGACACTTGGAGTGCCAACGTGCTTAGCTACGGTTGTGCTGGGATGGGGAACGTCCACCTTTGCCAGTTCGTCGGCGGTGAAGAACACGACTTCTTCGCCGTATTCGTCCTTCAACACCTCGATAAAGGGTTCGTCAGCTTTCACATCGATGGTGCAATAGCGGTGGGCGCAGGGCAGGATGCCTTGACGGGAAAAAGCCTCGTCTATCTGGTCGTAGATAAGTTCGTAGTCTTCAGGATGGTGTGCCAAGCCAAAGCCGATGGTTCCCACCATGGGCACAAAGTGCAATTCGAGCATCCCGTAGGGGGCATGACGGATGAATGGTGAGACGATGATGAGCAGCTGGAATTTCTTTGGGTCGGCCTCCTTGATATCGTTGATGAGAGTGACATGGTCGGGGAGTGTCTGTTCCAGATAGTCGGTTCCTTCGTCTCGTACTTCCAAGAGCAGGGCTGTGGGTCGGCGGTTGACAAACGCAAAAATGCAGTCGTTCATGTCTTCAATGTCACTTGCCACAGGCCAGTCGAAACGCTTCTCGAAGGTGTCGAGTGCCCAAAGTCCAGCGTTGTCACTTTGGGTGGTAATGACGGGGTTGGCATCGAGGATAGCGGCGACTTGGTGGGTAAGGTCGTTGGCTCCCCCGATGTGTCCGGAGAGGACGGAGATGGCGTGTTGACACAGTGTGTCAACACACACAACGGCGGGGTCAGTGTGCTTGTCTTCGACGAGGGGGGCGATGGTGCGGACGCAGATGCCGAGTGCTCCGATGAAGATGAAGGCATCGTGGTCGTGCCAGTGGGCCGCAACTTGGTTGCGGCATAGGAGACGGGTGGGAGCAGGGAGTTGTTGTTGGAGACGGGCGGCGGTGCGGTGTCCTGCTTCGCCGATGGGGATGATGGCTATTTGGTGCATTTGAGGATGGTGACGGGGTTGTTGTCGTTCAGTTGGATATGGGTATAAGGATGAGGGGTGAGGTGGAGTTCGGTGACAGCTTCCTGCCAGAGTTGGAGGCTCTGAGGCGTGACGCTGTTCATGACGATGGTGCCACCTGTTGGGAGAAGAGGGTAGAGTTTCGCCATGAAGGCTTTGAGGTGACCACCGTGACCGCCGATGAAGACAGCATCGGGGGGCGTTAAGGTGGTTGCGATGGAATCGCAACATACGGAACGGAAATCGCCGATATGGATGTTGATGCCTGGGGCATGGAAGCGACGGGCATTCTCTTGGATGATGGCTTCGCATTCGGGGCGAATTTCGAAGGCTTCGATGCGGAGATGGGGGAAGAGGAGGCGGGCTTCGATGGAGACGGAGCCTGTACAGAAGCCGATGTCCCAAAAGGTGTGACGTTTGGGCAGGTCAAGGGCTTGGAGGGTGAGGAGGCGGATGGGCATCTTCGTAATCATCTTTTCGCGTCCGTTGAGGAGAGAAAAAGAGGAATTGGGGAGGCCGAAGGGGGATGTGGCGGGAAAATCGCCACACACGGAAGGATGAGGGGAAAGGATGAGGCAGTTGGGGTGCTGGAAGTCCTGCTGGGTGGCAGTTTCGAGGGAGAGGGTGCTGATTCTTTCGAGGGAGGGGTTGCCGAGGTGTTCGCCGACGTGCATCTGGTAATGGGTGAAGCCGTAATCGAGCATACGTTGGGCGATGGTGGTGGGAGTGTGTTCCTTGTCGGTCAGAACACCGATTTTGGGCGTTCCTTCGATGAGTGCACGGTCGAACTCTTGCCACGGACGTCCCGTGAGGGAAACGATGCGCATATCGTGGTAGGGAAGGACGAGGCGATGTGCAAGGGTTTGGAGGGAGTTGAAGGTGGGGTAGAGGGTGATTTCGGCATCGGGAAGCTTCTTCTTAATCGTGTTGGCAAAGCCGAAGAAGAGGGGGTCGCCAGAAGCGAAAACAATGATGGCTTTCTCGTCAGGAAAATCGTCGAGGCGCGTGTACTGCTCAAACACGGCATCGAGTGGAGCAGTGATGTCTATCCATTCCGCTTCGTTGGGTAGGAAGGGTGCAACAATCTGATGGTGCCTCTTGCCGCCAGAGAATATTTTGCCGTTTTGGATGAAGGTCAACACTTCGGGAGGGAAAAACGGCTGTGGGTTGTCGGTGATGCCTATGACGATAAAGCGCATAAATCAATCGGTTAAGTGTTCAAAGGTCTCTTCCTGGTTTTAGTTGTTCGGCATCGTCGAAGGTGAGGATGGCGTTGCAAAGGGTGGCAGCGAGATTAGAGCCGCCTTTGCGACCTTCTACGATGATTTTGGGGATGTCCGTGAAGGGCTTGACCATGTGTTTCGACTCACGGACATGGACGAATCCGACGGGGGCGGCGATGATGCCGGCAGGGTGTGCCTTGCCTTTGCGAATGAGGTCGCAAAGTTCCATCAAAGCGGTGGGGGCATTGCCAAAAGCAAAGAGCGCATTGGGGTGTTCTTCGACAGCGATACGGATGCCAGCTTGGGTGCGGGTAATGTTGTTGGCAGAGGAAAACTCTGCCACACGCGGGTCGCTGAGGTAGCACTTGGCTTCGATGCCGAGGCGTGTGAGAGCACCTTTGCGGATGCCGCTGGTGACCATGGTGACATCGGTGACGATGGTCTTGAGGGTGCCGTCCTTCACTTTATTATATAATGTGGCAACGGCTCCTTCGTCGGTGCGGAGAATGTTCTCCATGTCGAAGTCGGCGGTAGTGTGGATGGCATGGAGAAGTGCCCACTTGTGGTCGAGTGGATAATCCTTCCGCTTGAGTTCTCCCTCAATAGTGCGGAACGATTCCATCATGATGAGTTGGCCCTTCTTCTCTTCGCCTTGATATGCCTCTCGGTAGTAGCCACGTGGAGTGATGAACTTTTCATTCCACTCGTAGGATTGCGAGTTGCCGATGAGTACAACCGTGAACATGTCGATGGCTTCTGGGTCGAAGTCGGCAAGGGTGGTGATGGTGGCTTCTTGGTCGGGTCGCCCTGCTTGGCGCACATAGCCAACGGGGGTGTTGGCAGCCCTTCCTTCGGAGAGAAAGATTTCCTTCAAACGGTAAAGCTGCCAGTAGCGACCGTGTGATTTGGGATTGTAGATAGCGGTTACAAAGTCACCGATGGCAGCGGCTTTGATGCGACGTTCAATCACTTCCCAAGGGGTCATCAGGTCGGAGAGGGAGATGACACAGAAATCGTGACCAACAGGAGCACCGAGGAGGGAAGCGGCTTTCTGGAAAGCGGAGATGCCGGGGAGGGTTTCTATGGGGATAGGGGTGGCAACATGGGTGCCGTTTGAAGAAACTTGGAGAAGGCGGGTGCGGTTCATCTCGTGAAGGAGGGGAGCCATGCCATAGATGCCAGCATCGCCCGAAGATATGACCACGACGGTCTTGCCCTCTTCTGCCAGTTGGAAGGCTTGTTCGGCACGTTCACGTTCGTGCTTCATGCCCGTGTCGATGCACTCACACCCATCCTTCAGATAGGGAGTGATGAACTGGAAATAATATTTGTAGCCCACTACGGCATCCGCCTCTCCTACGGCCTTGATGACCGCAGGAGTGATGTCTTCAGGACTGCCAGGTCCGATGCCTGCAACGATAATCTTTTTCATGTTGATGCAAAGATAGTGATTCTTTCTTTATCGACCAAGGGCTTCCCCTTTTATTCTTATTTTTACACTTCTTTTTCGGTGCGCTCGTCACCTCGAAATCGGTGTGACTCACACCGACCCTATCGGTCTGACTCAGACCGCCACCCTCGGTGTGAGTCACACCGTTTTGGAGGTTACTTTTTGAAGCGAACTTTGAGTCCAACGGTGAGCATTCTGCCTGGAGAGAAGAGGGCGAATTTCCGTGTTGAGGAGTCTATACGATGGTCGGTCTTGTCGAAGAGGTTGTCGATGCCAATGCTGGGTTCGATGAGTGCCCATTGGGTACAATCGAAAGTGTGCGAGGTTTTAAGGTTCCAGACGCCAAAACCTGGTGCATCTTCGTATGAGCCAGTGTAGTAAGTCTTCGATTGGAGGCGACCGTTGAGGTTCACGTTGAGTGCATACCGCCTCCATGCGTGGTGGTAGTTGGCGGCGATGGTGGCTGTGTTGCGGATGCTGCGCTCTAAGGGGGACCAACGGGAGCCTTCGACGGAGGAACCATCGGAAACGGAGAGGGAACGGGCGTAGGTGTAGGCATAATTGGCAGAGAGATTGAAGCCAGGGAACAGGTTGGCAGACACATTCACTTGGATGCCTTTCACGTCGCCTTTGTCGCTGTTTACGTAGAGGGAGTATCGTTCCAGTATGGCTGCCTCTTCAGCTGTCATCTCGGGAAACTCTTTTTGTAGCAGGGCGAGCGAGGTGGCATCCACGTCGATGTTCTGTTTCACCACCATATCGTTGATGCGGTTAATGTAACCCGTCACGCTGGCCACCAGTTTGTCGGTGTGGTACTCGGCATTGAGGGCGAAGTAGTTGCTCTTCTCAGGTTTCAAGTCGCGGTTGCCGAAATTGATTTGTGGCTTGCCGCGATTGACTGCATAGTAATGATAGTACAACTCATCTAAACCTGGTGCACGGAAACCAGCGGAGTAGGTGGCACGGAAGTTGAATGCGCCTGGCGAATACATCAGCGTTGCTTTGGGCGTGAAGTGGTTGCCAAAAGTCTCGTGGTGTGTAAGGCGGGCACCCACAGTCGCCGTTACGTTTTGTAAGAACTTATGCTCATGCTGACCGTAGAAGGCGAGGGTGTAAACACCTTTATCAATGTTTCCAGAGGTGGCTTCCAATTCGTCGCGTCGCCAGTTGGAGCCAAAGATGGTGGTGGAGTGTTTCATTAAAC
>JAEEGL010053387.1_pt1 | contig 10181 bp, 15 predicted proteins | sample 9134231 | NCBI WGS metagenome assembly JAEEGL01 (sample SAMN16246548, study PRJNA631951) | gut metagenome | biome: gut microbiome; feature: rumen; material: fiber-attached | host: Bos | place: Iran: Karaj | collected 2018-10
GTCGCGGCTTCCTGTCCCCTGGCGCCAGCTTTGGGCCGCGCTACGTCAACGCGAACTACGCCCCCTCGAACGCGAATTGGAACTACGGGGCTGCCCTTTAAATCCCTGCCAGTCACAACCTCAGCGGTTTGTCTCATAAACTGGTGCGCTGCCCTTCCGGGGTCTCCACGGAGATCAAAATACCATCCGACTGGATCGGCCTGGTAGATCATGAATCGAAAGCTGTTGCGCTCCCGGCGCAGCAGTATGGACGCCGAAGGGATGAAAAGCATGAAACGTGTCACGAATATCTGGAACACCTTCTGCAGCATCGAGACTGCCACAGAAGCCATTTATCGGGGTACTGAGAATAAACGCAGCGACCGGGTCGTCGTGAGGATCTTTGGATACACACGGCACCCGGATCGGGCGGGAACCCTCAACCCAGCAAAAGTGCACAATTATGCTGAGAAAATTGTTGCCGAGCTTTCAGAAGGCAGATGGCAGCATCTTCCGGGAAAGAAAAGACACATCATGTCGAATGGAAAATCGCGGGACATCGAAATCGCCAGGCTGCATGATCATATTGTGCAGTGGGTGGCAATGCTCTCCATTGAGAAGATCCTGACCGCACGCATGTATCGCTACAGTTGCGGAAACATGCCGAAGCGCGGCATCGACGATGCCAGGCGAAATGTTGAGCGCTGGGTTCGGTCCGGTGACTGCAAGTATTTCGTGAAACTGGATATCCGGCATTTCTATCAGACGGTAAAACTGGACAGGCTCAGCTCCATGCTGCACCACACGATCAAAGATCGTCGATTTCTGGAAGTTATGGACCAGATCATCTACAGTTCTTCTGGTGCAAAGGACGACGTTCCATCCGGGCTTGCGATCGGTTACTACTCCAGCCCGTGGCTGGCCAACTTCTACCTCGGGCCGCTGGACCGGTTTATCACCGATCAGTTGGTGAAGACACGACGCGGCAAACGGATCCGGATCGTAAAGCATTATCTGCGCTATGTGGACGATCTGCTGCTCATGGGCAACTCAAAGAATGATCTGAAACATGCTGTTAGAAAAATAATCACCTTTGCAGCCGCCGAGCTGGATCTGGACATCAAAAACTGCTGGGAGATATGCGAGATCGGTGAGCTGCTGCCGCCGGACGGTTCCGGAAAGATGAAACTGAAACCGGGGACCAGAAAAGTCGATATCGTCGGATATTGCTTCACAAGAACGAATACGACAGTCCGGGCACGCAGTTTTCTCCGTATCAGACGGCTGATCAAACGGATCAAATACCGGCTGAGTAAAGACTGGCGCGTAGCACTGAATGCTGCGCAGGCTGTTGTCAGCAGGCTTGGCTGGTTTGTGCATGCAGACTCGCGATTTTTCATCAGAAAGTATGTGTTTCCGAACATCGATATCAGATTCATGAAGGAGGTTATCAGCTATGCGAGTAAAAACGGAATTATCGGAGCGTCCGCCACTGTTTACTGTAGACCGGACGGAAAATCAGGCAATTATCACATTCTATACGGACGTCGAACAGCTGCAGCGTGACGAAGGTGAAGCCTGGGCCGCGATCGCCTGGACCACGGAATGCGCCTGGTCAGACAATATCGCCGAAAGGATCGCCGCAGCGCCGGATCGATGGTTTGAGATGGTAAAGCGTGATTGCTATAACGCCGCCGCAAGAGAAGTCCGCCAGCAGCGCGACGCACTGCTGCAGGAGAGCGATGCAAAGATGGCGCTGGACCGGCTTGGCCTTGTAACTCCGACCGGCAGCACGTTCGCTTCCTGGCTCAGTTTTCTGCGTGGCCTCGGCGGCGTTCTGGATGGAGAAATAGCTGCCTACCGGCAGGCGCTGCGAGACGTCCCGCAGCAGGACGGATTTCCGTATGACGTTCATTGGCCAAAGGAGTGAACCATGAAATCTCAGATCACCCTTGAATGCAAAGAACTGACGGCGATCGTTGCGAAAGCGCTGAAAATCCCGGAGGCCCAGGTAAAACCAACGCGCTACAGCGTCGCTATAGAAGATCTTACCACTGAAGAAGTAGAACGCAGGATCCGTGAACTGATGGAAAGCTGAACCCGGCAAAATGAAAAAAAACATTGTGATAGTTCTTCTGCTGCTCATTGCTCTGTTGTTCCTTTACGCGGCACATTTAGACGGTTTCGTTCACATTAGGGCAATGGCCTTTAATCAGTGCGAGTTTTGCGAGTTTATCAACGACCACGACCTGGACGCGGATCTGCAGTATTTCCCGCAGAACGAGATCGGCGCCATGAAAGAAATCAGCTACGAGCTCGTGCTGAACGCGAAGCTGATATTCGGGCACGACAGGTCAGCGAGGAAACCACTGGTGCGTAACATTGATCTGAACTACTGCCCGGAATGCGGGAGGAAACTGAGATGATGACACGCGACGAGCTGGACGTCTGGATCAACGAGCTTCTGGAGGAAACAGAAAATGAAGATTGAAGAAGCAAAGAAGGCTGTCCTGGACTTGGCCAGAGCAGAAGTAGGCTACCACGAGAAGGCAAGTAATTCCCAGCTGAATGACAAGACAGCAAATAGTGGCGGCGCCAACTATACAAAGTACGCTGAATTTCTGGATTCTTACGCCGGATTCTATAATGGTCCGAAGCAATCGTTTCCCTGGTGCGATTTATTCTACGATTTCTTATTCGTCAAAACATTCGGCCTGGACCTTGGCCGGCAGATGCTTTGTCAGCCGTTGAACAGTGCGGGAGCCGGGTGTCTGTATTCTGCGCAGTATTATAAGGATGCCGGGCGTTTTCACAGAAACTCGCCGGCTGAAGCCGATCAGATTTTCTTTTCCTATAGTCCGGGAGAATACAGTCACACCGGAATAGTAGAATCTGTAAACGGGAATACCATCACGACCATAGAAGGTAACTCGTCCGATTCTGTCGCCAGGAGAAGCTACAAGATCGGGGATCCCAGCATAGTGGGATACGGCACACCAAAGTGGGACCTGGCTGTTAACGACTGGGAAAAGCCTTGGGCAGTTGTTGTGAACGGCCAGATTGTGAATAGTTCCGAGTGGAATCAGGAAGAACAGGAAGATCAGGAAACTGCCCCGAATAAACCGAAGCCGATGCAGCCGATGCAGCCGGCAATGATTCGTAACGGTTCTATCGGGAACACTGTGATCCTGCTGCAGTCTGCTCTCACTGAACGATGTTATGAATGCGGGAAAATCGATGGAGAGTTCGGGAGCATAACCGAAGGAGCGCTGATAGAATTCCAGTACGATTTTGGGCTTGAAGTGGACGGTATTGCCGGGCCTGAGACGTGGCCTGTTCTGCTATACTGTGATTTTGAAAAAAAACAGGAGGAAGAAACAAATGGACGCACCTGAGAAGGCGACAGAAATCAAAGCGGCGATCGCCGCGATCATCGGATTTTTAACTGCACTGTGGGGCTGGCTGGGCTGGACCGTTTTGATCTGGATCTGCGCGATTCTTCTGGATTATGTTTCCGGATCTCTGGCCGCGAAACGTGAGAAAAACTGGTCGAGTGAGGTCGCCAGAGACGGCCTCTGGCATAAGACTGGAGAGATCTTTTCCGTGCTCGTGGCTGCACTGTGCGACATCGCCCTGCAGGTCGTGGCAGAAGGATCTGGAATCCAGATACCTTTCGAGATCGGCCCTCTGCTGACCCCGATTGTGCTTCTGTGGTACATTTTAACGGAAGCCGGCAGCATTATTGAAAACTGCGGACGTCTCGGGGCGCCGGTGCCGAAATGGTTCCGGCAGCGAATTCACGATGCCAAAGAAGCAATCGATCATAACCAGGAGAGCCAGTCCAATAGCCAGGATGTGCCCAATTCGGGCACAGAGGCTGATCTGAATCTGGAAGATATCCTTGCAGAATTTAAGAAAGAATAATCAAACGGCCCGGTGCAGAACCGGGCCGTTTGATATGTCTGCAGTAGAGTCTGCAATAAGAGAAAACTATTCACAGCAGCAGCCCACAGAACAAAACGCGCTCTCAAAAGCCGTTTGCTATTTTAAATCGGGCTGACGAGAAATTTTGCTTTCATTCCCCCACTGAATGTACTGAAATACAAAGAAAACCACGGAAAAACCGTGGTTTTCAGTGGTGGACGATACAAGACTCGAACTTGTGACCTCCCGCACGTCAAGCGGATGCGCTACCAGCTGCGCCAATCGTCCTGGTGGAGATAAGCGGGATCGAACCGCTGACCTCTTGAATGCCATTCCGCTGTAAATCACAGTAATTCCTGATGAAATTGAGAACTGATCTGCAATAGCGATGCAGTCTGTTTATAAACCTGTTGACAGTGTCGAAAAAGTGGGGCTCCGGTGGGGAATTTCAAAGCTGGTCCGTAATGGCCCTGAGATCCTCCACGGACACATCCTGGTAGGCCATCAGCATCTTTGTAGAAGTGTGCCCGATCAGTTCCAGCTTGTCTGCGTCGGCGCCTCTGGTCCGCTTCAGGAGTGTGGCAAAGGTATGCCGGCAGCTGTGCGGCGTCAGGCGGTGCCGACCGTTCTCATCGACGGGATTGTCGATGCCGAGCTTCTCCAGGAGATTGTAAAACAGAGCCCTGTAATCGCTCAGATTGAGTTTTTCTCCGGAACGTCCGAAGATATAGCCGTCCCCCGCCGACGCACGCAGCGCATCGACGTAGCGTTGAATTTTAGGCGATACCGTGACGGTTCTTCCCTTCCCCGCTTCCGTTTTGATCCCGCCGATGAAACAGCGCAGATCCGGATCGTAATCGGCAGCGGTGAGCTGCAGCAGCCCGGACGGCCGGAACCCCAGGTAACACTGGCACAGCGAGATCACCGCAACCGGATCCCCGGCCTCGGCGGCTTTCCGGACCAGCTCCAGCTCGGCCAGAGACAGGCCGGGCTTTTTGCTGCTCTCTCCCGGATCGTTGATCTTCAGGAACTGCGCGAGGTTCCGGTCCTTCGGAACGGCGTCCCGCGGGATCCCGTACTTATAGACCAGGCCGAGAGCCGTCTTGGCGTTCTCCCTGGTGCGCCTGCCGGCGTCGGAATCGTCCAGGCAGTCCTGCAGGTCATCCACGTCCAGATCGTCCATGGCGACATTCCACAGCGGCGCAAACAGACGAAACCCGGCCCTGTAGCAGTTCATGGTGCTTTTATCCCGTTTGTGAGTGGGCTCCCACTGCTCGTATAACTCCCGCAGCGTGATCGCCGTCTTCTTGCGCTGCGTCAGCGTTCCGTTTTTCGGCCGGCGGTCCAGGGCCGACAAAAACGGAAGCGCTGCGAGAGCATCCTTTTTCGTATCGTACTGCCGGGAAACCGTCTGGCGGCGCTTGTGCGGAACCGCGTCCGCCGGCGCGTCCGGAGGCAGCGGATCCACGATCCAGCCGACCGTCTTCACGGCGGCCCACTTTCCGTTCTTCAGTTTATAGACAGAGCCGAGGCCGTTGCCACGGCTTTTTGTTTTCTGCTTCGTGCGCAGCTGCTTCCGGCCGCAGTACGGGCAGAACAGAGCATCGTCAGGGATCTCCCTGGAACACTTCGGAGCTATACACTGCATCGAGGAAACCTGATCAGCCGGCCTTCTTTTTTCCAGCCTGCAAAGAAACACCTGAGAGAAGCACAGAGATGGCCTCCCTGACGTTTTCCGGCGCGGAGTGGTACAAAGCCAGCAGAGCAGCGTCCTCTGCCGTTACGGCCGCGTAAGGCACGTCAGAACGCCCGAGTAAATAATCCGACGTGCAGCTGAAGAGATCGCAGAGGGTGTGGATGGTGGCCGGATCCAGCTGGCGGCTTTCGGACTCATACTGAGAGATGGCTGTATTGCCGACCCTGAGTTTTTCGCCGAGCTGCGCCTGCGTCCATCCCTGCGCCATTCTGAGTTCCCTGATTCTGTTCATGCCGTCACCACCCTGTGGAAAGCTGTGAAAATTATACAATATCGAAAAACCGTTTTGTAGCAGACTTCACAAATCGGCAAGAATCATCCGTTTTAGTCTTGACACTTGCCGTGTTGTGAATTATTTTATATATGCGCTTCACAAATCGTGAAGCGCCTCAGCGCCTTCCCGCCACTGCAAGACGGGAAACGGCAGCAGCCCACAAAACAAAACAGAAAAGGAGCACATGAGAACAATGACAACTGAAAAAAGACAGAACCCGCAGCGCTTCAGCCCTGTTGTGGGCGAAGTGTACGAAAACGCCGGCGGCGGCCGTTTCATCTGCAGGAGCAGCAACGGCAACCACGGCCGGATGCAGAACATCGCAAGCGGCTGGGACTGCGTAGCTCATGGGATCGTCCGGTATGAGGACGGCACCATCGAATGGGACTACTCCACCGGCGGCCAGTTCCTGCCAAAGCCGGAGGAGTTCCGACAGCGCCAGCGCAGCATGCTGAACGCCATGCTCTGCTGCATGATCTGACAGCTTCTTCTCTATTCATCTTCTTTTCATCCCTCTTCCCTTACCCCCGGCGGGCGCGTGCCCGCCACCTGGGCGCGGCAGTTCACAGAGACCCCTACCTCTGCGCCGGTGCAACTCCGGCATCGCCCCGCTTCCATTCAAAACCGGAAAGGACGTGAGAAACATCCAGAACGACCTGAGCCGCCGACTTCGGTACGCGGCTTCGCGCCTGCCGAACAAATTCAGCGAAAATGACGAGCTGTTCCAACTACTGACAGAAGCAGCCGAGGCCCTTGACAACGCGCAGAGCCTGACGCAGCGTCTTCAGGATGCGGCCACCGTGGCGGAAACCACCTACGACCGAAACTTCTCCGCCCTCTTCCGGGAAGCTGCAAAGACCATTGAGGACATGAAGGCCAAGGAGCACGCGATCTACCTCAACGGCAGACGCTCGGCATTCCTGGAAGTGCTCGGCAGCCTGCCGAAGAACGACACCATTCTATCGAAAGGACCATGAGAACACCATGAAGGAGAACTTCGGAAACATCTACTTTAACGCAAGGAAGGCTGCCGGTCTGACACAGGAGCGCTGGGCGGAATTCCTCGGGATCAGCCCTGAAGCCGTGCGGCAGTACGAGAACGGCATCATCATGCCGGGCGAGGACATCCTGCTGCAGATGGCCGACATCAGCGGCATGAAGATCCTCCCCTACTGGCACCTGAGCAGAAAAAGCCGCCTCGCGGCGAGTATTCTCCCGGAGCTTGAAGAGCAGCGGGGACTGCCGGAGGCGGTGCTGGGCCTGCTGATCCAGATTGAGGCCTTCCAGGACAACGGGCTGAAGGCGCTGATCCGGATCGCGCAGGACGGACATGTAGCGGAGGAAGAGCTGCCGGAATTCGAGAAGGCCGTGCAGCAGCTCCGCGAACTGGTGCGCAGCGCTTTCGCGCTGGGCTATGCAAAAAACTGAAAACAGGAGGAGCACATGAGAACACTGCAGGAAATCAGAGAGTGCCCGAAAGAGATCCTCTCGCCGACCGATATTGAAGGCGTGCTCGGGTGCGAACACTACAGCATCAACATTCAGGCTCATGAGGACCCGTCGAAACTCGGCTTCCCGGTCATTGTAATGGGCCGCCGGGTGCGGATCCCGAAGGCAGGCTTCATCAGGTTCATGGAGGGCCTGCCGGAGGAGACAGCATGACGGAACGAGAAAAACTGCAGGCCATTACCGTCGTCGAGATTCAGAGCAACGCAATGGACATCACCAGCGGCAGGATCACCGGCCTGCGTAACCTGAAACACCTGCGAATGCAGAAATACGGCAGCCAGAAGAAGCTCTGCGACGTGCTCGGCTTTGACAGGACCACATACAACTCGTGGGAGCTCTGCAAACACTGGCCGAAGGGCGACGCCATCTGCATCATCGCAGCGGCGCTCGGCTGCACGATCGAGGATCTGTACCGGGATCCGAACGATCCACTGCAGCAGCAGGAGGGCCAGACATGAGCAATAAAAAAATGCCCGGGCGTGACTGCAACACGTCCGGGCGCCATGAAAGCCGAAAGGGCTCACATGAGAACAGCAAGAACATAGCACAAAACGACAGATCTGTCAAGCGCAGAAAGGGGTCCGCGAGGATGGACCAGGAACAACTGCAAAAACCAGCATACTGGGCTGTTCTGCCGGCCGCCGTGCGGTATGACCAGCAGCTGCCGGACAAGGCCAAACTACTCTATGCGGAGATCAGCAGCCTGACCGAGCAGCGCGGTTACTGCTATGCCACAAACGCCTATTTCATGCGCCTCTACGGCATCAGCGAGAGAACGCTGCAGGAGCATCTCAGATCCCTGAAACGCCGCGGCTATATCTCCATCTCCGACGGAGACGGAGGCGCAGGCAGACGGAAGATCTACGCAGGCATCAACCCGCTTGCCGGGAACCCCGCAGAAATCTGCGGGGTTATGCCGAACCCCGCAGAAAATTGCGGGGTAACCCCGCAGAAATCTGCGGGGGGTAATAATAACAAGAAAGATAACAATACCCCCCAAAGCCCCCAAGGGGGCGGAGAGGAGATCTGGGACAAAGAGGCGTTCGACCGGTTCTGGGCGAAGTACCCCAAGAAGAAGGACAAGGCCAAAGCAATCAGGGAATGGAACAAGCTGAAGGCAGACCGCAAGCTCATGAGAGTGATGAGTGCGGCGCTCGGGGCGCAGATGGCGTCTGAGGAGTGGCAGCGCGATAACGGCCGGGCAATTCCTTACCCCTGCAGATGGCTGAGTCACCGGCGCTGGGAGGACGAGCTCGACGTCGCGATCCAGCCGGTGCCCAATTCGGGCACCGACGAGGAGGGGCCGGTATGGATCTGAACGCATGGAAAGCGGCGCAGCAGTCGGTGATCGGCGCCCTGCTGATCGACCCGGATTACAGCGCAGGACAGATCTTCCAGAGCGCTAGGCCCCAGCACTTCGGCGAACCGGAACTCCGGCACGTATTTGAAGCAGCCAGGGAGCTCTGGAGCGAGCACCGGCCGCTGGATCCGGTGACTATCCTCAACCGCGCCGGCAGCGATTACGAAGACCTCCTGCGCAGCTGCATGACTGCCACCCCGACCGTGCGGAACCTGCCGGCCTGGCTGGAGATCTGCAGAAGCTCGGCAAGGCTGACGGCCATGCAGGCCGAGGCGATGGCGATCATGAGCGCGGACCGTGAAGCCGACGCAGCTGCCGCATGGGAACGAATGGGATCCCTGCTGCAGGATACGGACGAAGGCGAGGATCTAAGCCTCAGCGAGCTGATCGGCGACTATATTGACCGCATGCAGGACAAGAGACCCGTCCGATACCTGAACTGGGGCATTGCCGCACTGGACAAGGAGCTCTATGTCAGCGCCGGCCAGTTCGGCGTGATCGCCGCAGACAGCTCGGTCGGCAAGACCGCGCTGGCGCTGCAGTTTGCCTACCACATGGCCGAACAGGGACACCGCGTCGGCTTCTTCAGCCTGGAAACACCGAAGGAAAACCTCGAAGACCGGCTGATGGCGGAGTATCAGATCTCCGGGATCCCGCTGCCGGTCACCAAACGGAAGCAACTGGAGGAACGAGACCTCCGTGCTGCCGGAGAAGCCGGTATGAAGTCCGACCGGATCTGCCTGCGGGTGCTACGGAATTACGAAACGCTGGAACGGATCCGCGCCAAGACAATCCAGAGAAACTTCGACGTGATCTTTATCGACTACGTGCAGCTCATTGACGCGCCGGGGCAGGAACGCTGGAACATCGTGACCAACATCTCCATGGGCCTGCACCGCATGGAGCAGCAGCTGGGGATCACGGTGATCGGGCTGAGCCAGATCACACCGGCGGTCAAGGGCCAGAAGGCACCGACAAAGGACGACCTGCGCGAGAGCCGGCAGCTGAAGCAGGACGCGGATTTCATCCTGCTTCTCTACCCCTATGCCGAGGACGATGCGAAGCCGAACGAACGCGTCCTGGAAATCGCAAAGAACAAGGACGGCCGATGCGCCAGGCACAGGCTGGACTTCATTCCGGAGCACATGAGCTTCCAGTCGCATACTCCCGGATCCATCGGCGAACTGATGAGCGAAGGCAGAATGACCAAAAATCTGCAGCGGATGAAGAAACCGGACCAGGTCCAGTTTGAAGAACTGCCTCCGGGCGGAGAGGAGGAGTTGCCGTTCTGATCAGCAACAGCAAAGCGCCTGAGATCGGGGGCAGTTACCGATTCCTCCCGACGGCCTTTACCGCAAACGGAAACTCCCCGGTAGCGC
>JAEEGL010543295.1_pt1 | contig 10181 bp, 6 predicted proteins | sample 9134231 | NCBI WGS metagenome assembly JAEEGL01 (sample SAMN16246548, study PRJNA631951) | gut metagenome | biome: gut microbiome; feature: rumen; material: fiber-attached | host: Bos | place: Iran: Karaj | collected 2018-10
CCGCGGCGGTAATAGACCGCTTTGTGATTTTCAAAGCAAATCAGCGCTCTTGTCAAAAGATCGTTTGCCATACAAACCTCCGTTATTTGTCAAAATGATAGTTTTTCAGCGGCCTTACCGTGAGATATTCAATATCCACGCTTCCTTTGACCGAGAACGAATAGGTAAGAGCGTTCGACTTCGGGAAATTCTTAAGGCAGAGAGCCGCCGTTCCTCCGTCGGCAAAGACTTCTATAACTCCGTTGTCAACGACGATTTTTAAAGTCAGTTCGTCCCCTGCAAACGGTACCGCCACCGAGGCGCTTCCGTTTGTGCACGTCAGAGTAAGGCGTTTGTTTTTTACGTTGTAATTCAGTTTCGCATTTTTCCTCAAGGTGAAATTGACGTCCGACGCTCCCGAAACGTCCATCTTCATATCGATGACGCAAGCGGTCTCCTCGATTCCCTCCAGAGCGTCGGAGGAATAACCGAGCTTGTCTTCAATTCTGAGTATCTCCTCATCCTCGAGATTTTCAAGTTCGCCGACCGGAACGGCGCACAGATCGTATCTGCCGTTTTTCTCGATAAGAGTCGTTTCGTAAGGAAGAGACATTATTCCGTTCCAGTTCTTCCCTTTCAGACCCGGAGCGGTTTCGTCGATAATCCAGCTTACGGTTATTTTTCTGCCGTCGTCGGAATTATAATAGCTTGTCGTCGCGTAAGCGTCGCCGACTACGTAGTCTTCGTATTTCGGAGATTCGGCTTTGAAAGTGTATTTCCCTGCTACCTTGTTAAGAGAACCCACAACGTAGAATCTGCCAGCTCCGACGTATACCCACTTGACGTTGTTTTCGTCTCCGTTGACCGGAAGCGGGAAGAAGTCGGGACATTCGGAATGTATCTCGGTTCCGTCCTTATACGTCAGCGCGCTGTTGAACTTCCAGTCGATGAGATTGTGAGAGGTATAGATCTGCGCTCTTCCTCCTGCAACGATCATGAGCCAGATTCCTCCTCCCTCTTCGTCGGGATCGTCTATCCACATAACTTTAGGATCGCGGAAATCAGCGCCGAAACGGCTGTTTGGAAGAATCGGATTTTCATCGTATTTTATCCAGCTGTAACCTCCGTCTTTGGAGTACGCTACCGCCTGAGTCTGCTTGGGGCTGAAATACGTGTAGAACGCCACGAAACGCTGAGCGGGATCGACGGTGTCGTCGAATAAACCGGAAGTGTTGTTTTTGTCAACAACGCAGCTTCCGGACCAGATATGACCTATCGAATCCGCCTCTATCGCAAGGTCTTCACGGGTCCAGTGGATAAGGTCTTTTGACGTAGAATGCGCCCAGTGCTTGATAGTTGAATTGATTGTCGGCGAATACTGAATATACATATGCCAGGTTGCGGTCTTTTCGTCATAAACAAGTCCGTTCGGGTCATTGAGCCAGTTTTCCGCAACCGTGAAGTGCGCGTACGGTCTGTACTCGTCTGCGTAAACCTCTGTGTCCGGAAGGTTTCTCGTGACCCTCAGAACGGTCTTTACCATGTTCCCGTCCTTGTCTTTTGCCCATATATCAAACGTGTTTTCACCTGTCTCGAGAGCGAGCGTAACGTGACCTGCTTCAGGCTTGAAACGCATCGAATTCACGTAAATTTCAGCACCTTCGGCAGCGTCGAAAAACAGTTTGAAGGACTCGGTCTCGTTGTTTACCGACGCGTTATAAAATCTCATATCGGGATCGAAAGACGGGCGAAGAATAACGCCTTCGGAGCTGATGTTTCTGATCGGATTTGCGGCGTCTATTACCCTGTATTCCGCGTTGCTGAATTCAACGGAAGACTGAAAAGTATTAAGCCCGATATATCCGCCGCTGTACTGCGGATCGGTGATCTGAGCGACGAATTCTCCGTCGAGATAAAACGTCATTACACCGCCCGGGAATATTTCAAGTTTCATATTGAAATCTGTCTTCGTCTTCTCTTTCGAAGTGAGCGGTCTCTGAGCGGCGCTTGAGGTGCCGACCGTTCCCGTATTCACGGAAAAGAGTCGCGTATTGCTCATATTGTTCCGGTCAACGTTCACACAGTACCAGCCTGAACCGGGATTGTTTATGTTTTTTACTCCGAAAACTATTCCGCACGCGGTGCCGGAGTCAAAGCTGAAATCGCAGCTGAGAGAAATCGCGGTATCGGGATCGTGAAAGAAATCGCTCATGCAGAAGCAATCCCCCGAACCGGCGTTATTCGCTTTCAGAACGCCGTCCGAGTATCTCCAGCTTCCCGAGATTATTTTCAGAGCTTCAAGGTCTACGTTTTCAAACGCCGGTTCACTGAAATCCGGCGCAGGCTCAAGCGCGTCAAGCCCCGGGTCTTCGGTAATCACGGTCGTAACTTTTCCCTCCTCCGTAGTATCTCCGCCGTCTTTTTTTCCGCATCCTGCTACAGAAAGAACCTGACAGAACGCGAGCAGGATTGCAGCAAATACAAGAATTCTTCTCATAGAAAACCTCTTTAAAAAGATATTATCTTAATAATATATCATAAGAATTATAACATACCTGAACACTAAAGTCAACACGTAAAGAAAGCCCCTGCAGGTCGCTTAATACTGCCCTGCAGGGTGAATGAATTATATTTTACTGTTAGCAATAATTACGTCTCTTGCCCATGAAGCCCACTCTTCATCTACTCCTATATCTGCGTAAGTCGGATAATCTTTAGCTATCCAGCATCCTCCGGATTCAGCAAATAATCTGCACATTTCCTTTGCTCTGTGCTCGATAATCTCGCGGTCTCCTGACGGAAGAACTTTCTGAATGTCAACGGGAGAATGAAATACCGCGCGAAAACCGAATTCCTTTGCAAGAACTTCCGCGGGATAAGCGTCAGGCTGGTCGAACTGGAAAACGTCTATTCCCGCATCTATGAGATCGTCGATAAAACCGTAAATATAACCGCAGGAGTGCATAGACACTTTCATTCCTGCTTCATGCGCAGCCTGGGCGACCTTGTGATAAGACGGTTTGAACAGTTTTCTGAAGCTGTCGGGAGAGATGAACGTCGTGTACTGTGTTCCCCAGTCGTCGCTGAGAAACCATCCGTCTACGCCGCATCCGGCAATACTCTCTATGACCGATTTCTCATGCTCGGCGAGCATATCGATAAAACCGTACACCGCGTCGGGTTCGGCAATCGTATCCATAAGCGCATTGCTTATAAGTCTTGCGTCGCGAAGCGTTGAAAAAAGTGAATTTCCCCACGCGATGACAAATCTGTCGCATTCTTTATAGTTCTGCTTAAGAAGTTCTTCACGGTAATTCAGATCAAAATCCGGAAGATTGAAAGTATAATCGTCCCAATCCTGGATACATCCGCGTATGCATTCGCCTTTGGTCTTGCCGTTGAAACGGCCGTAAATATTTCCGTAGAGATCGCGCCGTACTTCTCCGGAAAATCCGGTCAGTTCCTTGAGTTCCGGATAATTTCCCCAGTTGTTGTAAGGATTTGGAGGAAGATTTATGTATCTGCGCGCGGAAACAAATTTCAGATCGTTATATTCTTTTTTGCTGAAATCATAACCGAATCTCGGCGGATCGTTGTGTTCGATGACTCTACGAATTATTTCTTTTGACTTCATTATTGATCAACCTCAGAATACTATGTCGGTTTTGTTGAGTTCATCCATAAATACCGAATAATACTGAAGCTTCGGATGTATCCCGTCCCTTAGCATATCGTTGGTCAGCTTCGAAGAAGTATCGACGCAGGTAAGCCAATCTCTGTTTTCACACCATTTCGCCATTTTTTCATTGACTTTTGCGACGATCTTCTGCCTTCCTTCGTCGTAGTTTCTCTGCGAGATGTTGAACCAGTAGATATTTGCGTACGGACAGACGTCATGTATAACGTAGAACATTCTCTGGAGAGCGGAAACCGTTTCGCCTTCCGTCATATTGTCGTCGTAGACGTTGTTCGTTCCGATGTGCATTATGATATTTTTCGGATCTGTCGAGCTCAGGAAAGACTTTGCGAATTTTTCCCAGTCGCAGGTGGTCGTTGCGGATATTCCGCAGCAGAGAGCGTCGATCTCCTTATTTACGGTTTTGAAATCCGTCCAGTAAAATCTTTCGTCAAAGAAAGAATCTCCTATAAAGAGCGAAGTCTCTCCGTCGTGACCGTTTGCCGTCCAGTAGCCTTTCAGCGTTTTCAGATAGTTCTCATAACTGGAAGTGTCGTAATCTTTGGATTTTTTATCGACTTCCTCGCACTTAACGTAGAAAGTCGTTTTGTAACTTCCGTCGGGGCTGGACGCCTCCACTTTAACGCTTCCCTTCGTTTTGGCGGTGACCTTCATCGCTACGGTATCGATCTCGATCTTCGATTCGTCGTATTTGAAGACTATCTTTGATTTATCTATCGGTACTTCGGAAGAAACGTCTATATCGCTTGCCGGATATCCGATCCAGGCGTTCAGACTGGGAATGCTGAACTCTCCGAAAGGCTCTTCGTTCTGAGCGGTCGTCAGAACGGTCCCGAAATTTTCCGCTGTTGTCCCGGTTGTTTCATTTTTGTCTGCGCATGCCGCAAAAGCCGACAGCGTGACCGCAAAAAGCAAAATCGATATTATTATTTTTTTCATAACTTCTCCTTTACGACTTCATTTTTTACTTAAATCCGAACAGACCGATAATATACGTTTCAGGGAAAAAGTCTCCCAGCATAAACAGCACGGTGCTGACTATGGTCAGGATAAGACATATTATCGTAAGTTTCGTCGCTTTTTCTTTATAGAAGATAAGTCCGAGCACGGTTGAGAAAAGGACCGTTCCTCCCGTTGAAATCGGGAAAAGGATCGAAGAATCGACAAACGGGACGCAGAAGAGCTGAAGCATATTCCCGAACGAACCGATGACGGCGTAAACCGCCGCGGCCATTATCGGAAGGAATTTCAATATTTTTTTCGAACTCTCCACTGATTCGGGTCTGAATTTCTTTGAACTCAGCATCACCGTTATTACAGGAACGGTAAACAAAAATCCGAAGAGCTGCCTCATTACCGTAAAATCGTATACTCCTGACGTCGGAATATTCCACGCTTCCTGAGCGTTCCCCTGTATCGACGCTATTATGCTGAACGTTCCGTTCATGAAGAACGCCGCAATACAGAGCAAAGAATAAATAACGGTCTTCTTTTTGTCGGCGTTTTTCTCAATTTTCATCGTAAGAGAAAGCGAAAGCACCATTACCGCAAGCCCGACTATCTTGAGATCCGTCAGTTTTTCGCTGAAAACGAAAATTCCGAAGAAATACGGAAGCACCATTCCTCCGAGCATCATAAACTGACTGTAAACCGACATGCTCCCGTATTTCAGAAGCAAAAGCGATATAAAGTTTGACAGAAGCGATAATGCGCCGAACGAAAGCGCAAGGATAAACGACAGCGGAGTAAAACTGATCCTGAATCCGTTTATTGCGAAAACAAGAACGGCTCCGATTATCGAATTGAGAGAAACGTATACTATCGACGAGAAGAAATTGTTCGTCGTGTTTTTCTGATAAAGTTTACTCAGAGAAAATCCGAGCGCAAACGTCAGTGAAGCCAGCAATTCAAGAAAATAATAAATCATAGCGACCCCGAAAAATGAATTCAAATGAAATTATAATCATTAATGATTCAATGTCAAGACTTTGAATCCGTTTTTCTTTCATTAAAAATATTAATCGAGAATGACTATTCTTCCCTCGACGTGCGCGTCGAGTCCCTGATGAACGGTGAGATATTCTTCAATGATATTATTGACCGAAGAAGCGACTACGCGGGGACGCATACGCTCTTTGACGGGTCCGAACGGAACGTCAAAGAATTTTTCGAAATTCGTGAAATGATAGTTCTGAAGAGCGATAAGAAATTCGTCGTCGTCAGTGACTTCCTTCCCGCGGAAAGACAGTTCCTCTATCTTGTGAGTGCTCTTACGGTAAACGATCCTTACTCCCTTTGAGAACTGATAGAATTCAGTATGACCTTCCCACGCTTCGTCACGCATAATGAACTGGATCATGTGACGGAACTCTTTTCCCGTCACCTTCACCATCCAGAGCTGATCGTCAAACGGAGTGTTCTCGACCATATCCTGATATTCTACAAGCGGACCCATCGCTTTTTTACGGATTGAACCGGAGCCCATGAACATGATGTCAAAACTCGATTCGTCCTGAAGAAGGTCGGCGTAAAGGTTGCCCATTTCGGTTTCCTGAATACGGGTGGGGTGAGTGAGTTCTCTTGCAAATCCGGTCACGATGCGGTGGTATTTCGCGTCGGTCTGGCTCTTGTATCTGCCGAGGAGCGTTTCGATTACCGGATTCTGCGGAGCGGTGTCCTCGTTTATTTCCTTGAGCTCCCAGTCGTATGAAACGATCTTTCCCGCCTCTTCGTCGTAGTTTATGTCAAACCTTCCTATCTGGCCGGAGCCGGTTCCCGCCTGAACGATCGGAATACCGTTTACAACCTCGGGCTTGTCCATATAGGTGTGAGAATGTCCGCCGATTATCATATCAACGCCCCAGTCGGGGTCAAGTATCGAAGCAAGCTCGCGGTCTTTTTCAATTCCGATATGGGTCAGAAGGATGAGCATATCGGTATCCTTCGTGCGGTAGTTGTCGGCGATGATTCCGACTTCCTTTGCGGCCTCGTTGACGTCGATGTAAGAGCCGATAACGCGCTCCGCCTTTGTGGAACTGATAACTTCTTCGGTAAGAAGACCGATGAACATTATCCTCATTCCTCCGACCTCGATATTCAGATACGGTCTGAAAAGACGCCTGTTGTTGAGCGTTACGTAAAGGTCGGCGTTGATAATCGGGAAAGTCGCGCATTTTTCAAGGAAAAGCAGATGCGCCAGCCCGTAATCGACCTCGTGGTTGCCGACAGTGGTCACGTCGGGGGCAAGCATATTCATGAGTTCGATTGTCGAAAGTCCCATAAATTCCGAATCGATGACCGATCCTCTGAACATATCGCCCGCATTTGCGAAAATGACGTTTTCCTCCTCAGAACGGACTTTCTTTATATATCCGGAGAGCATCGAAAGACCGCCCTTGGCTTTTCCGTTCTCATCTGTTTTCGGCAGAAAATCGCCGTGTATATCGTTTGTGTGAAGAATAGTGAGCTTTTTCATAAAATCCTCCGTAATCGTTTATTAGTATCGGAAAGCAAAAATCCGGCTCAAGGCCGGATTTTTTCTCATTCCATCCAGTCTATAGCGTGTCTCATTGAGGTAGGTCCGTAAACTTCCAGCCTGTCTACTCCGCTCGGGGTGGGTGAAAATCTGATTTTATCTATACATGTTTTTCTCGGATAAATAGAGTTAAGATTGTTTGCGCAGTGATAAAGAATGCACATTGAGCCGTCCGGAGCTTCAACTATACAGCAGTGACCGGTGCAGTGCACGTCGCTCGTCATAGAAAGAATAGGATTGTTCACATACTTTTTAAAGCTCTTGATCGGGTAGTCGCTCACGGCGTATCCGACGGCGTAGTGGATACTTCCCGTGTGGGTAGCGGAATATACGAGGTAATATTTTCCGTTGTGTTTGAGCATATACGGAGCTTCGATGATAGAACCCATACCGTCCATCTTTTCCCATTCTGCGGTTGCCTGAAGCAGCAGGGTCTCGGTTTCCCATACCGGAAGCAGATTGCCCTTGGTGTCAAATTCCGCTTTCACGCCGTATATGCCGTACGCTCTTCCCTGATACCATGAAGTGTAATAAAGATATATCTGTCCGTCGTCGTCGACGAAAATATGTCCGTCGATAGTGGTTCTGAGAAGAGGCTGCGTGCCCTGAACGACGTAAGGACCTTCGGGTTTTCTCGCAGACGCGATGCCGAATCCGTCCTCGCCGAAGGAAACGGCCATATAGTATTTGCCGTTGATGATCTCGGTGTCTGGAGCCCAGAAGTTCTTGTTTACTCCCCAGCCGCCGTTAGGTACTGCCGTTCCTATTCTTTTCCAGTGAACGAGGTCTTCAGAACTGAAGGTCGGATATCCTCCGCCCGTATAGAACAAATAATAAGTGTCGTCGACTTTAAGAACGTCGGGGTCGGCTCCGTCTCCGTTAAGAGGATTCTTGAACGTAAGACCGGAAAGGTCTTCGTTTTCATACGGAGCGCCTGTGAAATTGGTTACGACGGCGCCGTAGCCGTTGCTTTCAACGTATCCGATGGTAGATTCGCCGATCTTTTCACCTATGTTAAGTTCGAATTCCGGCCAGGGCTCGACGCCCTCCATATCGTCAATAAGATAGAATCTGCAGTAGTTGCCTATAAACTCGAATCTTCCCTTGTAATCCGTATTCGGAGTTACGGTCATTTTCTTGCGCGCGTATTCGGTCACGTTCTTACCCTGGCGGTTGAACACTACCATATCGGAACTGATATCAACGGAAAATCCGAGATAGCCGTTAACTGAGGTGCTGCTGTCCGTTCCGAAGAAAACGGTGAATTTCGATTTTGCGGCAAGAAGCCTGAAGTCGAATTCAACGGAAGTGTTGTCGTTTGCTTTTACGTTTTCAACGGTTTTTACCACTCCGACCTTTTCCACGCTGCAGAAGCCCTCCGGAACGGAAAGCTTTTCGCCGTTCAGAAGAGCGTTTATCCTTGAAGGAAGGTAGCTGAGGCATTCGTCGTTCTTGCCGAGAAGAACGAGCTTTTTGCCGGCGAGCATCATTATGAAATCATTGTCGCCGAGAAGTTCCTTCGCCCGGGTCGTCTCGGGTCTTCCGGTCTCTCCGAAGATGATTTCAAGTTCAAAGTTCCCTTCGCTCTCTTTTACAAGCGGAACTTTCGTGCCGGAAAAATCCTCAAGCATCATCTGAAGGTCGCTCGCCGCCGTCCTGACTTTGCCGAACGAAGAATCGGGCATAATTATCGTATAATCGCATTCGCCCTTTGAAGCGATAACAATATCCTCTGTGGCTGTCTGAGCCGTCGTTCCGTCCGCAGGCTTTTCTTCTTTGCCGCATGAAGCGAAGCAGATAACCGCCGCCAGAGCAATAACGATCAAAAGAAATCTTTTCATAACTACTCCTGATTTATAATAGCTTTGTAATAATTATATCACAAAATAACACAAGGTCAAGCAATATAAAAAAAATCTCAGATTTCTCTGAGACTGTATTTAACAGCAGTATTTGCCGTTGGGGTGAGATGTGGGGCCGTCTCGCACGACCTGCGTGCTCGGTCTTCCGCGACTCTTGACCGTCCACCGGACGGTCAATTCACTGCCGCTCCCCTTCGAACCCCACTTCCTGAAAATAAAAAAATCTCAGATTACTCTGAGATCGTATTTAACAGCAGTATTTGCCGTTGGGGTGAGATGTGGGGTTCGAACCCATGACCTCCAGGGCCACAACCTGGCGCTCTAACCAGCTGAGCTAATCCCACCATGTATGTGATGCAAATACTGTCTGATTACTAAAATGGCGCTCCCGGGGGGACTCGAACCCACGACCACCCGCTTAGAAGGCGGGTGCTCTATCCAGCTGAGCTACGGAAGCAAAAAAAATGGAGCGGGTGATGGGAATCGAACCCACGCAGCCAGCTTGGAAGGCTGGAATTCTACCATTGAACAACACCCGCACGCTATTGCTCAAGTATCATATCACAACCTTTTCGTTTTGTCAAGTGTTTTTTGATTTTTTGAACGATTTTTTATCCGAAAAATAACGGCGGCAGATCGCTCTGCCGCCTGTTATTATCAATCTTGCGGATATATAAGTGAAAAATCGTATTCGTCTACGGTGTGTTTTCCGACGATTTTTTCCCAGACGAGAATTCCGTCGTAATCGCGTACCGAAGGAATGATGAATCTTATGAGAGCCGTAAGATATTCAGCTTTCTTTCTCAGAGGAGTTCCCTCTTCGAAGTAAAAATTGTTTTCACAGAAGAGATTCTCGAAAATACGTGATTTGTCTTCCGTCATAAAGGTCTTTGAATACGCGTCAACGTAATAGGTTTCTCCGTCTCCGAACATTGTTCCGTCGGTGTTGCTGACGTTGTTTCCGTATTCATCGTGATAAGAGTTATAGTATCCGTAAGGACCGTTGTTGAGGACCATGTGCCAATACTGTGTGTATTTGAAATCCGAATTATCAAATTGGTAATCAGAGAGCTTGTAGTCCACTATATGCATCACTTCGTGAGCGAAG
>JAEEGL010753928.1_pt1 | contig 10181 bp, 9 predicted proteins | sample 9134231 | NCBI WGS metagenome assembly JAEEGL01 (sample SAMN16246548, study PRJNA631951) | gut metagenome | biome: gut microbiome; feature: rumen; material: fiber-attached | host: Bos | place: Iran: Karaj | collected 2018-10
TCCGCGAAGGCCTCCGCAAGAAGGCTGAAGAGCTGGTCAACACCACCGTGTTCGACTGGATGAAGGAAGCCACGCAGAAGTGGTTAGACACCTACAACGACACGGTCGCCAACCGCAAGGCTACTGACGAATTCGTCGCCGCCCTCGAAAAGGCCATCCTTTCCATCGACGGTTGCATCGACTTCTTCGGTTCCAAGAAAGCCCAAGAGATCTACGGCAAGGAAGTTGCCGCTCAAAAGCTGGAAGAAGCCAAGAAGGCCAAGAAGGCTGGTCGCAAGATCTGCATCTGCCACGGTTGCGAGCTTGAACAAGAACTGTTGGACAACAAGGACTTCCTCGCCAAGAAGAGCCAGTGGATCTTCGGTGGTGACGGTTGGGCCTACGACATCGGTTTCGGTGGCCTCGACCACGTGTTGGCCAGCGGCGAAGACGTCAACGTTCTCGTCCTCGACACCGAGGTTTACTCGAACACGGGTGGTCAGTCTTCGAAGGCTACGCCTGCCGGTGCTGTCGCCAAGTTTGCTGCCTCCGGTAAGAAGGTGCGTAAGAAAGACCTCGGCATGATTGCCAAGAGCTACGGCTATGTCTATGTGGCTCAGGTCGCCATGGGCGCCAGCCAGGCCCAATACTTCAAGGCCATCAAGGAAGCTGAGGCTTATCCGGGCCCGTCGCTGATCATCTGCTATGCTCCGTGTATCAACCACGGCATCAAGATCGGTATGGGTCACTCCCAGATGGAAGAGAAGCTTGCCGTCGACTGCGGTTACTGGCACCTCTGGCGCTTCAACCCAGCCGAGGAAGAGGAAGGCAAGAACGGCTTCCACTTGGATTCGAAGGAACCCAACTGGGCCGACTTCCAGAAGTTCATCATGGGTGAAGTCCGTTACAACTCACTGCTGAAGACCTTCCCCGAGGAGGCCAAGGAACTGTTCGCCAAGACCGAGCAGTTCGCCAAACTCCGCTACGAAGGCTACAAGAAGCTCAGCGAAGGGAAATAACTTCTTTTAGAAGTCAGAAGACAGAAGGAAGAAGACAGAATTTCCTTTCGGACAACAGAAAACGGCGCGTCTTAGGACGCGCCGTTTTTCTTTATACTAGCATCTATTCGAATAATTGCATATTTTTGCAGTATTCAATTCTTTAAGTACAAAATGGCATGGATATTAGCGTGTTCATAAAAGAGACTATTCGTCAAGTTTGCGATGGAATAACAATGGCGCCCAGGGAATGTAGTCAATCAGGTATTATTGTAAATCCCGCAACAAACTCAACAATCAATAGAGTCAGTTTTTCTGTTCCAATATGTCTGCCCACACAAGAGTGCTTTGACGAATAATCCAATGAATACTATCTTATTCGTTTTGCTAACGAGATAATTTGACCTTGAACTATATCAATTTCATGATTAATAAAAAGGAAGAAATTATAATAAAGACTCTGGTTGCCAAACAACACAAGAATACTCCCTTCAATTATTGGAAGTACAAGAATGCTTTGTCCATTGACAAAGTTGAACATGAAAATGGCTGGATAGATTATTATGTCACGCAAAAGCGTGTCGGAACTATTAGTAATCGTCGTAAGGGTATCGCTTTAGTCCATAGTGGTAATATGTTCTATTTAATTGATAGAGATAATAATGAAGTGCTTTCCACTAACAACACTTTGATTCGTATATTTGGAGGTTATTATATTTCTTTAGGTGAGCATCGATTTAATTACACAACCTTTCCTGGGCAAGATCGCGACACCGAGTATGAAACAATGACGGTTATTCATGAGATATATGATGAAAATGGGATACGGCTGAATAGTGAAGAACGCAAGGATCTTATTGTGTCAATGGATATTCTTAAAGTAATGACAGCGGTTGAAATAGGAGAAGATAGAGTTTTTTTCAATAACGCCTTATATTATTTGGAGGATTATAGCCTTATTGCTAAATTTTCGAAAAATATTCGTCTTGATGGTTTTTTTAATAATGGATGTTGCAAAGTAAGAATTCCAGAAGATGACCGTGATATTATAGTGGCAGTGTATGAACACAAGATATGCCATGCATTCACCCAGTGCGATTTTGAGAGATTAGCCAAAGTGTTGAACTTGGATGTTGAGGAGGAAAAAAGCATTTATAGTGTGTCTCAAATTGTAAAAAAAGAAGAAATTGAAGATATGGATTCTGTTTTTGAATACTATCCCAAAGGTGAAATCTCAATTGAAAGATACCACGCGACAGCACCAACTACAGTCAACTATCACTCTTTTAGTTTTCAACTAATACCCATGTTTACTGACGAGGATTTTGATACTTGGAAAGTTCCTGGCATGCTTGATTATTTCATAAGTTGCATGGCGTGCAAGTATTACAAAAACAATTGGAACAATTGTTATTTACACATCCCCTATGAAGGATATAAGCAACTGTGTGAATCATTAATGGAAGTTAATAAGGACCGTCCAAATTTTATTAAAAAAATAACTAAATTGGGAAAATGTAGTATTTTGGAAAAAAAGTACGATATTTATCGTTTTGAATGTCGTCCTTATGGATATATTACTACTTCTGGTGAGTTAAAATACGACTTTGATGTGAATAATATAAAATGGTGACCCCTCCTTTCAGTTTTAAATCAAACAAGAGCAGATTGCAGATTGCATTGTGCGTAATTAAAACCATATAATGAAACTAACAGTTTTAACAATAAAAGTCTTTTTCTGGGTGTCATTAGCATTATTAATTGTCACTGGGGTTATTTCGTTTTGGTTAATGTTTAACGATTCCCGAATGGCAGAATGGATTGCTGCAGTTCTAATTGGCGTTTTTGGAAGTTCTACTGTTGTAATGCTTTGTGAATACGTTAGATACATCCATCAAAAAAGAGAGAATGAAGACTTATTTTATTATAATTTGAGTTTGATTTATATAAAACTACTTTTCATCCTTTCAGACATTAAGAGAGTCACTAACAATCCTCATCAATATTTGAACAACTCATTTTTACAACCTCAAATATCAGACATCCATACAAGTTTAGGAGTTCTTTCGCAAATGGATTATTGCCAAATACGGAATAATAGATTCGGGAAATTTGTTGAAGATTTCCGTAGAAACAAAATTCCTCAATTAACTAACTTCAGCTTTGTTTTGAGAACTTTGGATATTTCTATTAGAGAAGATTTGATGAAAGTGTACGAATTTAAATTAGATCAAATGAAGAAACAACGTGATGTATCTGGAATTATTGAATTGGTCACTTCAGAATCACCTCATACAAAAGAATCATTAAGAAGTATTAAAGAAGGCATAGATAATACATTTTTGGATATGATTGATTGTGCATTATCGGAAATGGAGATAAACAATACCAGAAGATACCGATGGAAAGAAATGAAGGAACAAATTAGAAAAGATGTACGATAACCAGCAACAGTATGACAATAACAGACCTGGGATTGAAATTGTCCCGATGTGCTGTATGGCTGTCCTACCACGGCAGCCGCAATCATGAAAAATGCATTTTTATTATCCGCCAAATTGTTTTGTCATTGGCAAAAAACAATATTTAGTGTGCAAATTATAATATTTTTTGTATATTTGCACACCAATTCAAACAAAAGATTATCATGGAAAGCACTTTTGCACAGAGACTTATAAACGCAAGAACCATTCGAGGTTATTCACAAAGAGCATTGTGTTCGCTGCTAGACGGAAAGATCTCCCCAAATGCCATTGCCAAATATGAGACAGGGAAAATGCTTCCATCGAGCCAGAATCTTATCGCCTTAGCCGAAGCTTTGGACTTTGATGTGGATTATTTCTTCAGACCTTTCACACTGAATATCGATCTCAACAGTTTCGAATTTCGCAAAAGGTCGAGCCTGCCTGCCAAAAAAGAGAAAGCTATCAAAGAAAGCATCGCTCTGTCTATAGAGAAATACGTGGAGATTGAGTCCATCACACACGACAGCGCACAATTCAATCTCTCATACGACAATGTGCCTCTACAAACCGAAAACGACGCAAGGTCAATGGGAGCACGTTTCCGTCAGGATTTGAATCTGGGCATCGACTGTATTTCAACCCCCATTGAGGTACTGGAAAGCAATGGCATAAAGGTCATTGAGATTGAAACAGACACCAAGTTCGACGGCAGTTGCGTGAAGAATTTGGGGCTGCCTGTGATTGTGTTGAACAAGAATCTCATTTCAGAGCGCCGAAGATTGACCCTTTTCCACGAGCTGGCACATCTGATACTGACTTTTGATGAAAGTGCCGATGTGGAGAGGCTGTGCAACGTGTTTGCTAATGAAGTGCTACTGCCTTCGGCGGTGCTAAAATCGTTACTAGGTGAACATCGAAAAAACCTTTCGTGGAAAGAGCTAAAACTCATACAGAATGGCTTTGGCATTTCTGTGGATGCCATATTAGTGAAAGCCAAACAAATAGGCATTATCTCCGAAAGCACCCATCGCGCATTGTGTATCGAGATGAATCGCAACTCCGAACTAAAGCGGCGCGTCCAAGAAAGCGCCTATCCAAAGGAACTGTCATCGCGCTTTGAACGACTGGTTTACAAAGCGCTGGCAGATAGTATGATTTCCGTCTCGAAAGCTGCAAGTTTGCTTGATAGTTCAATCGACAAGGTAAACGCTCAAACAACCCTTTCGTGACATGGAGATCGTTGTTAGTGACACTCAGATTCTTATTGACATGGATTCTGCAGGAATCCTTGAATTGGCGGCCATGTCGGCAATTCATTTCCACACGGTGGACTTGGTGATGGCGGAATTACATCGATCGTCATTCACCCACCCTAATATCGACCAGATGGTGGAAAATGGTGATTTGGAAGTGTTTTCGTTCAATGGAAAAGATGCCTTAAGCCTATTCTCTTTCTACAGCAAGTTCGCTGGCAAAACCAACTTGACAATCACAGACTGTGCGGTACTGAAATACGCCAAAGACAACAACTACCGTATGCTCACTGGCGACCGCAAGCTACGTAATCACGCTGAAGACGAGGGCGTAATGGTATCTGGCATCCTCTATCTCGCCGAGCATTTTGTCGATGAAGGCTTATTAACAGGCAATGAGATGGCGCTGCGGTTAGAGCGCCTCATGAATATTAATCCAAGGTTGCCCAAAGCTATTTTCACGGATTGGATCAAGAAGTTCCGTAATATATAACAGGAAACTATTTGTTCAAGAATTTGAGAATTTTGGGAAATCCAGCATTCAAAAATTTGAGAATTTTGGGAAATTGGGGCGAAAAAAATTTGAGGAAAAGAAAAAACCAGTATTGGGGGATATCTCTACGAAAACATTGTGGCACAGATGCTGGTCTGTTCCGGCAACAAGATGTTTTACCATACCTGGCCCACGGAAAGTGGAAATACTGCAACAGGCCGTCGTAGTTTTTGATGATGCTTCCTATTTAAGATAAACACTCCAAATTCTTGATCACAATCCCTAATCTTAACCGGAACGCCTCCTCGGTAGCAAAGCCGATGTGGGGCAGCATCACCAGGTTGGGTGCGTCAAACAAGGGATTGTCCTGTTTCAAGGGTGGCTCGGTGCCATACACATCGGTGGCAGCACCGGCAATCCAACCCGATTGCAACGCATCGGCGAGCGCTTGCTCGTTGACGACCGGCCCGCGTGCAGTATTAATAAGGATGGCTGTGGGTTTCATCAACTTCAAGTCGGAGGCAGTGATGAAGTCGCGGGTCTCGTTGTTCAAGGCGATGTGCAGGGTGACGATATCGGATTCCTTCAAGAGTGTTTCTTTATCGACGAATGTCACGCCTTCCACGGTTTTCGGAGTGCGGTTCCAAGCCAGCACCTTGCAGCCAAAGGCATTGAGGAGCTTGGCTACCCGTTGGCCGATGTTGCCCATGCCGATGATGCCGACGGTCTTACCGCCGATCTCACGGCCCGGCATGATGCCCTTACGCTGGCACTCGCGGGTGATGCGGTCGTTCTCCAGCACCTTGCGATACACGTCGATCATCATGGCGATGGCCAGTTCTGCCACAGCCTCTGTGGAATAACCGGCCGCATTTTTCACGATGATGCCGCGACGCTGACATTCTTCCATATCGATATGGTCCAGGCCAGTGAAAGCGATGGAGAGCATCTTCAACTTGGGACAGGCGTCAAGAAAGTTCTTCCGCAAAGGGATGTTGCTTTCGATGACCACCTCCGCATCCTGGGCACGGCGGATCAGCTCGTCGAGGTTTTCGTTACGGTCGGGATAGATCACGACTTCGTGGCCTTGCTTTCTCAGATCAGCACAGGCTTCTTCAATGATATTGGTTTTGAGACCAAGGGGTTCGAGAAAGACGATTTTCATTTCTGTGATGGATTAGTTCCGCAAAGATAGTATTTTTATTTAAAACACCAGTGATTACGTCATTGCGAGGCCTTTGGCCGAAGCAATCCAACCTGAACTGTCACAGCTATTTTGAGTCAGGTTGGGTTGCCACGTCCCGCTTCGCTACGCTCGCGGTCCTCGCAATGACGCAAAGCGTGGCTATTCCGCGAACCAGGTCTTGAATTCCCCTACCCTCGCCTTGCTGACGATGATTTTCTCCGGGACGGGGACGGTGAGGTTGACGGCGAGCTTGTTGCCGAACCACACCGAGAGGTCCTTGACGGCGGCACGGGAGATGATGAACTGACGGTTAGCGCGGAAGAACTGCTCCGGGTCAAGCTGCGCCATGATGTCGTCCAACGTCTGGTTGAGGTAATAGGTATGCCCATCCATGGCGATCGCCTTCACCGTCTTGGTATCGATATAAATATAGGCGATGTTGCTGGTAGCCAATGGGATGAGTTTATCCCGTTCGGGAATCAAAAAGCAAGTCTTGTATTTCTTCTTAGCCGCACCCATCTGCGCCAGCAGTCCTTCCAACGAAACCTTTTCCTGCTCTTTGGCCGCAGCGGTAAGATGCTGAAACTTATTCAATGCCCGTCCCAAATCGGCCTTATTGATTGGCTTCAGGAGGTAGTCGATGCTGTTGACCTCGAAGGCCTTCAAAGCGTATTCGTCGTAGGCAGTGGTGAAGATGATCGGGCAGGTGATCTCCACCTTGTCGAAGATGGCGAACGAAGAGCCGTCGGCCAGATGGATGTCCATGAAAACCAAATCCGGATGCGGCTGCTCCTCAAACCATTCGACACTCTCCTCAATGGTTTCGAGGATGGTAACAATCTCAATATCAGGGTCAATCTCCTGAATCAGCGACTGAAGTGCCTGTGCGGCAACACTTTCGTCTTCGATGATGATGGCTTTCATGGTGTTATGCATTAGGTTCAACAAGCGGCAGCACCACCTCGAAGGTGGTCCCGTCGTTGACAATTTCCACGTTTCTGTTCCACTTCAACTGATAGCGTTCCGTGAGGTTCGCCAGTCCGATGCCATTGCCCGCTTCCACCGTGATCTTGGGTTGGATGGGATTCGACACCTTCAAACAAGGCTCCTCGGTGGTCACGATGCTCACTTGCAGCGGTTGTTTTCCGCTGATGACATTGTGCTTGATGGCATTCTCCACCAGTCCTTGCACTGAAAGCGGAAGTACCTGGTAATCATGATATTTCGGATCGATTTTGAAATCAAAATGCAGGTTGTCGCCATAACGGATCTGCATCAGGCTGCAATAGGCCTGCACACCTTGAAGCTCCTGTTCCAAGGTGACCACCTCCTTGTTTTGCAGTGTGGCCCGAAGCACCAGGGAGAGCTCTTGTACATAACGCTGCGCCCGCTCGGCATCGGTTCCGATGAGCGACTGCAGGGTGTTCAGGGAGTTGAACATGAAATGGGGATCCATCTGACTCTTCAAGGCCTCGTAGTGGGTGATGACGTTTTTTGCCCGCAAGGCTTCGTTTTCCACCGCAATGTTGTTTCTTTCGTACAAGGTATGCAGCAACTTGGTGACCAGCAGGACCACCACCATGAACGAGAAGTCGCGCATCAGTCCGTTTCGGATGAAACGCGCCATGATATCCGGACGGAGATCGCCAGGCTGGATCAGTTCCGGCACCAAGGTGAAGGACAGACTCAGCACCGTGGTGATCAGCACCGAACCGAAAATCAGGAAGAACACCCGCATCCCCTTTTTCTTGAAATCCACGCTGAAGATCCTACGGTTATAAAGGAACAGCAGGAAGACCAGCACGAAATTGCAGGCAGTGAACAGCAGGATTCTCCAGATATGGAAATGTCTTTGCGGATCTTGCTTGATCTCCGGGAAGAAAAGGGTGTTCCCAAAGAAGGCGGAGATGGTGAAGAGGACATGGAAGCCCACGCTGATGCCCAAGGAGAGCAACAGGATCGTCTTCAACGACAGAAACTCAGGTTTGTTTTTTCGCTTGATCATGATGCAAAGTTAAACAAACCTGAGTTTCTGTCATAAAACAACTGGATGAAATGGGGAAAATGGCCGTTGAAACGTTGTTTGCAGCCGCTCACCCTGGGGCGTTATTCCACCACCACCAGATAATAGTTCTTTTTGCCTTTCTGCACGAGGATGTACTTGCCGTCGATGAGGTCGCCAGCATTCATCACCTTATCGAGCGTGACCTTGTCCTTGTTGACGCTCACGCCGTTGCCCTGCACCATCTTGCGGGCCTCGCCCTTGGAGGGGAAAATCTGCGTGTTGACCGCCAGGAAATCGACGATCGGGATGCCGACTTCGAGATCGGCACGGCTGACATGCTCCTGAGGGACGCCTTCGAAGATATCGAGGAAGGTCTGCTCATCGAGCTTCACCAGGGCATCCTTAGTGGCTTTGCCGAAGAGGATGTTGGAGGCTTCGATGGCAGCGTCAAGGGCTTCCTGCGAGTGGACCATCACGGTGACTTCTTCGGCCAGACGCTTCTGCAACACGCGGCGACCCGGATCCTGCTGGTGCTCGGCGATCAAGGCGTCGATGGTCTCTTTGTCGAGGGAAGTGAAGATCTTGATGTACTTCTCGGCATCTTCGTCGCTGACGTTGAGCCAGAACTGGTAGAACTTGTAAGGCGTGGTACGTTTCGGGTCGAGCCAGATGTTGCCGCTCTCGGTCTTGCCGAACTTCTTGCCGTCGGCTTTGGTGATCAAGGGACAGGTCAGGGCGAAGGCCTCGTTCTCGAAGCCCAGGGTGCGGCGGATGAGCTCCGTTCCCGTGGTGATGTTGCCCCACTGGTCGTTGCCACCCAGCTGCAGCTTGCAGTTCTTGTGCTGGTAGAGCCAGAGGAAGTCGTAGCCTTGCAGGAGCTGGTAGGTGAACTCGGTGAAGCTCAGGCCATCGCGTGCGGTGCCGTTGAGGCGTTGCTGCACGCTGTCCTTGGCCATCATGTAGTTCACGGTGATGTGCTTGCCCACCTCACGGGCGAAGTCGAGGAAGGTGAAGTCCTTCATCCAGTCGTAGTTGTTCACCATCTCGGCAGCATTGGGCTCCTTCGATTCGAAATCGAGGAACTTGGCCACTTGTGCTTTGATGCATTCCTGGTTGTGACGCAAGGTCTCTTCGTTAAGCAGGTTGCGCTCTTGGCTCTTGCCCGAGGGGTCGCCAATCATACCCGTGGCACCACCCACCAAGATGATGGGCTTGTGGCCGCAGTGTTGCAAGTGGCGCAGCATCATGATGCCGCAAAGGTGACCAATATGTAAGGAGTCGGCGGTCGGGTCGGTGCCGAGGTAAGCCGTTACCATTTCTTTCTGGAGGAGTTCTTCCGTTCCTGGCATGATTTGTGCCAGCATTCCGCGCCAGCGGAGTTCTTCAACAAAATTCTTCATTGTTTACGTCAGTTTTGAGGTGCAAAAATACGGCAAATCGGGAAACAAATCCTTATTCGGCAAAAATAAACCACATATTTTTTCAATACCTCACAAAAATTTCGCAACTTTGCAGCGGAAATCTTGAATTTTGAATTTTCAAATCTTAAATCTTAAATATAGAATAATGAAAAGAGACGAAAAAATCTTTGATCTGATTCGCCAAGAGAAAGAGCGTCAGATGCACGGAATCGAGCTCATCGCTTCGGAAAACTTTGTCAGCGAGCAAGTGCTGGAAGCCATGGGTTCTGTCATGACCAACAAATATGCCGAGGGCTATCCTGGCAAGCGTTACTACGGCGGCTGCCAAATCGTCGACCAGAGCGAGCAAATCGCCATCGACCGCGCCTGCCAATTGTTCAA
>JAEEGL010800849.1_pt1 | contig 10181 bp, 9 predicted proteins | sample 9134231 | NCBI WGS metagenome assembly JAEEGL01 (sample SAMN16246548, study PRJNA631951) | gut metagenome | biome: gut microbiome; feature: rumen; material: fiber-attached | host: Bos | place: Iran: Karaj | collected 2018-10
GAAATGAAGTGCACCGGCGGAGCAGAAGAGACGGACGGCAGGTCTAGCCTTGAGGGCGTGCATCATCCGCAAGCTAGAGATACCCAACAGCAGCACGAGCAGGACGGACACGAATCCGAAACTGCCGTCGATGAGGAACTGCGCGAGTACGGCACCCGGCAGACCCAAAAGGTTGCGTATGGCTTCGCGGTTCTCCAGACGGCCGGCCTTATCCATGGAAAGGACGGACTGGTCGTAGGTACCGGTGAAGAGGAAGCTGATGTACGCCAAGAGCGCAATGACAGCAAAAGTGAAGAGCAGCACGCCGATGATCATGCGCGTGCGACGGTCGGTGCAGAAAGCGCGTACCGCAACCCACCAGTTCGTTTTCTCGACCTTGATGGCTCTTTCGGCAGGACGATCTGCAGCTAAATTAGATGATTTATTCGTTGTTCTGGGCATAAAAACAATTTACCATTTAGTCATTTACCATGTACCATTTTTTGCGTAGGGCGCATAAAATGGCATGCAAAATTACAAAAAATAGTTGAAAACGGAAAACAAAAAATGTATTTTTTTCTTTTTTTGCAACAAAAAGCGTCTTTTCTAAAGAAAAAACGCGCGCGCACTTGCGTATATAAAAATTTATTTGTATCTTTGCAGCCGCTAATGATATGTACATGGACGAATTGATTCGACATACGGGAGTGGTGCTGAGCGCGGACGGAGAGACGGCGCGTGTTCAGATCGTGCAGACGAGTGCCTGCCAAGCGTGCAAAGCACGGAGCATGTGCGTATCCAGCGAAAGCCGTGAGTTGTCGGATGTCGTATGTCAGATCAGCGAACCGATGCAGGCCGGTGACCAAGTGGAAGTGGAGGTTCGTGAGCGGCTGGCATGGAAGGCGGTAGTGATCGCGTATATCGTGCCGTTCGTGGTGATGATGGTAGTGTTGGCGGGATTGAATGTGCTGACCGACTGGAGTGAGGCGGTGACCGGTACGCTGTCGCTTTGCAGCATTGCGCTGTACTATATCGTGCTGAGTTTTTTCAAAAACAAATTGCAAAAGCAATTTTCTTTCTCGGCGAGGAAGGTTTGAGGTTTGAGAGTTTGAGAGTTTGAAGGTTGAAGATTGAAAAATTAATAAATACTATAACAACAATTTAACAAAATCCAACAACATGAATTTAATTCTGATTTCTATGGGAGTTCTGGGTGTGACAGCCTTGTTGGCAGCGGTGCTGCTGTACGTTGTCAGCCAGTTCTTCAAAGTAGAGGAAGATCCGCGCATTGACTTGGTGACGGCAGTACTGCCGGGTGCCAACTGCGGTGGTTGCGGATTTGCCGGTTGCCGTGCATTCGCTGAGGCATGCGTAAAGGCAGGCGGCATTGAGGGTCTTGCCTGCCCTGTGGGCGGTGATCCGACGATGGATGAGGTGAAGAAAGTGCTCACCCCGAGTAGTGAAGAGCCAGCCGCTGACAGTGCTCAGTCGGCAGAAGGCGGAAAGAAGGGCTTCGACCCGGCAGTTGCTGCGAAAATCAAAGCTTTGCCGACTCCGAGGGCGGTATTCCCATTAGCGTTGGGAATACGTTAAAATGGTTTTCTGCGAAAACGTTAACAAGTTAAAATGGTTTTTCAAAGAAAAACGTTAAAATGTTAGTATTATGAGAACATTCAACATAGGCGGAGTTCATCCGCAAGACAACAAACAATTCTCCGCACATCAGCCTATTACGGAGTGCCCGCTGCCCAAGCAGGCGATCATTCCGCTGGTACAGCACATCGGTGCGCCGGCACAGGCCGTAGTAGCCGTCGGAGCCAAAGTGAAAGTAGGCGAACTGCTGGCGAAAGCCGGAGGATTCGTAAGTGCGAACATCTGCTCGCCGGTGAGCGGAACAGTGACCAAGATCGATGCTGCCACCGATGCGTGGGGTGCACCGATGCAAGCCATCTTCATTGACGTAGAAGGCGACGAGTGGTTGCCGGAGATCGACAAATCGGCTGACCTCGTTTGTCAGTGTACGTTGGAGCCGAAAGCGATCATCGACAAGATCGCCGCTGCCGGTATCGTAGGTCTGGGTGGTGCATGCTTCCCGACCCATGTGAAGCTGCTGCCTCCTCCGGGCAAGAAAGCCGAGGTGCTGATTGTCAACGGTGTAGAGTGCGAGCCGTACCTGACCTGCGACCATCAGTTGATGATGGAGCACGGCGAGGAGATCATCATCGGTATTGAGATCCTGAAGAAAGCGTTGGGCGTTGACCGCGCTATCATCGGTATCGAGAACAACAAGAAAGATGCTATCGAGCACATAAGCAAACTGGCGCAGAGCAAGTTGGGCATCGAGGTGCTGCCGCTGCAACTCAAATATCCGCAAGGCGGTGAGAAACAGCTGATTGACGCATGTATCGGTCGTCAGGTTCCGAGCGGTGCGCTGCCTATCGAGGTAGGTGCCGTAGTGGATAACGTGGCTACCATCTACGCCGTTTATGAGGCGGTACAGAAGAACAAACCGCTCATCAGCCGTGTGATGACCGTGACGGGCAAGAACGTCAGCAAGCCGGGCAACTACTCCGTACGTTTCGGTACGCCGATCGAGGAGGTGATCGCGTTGGCAGGCGGTATTCCTGCCGACACGGGCAAGATCATCGGCGGCGGTCCGATGATGGGTCGCGCGATGGATCATGTAGAAGGCATGCCGGCTAACAAGCGTCTGAGCGGTCTTCTGTTCCTGCCGGAGGCAGAGAGCATCCGTCCGGAAGAGGACAACTGCATCCGTTGCGGCAAGTGCGTACAGGCCTGCCCGATGGGTCTGGAACCGTATCTGCTGCAGCGTCTGGGCGAGTTGGAAATGTGGGAGGAATGCGAGAAGCATGACGTAATGGACTGCATCGACTGCGGTTGTTGCGTCTATACCTGCCCTGCCCATCGTCGTCTGCTCGACGGTATCCGTCCGGCGAAAGCCAAAGTGGGAGCTATTTTGCGTGAGCGTGCAGCGGCAGCAAAATAATTAAAAATTAAGAATTAAAAATTAAGAATTCGATATGAAACAATTTATTGTAGCTCCGGCACCTCACGCGCACAGCGGAGACTCTGTTCGCCGGAATATGCTCCTTGTCATTCTCGCGCTGCTGCCTGCCTATGCGGTATCGGTGATTGAGTTCGGCTTAGGTGCTCTTATCACGGCTGCCATCAGCGTGCTGGCATGTGTCTGCACGGAATGGTGTATCAGCCGTTACCTGCTCAAAGAGCAGAAACAAACGATCGGCGACCTGTCGGCAGTGCTGACCGGTTTGCTGTTGGCTTTCAACCTGCCGTCCAGTATTGACTGGTGGATTGTTATTCTCGGTGCCATCGTCGCTATCGGTGTAGGCAAGATGACCTTCGGCGGTTTGGGTCAGAACCCGTTCAACCCCGCATTGGTAGGTCGTGTGTTCCTGCTCATTTCGTTCCCTGCCCAGATGACGACCTGGCCTGTAGCCAAGGGTTTTGCAACCAGTTATCTGGATGCAGAGACGGGTGCAACACCGCTGTATTACCTCAAGCACATCGTCAAAACGGGTGACGGCAGCGTCATTGACCAACTGCCGGCTCTCAAGGACGCTTTCCTGGGCGTCATGGGCGGTTCGCTCGGTGAGGTTTGTGCGTTGGCACTGATCATCGGCGGTATCTTCCTGATTTGCACCAGAGTGATCACATGGCATATTCCGGTAGCCATCATCGGTACGGTAGTGCTGTTCGCCGCCTGCACAGGCTGGGCGGGTGCGCTGCCGGAGGGTCTGACTACCTGCGATTATATCGGCTACGAGTTGCTGACGGGTGGTTTGATGCTCGGTGCGTTCTTCATGGCAACGGACTATGTGACGAGCCCGATGAGCGCTTGGGGCAAGATCATCTTCGGTATCGGTATCGGCTTCATCATGATGGTCATCCGTACATGGGGTAACTATCCGGAAGGTATGTCGTTCGCCATCCTGATCATGAACGCTTGCGTTCCATTGTTGAACAAGATTCGTCCGCAGCGTTTCGGCGAACCTAAAAAATAAGGAGGTACGACTATGGCAAAATTAGAAAGTACATTGCAGAACATGATCCTGAGTCTGGTCATTATCTGCGTAGTAGCTGCCGGTGCGTTGGCGGGTGTCTATATTCTGACCAAGGCCAATATTGAGGCACAGGAAATCGCCAAGAAACAGAATGCCATCCTGAAGGTACTGCCGGAGGGATGCGAGGTTGCGGATGCCGAAGAGACAGCCGGACTGAAAGTGTATAAGGCTTATCAAGGCGGCGAGTGGGTTGCGACAGCCGTAGAGACGAGCGAGGTCGGTTTTGACGGTCCGCAAGTGATCATGGTAGGTTTTGACGCCGAGGGTCAGGTGATCAATTATGAGGTACTCAAACAGACGGAGACGCCGGGTCTGGGTGCACATATCGACCACTGGTTCAAGGACCAAAAAGGCAACCAGTCCATTATCGGCCGTCAGGCCGGATCGCTGAAGGTTAAACAGGACGGCGGTGACGTAGATGCCATCACGGCAGCTACCATCTCGAGCCGTGCGTTCCTCAAAGCTATCAACAAAGCGTATGCCGCGTACAAGGACGGCAACGTGGAGGCACATACCGGTGCGAACCAGTTGAACAAGGAGCCGGAAGCGAGCGAAGAAGCGAATGTAGAACAAGCAAATGAAGAGGAGGGCGCATTATGAATAACGCAATGAAAACTCTCACGAACGGTATTCTCAAAGAGAATCCGACCTTTGTGCTGGTACTCGGTATGTGTCCGACACTGGCAACGACCACGAGTGCAGTGAACGGTATGGCGATGGGTTTGGCGACTATGTTCGTTCTCATCTGCTCGAACATCGTTATTTCGCTGCTGAAGAACGTCATTCCGGACAAGGTACGTATCCCGGCATTCATTGTGGTGATTGCTACGTTCGTTACCATCGTCCAATTAGTGATGCAGGCATACGTGCCGGCTATCTATGACGTGCTTGGTTTGTTCATTCCGCTGATCGTAGTGAACTGTATCGTACTCGGCCGTGCCGAAGCTTTCGCTGCCAAGAACAGCGTAGGTCTGAGTGCACTGGACGGTATCGGTATGGGTCTTGGCTTCACGTTAGCTCTGACGCTGCTTGGTGCGGTACGTGAGCTGCTCGGAACGGGTGCTTGTTTCGGTGTTCAGATTTTCACGGACAACTACGGAGCACTCCTTTTCGTTCTTGCTCCGGGTGCATTTATTGCCCTCGCATACTTAATGGTAATTATTAACAAAATCCAAAAGAAATAATTATGGTTTACTTTCTGATATTTATCTCTGCGATATTTGTTAATAATATCGTATTGAGCCAGTTCTTAGGAATCTGTCCGTTCTTAGGAGTAAGTAAGAAAATCGACACGGCGCTGGGTATGTCGGCAGCGGTAACATTCGTGCTGACCTTGGCGACGATCGTAACGTATCTGCTGCAGAAGTTGTTGGTACTGTGGCAGATCGAGTTCCTGCAGACTATTCTTTTCATCCTCATCATCGCTGCGTTGGTGCAGATGATCGAGATCATACTGAAGAAGATCAGTCCGTCGCTGTATCAGGCCTTAGGTGTGTTCCTTCCGCTGATCACGACCAACTGCTGTATCCTCGGTGTGGCTCTTATCGTAGCCGACCAGCAGAAATTGCTGGCGAAATTGCCGTTGGGTGCGGATTATGGTCTGCTCTCCGGTACGATATACGCTTTCGCAACTGCTATCGGTTTCGGTTTGGCACTGATCCTTTTCGCCGGTATCCGTGAGCAGTTGGCACTCGCCAAAGTGCCGCAAGCGATGAAGGGCACACCTATCGCCCTCCTCACCGCCGGCCTCCTCGCCATGGCCTTCATGGGCTTTAGCGGAGTAGTGTAAGGTGAAAAGTGAAAGGTAATGAACGCGTACGCATATGCGTGCGCGTTCATTATTTTATTACCATTCGTTTATAAATTACCATTCCTGCGTGCGGAACAAGCCGCCGAGGAGACAGATGAGGAGATAGAAGGGATAGAGGATTTCCAATAGCAGAGCTATTGAAAATAATTGAAGATTGGAGATTGAAGATTGAAAAGTGAAAATTTTCTCTCGCCGTCGAATGAGGCTGTACTCAATCGGGAATTTAATCAGCAGTATTGGCGGACATAGTAATTGGGCTATGTTCGCCATTGTTATTATCCATCCGCAACGACGGATGTCGGGGTCGGTGTAGTGGGGTGCCTTGCCTGCCCAGCGCATACGCTGACGGAAGAAGGCTTTCCATGAGGTGAGGGGACGAACGACGGCGGTGTATGCTGGTTCGTCAATGACACTTATGGTATAGCCGCGCTTTTTGGCTGCCTCCAAGAGGAACATATCGTCGCCGGAAGGGATGTCGGGGTGCAAGTCGGGTTCGCAAGCGAGCCACACGTCACGACGGACGAGGAGGTTCGCGCCGGAACACATGACGGCGTGTCCGCGTTTGGCGGTGCGCAAGGTGAGTTCCTGGATGGCGGCGTACTCGGCTATCTGGAGACGCTCCAAGAGAGAGGGATTTGATTGCTCACTTTCCATTTTCAGTGGCAAAATGAGCAAATCAAATTGGTAATTGGTGATTGGTGATTGGTCATTGGCAGCGGCGGGCAACACCACATCATCGTCATGGAGCCAAAGGTAATCGGAGGTGGTGGAGTGGATGAGTTTGGAGAGGGCATGTTTCTTTCCGAGGCCGTCATCATTGACGCCACGGATGGGAGTTATGTGGCTTATCCCCCGAGAATGGACCGGCGATGGACCGGCGATGGACCGGAGACGGTTCAGCTCTTCCACAAAGCACGGATAACTCTTTTTGATGCATGTCTGGTCTTCGGCAGAGACCGGATAGTCCGCCGCCATGAGCGACATCGCTATTCGATGGTCAGAACGCACCTCGTGGAAACGGACGGCTTCCAGACGGTCGGACTCCTTGAAACGAAGACGGTCAGTGCCGGTAGCGTTAAGTGTGATACCGAGACGTTCACAGGTCAAGGCTACCGGAGGATAGAGATCGGGGCAATTGGAGAAATCGAGTGACATAAGCAAATGACCTGCACTTAATATGCACTTAATATGCACATGATCCTCACAGAAAGTTGTCTCTACGCCAAAATATTTGGAATAGATGTCGGCTACGATTTTATCCCCCTGCAAACTATCCTCTTTGAGCCCATCCAATTCCAGTTCTCCACCATGTATCGCCACGTACTCATACCAGAAAGCCGCACTACTCCAATCGGCTTCGAGCGGTACATTCGGATACGCCTCAACGATACGGCGAGACATAGTGATATAGGGAGACTCGTCGGGGGTGACGGTGATGGGGTCACCATGCAGTATTCGTGCGGACGTAGTCTGGGAGGTGGGGGCACCATCACGCTCCATGAGACGCGGGTCGCCGGTGAGGATGATCGGTTCGCCGGGATAGCAGCGTTCCAGATGGACTTGGAGGAAACGGAGGGCAGTACCGCAATTCTTCAAATTGAGCACCAAAGGTGCTTGTTTGACATCGTTTGAGGTTGTTTGACGTTGTTTGAAGGCTTGAAGTTGTTGCAAGGCATCGTGGAGAACGATGACATCGTCGGGCATATCCGAAGAGACCCGCATAAGCGGATCTCCATGGATAGCCTGCAGCAACAGAACTCTGTTGGCGATGCTTTTCGATATAGGGAGTTTAATATGGTTCACGAATTAACCAAATTAACCGAATCAATTGACACTCGGCAGCGGACTGTAGTCGCGTGAGTAGCGGAGATGTTGGTCGATGTAACCTTCGGTGAAGTCGATAGTGACATCGGTGATGTTACCTTCGGCATCCCGTGTGGCGGTATAGACGGGGTTGAGGAAGCCCTTGTAGGGCGCCAGATTGAGTTTGGCATACCGCTCACGGATCTCCTTATGAAGCGTCTGGTCCACCTTCACCGCGTAGGTCTCGACCATCTCTTTAGCGGCAGGATAATCGCCTTCGGAGGTGATGCGTTGGATTTCCGCAAGCAGTTCGCCGTAGAGGCTGCGCAGTCCTTCGTAGTCATTGACTTGCAGGTAGTGCTTGCCGTCCCGCTCGATGATCTCCACTTCTTTGTTCGCTGCGTGAGCGAGTACCCAGTTGGCGATGAGTTGACGGTTGCGCATATGCGCTTCCTCGATGTCCTTCCCCTCTTCGATACGTACGAGTTGGGTCATGGCGCCGTTCATCATCTGATGATAGTAGCCGGCTTTGTAGGCTTCGTTATTGGGTAGCAGGCCTAACTCGACGAGTTTGGGATCAGCGAGATAGTAGAGACCGAACAGGTCCGCACGTGCCTCTTCGATGGTCGATGCGTGCTCTTTGAGGGCATCCTTGGAGACCCCCGGCATGAGTTTGCCGGAACCGTGTCCGACGCACTCGTGGAGGTCGGTATGCAGGTCACCACAGGTGGCACCGTACTTATCGTAGATAGCGCGGATCTCGTCATCGATCATGAACTCCTCGTTGAAGCCGTTTCCCTTCGCCGCCTCGTTGTAGGCGTGCATAAGGTTGTCGATGGTGACGGACTTGGAGCCGTACTCCTTGCGGAGCCAGTTGGCGTTGGGGAGGTTGATACCGATCGGCGTAGAGGGGTAACAATCGCCGGCGAGAGTAGCGGCAGTAATGACCTTGGCAGTCACACCCTTGACCTCTTCTTTCTTGTATTTGGGGTCGGTGGTTGAATGATCCTCGAACCACTGGGCGTTATCCGAGATGAGTTGGGTGCGCTTGGTGGCAGCAAGATCCTTGAAGTTGACCATAGACTCCCATGTGCCGGTGATGCCGAGCGGATCGGTGTAAGTCTCAGTGAAGCCGTTGACGAAGTCCACGCGGCTGTCGAGATCCTTGACCCAAGCAATGCAGTACTCGTTGAAGAGACGGAGGTCGCCGGTCTCGTTGAAGGCGATCAGTTTCTCAATGACGAGTTTCTGCTGGTCGTTCTCGGCATATTTCTGTGCCTCTTTAAGCCAATAAACGACATGCTCGAGCGCTTCGCCGTAGAGTCCGCCTACCTTATAAACGCGCTCTTCGATGACGCCGTCGGCGTTCTTGACGAGCTGCGAGTTAAGACCTATCCAGAGGGGTTCGGGCGAGTTGTCTTTGTGCGCCTCATACCAGGCTTCGGCTTCGGCTTGGGTCACTCCTTCGCCGTAGTAATTGCCGGCAGAGTTAGCCACCAGATCCACACCGTCCTGCGCAGTCATGCGTTTGGGCATGACAGTCGGGTCGAACATAACGGGCAGAATAGCCGGATCATACTCCACTCCGGCATCTTCGCACGCTGCCTCGAACCATGCTTGCGTGAACTCCGGGCGGAACTTATCCTCACTATAGTGGTGATGAATGCCGTTGGAGAACCAGACGCGCTTGAGGTAACGCTCGAAAGGCGCGAAGTCCATTTCGGACTTGTCGTAGGGGTAATTGAGGTAGAGTTGCTCGCATGCACGACGGATACGGAGGTTGTAACGTCCGTTCTGGTCATAGAGGATGTCCCGTCCCCAGAGGGCTGCCTCGGAAAGGCAGTAAACGAGCGATTTCTGCTGAAGGGTCAACTGGTCAAACTCCGGCACATCGTAACGGAGGATCTCGAGGTCATAGAACTTATCCACGTTGTACTGGAAAGAGGTTTCTTTCTTTTGGCAGCCGCAAAGTATCCCTACGGTTGCCAAGATGATTGCAAATTGTTTTCTCATTAAATACGTTCAAGTACTGTGCGTACCAGTTCTTTGATACGCGGTTTATAATCGGTGTTGGCGGCTTCGATCTTGCGCTGTGCAATGACGCAGCAAACGGTCATGGCACGGTGTCCCATATGCAGGGCGAGACCGGCGATGCACGAACCCTCCATCTCATAGTTGGTGATGCGCTGTCCTTCATAACGGAAGGCTGTGATCTTCTCATTGATGTCTGGTACAGCGAGACCGACGCGAAGCACGCGTCCCTGGGGACCATAGAAACCGTTGGCGGCGATCGTGCAGCCACGCATCATGTCGTCTTTGGCGATGCGGTCCACGAGTTCGGGGTTAGCAGCAACGACATAGGGTACAGCCGCTTTTTTCGGATAGCCAATAAAGTCCACGAGGGCTTTTTCGAAGCCGAGGTCGGCAATCTTGTCGCGGTCCTCATAGAAAGCGAGCACACCGTCAAAACCGATGGATTTCTGCGA
>JAEEGL010859019.1_pt1 | contig 10181 bp, 8 predicted proteins | sample 9134231 | NCBI WGS metagenome assembly JAEEGL01 (sample SAMN16246548, study PRJNA631951) | gut metagenome | biome: gut microbiome; feature: rumen; material: fiber-attached | host: Bos | place: Iran: Karaj | collected 2018-10
CCTTCGCAGCATCGACCTCGGTGCCGCTGAAGAAGTGACCACCTACGAGCAACTGGCTGATTTCTACCATGTTGGCAGTCCGTTTTCCATTCCGAAGGCGGCATTGGTGCTTGCCGGTTTCCAACCCGGTTTCTCTGCCGAGCGTTTCGATTCGTTGCAATCGCAGTTGCAAGCCTTCGGTTGCGGCATCGAAGTGACACTCCTCTCAGCCATCCCCGCCGGCAGCGGTCTGGGCACCAGCAGTGTGATTGCCGCCACGGTGTTGGGGGCACTCAACGATTTCTGCGGACTGATGTGGGATAAGAACGAGATAGGCCACCGAACCCTTGTCTTGGAGCAGTTGCTCACAACGGGTGGAGGATGGCAAGACCAGTTCGGCGGACTCCTGCAGGGTGTGAAACTGCTGCAGACCTCAGAGGGCTTCGACCAAAACCCCGTGGTGAGGTGGTTGCCCGACGAACTGTTCACACGTTCCGACTACCGGGCGTGTCATCTGCTCTACTATACGGGCATCACGCGCACGGCAAAGACGATCTTGGCCGAAATTGTGCGTAAGATGTTCCTCAACCAGCACGACGAACTGTCGCAGTTGCGGCAGATGAAATCGCATACGATGGAGATGTACGAGGCCATCCAACGCAATGACTTTGAGCGCATGGGACGCCTTGTGCGGCATACTTGGGCGCAGAACCAAGCCATTGACAACGGTACCAATCCCGCTGAGGTGCAACGCATCACGGAGTTGGTTGACGACCTGTGCTTGGGTTATAAGTTGCCTGGAGCGGGTGGGGGAGGCTATCTCTATATGATAGCCAAAGACCCTGAGGCGGCTGCCCGTGTCCGTCAGATTCTCGCTGCCGACCCGTATCGCAACGCCAATGCACGTTTTGTTGATATGAGTCTCTCTGCCAGTGGGTTACAAGTAAGTAGGAGCTGAAGAATGTTGAATGACCGGTATGATGCAGTGGAATACACCCGTGGCGGTTGAAAAGCCTGGTTTTTTGATTGAACCCTTTGAGGAGATACTCTTCGTGGGCTCATGTTTCGCGGACGGCATCGGAAGACGTTTTCAAGAGGAGCAGTTCCGCGCCACGGTCAATCCTTTTGGCACCATGTACAATCCCGCCAGTGTGCTCCATACCATCGAGCGCACTGAGGTGGCACCCCGGGTGGCGTTCATCACACTGGGCACGAATCATGTGTATATCCTCAAGGAGACGGGCGAGATTGTGGACAACTGCCAAAAACGTCCCGCACGGTTGTTTGAAGAGCGTGAACTGTCAGTGACTGAATGTACCGACTATCTGAGGCGGTGCGTTGAGGTATTGCGCGCCCGTCGGTCCGACGTGCAAATTATCTTCACCGTCAGTCCCATCCGCTATGCGAAATACGGTTTCCATGGCAGTCAGCTCTCCAAAGCCACCCTTCTCCTTGCGGTTCAAGAGGTGGTTCGGGAGGCTTTTTCCTCCTATTTCCCTGCTTACGAGATTGTCCTTGACGAGTTGCGCGACTACCGTTTCTATGCGCCCGACATGATTCATCCGTCGGAGCAGGCGGTGGAATATGTGTTTCAGCGCTTGGCCGACACATATTTCAGCGATGCTGCCAAACGTTTTCTTGAAGAGTGGCGGCCCGTGAAAGAAGCCCTCCGCCATCGTCCTCTCCATCCCGAGTCAGCAGACTATCAGGCGTTCAGGGCGAAGGTGAACGAGAAAATACAAATACTTAAAGAGAAATATCCCCTGTTTACTGAACGCGGCAGAGAATAAAAAATTCGTGGACATTCGTGTATCGTAGCAGACTTTTTTAGCCTTCGTGGTGTCAGTCTTGGAAGTACACCCTCTTCACCCTGTTGCTGACAGAGGTGAGGATTTCGTAGGGGATGGTTTCGAGGATATCGGAGAGCACCGTCACGGGCAGGTGGTCACCGAAGATTTCCACCGTATCGCCTTCATGGCAGGGGATGTCGGTGACGTCAATCATCGCCACATCCATGCAGATATTCCCCACATAAGGTGCTTTCTGTCCGTTGACCAGACAGTAGCCGTGTCCGCGTCCTAAATGGCGGTCCAGACCGTCGGCATAGCCTATGGGGATGGCCGCGATGACACTGTCGCGTGTGAGGATGCCCTTGCGGCTGTACCCCACCGTATCCTCCTTTGGCACATGGCGCAGTTGCAGGATGGTAGTCTTCAGTGTCGAGACATTATGGATGATATGGTTGTCGCGACTGTCAATGCCGTACAATCCCAGTCCCAACCGACACATATCCAATTGACGCTCAGGGAAATGCACGATGCCGGCACTGTTGTCGATATGGCGCAGGATTTTGTGTGGGAAGGCCGCTTGCAACTGCTCTGAAGCCTGGCAGAACAGCTCGAACTGATGCTGTGAGAAACGGTCGAAATCATCGCTGTCGGAACCTACGAAATGCGAGAACACCGACCTCGGGATGATGGCATTCTGCCCTTTGAGGCGAGCAATCAGTTCCTCCATGTCGTGCTGCGGGTCGAAACCGAGGCGGTGCATGCCCGTATCGAGTTTGATGTGGACAGGATAATCCGTGATACCTTCTTTTTGTGCCGCCCGCACCAAAGCGTCGAGCAAGCGGAAGTTATACACCTCCGGTTCCAGCTTATAGTCGAAGAGCGACTTAAACGATGTCATCTCAGGGTTCATCACCATAATGTTGCCCGTGATGCCGTTGCGCCGCAGCGTCACACCCTCGTCGGCCACCGCCACCGCCAGATAGTCCACCTGGTGGTCTTGCAGCGTCTTCGCTATCTCCACAGCTCCGGCTCCATAGCCTTCGGCTTTGATCATGCACACTAATTTGGTGTCGGGTTTGAGATACGAACGGAAATAGTTGAGGTTATCGACCATGGCGTTGAGATTCACTTCGAGGATGGTCTCATGCACCTTCTGCTCAAGCAGTTCGGTGAGTTGGTCGAAATGGAACGGGCGTGCGCCTTTGAGCAGAATCACCTCATCGTGCAATGCGGCGAATACCTCGGAGGCGATGAACGTTTCGGACGAGGGGAAGAAAAAACGCTCTTTGACATCGAACTGTGCGGCTTGCGCCGAGATTTGGGGACCGATGCCAATCAGTTTCTTCACGCCGCGTTTGGCGACCAACTGCGCCACTTCGCGATACAGCAGGTCCTGTGGGATGCCGCTCTGGTAGATGTCGCTAAGAATCAGCGTGTGACTACGTCCCTGATGGTCGGGACGGCGGTTCATGAAGTCGAGTGCGATGTCGAGCGAATTGATGTCGGAATTATACGAGTCGTTGATGAGCGTACATCCGTGTTGTCCCTCCTTCACCTCCAATCGCATGGCGATGGGTTCCAAGGCCGCCATCCGCGAGGTGATGGTTGCCGCGTCTAAGCCTAAAAGCAGCAAGACTGCCGTACAAGTCATGGAGTTCACCACCGACGCCTCGTCGATAAAGGGCAGTTGGTAGGTGCCGCTTTGTCCTTGGTAGTTCCATGTCACGCAGGTGCTGTCCTCGTTCTTCTCCACACGGCTGAAGAACAGCGACGCCTTCGGGTCGGTCTGCGACCAAGCCAGTTTCATTCCTTTATAGGGACAGGTGTCGATGATGTTCCTCACCAACGGGTCGTCGGCACAATAGACGATGGCCGTGGCGTCGTGGAAGAGACGCAGTTTCTCACGGCATTTCTGCTCCAACGAGTCAAAATTCTCCTGATGGGCGGAGCCTAACGAGGTGAGCACGCCGATGGTGGGTTGGATGATGCTGCGGAGGCGTTCCATCTCGCCCGGCTTGCTGATGCCCGCCTCAAAGAGTCCGATTTGGCTTTGTTCATGGAGATGCCACACCGACAACGGTACCCCTATCTGCGAATTATAACTCTTCGGTGAGCGCGTGACCACCTTGTCGGGTGATAGCAACTGATACAGCCATTCCTTGACGATGGTTTTGCCGTTGCTGCCCGTAATGCCCACCACAGGGATATCGAAACCCTCACGATGGCGCTCTGCGAGCCGTTGCAAGGCGATGAGCGTATCGGCCACCTTGAGGAAATTGGCACCAGGATAGTGTGAAGCAAAAGCAGCGGGCACGGTGTGAACCACGAAATTGCGCACCCCGCGGTGATAGAGGTCATCGACGTAGCGCATTCCGTCGTTGCGTTCCGAACGTAATGCGAAGAACAAAGTCTCTTCCGGGAAGCAGAGCGAACGGCTGTCGGTGAGAATCCATCCGATTTGCGCCGTACTGTCGCCATATCTGTGCGCTCCGATGAGCGTTGTGATTTTCTCGATAGAATAGGTCATGATGTTTACTAAAGGTATATTCTAAAAATCAGTGCAAAATTACTGCTTTTCGTGGTGATGACCAACTTTTTTAGGCGTCTTTCGTTTTTTCGTGAACATTTTTATGGACTATTCCGAAAAAAAGCATTACTTTTGCAGAATTAAAACTAATTTCATCAAAAAAATATCAAAATGAGTCCTGTACAAACTACGAAAATGACCAATTACCGTTGGATCATTTGTTCGATGTTGTTCTTCGCGACAACCGTCAACTACATGGACCGTCAGGTGCTCTCACTCACCTGGAAAGACTTCATCGCCCCGGAATTTCACTGGACCGATGCTGACTACGGTACCATCACCTCGGTGTTTTCTATTCTCTATGCTGTCTTCTGCCTTTTCGCTGGTAAGTTCATCGACTGGATGGGCACGAAGAAAGGTTATCTGTGGGCCATCTTCGTCTGGTCGCTCGGTGCATGTATGCACGCCGCCTGCGGATGGGTGACCATGAAGTATGTGGGTGTCGATGGTGTCGAAGCCCTCAGACTGGTGAAGGCTGGCTCCGAGACGGCCATGCTCATCGCTACGGTCAGTGTCTATCTCTTCCTCTTCTGTCGTGCCGTGCTGGCATTGGGTGAGAGCGGCAACTTCCCTGCCGCTATTAAGGTGACGGCTGAATATTTCCCCAAGAAAGACCGTGCCTTCGCCACCTCGATCTTCAATGCGGGTGCCTCGGTGGGTGCCCTGGCTGCTCCTATCAGCATTCCTCCTTTGGCTGAGGCTTTCGGATGGGAGATGGCGTTTATCATCATTGGTGGACTGGGCTTCATCTGGATGGGACTTTGGGTGTTTATCTATGACAAACCCAACAAGAGTAAGCACGTGAACGCAGCCGAGTTTACCTATATTAACCAGGATACGGAGACCGATGAAGATCCAAAGAAGGCCAACGACGAAGGGCCGACCATCGGTTTCGCCAAGTGTTTCACCTACAAGCAGACATGGTCGTTTATCGTTGGTAAATTCATGACCGATGGTGTGTGGTGGTTCTATCTGTTCTGGGCTCCTGCTTACTTCTCCGACCAGTTCGGATACAAATCAAGTTCAGGCATGGGACAGTTGCTCATCTTCACCCTTTATTTCATTGTCACCGTGGTGTCTATCTTCGGTGGTTACCTTCCCAAACTGTTTGTCGAGAAGAAGGGTATGAACCCATACGCTGGCCGTATGCTCGCCATGTTGATTTTCGCATTCTTCCCGCTCTTCGCATTGTTTGCACAGCCGTTGGCCATGTGGGATAATTCACCCATCGACCCGGCATGGTGGCCTGCTATCATCATCGGTTTGGCTGGTGCCGGTCATCAGGCATGGTCTGCCAATATCTTCTCCACCGTGGGTGACATGTTCCCCAAATCCACCATTGCCACCATCACTGGTATCGGTGCCATGGCCGGTGGTCTGGGTTCGATGCTGATCAACAAGGTGTCGGGTAACCTCTTCACCTATGCAGAGGGCCAGGGCGAGGCATTCACCTTCTTGGGCTATGACGGCAAACCCGCTGCTTATATGATTGTGTTCTGTTTCTGTGCTGTGGCCTACCTCATCGGCTGGATTATCATGAAGACGCTCGTACCTAAGTACAAGCCCGTCGTGGTTGATGAGTAATCCTCTGATTTGAAACCAATTATCATCTAAAATATTAAGCCTCAGACTTCCCGGTCTGAGGTTTTTTTAATGATTCGGCTTTGCGGCGTAAATGGAATGGTCATGAATTACCTATAAAAAAGCATGGCGCTACACCCGATAGCGGTCCTAGGAAAACCTTCAGGATGTGTAGGCCATGCAAAAAAAGCGTTGTCTTTGTGGTGCAAAAATAATGAATTATCTTGAAACAACAAAAGTAATTGCTGTTTTTTCAAATTTTTTCATCATTCACATTCGTTTAATTGTTGTTTTTTCTTTAATTTTGCAGAAGATTATATTTTTATTAACCATTTGATAAAGACGATGATACATTTCCAAGAAGAGGCTGCCCGCTGTCTGCTTTGTGCAGACGCTCCTTGTAGCCGTGTTTGCAAAAATGGCGACCCAGCCCGTGCCATCCGCGCCATCCGTTTTGGCAATGAGGCATTGGCGAAACAATGGGTGGCCGAGTGTACGGATGAAGACCTAACACAAGCCGAAGCGGCATGTATCCATTATGACCGGCCCGTCAGAATTCGTGAGTTGGTGGCAACCCTTGCCGCTCCTGCCACCTCTGGTAAAGGTGAAAGCCCTTCGCTCTCTATTGACTTTATCGGCATCCCCTGCGAGAATCCGTTCTTCCTGGCCTCCTCGGCTGTCTGTACCAACTACGAGATGGTGGCGCGAGCCTTCGAGTTTTGACCTGCAGACCCGACAGCCCCGTATCATCGGTACCAAATGCGTTGGTTGCCATCTCTGCCGTCTGGTTTGTCCCACAGGTGCCATCGGCTTGGCCAAACGTATCAAAAAATAACGGAAGAAAAAGAAATATCCGGTTCAGACTGGCTCGTGTTTAGAAAAAATCATGTACATTTGCCGAGCGAAAAAGCATTCCTATGAAATACGTGAATCATAAAGGTGAATACGACCACTATGTGGTGGAGCAGGAGGCACCCCTGCTGGATTGGCTGCTCGGTCATGTCAAAGGCAGTAAGACGAAAATCAAGGCCACGCTGCAAGGGCGCGGCATCCGCGTCAATGGCAAGACCGTGACACAGTTTGATTTTCCCCTCAAGCCCGGTATGAAAATCGGTGTGAGCAAGACCAAACGCAATGACATGTTTAAGAGCCGCTATGTGAAAATCGTGTTCGAAGACCAATACCTGATTGTGGTGGAGAAGAATGTCGGTATTCTGTCGATGGCAGCGGGACATAAGTCGCTCAACGTGAAATCGGTGCTCGATGATTATTTCCGGAAGTCGAAACAGGGTTGCACGGCACATGTTGTACATCGGTTGGACCGCGACACATCGGGGTTGATGGTCTATGCCAAGGATATGGAGACGGAGCAGATTCTGGAGCACAACTGGCACGATATCGTCTATGACCGCCGCTACGTGGCCGTGGTGTCGGGCGAGATGGAGGAGGATGGCGGCACTATCGCCAACTGGCTCAAAGACAATGCAGCCTACGTCACCTATTCATCACCCGTCGATAACGGTGGCAAATATGCCGTCACCCATTTCCACACGCTCAACCGCACCACGGAGCACTCTTTGGTGGAGTTCAGTCTGGAGACGGGGCGTAAGAACCAGATTCGAGTGCATTGCGCCGACATGGGGCATCCCGTTTGCGGTGATGTGAAATACGGCAATGGCGACGACCCGCTGCACCGTCTTTGTCTGCATGCTTACATCCTCTGTTTCTACCATCCCGTGACACATGAGCGGATGGAGTTTCAGACCATGATTCCCTCTGCTTTCAAGTCGTTGTTTTGACAATTCAACATTCTTCATTCTTCATCGCGAAGCGACAATTTTTCGGTCAAATACCTCAACAACTCGTCAACATTCAAAATTCAACATTATTCATCGCGAAGCGACAATTCAACATTCAAAATTCAACATTCAAAATTTATATCCCGTGGAATCAGAGAATTTAACTTATATCCTTTTTTCGGTCGCCGTTTTGGTTGTAGCGCTTTTTTTCTTGCGCAAGGTGGCCAGTTGTTTGATTAAGTCGGTGGTCATGATTGTGATTGCCGCAGTGCTCACGTTCGTCTATTTCAATTACATCAAGGAATACAAAGACGGCGAACAGAAACCTGAGGTGATACAGAAGGTGGACCAAAAGGTGAAGGAGCAAATGAAGAAAATTGAAGACTATAAGAAGAAATAAATCATTCTTCAACTTGCGATAGTTTCCATGCGACAGGGTGCGATGACATGCCAGGGATTTTCAAGCTGGCATGAAAGGATTTGGTACGCTCGCATGGAATTTTTTTTTCGGTTTTTCTTGAAAAAAACTGCTTATAGGGGTAATGATTCTTCATATCCGGCTGTATATAGGATAAAACAGCGCGAGAAAGATGCAAGACAGAGAACGACAGTTTGAACAACTTTTCCATTCGGAATACAGCAGGATGTACAGGGCGGCCCACATCCTGCTCGGCGATGAAGACGAGGCCAAGGATGCCGTACAGGACGTGTTCGCACGCCTTTGGGACGGCAGCGTGAACCTCCGTGAAGAGTCGCAACGGACGTTCCTGCTCACTTGCGTCAGAAACCGCTGCCTCAACATCATTGCACAACGGCGAAGGCAACAGGATAGCACATCGCAAATTGTGACGGAACACGAAGATGCCGAGACCGAGACATGGCAGGAAAAGTCTGACGAAGAGTTGACCGAGATGGTGCAACAATACATCGACGAACGACTCACCCCGCAGACCGGACGTGTCATCCGCATGCGCTTCGATGATGAGAAGTCGTACAAGGACATCTCACATTCCCTCGGCATCAGCCTCTCCGCCGTCAACAAGCACATCGTGCAAGGACTGAGGAAACTTCGTCAACAATTCAACAGATGAGAGTATGAAGAACAAAGACCGAATCCGTATGCTGCTCCACCCGGAGCAATACACCGACGAGCAACTCGACCAGATGCTCAACGAAACGTCCATTCCCGTCCCTGACGTGCAGGAGGAATGGCGACAATTCAAGTCGCAACGGCAGCATCGACGTCGCCAAAAACCGGTGATACGATGGGCTGCCATCATCGTTACTCTGGCTGCACTCTCGGGCATCACCTACGCAGCCATTCAGCATTTCTGGCTGTCTGGCGATGCGAAGGAAGAAACTCAGGCTGTATCCCAACCAAAAACGGCCGTGCAGGAAGAGGATGGCCAAGAGGCCGGAGCAGGCGTGGCTTCGATGGTGGAGAATGACACGATAAGGCATAACCAACAGTTCAATAATGTGGAACTCCAACAGATTATGCTGCAACTCAGCCACGACTATGGCGTGAAGGTGGTGTTCAAGAGCGAAGTCTCGCGCACCTTGAGGTTCTACCTGAATTGGGAGGCCAACGACTCTATAGAAGACATCATCGACCGTATCAACCATTTCGAGAAAGTGCACCTCACGCTTTCTGGAGAAACCGTCACCATCGAATAGACCATCATCATGAGACATTTTATCATCATCATATTGTGCCTCATTGCCATGACGGCTGGGGCGCAGCAACTCACCCATGATTTCAGGAACACCTCTCTCTCCGAGGCGCTCATCTGGATTGACAACGCACAAAGCAGTTACAAAATCAATTTCATCTTTGATGAACTGGAGGATTTCACTGTGACCACTTCGCTGAGGAAAGCTTCAGTAAAAGATGCCGTCAAGCAGGTGGTGGGCTTCTATCCCATGCGTATCACGTCTGAGGACAAGGACATCTATGTGGAATGTGTGCAGAAGGCAGACACCAAGTTGACAGGACACGTTGTCGATGAGCATGGAAAACCATTGCCTTATGTCACCGTGTCGCTCCTCGCGCCCAAGGACTCCGCCTTCATTACAGGGGGCGTGAGCAATGAGAATGGTGACTTCGTCATTCCTTGCCAACCGCGTCAACTCATTGTTAAACTCACCTATGTCGGCTATAAGACGGTGACCAGGAACGCTTCCGTGGGACATCTCGGCACCTTCGCCATGCAGCCGGAGGTCTATATGCTGCAAGGGGTCGTCGTCAAGGGCGAAGTGCCGCAATACAAGATGACTGCGGGCGGCATGACGGTCGAGGTGCAGCACTCCATCCTCCATGACATCGGCACTGCCGACGACGTGCTCTCGATTATGCCGATGGTTCAAGGGCGCGATGGCAAGTTCGAGGTGCTGGCCAAAGGCGAGCCGGAGATTTACATCAACAACAAGAAGGTGAACAATGCC
>JAEEGL010884154.1_pt1 | contig 10181 bp, 10 predicted proteins | sample 9134231 | NCBI WGS metagenome assembly JAEEGL01 (sample SAMN16246548, study PRJNA631951) | gut metagenome | biome: gut microbiome; feature: rumen; material: fiber-attached | host: Bos | place: Iran: Karaj | collected 2018-10
CGCATCTTGCTTGCATAATGTTCCGTCATATTGCCCGAAAATCTTGGCCAATACAGGAAGTATTCCCCGCGATTTTCAGACAATCTGACGAAAATTCTGACTGCGCAATCTACGCACCAGAATTATGCGGTGTTGCCTTAAAGCGTTTTCTCGGCGAATAGTAAAAGGGGGTCTTCAAAACCCGATGTATGTCAGGGAATGAGCAGAAAAACGCCCGAAAACCCAGCATTAAAAGCGGGTTTTCGGGCGAATTGTGGCGGAGGGTGCAGGATTCGAACCCGCGTGGAGTTTCCCCCTAACGGTTTTCAAGACCGCCCCGTTATGACCGCTTCGGTAACCCTCCAGCACCGGAAGTGTATCACTCCGGCAAGGTATTGTCAATCCATCTGCAAAGCATGTATCACTTCTCCAGCATCCAGCGGCAGGGAGAAGGCGCGGTCCGTCAGGTCTTTGGGGACCTTGGGATAGCCGGGATGGGAAATATCCATATACCCCCGGTTGACGCGGAAGAGCTTCGCGCCGGGGATCAGGCGGGTGAATTTCTCAAAGGGCCAGCGGATAACGCCCGGGGTGTTGAAGCCGACGCCCAGCTCGATGATGCACAGGCGCAGATCGGCGCTGGAATTCACGAAGTCCGCATAACGCTGGAAGCCCTCCTCATAGTTCTCCGGACGGAAAGCGATCTCCGCAAGCTCCCCGCAATAGGGACAGCGGGGGAGGCCCTCTTCCCGGCATTCAAAGGTCTCGTGATCGATGTGCTTCAGCACTTCCCGCAGGGCCGGCAGGCTTTCCCAGGTATGCTTGCAGCAGCGTTTGGAGCAGCCAAGGACATCATAATTCCCCTGGTACTCGAAGACACGCTCCATGGGGAAACCGGCACGCATGAACTGACGATCTGCGTTGGAGGTCACCACGAAGTAGTCCTTGCCTTCCAGCAGGGCTTTCAGCTCACCGTAAAGGGGAAGGGAAGGCAGCACTTCGCGGACATAGTGAATATGCGTCGCCCAATAAGCCCACTTGCGGCCTACGCTCCATTCCTCGTCCTTCATGCCCACAAGCTCATATTGGCAGCGATAACCCAGTTTGTACATTTCCGGGAAATGCTCCCGGAATACCGCTTCGTCCAGATAGCTCAGACCGGCGGAAGCACTGAGCCCCGCGCCTGCCCCAATCAACACCCGGTCTGCCCGGGCGAGTTCTTCCTTCAGCAATTCAATGTTATGTAAACTCTGCTCGTCCATTCTATCGTCTCCTTTTTCTGTTATTATACGCGACGATGGAAAGAAGAGCAAGAGTCGTGATGATCTTCCATAAGAAACCGATCACGGGAGTCTGGGACAAGTGCGGATAGAGGCTTTATCCCTTCTCCTTGGGCCTGAACAGCAGAGCCGAAAGAAATGCGAAAACCATCGCAGCACCGATGCCCCCGGAGGCGGCGGTAAGGCCCCCGGTCAGTATGCCCAGGGTTCCTTTTTCTGCCACCGCTTCCTTAACGCCCTTTGCCAGCACATTTCCGAAGCCAAGGAGAGGCACCGTGGCTCCAGCTCCCGCCCATTCCGCAAAAGGAGCGTACAGCCCCACAGCCCCCAGCAGCACGCCCAGTACCACGCATCCGCTGAGGATGCGGGCCGGCGTCATCGCAGTCCTGTCGATCAAAACCTGTGCAGCGGCGCAGATCAGCCCGCCCACAAGAAACGCTTTCAAATAATCTATAATCATTCCCTTACCTCGTTGCTGAAATCGCCACCGCATGGCAGATTCCGGGGATGCTCTCCCCCTGACCGGAGGAGGTGGGGGACATAAGGGCCCCCGTGCCGCAGAAGAGCAGCTTTTTCCACCGACCGGCGCGCATCCCATCCAGCAGCCAGGCACAGAGGACCGCGGCGCTGCAACCGCAGCCGGAGGCCCCGGCGTGCACGTCCTGCCGCTCCTGGTCAAAGAGCAGCACGCCGCAATCGTCGTATACCGGAGCCATATCTACCCCATCCTGCCGGAACAGGTCCAGCACGATGCCCCTGCCGATACGGCCCAAATCGCCGGTCACGATCAAATCATAACTCTCCGGACCCAGCTGCAAATCGGAAAAGTGGCAGCGAAGGGTGTCGTAAGCCGCCCTGGCCATTGCCGCGCCCATGTTCGTGATGTCCGCGATCCCCGCGTCGCGGATGCAGCCGGTGGTGATTGCTGTCACATAAGGGCCGCTGCCCTCCGCCGCCAGGACGGCAGCCCCCGCGGCTGTGGCTGTCCACTGGGCGGTGGGAGCACGCTGGGAACCGTATTCCAGCGGCCCGCGGAACTGACGTTCTGCCGAACAGAAGTGAGAGGAGGTAACGGCACAGGTGAAGTCTGCATAGCCGCCGTCAATCATCATGGCAGCCAGCCCAAGACCTTCCGCCATGGTGCTGCACGCCCCGAACAGGCCGAGATAGGGCACCGCACTGTCCCGCATGGCGAAGGTGGAAGCGGTGCACTGGTTCAGCAGGTCCCCCGCAAAGATATAGTCCAAGCGGGAGGGGGTGAGCTTTGCCTTGTCCAGCGCCTTGAAAAAGGCCAGCCGCTGCATGGCGGATTCCGCTTTCTCCCAGCTTTTTTCCCCAAAATAGGAGTCTTCGCCGATAATGTCGAAGCTGCCGCCCAGAGGGCCTTCCCCCTCTTTTTTTCCCACGGCGGCAGCGGAGCCGATGATGGCAGGCGGGTCCGTGAGGCAGACCGTCTGCCTGCCGTTTTTTTTCGTCTTCATGCTCCTAGGTTTTGCCGCGAAAAAGGGATTATTCCGGGAAATACCGGAAGAAACGGTGAACGCCGGATGAAAGAAACACCGCACCATCATTGTGCGGTGTTTCCTTCGTTATTCGTCGTAAACGATCAGCAGAGTAACGTAAACGGTTGCAAACTGTATTTCACGGAGGGTAACACTGTCTTGCCTTTGGAATTGGATGCGCCAAATGTCCTCGGCTTTATCATAGGATCTTGTATACGCAAAAACGATACCGCTGTCGTCGCCCAATTCCAGCTTCGCACGCTCATATGCGTTTTGGTCATAAAACGTATACTCTGTGTCTGCTTCATCCACATTCACAAATCCCTCTGTTTTGACCAGGGGAGAGGCCATATCGAGGTTTTGCATGTCTTCCCTGAAAGAGAATTCGGAGTGCCAATTGCCGCTCGTCATATGCGGCGGTACGATCGTGCGGACGCTGCACGCCTGCAATACCGTGACGACCGTGCAGACTGCGAGGGGGACGCCCAGCACCGCCGTCAGGACCCGCGCCCAGAGCAGGCGCTTTCCCGTGATCCCTTTCCGGCTGCAGTAGAGCAGAACAGCGGTGCTGACGGAAGCCAGATAACAGAGGACCCCTGCAAGGACGAATGGATAAATCCCTTGACCGGCATAAACAAAATAAGACCCAATTACAATTCCGGCAGCCAACGCAATATATAGCAGGATCGGGACCGCATTCTTCTTTTTCATACCGTACCTCCCTGAACTCCGTTTCGTCAGACGGAGGATATGGTCTCTCCGGTCTGTGACCGCGTTTATCCTATCGCAGCATTTTCGTCGCCCGTTCCAGGGAGCTTCGCTCCGCTTCGGAAAGGGGCTTTCCCGCATTCCTGTGGTCGAAGCTGACGGTAAAGGCCGTAACGTCCTGCCGCAGCTGCGTGAGGGCCTCCCGCATCCTTCCTGTGACAGCTTCGTACAGGGAAGCATAAGGCCCGTCCTTCAGCTCCTCCTTTGCCACCCGAAGCAGCATGGCACCGTGGCCGAGACAGAACCAGGGCTGCGCCTTCAGCTTTTCACGGAAGGCCGCGTCGCTTTCCCAAAGCCATGCAGCGTTGGAGCAGTAACGGTATTCCGTATTGCGGATGCGTTTGCAGGCATAGCAGCTTTTTACCTGTTCCGCCAGGACTTCAGCGGCATCGCCCTTCTCTTCTTTTTTGCCGAAGAGACCCCGCTTGCCTTTTCCCGCCGGTTCGCCCAGCATACCTGCCAGCTCATCCAGGCGGCTCTCCAGGATGAGGCCAAGAGCCAACTTGTTCTTTTTCCGGTACATGGCCTGCAGGTGAGGATTGCAGAAGCCCTCCCGGTTCATTTCGATGCGGATGGCAGGCTCCATCATGGCGGCGCCCAAGGCGCTTTCCAGGGTCTGCTCCTCCAGCTTTTCCCGCATGCGGCAGAGGGGGCAACCGTCCTTTTCATCAAAAGCTTCGTTGATGGGGATGGTGAATATCTTTTCCGGCATGGTGACCGCTCCCTTCGTTTCAATGGATAAAGTTTACCATGAAACCGGGGCGGATTTCAAGGAAGGGGCTGTGTTTGACAAGAAAAGACGAAGGTGGTAAATTATAAAGGCAATACCGCATAATTCCGGTGCGCAGATTGCGCAGTCAGAATTTTCGTCAGATTGTCTGAAAATCGTGGGGAATACTTCCTGTATTGGCCAAGATTTTCAGACAATATGACGGAACATTATACAAGCAGGATGCGTGCCATGAATTGTGCGGTGTTGCCTAAACTGAAAACTACCGCAGATAAGGCACAGGCCCGTCCTCTGCGGCCAAGGGAGTGACCATCATGTCCGAGGCGATTGAGACCCTGAAGCAGTGGATCGGGGAAAGCGGCAGCATCGTCTTTTTCGGCGGCGCCGGCGTTTCCACGGAGTCCGGCATCCCGGATTTCCGCAGCGTGGACGGTTTGTATAATCAGAAGTATTCCGAGCCCCCGGAGGAGATCATCAGCCACAGCTATTTTGTCCGCTGGCCGGAAAAATTCTATCGCTTTTACAAGGAAAAGATGCTCTATCCGGAGGCAAAGCCCAACGACTGCCATCTGGCCCTGGCCAGGCTGGAGGAACAGGGAAAGCTCCTGGCCGTGCTGACGCAGAATATTGACGGGCTGCACCAGAAGGCGGGGAGCAAAAAAGTGATCGAGCTCCATGGGACCACCTTGAAAAACTACTGCATGAAGTGCGGCAAGTTTTTCCCCGTGGAATACCTGCTGGAGCAGGAGGGCGTTCCCCGCTGCGACAAATGCGGCGGCATCGTGAAGCCGGACGTGGTGCTTTATGAAGAAAGTCTCCACGACGGGGACATGGAAGAAGCGGTGCGCCTGATCCGCAAGGCGGACATGTTCATCGTGGGCGGCACCTCCCTGACGGTATATCCTGCCGCCGGCCTGGTAGACTACTACCGGGGGAAAAAACTGGTGCTCGTCAACAAATCCGCCACCCCCTACGATTCCAGCGCTGATCTGGTGATCCATGACAGCATCGGAAAGGTATTCCGTCAATGCGTATTGCAGTAAAAGGCGTCGGCTTCGACCCGGTCACGATGGGGGAGGCCGAGGCCCGCTGCCGGGAACTCATGGCGCAGGAGGGCGGACATTATGTGGTGACCCCCAATCCGGAGATCGTATGGCTGGCCCGGCAGATGCCGGAGCTGAAGGCCGCGCTCAACGGGGCGGACCTGGTGATCCCGGACGGCATCGGCATCATATACGCCGCCCGTATTCTGGGCACGCCTCTGATAGAACGGGTGCCGGGCATCGAGCTGACGGAAAGGCTGCTGGCCGCTGCCGCTTCGTCAAACCTGTCGGTTTTCCTCCTGGGCGCAAAGCCCGGCGTGGCGGAGCGGGCAGGGGAGCGACTGGTGGAGAAGTACCCCGGCCTGCATGTCGTCGGCTGCGGCGACGGGTATTTTAAAGAGGATGCACCTGTCCTTGCCCGCCTGCGGGGATCCGGCGCAAGGCTGATCCTGGTTTGCCTGGGCTTTCCCCGGCAGGAGCTTTGGATGGCGGCCCATCGGGACGAGGTGGGACAGGCGCTGATGCTGGGCGTCGGCGGGAGCATGGACGTCTTTGCCGGTGACGTGAAGCGGGCACCGGAGGCCTGGTGCAAGGCGGGTCTGGAATGGCTTTACCGGCTCCTCAGCCAGCCCAGCCGCATAAAACGCATGATCAAGCTGCCGATCTTCCTTGTTTCGGTGGTTTGGGAGAGGATCAAGCATGGGAAAGCTGATCGTGTTTGAAGGGGTGGACGGCTCCGGCAAGTCCACCCAGTATCGCCGTCTCTGCCGGCGCCTTCGGGACGAGGGGCGGGATTTCCGCAGCCTGGTTTTTCCCCAGTATGAGGAACCGTCCTCGGCCCTGATCCGCATGTACCTGGCGGGGGAATTCGGGGACAAGCCATCGGACGTGAATGCCTATGCGGCCTCTGCCTTCTTTGCCGTGGACCGCTATGCTTCCTACAAGAAATCCTGGGGCGCATATTATGAAGCGGGGGGCCTCATCGTCACGGACCGTTATACCACCTCCAACGCCGTCCATCAGGCGTCCAAGCTCCCGGCGGAGCAGCGGTCGGATTATCTTCGCTGGCTTTTTGATTTTGAATATGATAAGCTCGGCCTTCCCGTGCCGGATCTGGTGCTGTTCTGTGATGTGGATCTTTCCGTCTCCGTGGAGCATCTGCGGCATCGGGAATCGGAGACCAACACCCGTGCGGACATCCACGAGCGGGACGAAGGCTATCTGGGAGCCAGCATCGAAGCGGCCCGGCAGGCGGCCGGGCTCTGCCGCTGGCATCGGCTGGACTGCGGCGCTGCAGGCGCCCTGCGCAGCGTGGAAGAGATCGGCGCGGAGGTAGATCGGGCGGTGGAGGAACTATGCAGGATCTGAAAAGCAGGAAAAAAGCGGCGCGGCGTGCCATGCGGGCACAAATCGCGGCGCTGGATGAAAAAGAACTTGAAAAAAGCGACGAAGCTATTTATAATAATTTATCAGTCTTGCCGGAGCTTCAGGCAGCCCGGCGGGTATTCCTCTATCTGAGCGTCCGCCGGGAGGTGGACACCCGCAGGCTGATCCGAAGCCTGCTGGCAGAGGGGAAAACCGTGGCCCTGCCGGTGAGCCTGCCGGAGGGACAGATGTTCTTCGCGGAGTATCGGCCCGGCAATCTGACGGACGGGAGCGTCGTGCCGATCCCGGAGCCGGACGCGGAAGCGCCGCGCCTGGAGCCGGAGGAAGGGGATCTGATCCTGGTCCCTGCCTTGACCTTTGACCGCAGCGGTTATCGGCTAGGCCAGGGAGGCGGTTACTACGACCGTTTTCTCAGCGCGCACGCGATGTTTTCCGTGGGACTGGCCAGGGATGCGCTGCTGATGGAAGAAGTGCCGCGGGAAGCGCATGACTGCGGCGTTCGCTGTCTGGTGACCGAGAGCCGCGTGCTTCGATTCTGAGAAGAACAGGGGAGGCCCCGGATCGGAGCCCCCCGCACAGAGGATCAGCAGCAGCTGTCGCAGCCGCAGCCATTGTTGCAGTTGCAATTGCAGCCGCAATTGCAGCCACCGCCGCAGCTGCCGCCGCAGCCCCCGCCGCAGTTGTTGCCGCCAAAGCCGCAGCCCCCGCAGCTCCAGAACAGGATGAAGAGGATCAGGATGATCCAGATCCAGCAGTTGTTATTGTTGGAACAGAACATATTGTGATTCCTTTCCCCGCGCTGTATTCACAGCGCCCGCCCCGCGCGGATCAGGTCAGACGGGAGCCGTTTCGGCAGCGGAAATGATTTCCGCCCCTTTCGGCCTATACTATGAGTTTCATTAGGAGAGTGTGACGACGGACATCAAGGGTCGGCTTTCCGGTATCGGAAAGCAATGGAAGGAAAAACTGACCGCGAATCTGACAGCCGAAGAAGCCGTGGAAGCTTCTCCGGCTGAAAATGCTGTCCGGGAAGCGCAGGAGGCCGCGGCCATGGAAGGGCAGGACGCTGCGGTGGAGGCCGGCGTCACGAAGCCTGCGCCGGAGAAGGCGGAAACGCGCGGAGATGAAATCCCCGGCTCCGGCAGCAGCGGGGGAGAACCGGACGGCGGATCGGAGAATGAACCGGAAAAGGAACTGCCGGAATCGAAGGAATACAGGAAGATCAGCGACGAAGAACTGGCAGGGATACTGCTTGCCTTCGGCTGGCATGTGCCCAAGGAGGAGCAATACGGCAGAAAGCGCACACCCGGCGCGACGCTGGCCTCACCTGCCATAGAGGATCTGGCCGCAGAAGTCACTGCCGCCATGGAGGAATTCATCGGGGGCTCCGTCAGCGTTTATCAGGAAGAAGCCGCCCCGGAGAAGCCGGAGGAAGGGGAACCGGCACCACTTGCGTGGCCGGTGGCCCAGGAGACCCATGTGTTCCCCGCGGTCGGGTCCGAGAATGCGGAAAGCCGGGACGAAGAAGGCCCTGCGGAGGGAACGCAGGCGGAGCAAACGCCGGAAGAAGTGCCGGAACCCGATACGGAAAACGCGGCGGAAGAGCAGCAGATCGATGCCAAGACCCTCTTCAGCGGCATGAATCAGGAGATCCTCAAGGAGGTATTCTCCGAAGAGGAGCTTCTCGCCCTGGAGGGTGACGACACCCACGTCTTCAAAAAAGAAGAGCTGGATGATCTCAGCGAAAAGCAGAAAGAAGCGGAAGAGAACAAACCCATACAGGAAGAAAGACCCAGGCAGGAAGAAAGACCCAAACGGGAAGTTCCGGATCGTCGGCGGACCAGGCGGCCAGTCAGCAGGCCGGAGAAGCCGGTCCGGAAGCGCGCCGCTGAAATGCCTGCGGAACCCGTCTTCACCGCCAGAGACTACCGGCCCATCCGGCGAAAGCGCAGTTATCGCACGGGGCTGCGGGGCGGCCTGATGTATTTCGGCTTTGTCATCTGCGTCAGCGTCATCCTGGCTTCCCTTGGATGGCTGGCCGCGGACGACGTGCTCTCCCTCAACAAGGATTATGTGGAAGCGGAGGTCTACGTCGGCGAAAAGCTGGACATGAAGCAGGTGTCCGCCGAACTATACAACAAAGGCCTCATCAAATATCCCCGGCTGTTCCGCATATTTGCCAAGCTGATGAAAGCGGAAACCAAAATGGATCCGGGAGTCTACACCTTGTCCACCAAGCTGGACTACAACGCCATGGTCCACGCCATGCACCAGAGCGAAGCGGGTCCCGTGGAAAGGGCGACGGTCATGGTCATGATCCCGGAAGGGAAAACGCTGAAGCAGACCTTCCAGATCCTGTCGGACCACGGCGTATGCCCCTATGAGACCCTGCTGGAGTGCGCGGCCAACCATGATTTCAAATATGATTTCCTGGAGGATATCCCCTTAGGGGAGGAGACGAGGCTGGAGGGCTATCTTTTCCCGGATACCTATCAGTTCTACGCTTCCTCCAGCCCGGAGGAGGCCATCGACAAATTCCTCTCCAACTTCAATTCCAAGGTCAACGCGGAGCTGCGCCTCCAGGCAGCGGAGATGGGCTATTCCCTCCATGAGATCGTGACCATCGCCTCTCTGGTGGAAATGGAGGCCGGCAAGGATGCAGAGCGGCCTACCATCGCATCGGTCATCTACAACCGGCTCAACAGCAGCTATTACCCCTATCTGCAGATCGACGCCACCATCCAGTATGCCCTGGAGGAGCGCAAGGAGAGCCTTACCAACGAGGATCTGGAAATCGACAGCCCCTACAACACCTATAAGTACACCGGCCTGCCCCCCGGACCCATCGCAAACCCCGGCCTGGCCTCCATCCGCGCCGCGCTGGGACCGGAAGAAACCGGATATTACTTCTATGCGCTGAACAAGAACGGGAGCCACAATTTCTTTGCTACCCTGGATCAGTTTAACTACTTTGTGAACAGTTCCGAATTCGGAGGTTGATAGAATTGGAAAAATACGGACTTAATGAGCTGCGGGAAAAGTATCTGAGCTTTTTTGAGACGAAGGGCCATCTGCGTCTGCCCAGCTTTTCCCTGATCCCGCAGAACGACCCTTCTCTGCTTCTGATCAATGCGGGCATGTCCCCCATGAAGACCTGGTTCACCGGGGAGCAGGAGCCGCCCCGCCGCCGGGTGACCACCTGCCAGAAATGCATCCGCACGCCGGACATCGAGAACATCGGCAAGACTGCCCGCCACGGCACCTTCTTCGAGATGCTGGGCAATTTCTCCTTCGGCGATTACTTCAAGAAGGAAGCCATCTCCTGGGCCTGGGAATTCCTGACCTCTCCCCAGTGGATCGGCCTGGATCCCGACCGGCTCTATCCCTCCGTTTACCAGGATGACGACGAAGCCTGGAATCTCTGGCATGAGATGATCGGCATCCCCGAGGACCGCATCTTCCGCTTCGGCAAGGCGGACAACTTCTGGGAGCA
>JAEEGL010994198.1_pt1 | contig 10181 bp, 10 predicted proteins | sample 9134231 | NCBI WGS metagenome assembly JAEEGL01 (sample SAMN16246548, study PRJNA631951) | gut metagenome | biome: gut microbiome; feature: rumen; material: fiber-attached | host: Bos | place: Iran: Karaj | collected 2018-10
ATAAGATAAATAAAAAGAAGGCAAAAAATGAATGATAATAAATTAATTCTTGGCGGTCACGAATTCAATTCACGTTTTATTCTTGGCTCAGGAAAATATTCAATGAAGCTGATTGAAGCTGCCGTAAAAGATGCGGGAGCAGAAATCATTACACTTGCAGTTAGACGTGCAAACACAAAAGAGCACGAAAACATTCTGGACTACATTCCAAAAGGTGTTACCCTCCTGCCAAATACAAGCGGAGCAAGAAATGCAGACGAAGCTGTACGAATTGCCCGTCTTGCCAGAGAGCTTGGCTGCGGAAATTTTGTAAAAATCGAAATAATGCGTGACACAAAATATCTTCTTCCTGATAATCAGGAAACCATTAAGGCAACAGAAACCCTTGCAAAAGAAGGCTTTGTTGTTCTTCCGTACATGCACCCGGATTTAAACGTTGCGCGAGACCTTGTAAACGCCGGTGCAGCCGCAGTAATGCCTTTAGCCGCTCCAATCGGTTCAAACCGCGGACTTTCCACCAAAGATTTTATTCAGATTTTAATAGAAGAAATTGATCTTCCTATAATTGTTGATGCCGGTATCGGCCGTCCTTCTCAGGCGTGTGAGGCAATGGAAATGGGCTGTGCTGCAGTAATGGCAAATACGGCACTTGCAACCGCAGGAGATCTTCCTCTTATGGCACAGGCTTTCAGACAGGCAATAGAAGCCGGAAGAAAAGCCTATCTTTCTGGACTTGGACGCGTTCTTTCTAGAGGTGGTTCCTCTTCCGATCCGCTCACAGGATTTTTGCACGACTAAAACTTAAAAAAGGCAATCAAAATGGAAAACTCATTTTTTATTGATTCAGAATTCTTGAGCGAAGCAGCTCTCAAAAAAAAGCACGAACTCGAAAGTAATCCATCTTCCCGCACTAACCACATGGAATACATGGAAGGAATGGAAGTAATCAACTCCGACATCTGCCAGAAAGTCATCAGCATGATGGAAGACTACGACTATTCAAAATACACCACCCGTGATGTTCAGCGCGCACTCCAAAACGAGCACTGCACAATTGAAGATTTTAAAGCCCTTCTTTCGCCAGCAGCAGAACCTTTCCTTGAACAGATGGCTCAGAAAGCACAAGCTGAAACCAGCAGGCACTTTGGAAACACAGTCTATCTTTTCACTCCGCTTTACATTGCCAACTATTGCGAAAACTACTGCGTTTACTGCGGCTTCAACTGCTACAATCACATCAAAAGGATGAAGCTCAACGCCGAACAGATTGAGCACGAAATGAAGGTAATTGCCGAAAGCGGCATGGAAGAAGTTCTGATTCTTACGGGCGAAAGTAAAAGCGCCAGCAGCGTAGAATACATCGGACAGGCCTGTAAAATCGCAAGAAAATATTTCCGCATGGTTGGGCTGGAAGTCTACCCGATGAACACAGAAGATTACAAATACCTTCATGAATGCGGTGCCGACTATGTAACGGTTTTTCAGGAAACATACGACGCAAAAAAATACGAAACCCTTCACCTTCTGGGACACAAACGCGTCTGGCCATACAGATTCGATTCTCAGGAACGGGCTTTGCGCGGCGGAATGCGTGGTGTTGGCTTTTCGGCCCTGCTCGGACTTTCCGACTTTAGAAAAGACGCGCTTGCAACAGCTCTTCATGTTTATTACCTGCAGAAAAAATATCCTCATGCAGAAATGTCCCTTTCCTGCCCGCGCTTAAGACCGATAATCAACAACGATAAAATTAATCCGCTGGATGTTCACGAAAAACAGCTCTGCCAGATTTTGTGTGCCTACAGAATTTTCTTACCGTTCGCAGGAATCACAGTCTCTTCCCGCGAAAGCGCTGAATTCAGAAACGGAATAGTAAAAATTGCTGCTACAAAAGTTTCTGCCGGGGTTTCCACCGGAATTGGAGACCACGAAAGTAAATACACAGGAAAAGATTCTGGCCAAAACGAAGGCGACGAGCAGTTTGAAATCAACGATTCGCGAAGTTTTAAGGCAATGTATTCAGACATGAGCGCAGAAGGCATGCAGCCCGTTCTAAACGACTATTTGTATATTTAATCACATTTTGAGGGACAATTTTAAGATGAAAGCTTTTGACACCACACTATATTTTATTACAGACAGCACGCCTTACACAGAAGAAGAATTTCTTTTCCGCACAGAGGAAGCTCTTAAAGGCGGTGCAACAATAATCCAGCTCAGAGAAAAAAATCGTACCACACGCGAATACATCAATCTTGCAGAAAAAGTTCATAAAATCACCCGTCGTTATAATATTCCGCTCATAATCGACGACAGAATTGATGTTGCAATGGCCGTTAAAAGTGAAGGCGTTCATCTTGGTCAAAGCGACATGCCAGTTAAAATTGCCCGTTCAATTTTGGGAAATGATTTTATAATCGGAGCAACCACAAAAACCGTTTCTCAGGCTGTGGAAGCATACGAACAAGGCGCAGATTACTGTGGTGTTGGTGCAATTTTCCCAACAACCACAAAAGTTAAAACCGTGCTTACTTCAACAAAAACACTTTCAGAAATTTGCCAGGCCGTTCCAATTCCCGTAAACGCAATCGGCGGTCTGAACAAAACAAATCTTTCGGTTTTAGAAGGCATAAAAATTTCTGGAATCTGCGTAGTTTCTGCAATCATGCACGCAAAAAATCCAAAAGAAGAAACAGAAATCCTGCTTTCTATGGCAAAAAAACTGATTCAGAATTAGATTTTTTCCGCAGTTATTTGCCTTCTTTTTCCAGCATATTTTTGCAATTAGAAAGATTGTCCTTCTGCTCTTTTGTAATCTCAGGGAATTTAGGATTAATATCCTTCATCACACTCAAAATTACTTCAGAAACAAGATAGCGGGCAAACCATTTTTGATCAGCAGGAATTACATACCACGGACAGTCTTTTGTAGAAGTATTATTGATGGCAGATTCAAACGCCTCCTGATACTTTTCAAAAAACTGACGTTCCTTAATATCATTTTCGCTGAATTTCCAGTTTTTTTCAGGACGATTAATTCTGTCTAAAAAGCGCTTTTTCTGTTCATCCTTAGAAAGATTCAGAAAAAATTTAATTACCCTTATAGAGTTAGCATTCAGATATTTTTCAAAGCCTTTTATATCCGAATACTTTTGTTCTATATAATTCACCTTTTTGAGACGATTCGGCAGATCATAATCCTTAAAAAATTCGTGAACCTTTACAACCAGAACTTCCTCATAATACGAACGGTTAAAAACTGCAATCTTACCTTTCATTGGAAGATTCTTATGATAGCGCCACAAAAAATCATGGCTTGCTTCATCAGCGCTCGGACCTTTATAACTAAAGACATCAATACCAAGCGGATTCACGCCAGTAAGTACGTGAGAGATTGTTGAATCTTTGCCACCTGCATCCAGCGCCTGAAAACAGATTAAAACAGCTTCCTTGTGCTCTGCATAAAGTGCACTTTGAAGCTCTGCTATTTTTTCGGAATTTTTATGTGTCTTTTCTACTAACTCAGCTTTCTTTTCTTCAAGGCCATTTGAATCAGTCGGAGTCTTTTTGATTTTAAACTCCTTAGAGCCGTCTACGCGATAATTTTCAATTTTAACGTCCATAATAAAACTCCTGCATAAAATAATTTGTTATAAATATTTTACCATAGATTTTTTTATTCTCAAGAAATTGATTTTATTACCTTAAAAAACAAAAAGTGGAGATAAGTAGTCGAAAGTCAAATTCTGTCTACCAATTCAGTGGATTCCGGTAGTCTTATGGGTGGAATTTGGTAGTCATTTGCCAACAACTACCAAATTCCACTGTTTAAAATTTTAAACACACCACCAGTATCCACCATTTAACGACTACTAAAATCCACCACAAAAAAACGTCGTTAACAGTTAAGATAGTGTTTAAAAATTCATACAAATTTTACAAAAATGCAGAAAAACTAAAAAAATAATGGATTTCGGTAGTCGTAACTGCCCTACCCTATCAAAAAATGCCTTAAGTTAAAAAAACAACGACTACCAATATCCAAACCAATGGATTCTGGTAGTCGTTTATATTTTCCCCCAAAAAATAATGGATTTAAGTAGTCGTTACCTAAAGTCCCTGTGCCTTAAGAATATCAACAGCTCTGGCATCAGTTACCATTTCCATTTCAAACGGAAGTTCGTTCTGAAGCTTAGCTGTTCTTACAGCCTCTTCCCACTGCTCAGGATACTTTGTTTTATAATGCTGGATTTCCAGCTCTTCCTGATTAATAACCTGTTTTTCACTAATATCTTCTACAGTGTCAGTGCTTTCAATTTTTAAGATCTCTGACTGAAAGCATGTAAACTCAAAAGCCACAGTTTTATGATTTTCAACAATCTTTGCATAAGAAATCTGGAAATCCTTATTAACCTTATTCACTTCTTCAAGAGGATTTTTTACAACCTTAGTAATAAAGTTATTCATTCGGTCTTTGTAAGCATCCTTGTCGATTTTGAACATGGTCTTTATTTCTTCAACTTTCAGAGTAAACTTCCACTCATTCTTTTTGTTTCCATAGCGGCCTTTCATATTGTAAAACGAGCAGGCAAGTTCAAAATATCTGAGGGCAAAAAATGACTGAATCTCACCAATTGTTTTTATGTTCATTGCGGAAAACTGCTTGATTTCTTTCCATTCCTGAATTGCAAGTCCAATCTGAGGGTTAAAGTCCAGTTCAATCAGGTCATTTGCTTTATCATATGTTGCAGAAGAAAACCAGGTATATGCCTTGTATTTTTCTTCAGTGTTTTCAACTTGAATTACGCTTGTAGAAAGTTCCTCAACGGCACGTTTTACCTGCTTATATGTATTTGAACCTTTGGAAATTCCAAGCCGGTTAATAAATTCAGAAATTGAAAATGAACTTTTAAAATGATGCAGTACGTCTATGTTTGTATAAACTGATGAGTTCAGATTTTCTGGATAGTGATTAATTTTTAGAATACAGTAAGCTATGAGTTTACGAGCAGTTGGACTGCAGGAATAAATTCCACGGCTTATACTGTTTGACTGAACAACAATTTCTTTATCTTTCGACATTTTTGTCGAAGATATACTTTTTGAATTCATAAAAGCCCCTCATCTTTTATAAATTTATAAATTTATTATTTAACGGACTTGTAATTTATTGTAAAATAAGGATTTATGAGCCCACCCGACTACTTATATCCATACTTTCAACTACCAATGTCCTTTTTTCGACTACTTTTTTCCACAAATTCGACTACTTATGTCCAAATTTGCGGTAAAATCGGACTAATGACTTTAAATCCTGATTTCAAAAAGTCACACGACTACTAAAAGTATAAAACCGGTAGTTTATATTTTCAACATTATTTTTCTAATCTGAAGGGTTTTTGAACGAATTTAATCAATTTTTTTTTTGAACGACTACTAATATCCACTAAATACGGCAACGACTACCTTTTTCCACCCTTTTCTTCTATTATTTACTCAGATTCTGGTGGAATCCAGTAGTCGTTCAGTCTTTTTTTAGATTTCCTGATGAACTTCGCGTAATCCGCCTTTGTTCAACATGTATTTTCCGCTCTGAACATCACTTATCAGATGAAGCATTGCAATTTCTACTCCCTGAGTTGTATTCAGATCGTGCTCTATAAAGAACTGCTTCCAGGCTTTTCTGGTTGATTCCTTTACGAGCATTGTAAGGTGCACATCTTTTTCCGGCTCTTTTTGAGTTTCAACTGCCGGTTCTACTTTTTTTGATTTTCCAGGATTCAGCAAATCAGAAAAAACGTCTGTATTACCTGCCAAATCTTCTGGTTTAATTTTTACTCCTGCCATTTTTTTTATCCTACTCTACTTTAAATCTTCTGCAAGTTTTTTAATTGTATCAAGTGTTTCTTTTTTAGTTCCGTTAAAATCCTGAATTGCAATATGCGCACTCTGAACTTTACGGTATGCCTGATCTACCGGAATTACATAAAGGTTGTATCCGTGGTCTTTAAGCGGCAAAAACTGATTTAGAATAATTCCCTGCTGCGAGATTCGGTCATCTTTTGCATTGAATACAATTTTGTTAAAGGTAGGCCGTGCCTCGTCTTCTTCAAGGTTGTCATTGATGAATGACTGAAGGCGGTCATTAAAAATCTGAAGTCCGTCTTTTGAAAATTCATCCAGCTGAAGAACAGCCACGATTTCATTTGTTGCATAAAAGATTCCGCGTTCAAAGTTTCCAAAACTTGGCGAAGTGTCGATTACGCAGTAGTCAAAATTTTTTGCAATTTCTTTAAGGGTCTTTTTGATTTTTCCCTGATTTCCGCCGGCCTTATTTTCAGAGTACTCTTTGAGTTCTCCCCCGATTCCTGCCGTAGGAATAATGAACAGGTTTGGAGTTGAAGTCTGGTTTACGCACTGCTCCATGCCGCATTTTCCGTTCAGTAAATCTGCAAACTCATACTGCATTGTCTGGATGTTAAGCCAGGTTGTAGCGTTACCCTGAGGGTCTGCATCTATAAGAATTGTTCTGCCGGATTTTGCAAGTTCAACCGCAAGACTCACCGCTGTGGAGGTTTTTCCTACCCCACCCTTTTGCAAAGCCACAGTGATAATTTTCATAAAAAATAGCCTCCCAAAATGATTTTTAATTTTTATGCTTTTGTTTTATTATACTTCAAGAATACCTGGAAGTCCATACCAAAATACCGCATTTTATACTAAAATAGTACCGCTATACCGCGTAATAAGGTAGAAAGTAGGTAGATATTAGGTAATAACTAGGTAAATAATACCGCAATACCGTATAAATAGGTATGTTTTAAAACCGGCCCTAGGATTGATTCTGACGCGTTCTTTTAGAAAAACCATGTAATATCATTACCGTGCTGTTTTAAGGCGTTTTTAGGCCTTTTTTTAAATTTTAAAAATGGGGCGTAAAATTCGCCAAAAAACATTCATGGGCGGGGGCTCAACACCAAGTCGCAACTCCGGGTTCGCTGTCGCTCAGACAGCCGGCCGCATGCGCTTTCCCGGCTGTCCAGGCCCTGCGTTTCTCCCGCCGGCCATCCCTTACAATTGTGAGTACCCCTTAAGAAATTTCAATTCTAATTTGCAGGAAAAGAAAATTCGCAGCAAATTATGGCTCCCACGCAAAAGCTTTTTCACTTTTTTTCATGCATATAAACTAACAGTGGTGGAGTTTAGTAGTCGTAAAAAGTTTCCGGTGGACTCTGGTAGTTGTAACTGCATGCTCCTAAATAACCTTCCGTTTTACCTCATTTTACGGTATATACCGTTATTGTTAATAATACAGCGGTAATACGGTATATAATAGGTAAAGCGGTATGCTGATGGTCATCAAAATTGTTTTTTCAAAGTAAATATTCATATATACTATTTCTATCAGTCTGACTGCGGAAGAATTATTAATGGACAATAAAACCTATATCGCAATTGATTTAAAAACTTTTTATGCCTCTGTAGAATGCCGCGAACGCGGACTGGATCCATTAATTACTAAACTTGTCGTTGCAGATAAAAGTCGCACGAATAAAACAATCTGTCTTGCTGTAACATCGGCCTTAAAAGCTTACGGACTAAGCGGCCGTTCCAGACTTTTTGAGGTAGAAGCAAAAGCCCGCGAAATAAAAAGGCAGACCGGTAAAGAACTGGAATATATTGTAGCCGTTCCGCGAATGGCCCTTTATATTCAGTATTCAACCCGAATTTATAATATCTATCTAAAATATTTTGCACCCGAAGACATCCATGTTTATTCAATAGATGAGGTTTTTATAGATGTAACCTCTTATCTTTCGTTCTATAATTTGACGGCTCACGAGCTTGCTGTAAAAGTTATTCACAATGTCCTTTCAGAAACCGGCATTACTGCAACAGCTGGAATTGCACCTAATCTTTATCTTTGTAAAATTGCTATGGATATTGTTGCAAAACATATTCCTGCAGACAAGGACGGAGTGCGGATTGCAGAACTTGATATTCCGTCTTACCGCCGCCAGCTCTGGAATCATCAGCCTATAACTGATTTCTGGAGAGTAGGGAAGGGGACTGCCCGCCGTCTTGAAAAATATTTTATCCGCACTATGGGAGATATTGCCCGTACTTCACTTTCCAATCCCGAGATTTTGTATGATGAATTTGGAATTGATGCAGAAATCCTTATGGATCACGCCTGGGGGCTGGAGAGCGTGGGAATGAAGGAAATTAAAAACTACAAATCTCAGGCAAAAAGTTTTGGCAGCGGTCAGGTTCTTCACGAGCCTTACAGTTTTGAAAAAGCAAAAATCATTGTGCGCGAGATGGCAGAGCTTTTGGCTCTGGATTTATTTAAAAAAGAGATGATTGCAGATTCAATTACCATGTATGTTGGCTATGATATTGAAAGTCTTAATTTAAAGGATTTTGATGGAGAAGTTGTTCAAGATTATTACGGCCGCGAAGTTCCAAAGCCTGCTCACGGAAGCTGGTCGTTTGGAACAGAAACTAATTCTTCAAAAATGATTGTAGAAGGTTTTATCTCGATTTTTGAAAAGATTGTAAATCCTCTGTGGCTAGTACGCCGTGTAAATCTTACAGCAAATGGAGTTAAGCCTTTGAGTGAACGTCAGCCTGGCCTTTTTGATGAAGTTGATAGAAAAGAAGGCGGATTAAATCTGGAAAAAGAAGACACCCTGCAAAAAGCGCGCCTTAAAATCATCAAAAAATATGGAAAGAATGCAATCCTAAAAGGAATGAATCTGGAAGAAGGGGCAACAACCATTGACCGTAACCAGCAGATAGGAGGGCACAAGGCATGAAAATAGAAAAAGATTACTCAGATATCATAAATCACGATTGGAATTATGAATCCCTTTCTAACCGAATGCCTCTTTCCCAGCGCGCAAAAATCTTTCTTCCTTTTGCAGCCCTTACCGGCTATGATGAAGCCTTGCAGGAAACTTTACGGGCAGAAATTTCCGAGATGGAAGAAAAGCATGGACAGGAATTGTAAATTATGGAATCAAAAAATCCTATAAAAATTGCTCATTATCATCTTCCGGGTCTTTTTGAGTTTTACGAACTCTACAAACTTTTTCTTCCTTTGTGGAGAGACCATCGTTCCTGGTTTTACGACTGGTGCGATATCGCTTCTATTTATGGCGCTCCAGGTGACTGTTTGTGGGGAGGGGGAAGAGCCGGCTTTGGCGAAGCTGATGCAGATGATGTTATTGCATTGATGAATGAATATGGTATTTCTGCGCGGCTTACCTTTAGTAATTCCCTGCTGAACAAAAATCATCTTGCAGATAAAAAGTGCAATGAACTTTGCAAAAAGTTTGAAAAAGCAGAGCCTGCTGGCGGTGTAATCGTTCATTCAGATTTACTGGCAGGTTACCTTAAAAAGAATTATCCGAAATTGTATCTTGTTTCTTCAACAACAAAAGTTCTTACAGATTTTGATGATTTTAAAGCAGAATTGAATCGCCCTGAATTTGAATACATTGTCCCGGATTTTCGCTTGAATAAAAGTTTTGAACAATTTTCTTTACTTACTCAGCATCAAAAAGACAAAGTTGAATTCCTCTGTAACGAATGCTGTAATTTTGGATGCATAGAACGTAAAGCCTGCTATGAAAACGTAAGCCGCATGAATCTTGGAGAAGAAGTTCTTGAACATAAATGTACAGCCCCGGGAGGGGAGGGGGGATATCGTTTTTCACTTGCGATGAAAAATAAGGGTTTTATTGGTGTTGAAGATATTCTGAAAATTTATCTTCCTATGGGTTTTTCAAACTTTAAAATAGAAGGTCGCGGACTTGGAAGCGCGATTGTGCTGGAGTTTCTTTTATACTATATGACAAAGGTGGAACATCAGCTTGAAGTACGAGAATCAATATACCTTGATTCCATGCTTGATTTATTCTAGAATTTTTGCAGGAAAGAAAAAATGATTCAGATATTTGGAACTTTAAAAAATTTTGACGTAAAAACAGCACAAAGATGGTTTGCCGAACGGCGCATCCCGGTTCAGTTTGTAGATCTCAAAGAAAAAGAAATGAGTCGCGGTGAGTTTGACAGCGTGGTAGATGCAATTGCCCGCCAGACAGGCAGCCGTGCAGATGCTATTGAAGAAATGACAGACAAAAAATCAAAGGATTATGCAAGCATTGCTTACCTGGATG
>JAEEGL011750660.1_pt1 | contig 10181 bp, 11 predicted proteins | sample 9134231 | NCBI WGS metagenome assembly JAEEGL01 (sample SAMN16246548, study PRJNA631951) | gut metagenome | biome: gut microbiome; feature: rumen; material: fiber-attached | host: Bos | place: Iran: Karaj | collected 2018-10
ACACGACGGCACCATGCGGGAATGCGCTCGCCTTCTCCCCCATTCCACTTGACCTTCATCTTATAGAGGTCACCATGTTTGAGGGCTTTCTCGCTGAGTTTCAACTCCCAGTTGCCAGTGCCTTCAATGCGCTTGCACTTGTATTTATCGCTTTCCTGCCAGTTGTTGAAATCACCAATCAGGTAGATTTCCGTGGCATTCGGTGCCCACTCGCGGAACACCCAGCCCTTGGCCAGCTTGTGCAGGCCGAAATACAAGTGGCCGCTGGCAAACTGCGAGAGCGTCGTCTTGCCATTCTTTGTCAGCTGACCGATCTTCCACAAGGCGTGGTCGTGGCGTCCCTGGATGGCAGCCTCGAAAGGTTCCAGCCATGAGTCATTACGTACCAGTCCGATATGCTGCGGCTGTTCTACTTTCTTCGGAGCAGCTTTCTTGGCACTTGCCTTCTTGGCTGGTGCCGTTTTTGTCGTTGTCTTCTTTGTCGTTGCCATATCTATTCACTTTTCACTATTCACTGCGGTAGCAAATTTATCACTTTTCACTTTTCACTGCGGTAGCAAATTTTTCACTTTTCACTTTTCGTTTTTCACTTTAAAAATCGCTTTTTTCAACTCAGGAACGCCAGTGATGCAGGGGGCGTGGCCATCCTGTGGAAAGAAGATAGCCATCATGCCCGGCTGACAGGTCACGTAGCTGTCGGCAGCCAGATCAGGAATCTTCGTGATGTCCTTCTCGGCATTGTACTCAGCAGCAGGCAGTTGCTCACGCTGCGTATAGCCGTAGGTCTCAGGGGCAGAAAGCGGTATCTGGATGTCTATCATCTTGTTGTGAGTCTCTATGACGGCCTCGGCAGGATTGCGGCCCTTGGTCATCGTGATGTTTACAAAAAGGTCCTTGCCCTGAATCTCATGCTTGCCGATTTCCAGTTTGTCAAGGTCGTTCTGTTCCAGGAATTCTACGACCTTAGGAAACAAGGGGTTCAGCGACGCATAATTCTTCAAGTTTTCGATTTTGTCGATAATCATAACGTTCGTATTTTAAGTTAAACAATAATCTGAAAAATATAATTTGTAATTTTTATTATTTCAATCCAATTGTCGCTTGCCACGGATATAGGTGCCCTGTGCCACAATCGTACCGTTGCGGTCTTTCTCTACGAAACGGCCGTCACGACGGTCTTCCACATAGCTGCCCTCGAAGCGCTTGCCTTCTTTGTCCACCTCGATAGCAGGCCCGTGGCGCTTGCCATGACGGAAATGTCCCTTGAACTTCGAGCCGTCGGAATAGCGGGCAATACCCTCACCGTGTATTTGTCCGTCACGGAACTGTCCTTCATAGACATCGCCATTCTTCATGGTCAGTTTGCCACGACCGTTGGGCTTGTCCTGTTTCCACTCTCCATTGTAGGAATTGCCGTTTTTCCATACCAACAGTCCTTGGCCCTGCTTGGCGCCCTGTTCCAACTGTCCGGTATAGCGGTCGCCGTTGGCATAGCGGAAGACGCCCTGACCGGTACGCTCGCCCTTGACATAGTCACCCTCGTAGCTGTCGCCGTTCTGGAACTTATAGATTCCCTTGCCATGCTGCAGGTCGGCAACAAACTGACCCACATAGACATCGCCGTTGGCATAGCGGAAGGTGCCTTTTCCCTGCTGGTGGTCATCCTTCCACTGTCCTTCGTAAGTGGAACCGTCACCCCAGTCGAACTTACCCTTGCCGTTCTTCTTGTCATCTACCCACTCACCGTCATACCAAGCCCCATTGGCATAGGTATAGCGGCCCTGGCCGTGTCGGCGGTCCTGCTTCCATTCGCCGTCATAGACGTCGCCATTGTAATAGCGCATGACCCCGTGGCCCTGCTGGAAATCGCGGAACCACAGTCCTACATATTTATTATTGTTCTGGAAATAGTAGGTTCCCTGACCATGCTGCTGGTCTTGAAACCACTGGCCTTCGTACTTCTCACCGTCAAAGAAAGTATATACGCCATAGCCCTGGCGCTTTCCCTTGACGTATTCACCCTCGTAAGTATTGCCGTTCTTCCATGTCGTCTTGCCCTTTCCCTGAGGTTTACCGCTCTGCATTTCTCCGCTATACTCACCTCCGTCCTTGGTATGACAGGAGCCAAGTGTCACTTTCTGCGCAGTGGCTGGCAGTAGCGAAAACGACAAAAAAGCAGCAAATAATATGTTGTATATTTTCATTGATAGTCTTGTTTTTTCAAATTTAACCATACAAAGGTAGAAAAAAAATACGATATAGCCAAGATTCTGCCAAAAAGTTCTCGTTATTTTAGAAATTATTTGTAATTTTGCCTCCGCATTAAGATTTTCACACAATAAAATCACATTAATAGAGAACATGAAGTTTATAGGAATCATACCCGCCCGTTACGCCTCGACGCGCTTCCCTGGAAAGCCGCTGGCCATGCTTGGCGGGAAGACCGTCATCCAGCGAGTTTACGAACAAGCATCCTCGGTGTTGGAAGAGGCCTGGGTGGCCACGGACGACGAACGCATTTTCAAGGCTGTCGAGGCTTTCGGCGGCCGTGTGGTGATGACGCGCAACGACCACAAGAGTGGTACCGACCGCATCGAGGAAGCTGCTGAGAAAATAGGCACCGACGCCGATGTCATCATCAACATTCAAGGTGACGAACCATTCATTCAGCCGAGTCAGATAGAAACCCTAAAGAATCTGTTTGAAAACGCTGAGACTCAGATAGGTACGCTCGGAAAGAAATTTGAAAGCATGGCGGCTGCAGAGAGTCCCAACTCTCCTAAAATCGTCTGCGACAAGCGTGGCTTTGCCCTGTACTTTAGCCGTTCCATCATCCCCTTTGTCAGAGGCCATGAACGCACGGAATGGCTGGAGCACTTCCCCTATCTGAAACACCTCGGACTCTATGCCTATCGCCGTGAGGTACTCAAGGAGGTTACCCAACTGCCACAGTCGTCGCTGGAACTGGCTGAGAGTCTGGAACAGCTGCGATGGTTGGAGAACGGCTATCGCATCCGGGTAGGACTGACTGACGTGGAAACCGTCGGCATTGACACGCCAGAGGACCTGCAACGGGCTGAGGAATTTCTGAAAACCCTGTAAATCTATACTCTTATGAAACAATTACTGACCACCATTCTTGCCATGATGTGCATGTCAACAACGATGACGGCCCAGAACAGTAAGACAGTCACTATCAGAATCATAGAGACGTCAGACGTCCACGGGGCCTTCTTCCCTTACGACTATATCGAACGTCGTAACATGCCGGGTACCTTAGCCCGCGTCAGTTCATATATTAAGAAACAGCGTAGCAGTTTCGGCAAAAACCTCATCCTGCTGGAGAACGGCGACATCCTGCAAGGTCAGCCGACATGCTACTACACCAACTACGTGAAGACCGACCGTCCGAACATTGCCGCTGAGGTTGTCAACTATCTGAAATACGATGCCCAGACGTTCGGCAATCACGACGTAGAGACAGGCCATGCCGTCTATGACAAGTGGATCAGGGAACTGCAATGCCCTACCCTTGGTGCAAACATCATTGACAAGAAGACCGGCAATACCTATGTCAAGCCCTACTTGATGGTGGAGCGTGATGGTGTGCGCATAGCCGTATTAGGCATGCTGACGCCAGCCATTCCCAACTGGCTGCACGAGTCGCTGTGGAGCGGACTGCGCTTTGAGGAAATGACCAGCTGCGCCCGCAAATGGATAAAGATACTACGCGAACAGGAACGTGCCGACGTCATCGTTGGCCTGTTCCACAGCGGCTGGGAAGGTGGCATCACGACACCACAATACGACGAGGATGCCAGCAAGAAGGTTGCCGAGGAGGTGGAAGGCTTCGACGTCATCTTCTACGGTCATGACCATACGGCACGTGTGGAACAGACGGCCAACGGTACCATCTGCCTCGACCCGTCGTGCAATGCCGTCAAGGTGGCTCAGGCCACCCTTACATTCATCGTTCAGGACGGCAAGGTGATGATGACTGAGAAGCGGGGTGAACTGGTGGATGTCGCTGACGAGGACATAGACCCAGCATTTACTACCCACTTCCAGGCGCAGTCGGACAGCGTGAAAGCCTACGTAGAACGGCAGTTAGGCGTCTTCAAGACGGCCATGCGCTCCCGTGACGCCTTCTTCGGCTCTGCTGCCTTCACGGATTATATCCACCAGCTACAGCTGGAGCATACCCATGCCGACGTGTCGTTCAACGCGCCGCTGTCCTTTGATTCTGACATTAAGGAAGGTCCCGTCTATATGAGCGATATGTTCAAACTGTACCGTTTTGAAAACAAAATCTATGTGCTGCGCATGACGGGTGAAGAGATTCGCCGCCATTTGGAGATGAGCTACGGCCTGTGGGTAAACACCATGCAGTCGGCTGACGACCACATCATGCTGCTGCAAGAGAACACACGCAACGACAAACAGCGCATGGGCTTCAAGAACTATACCTTCAACTTCGACTCAGCAGCAGGCATCGACTACGAGGTGGACGTCACCAAGCCCGAAGGACAACGGGTGCGCATCCTGCAACTCTCCGACGGACGCCCCTTCGACGAGAAGGCGTGGTATAAAGTGGCCATGAACAGCTATCGCGGCAACGGTGGCGGAGAGCTGTTGTCCAGGGGTGCCGGCATTCCCTTGGATGAAATTCCAGGCAGGATAGAATACATGAGCGAACGTGACCAGCGCTATTACCTGACGCAGAAGATAGAACGCGAACGTGAAGTGACACCTCGCGCGCTGAACAACTGGCGCTTCGTACCTGAGAAATGGGTCAAGCCGGCCGTCGAACGTGACCGCAAACTGATTTTTAAAAGTGAAAAGTGAAAATATCAACGCCCCCTACCCCCTCTAATCTTAGAGGGGGAGGAAGTGAAAAGTGAAAAGTGATGCAATACTTCGTTTTTTGTCAGAGCGACCTCGTATTGGAAAAGTTCGGAGACAGCTACAGGATTCCTGAAGAGCCACCCGTAGAGGTCAAGCCGTGGACCACCGTGATGAACATCGACGGTGCGAAGGCCTACCGTATCGACACGCCGTTGACAGGCAGCAACCGTTATGAGATGTGTCCCCTGCGCCAGAGCTATTACCGGCTTCCTGAGGCCGACTATCTGAAGGCGGGCAAGTGTCAGGAGCTGCTATACTGGGACCAGAACACCAAGTTCTGTGGTGTCTGCGGAGGCGCCATGCGCTTCGACACGGACATCTCGAAGAAGTGCGAGCACTGCGGCAAGGAAATATGGCCGCAACTGGCCACCGCTGTCATCGTCCTCATCAGGCGCCATGATGCGGCCACTGGCAAGGAAGAGGTACTGCTCGTCCACGCCAACAGCTTCCGCGACGACCATTACGGACTGGTGGCCGGCTTCGTGGAAACCGGCGAGACGCTGGAACAGGCCGTCTATCGCGAGGTGATGGAAGAGACGGGTCTCCACATCACCAACCTCCACTATTTCGGCAGCCAGCCGTGGCCCTATCCCTGCGGCCTGATGGTGGGCTTCACAGCCGATTACGACTCTGGAAAGATTCATCTGCAACGCTCTGAACTTTCCAAGGGCGCCTGGTTCGACCGCGACCACCTGCCCCACATTCCTGAGAAACTCTCCATAGCCCGTCAACTGCTGGACGCCTGGCTCGCTGCTACCAACCATGAATAAACGCCGCATTCGCTCCACGACCCTTACCGACACGCTGGTCATCATCGTGCTGATACTCATCAATCCGGCTGGTCCCTTTGCACCGGCCCCACCACAAGTCATCCCCGACAAAGTGGAAATCTACTATCATCCGTCCGTTACTGCCGATTCCCTGGAAAGCGCCAGACAACTGACGGCGCAGGAGATTGGGGAGATAGAGTACTACATGCGTGTCCACAACGTCACGGACGAGGGTTACAACCTGGTAGCAGAATACTACACCCAGTTGCAACAGGAACAGAAGCGGCTGGCCAACCGCCATCCACAGGACAGCAAGGTGACGCGACGACGCCGTGTCAAGGCCGCTGACCGTCCGCTGACTGCCGTGAAGATGGAAGGCGGCTACTGGCGGGCAGGCCTTTTCCACACCGGTCCCCTATCCGGCGAAGCCATCATGCGCGACTATCAGGGACGTATCATCAGCGCCCTGTGGGACTGCGACACCATCGTCGTCGGCTGTCGCCACGATTCATTGGGCATCTATCAGGGACAGATGGACCGCTACGGAATGGCCTGGGGACAGGGTACCTACGACGGCATCGACGGTTCCCACTATGAGGGTCTGTGGCAGGACGACCAGCGCCACGGCTTCGGCTTTGAATCATCGCCCCACCGTCCCCTGCGTATCGGACAGTGGCAGTACGGACGGTTCCTGGGTGAAAAGCTGCGCTACACCACCGAGCGCATCTATGGCATCGACATTTCCCGTCATCAGCACGAGAAGGGACGCCAGCGCTACGGCATCAACTGGAACAAGCTGCGCATCACCTCGCTCGGCAAGCGCCACGACACGGAGGGCCACACCTACCCCGTCACCTTTGTCTATATCAAATCGACGGAAGGCATCAGCATCCGCAACCAATACTTTGTCAACGACTACGCCAAAGCCAAGAAACAGGGATTGCACGTGGGTGCCTACCATTTCTTCTCCACCCGTACCAGCGCCCAGGAACAGGCCAACTGGTTCTTGCGCAACACGCTCATCCGTAAGGACGACTTCCCACCCGTGCTTGACGTTGAACCTTCCGACGCTCAGATCAGCCAGATGGGTGGCGGCGAGGAACTGCTACGCCGCATGCGCCAGTGGCTGCAAATCGTCGAGCGCCACACCGGCAAACGCCCCATCCTCTATGTCAACCAGATGTTCATCAACACCTACATGAAGGATGCCGCCGACCTCAAAAAGAAATACAACATTTGGATAGCCCGCTACGGCGAATACAAGCCCGACGTCCGTCTGGTCTATTGGCAGCTAACTCCTGACGGACGCGTTGACGGCATCACTGGTCCCGTTGACATCAACGTCTTCAACGGCTATCAGGGCCAGTTCGACGAGTTTGTCCGCACCGGTTTCCATCAGTAGCAGCCGTATTATTGTTAACAATGTATATCGTGGGGGACAGACCCCATGATACAGACCCCATGATACACAACGCCCCCTAGCCCCCTCTAATCTTAGAGGGGGAGTTTAAAACGCCGTCCTGGCCCAAAGGTATAAAAGAATAAAAGTGTCGCTCCAAACAGTAGCGACACTTTCTCCGTAAAAAGCTACACCTTTCGGCGTGTATTGGTACTACCAGCCGTATTCGACCGTTTCGTCTTGCAGCTGGTCGTTCAGGCCATTCGAGCTGCCGGCCAGTAAGGGAGCCGACTGCGTTATTTCTACTACCTGCATTTCAGGCTTCATATATTCTTGTTTTTTCATCGTCGTGTCCTCCATTACTTTATTATAACTTTTTTGCCGTTCACAATGTACAGGCCCTTTTGGGGCTGGGCCACGCGCTGACCATTCAGGTTATAGACTTCACTTCTTACATCAGCCATCTTACTTCTTACATCGCACATGCCTGTCGTCACGTTCGCCACGTCGAAGCTGAAGAACTCGGGGGCGGTTCCAGTGCCAGTATATGTCAGATACGCCTTTTGTGCCCCGATGGTTCCAGTGTCGCTGAGCTTATAGAAGCCCACACCTGTTGCTTCTTTGTAATTCAGTACATAGGCGTTGCCAGGATTCGTGATGCTGGTCATGGTACCCGTGAGGCTGTTGTTGCCAGAATAATCGAAGGTGGATGACGATGTGGTCGGCAGCATGACGACGGTGGCAGTGGCGTTGCTGCTTTCCGTTGTCTGCTTCAGCACGACACCCTGTCCCTGATTCACGATGTGGTCAGTCACTTCGGTCAACGTGATTTTGCCCGTTGCAGCGTCGAGCTTGACTGCGAACACCTGCGTTCCCTCTGGAACGGTGCAAGCACCTGTATTACTGTAGAACGTGCTCCAGTAGGCACCATTCGCCTTTTGGGCTGTTACAGGGGTGGCATTGCCGGCCTCAATGGATATATGTTGGCCCGTGCCAAATTTCAAATAATGGGTGGTCCCGAAGGTTACCCCGTTATCCTCATCGGCAAAGGCATTACAAGCGTCGCCTTTGCTCCCAGTAGTTCCTGTGGCTCCCTGAGGCCCCGGTTCACCACCACCACCACCATTGCCGCCAGCGCCACCAGCACCACCATCGCCGCCGTCGCCACCGTGAGCATTTACTATGCCGCCATAGTAGGTCAAGGTCGCACTGTCCGAGAACGGATAGCCACCTTGGCCGCCTTTGCCACCAGTGCCACCAGTGCCACCTTTACCACCGGGGGTTCCGTCGTTAGTCTCCGGGCCAGAATTCATTATCCCTAATCCACCATCTCCGCCAGTACCGCCTTTACCGCCAGTACCGCCTTTGCCACCTGTAGCTATCAGAGTGCCAGCATAGATGGTGACCGCACATTTGTTGAAGGCATAGCCGCCTTGGGTCCCTTGGTTGCCTTCGCCGCCTTGACCGCCTTGTCCACTGTCAGCGTCGCCTTCGCTTCCTTGAGACCCCTCGCCAGTTCGTTGGCCACCTTGGCCACCCGTAGCTTGCACGGTAGCACCATTGATTATTACTTTGCCATCATCAAAGGCAGTACCACCTTGCTTATCGTTGTTGCCAGTACTGCCGTTGACAACCAGCGTGCCGCCGCCCGTAATAGTAAGCGTATGGCCGGATGCAAAGATGAGACAGCCGTTAACCGTCAAGGTCACGCCTGAATTGATGGTTAGAGTTACGTCATTATTGACCTTGACACTCTGATTGATTACCTGGTCTTCTGTAAAGGTATAAGTGCTTTCATTCCAGAAGACGAGCTGAGCCCATGCGCCCGTCGCTGCCGTCAGCAGGAGGGCAAAAGTAAAGAGTAGTTTTTTTCTCATGTTGTCTTATAATTAGTAATACAGTTAATTACTTTTTGCACATTTCGTCTGCAAAGATAGTGAAAACCGAGCGAAATGCAAAATAAATTCCGATCTATTTTTAATTTCATAAACAATGCTAATTCTTGGTGCAAAAATAGCGATAATTCAGTAATTATCACTAATTTTGCAACAATGTTTAAGACTAATTTTTTGCCCAGCGATGAAACGAAAACTGTTTTGCGAGATTTCGCCTTTCACCTATCGGCTTTCGATGGAGAAAGAAATCCTGAAGAGACACATAAAGGATTTTCTTCAGGGCACCCACTTTGCCAGAGAAAAAAGTGAGTCGTCTCTGCCTGTCTTGATATACCGTCATAACTCACTCATCAGGCGCCGCCTGGGCAATGTCGATATGCAGTTACAGGAGAACAAGGCTACCAATCTTGCTTTGGCCGTGACCCATATCAACGGACTGATCATGCGCCCTGGCGAGACGTTCTCTATTTGGAAACTGGTTGGCCGGACAACCAAGCGAAAAGGTTATAAAGAGGGACTGACCATCGCCAAAGGCCAACCGAACCAGGGCATCGGAGGTGGCTTGTGCCAGTTGTCAAACCTGATACATTGGTTAATACTGCATAGCGAACTGACCATCACTGAGCATCATCATCACGACGGGCTGGACCTCTTCCCAGACTTTGGCCGACAGATTCCCTTTGGAACAGGCACGAGCATCTCATACAACTACATCGACTACCGTTTCAAGAACGAAACGACTAACACTTACCAGCTCTGCCTATGGGTGGATGACGAATATCTGTGTGGTGAACTTCGTGCTGAAGAAATGCTGCCACACACTTTTCATATTCATGCCGAGGATGAGTATTTCTCTCGTGAGGGAGGTATCATTTATCGAAACGGACAAGTCTATCGGGATGTCATTGACCGTACTACAGGTCGTTGTGTTGAAAGTCAGCTCATTCGCACTAACCATGCCAGAGTAATGTATGAATGTCCTCCATCCATTGTCATTCAGGATAAATAGAGAAAGCATATATCGTGGGGACAGACCCCATGATACATGATTACTTCAACACTTGTGGTCAAGTGATTCTCTCCAGTATCATTCCCAAATGATATTCTACAAGGCCCTCATGATAGGTAGTATCCGTCACCTGTACCAAAGCACTTGCTCCGTCTTTATTGTAACCAACACATAAACGCATGGCATCGTAACGACGCAAGTAA
>JAEEGL013010679.1_pt1 | contig 10181 bp, 3 predicted proteins | sample 9134231 | NCBI WGS metagenome assembly JAEEGL01 (sample SAMN16246548, study PRJNA631951) | gut metagenome | biome: gut microbiome; feature: rumen; material: fiber-attached | host: Bos | place: Iran: Karaj | collected 2018-10
CTTGGCTGTCTCGACATCGCAGTCGCGGTTGAGGGCGATGGCTCCGCCGAAGGCGGCGAGTCGGTCGGCCTTGTTGGCGCGGAAGTAGGCGTCGGCAAGCGTGGAGCCGTAGGCGACGCCGCACGGGTTGTTGTGCTTGACGATTACGGCGCAGGGCCTTTCCGTGAGATAGCGGAGGATGTTGAGCGCGTGGTCGGCGTCCGTGACGTTCGTCTTGCCGGGATGCTTGCCGGACTGGAGGAGCTCGGGCACCGAGGCGAGGTACTGGCCCGCCTGGAGCATTTCGACGTCGCCGAGGACGAGGTTGCCGTTCACGAGCTTGTAGAGCGCGGCCTCCTGTCCGGGGTTCTCGCCGTAGCGCAGCCCCTTGGCGACCCCGTCTATCACCCACGAGACTTTCTCGTAGCAAAGGGTCTGGCGGCTGTCGCCGTCGATGAATGAAATCTCCATTCGCGGCGCGAAATGGTCGTCCATGATGGTCTTGTAGGCGGCCTTCAGGTCTTTTTCTGGCATGGGTGTCTTCCTTTCAACCTTGTGCAATATATGATACTCTTTCCCCGCGTCGATTTCTAGAGACTTTCGCGAAAAAAGTTGAACGACCCTTCCATTGCCTTTATAATTGTGGCATGACAATAAAAACACGTTTTCTAACGCTTGTGGTGGCGGCGCTTTTGTCCGCGGGCGTCTCGCAGGCGACAACTTGGTACGTGGCGTCCGCGGAGAATGGCGGCGACAACGCGAACGACGGCCACAGTCCGTCGACGCCCAAGGTCCAGATTTCCAGCATTCAGTCGACCGCTGCGGCCGGCGACATCATCTACGTGATTGGCGAACGGGTCTTCACCTCGACGCTCACGGTCTCGAAGAACATCACCATCGCCGGCTACGGTCCCGGTGCCGCCATCTCGGGCGGCAACGCCTGCCTCCCGCTCAAGCTCAACGCCTCTGGCGCCGTCGTTTCGAACCTCGTCATCAAGTGCGGGAAGCCCGAAGGTGCGGCCGCGAGCACCTGGTCGTACCCCGCCGCCGGCCTCGAAATCTCGGCCGGCACCGTGGTGGACTGCGTCTTCCGCGACTGCGGGCCCCGCGGCTCCACGCACACGGCCACCGTCAATATGAGCGGCGGGACGCTTCTCCGCTGCGTCATCACGAACAACACGGCCGGCATCCAGACCGCCTCCTACGGGGCTGGCGTTTACCTGGGGAACGACAGCGCCGTCCTCAAGGACTGCGAAATCGCCTACAACCACGGCCGCGGCTGCACCGTCTATATGACGAAGGGCAAGGTGACGGGGTGCGACATCCACCACAACCGCAACTACCCGGTTTCGGAACTCGCCTCGGGCGTTTCGGCTGGAAGCGGGGCGGGCGCCCGGCTCGACGGCGGCCTCCTCGAGCGGAGCCGCATCCACGACAACTACTCCTACGGCAACGGCGGCGGCCTCTGGCTGCGCGACAACGGCCGCGTCCTCAACTGCCTCATCTACGACAACCACAGCGAAAACAACGGCGGCGCCATCACCGCCAACAACAATTCGCCCAAGGTGCAGCACTGCAACTTCGGCGGGAACACGGCCGCCACCTCCTCCCAGGCCATCTACACCAGCGCGGGCACGCCGTCCTACGTCAACTGCATCGTCTTCGGCAACGGGTCCGACCCGGACGACGAAATCGGCGCCGTGTCGGGCGTGACCCCATCCTTCACCTACTGCCTCCTGCCGAAGACCATCTCGGGGACGGGCAACGCCGTGCTCCAGGCGTCGCCCTTCGTCGATGCCGCAAATGGCGACTACCTCACCGCCATGCCCCTTGCGAACGCGGTGGACCGGGGAAGCAATGGCTATGCCACGATGGACTTCCTCGGCACGGCGCGTCCGCTCGACGGCGACGGCGACGGCACGGACAAGGTTGACATCGGCGCGGTGGAGTACAACCCCGAGTCGCAGGGCGGCGCCCTCGCGGTCATCACGCCGTCCGCGACGCTGGGGCCCATGCCCTTTTCCGTCACCTTCTCGCTCGACCTCACGGGCTTCAACGCCACGAACGTGACGGCGGTCTGGGATTTCGGCGACGGCACAGCCACCGTCACGACGAACGCGCTCGTCCCGGTCGTCCACACCTACGGGAACGGGGCGGGCGTCTTCTTCCCCTCGGTGGACGTCTCCGACCTCTCGAACCACGCCTGCTCGGCCCAGTTCCTGCAGGGGATCACCGTCAAGCCGACGGAGACCTTCGTCTCCCCGTCCGGCGGGAACGTCTCTCCCTACGACACGCCGGCGAAGGCGGCCCGCTCGATTTCCTCCGCGGTTTCGGCGCTTTCCACGGACGTGAGGGGCATGGTGACCATTCTGCCCGGCGAGTACCAGCAGAGCTCCCTGTACACGCTCGACAAGGCCGTCACCCTCTGCGGCGACGGTCCGCTCGGCTCCGTCGTCCTCTCCGGGCGCGGCGCGAACGCCGTCCTCAAACTCAACCACGCCGACGCGGTGGTGACGAATCTCGCCATCCGCAACGGCTACTCCGCCGGCGTCCAGACCGCCGCCGCGTCGGCCTCCGGCGTCGAGATCGCATCGGGCCTCATGACGCACTGCGAGATTTCCGGATGCCGGACGCGAAGCGGCTATTCCGCGCAGGCAGTGGTCCTGTCCGCTGCCAACGGAAAGACGGCGATGCTTCGCGGCTGCGTCGTCACGAACAACACCGGCTACCTTGAAGCAATCGAGCCAAGCGGCCAGTACCCTCGTGGCGCGGGGGTGTACATCGGCGCGAACAGCACCGTGGAGAACTGCCGCGTCGCCGACAACCGCGCGTGGAGCGGCGGTGGCGTCTTCATGGGAAGCAACGCGAGTGCCTCCTATCTGCGCGAATGCGTCATCGAGCGAAACCACGCCCACAGCACGGGCGGCGGGGTGCTCAGTTTCAACGGGACGATCGACCGCTGCCACATCGTCTCCAATGCCACGGCCGGCAGCGGCGGCGGGCTGCGCTCCGCCGGGAGCGCGAAAGTCCGCAACTGCCTCGTCACCGGCAACACAGCGTCCAACGGCGGCGGGATGTACGCCACGGCCGAGGGGGACACGCTGATCCACTGCACCTTCGCGGACAACACGGCGGAGACGGGCGCCGGCGCCACCTTGAGCGCGGGGAGGCTGGCATACTCCATCGCCTATGGCAACCACGGGGGCGAGGACATCGCCCTGACCGGCAGCGCGTCCGTCACCTACACCTGCTCGTCGAACGCGGTCGCCGGGACCGGCAACTTCGCCTTCGACCCGCTCTTCCGCGACGCCGCGGCGGGCGACTTCCGCCTCGCCGCCGGCTCCCCCTGCCGCGACGCGGCGCGCTCGACGGCGGTGAACTCGCTGTCCACGACGGTTGACTTCAACTACGTCCACCGCCCGATAGACTCCGACGGCGTTGGCGAGGCCCTCCCCGACATGGGCGCGTTTGAAATGGAGTACGAGGAGGCCGCCCCCGCCCTGTACCTCTCTGCAGACAAGATCGCCGGGAATCCCGGGGCGACGTTCAGTTTCACCACCCGCCCTGTCGGATTCGTGGCCGGGCCGGAAACGGAATTCCTCTGGGAGTTCGGCGACGCCGCCGGCGCGGTCTCGTCCGGTGCCTTCTCCACCACGTCGCACGTCTTTTCGGTTGGCGGTCTCTACGCGGTCCGCGTCCGCGCCATTGACGCGGGGAACGCCATCGACGTCACCTCCGACGCCGTCTCCATCGCCGTGCGCGTTCCCGAGACGTTCGTGTCGACAGAGGGCTCGGCCACGCCGCCCTACGACACTCCCGCGCGCGCCGCGTCGTCCCTTGCCGACGCCTTCGCCTACACCTACGCGCCCAGCGGCTCGACAGGCGTGATGCACGTCGCGGAAGGGATGTTCAACGACCGTTCCGCGCTTCTCACGCTCGACTCGCCCATCCGCATTCTCGGCGCCGGGCGGGACCGCACCGTCGTCAGCGGCATCCGCATGAGCCTGCAACATGCCTGCGCGTACCTCGACGGTGTGACGATTACGAACATCGGCACCGGCTACCCGTTCGTCATCGAGGTGACGCAGGGCACGGTCGCCAACTCGGCCATCCGGGGCATACGGGCCTCCTACACGGGCAAGGGCCTCTATCTGCACGGCGAGCACAACCCGGCGAGGGGGCTCGTCTGCCTGGCGACGAACATTGAAGTCTCCGCAGTCTCCGTCGTGAACACGTCGACGGGGGCGGGGGTGAGGATGGAAGGCGGCGCGCTTCTCGTGGACTCCGTCGTGCGCGACTGCGTCTCGGTCGGTTCCGGCGCCGGAATCTCGGTGAGCGGCGGCGTGGCGACCAACGTCGTCCTCCGTTGCGCCGTCACGGGCAACAGGACCACGGGAAGCACCACGCGCGGCGCCGGCCTCCACGGCGAGGGGAACTCCCGCGTCCGCGTGGAGGACTCGGTTTTCGCGAACAACTACGCGGGTGGCTGCGGGGCCATCGCCCTTGACGAAAGCTGCTGGGGGCTGCTGCTGAACCTCGTCGTGACGAACAACGAGTGCCTGGGATACTCCGGCGCGGGCATCCGGTTCGACGGAGACGGAATCGTCGCGAATTGCCTGATCCGCGACAACCGCCGCGACAGCGACTTCGCCGCAGCCGCGCTGTTCCTCTGGAAGGGCCTCGCCGTCAACTGCACCGTGGTTGGAAACCGCTGCAGGTCCGGAACCGCCGGCATTCTGCTCTACGGCCCCGACGCGCGTCTCCTGAACTGCGTCTCCTGCGACAACCTCCAGACCTCCACGGGCGTCTTCAAGGACGTGGCGAGGGAGAACACCACCGACTTCCCCGCCGTGACGAACCTCCTGACGGGGACGGCGCTCGCCTGGGAAGGCGGGAACATCATCGTCACGGACAACCCGCGCCTCCGCCCCGACGGCACGCCGCGCGGCGATTCTCCGGCCGTTGACGCGGGCGACGCCGCCCTCTGGCAGCCCGAATGGGGGACCCGCGACCTCGGTGGCGGCAGACGCTTCCGGGGCGCCTCCATCGACCTCGGTTGCTTCGAGTACGCGAACAAGGCGTCCGTCATCTGCGTGCAGTAAGCCCGTCTGTCCGCTTGAACGACTCCCCCTACATCCTCTACTTCGTCCGCAATCTTCGCGACGCAGTCCACGACGCGGCGCTTGCCGGTGTCCGCCGCTATGCCTCGGCGCGCGGATGGGACGTAAAGGTTTTTCACTGGGAAGACGTGCTTGCTGACGATTTTCCGTCAATCTGGGTTTCCCAGTCACGTCCCCTTGGCTGCGTCGTGGAATGCGGCGATCTTCCGGCCGATCTGCCGTTGGGCGCCTATGGTGACGCCCCTGCCGTTTTCCTGAATTACTCCAGGGCTCCGCGCGGGCGACGCTTCGCCAGAATCGTCCTTGACGACGATGCCGTGGCCCGCACGGCCTTTCGCGAGCTTGCCGCAAGCCATCCCGCCGCTTTTGGCGTCGTGGGATTTGGTCTTGGACCGCGGCACTGGTCCGACATGCGCGTGAAGGCGTTTCGCGCGGCTGTGGCGGAAGCGGGGCTGGAATGCCGCGAGTTCGCCTTTGCCGATTCGCGGCAGGACGACGTCTCCGTCGATCCGGCGCGACTTGCAGCCTGGCTCTCCGCGCTTCCGCGGCATACTGCGGTCTTCGTCGTAAACGACTATACGGCAATCTACGTCGCGGAGACGGCGCAAAAGGCGGGCCGGAACATCCCCCGCGATCTCACGCTCATCGGCGTAGACAACGATCCTAAGCACTGCGAAAAGTCGCATCCGACGCTTTCAAGCATCCAGTTGGATTTCGAAGGCGCGGGATTCTCCGCAGCGAGACTTCTTGCGGCGACAATCCATGATGGCGCGCAACGCGCGAATGACGGGAAGACGAATTCGTCAGTGCCGTCGCAGGCGGCTTGTCATCGCGGCAAGGCCGACGGCCTTGCCGCCGCCATAGGCCCTCTCATGGTTGTCCGCCGCGAATCGACAATGGGCCACGGCCGGCGCGAGCCCCGAATCCTCGAAGCCGTCGAGATGATTCGACGCGAGGCGTGCGACGGACTGACAGCCGAGGCGCTGGTCGCCCGCTTCCCCGGTTCGCGCCGGCTTTTCGAACTGCGCTTTCGAGAGGCAATGGGACGCTCGATCCTGGATGAAATCCTGCACGTCAGGATGCAGAAGGTCAGGACGCTCCTCGCCGACATGGACATACCCGTTGGCGCCGTCGCCGACTTTTGCGGCTTCCGCTCCGACCGCGCCCTCCGCAAGCTCTTCCTCGTCCGCGAAGGAATATCGATGACCGCCTGGCGGCGACTACACCACAGATAAGTTTCTTAGTTTCTCAGTTTCTCAGTTTCTCAGTGGTGCTCTATATTTCCTGTTTCCTGTTTCCTGTTTCCTGTTCCCCGTTTCCTGTTTCCTGTTCCCTGTTTCCGGTTTCCGGTTTCCCGTTCCCCGTTCCCCATTCCCTCACTTCTTTTTTTCGCAAAAGTTCCGCATCGGCCGCCAAAATCGGCTATTATTGCTACAGGATTGCGGATTTTGATTGCAATCGGCCGCATTTGAATGATCAGCAAAAGGGAAAAAACCATGAAACTCGCCAAGAGCCATTTCCTGCCATTCGCCGCACTCGTCTGCGCACTCGCCCTGCCATTCGCCGCCCACGCCGTCAGGAGCGAAGGCGGCGAGTTTGATTATGGCGGCGCGGTCACGGACATGCGCACGACCGGGCAGACCGGCGACCAAATCTGGAACGTGCAGACACCCCTCGCAATCCAGAACTTCTGGCCGGGACAGACCGACGACGTTCCCTACTGGCAGATTTACCGGGGCGCGTCCATCACGGACAGCGGACGGGCCCACGTCGAACGGGGCAACGTCGTCTTCGAGAACGCCGTGAATTGGACGGGGACGGACAACTACATCGGCTACACCGGGCCGGCGAGGCTCGTCCTGCGCAACGGCGGTTCGCTCACGGTGACGGGCAATCCCCTGCGCATCGGGCAGTCGGGCGCCGCCGCCGCGACCGGGGCGCTGTTCCTGGAGGAGCCGAGCGCACTGACGGTGGTCGGCAGGAACGCCATCGCCGGAAACGACCGTCCCGGCGCGATTTGGATGGATGGCGGAAGACTGTCCATGACGAACGGCGTCCTCAAGACGAGTACCGTCAATAACAACGACGGCTACATCCGCGTCAATGGCGGCGACGTTTCCCTTGGCTCTGGAGATGCCGAATTCCTGAACATCGGAAACGCCGGGAACTACGGTTCGCTGCACATCTCCGGCGGCAAGCTTTCTACACGCCGCGGTGACTTGGCTGGCGCAATTTTGGCCAAGGTCGGCATCAATGCAAGCAAGGCGACGGACATCTACATCGACGGTGGACTTTTCGACCTCGGGAACGAACGCCTCGGGCTTGGCTATTGGAACGCATCCGGCACATCCGGCGGCCGCGCGACGCTCACCGTCGATGGCGATGGCCGCGCCGTCGTCTATGTTTCACACATTGCCACAAGCGGGAGCGGCAACACGGGCGCCATCAACCTGAACGGCGGGCGTTTTGAAATCACATCAGGATTCGACAACCGGCCTTCCACTTCTGGTTCGGCCAACACGGGCAATTCCCGCGGCGTCAACTTCAACGGCGGAACGCTCGCCATCGTAAGAAACGGGGCGATTTTCGGCCCCTCTGCCGGCAACGTCATCGTCTATCCGAAAGGTGGCTCGATCGATGTGCCGTCCGACATTGACGGCACCGTCTCCGTCGCCACCGTCCGCAAGGCGACGGGCTGGGGCGTCTCGGCCATCACGCTTACGAACCCCGGCTCCGGCTACGTCACGGCGCCCAAGGTGACGATTTCCGGCGGCAGCGGCTCCGGCGCGACGGCCTACGCCATCCTCAACAAGGACCGCACGCTCGAAAAAATCGTCGTGACCTGCTGCGGCGAAAACTACGCCGAGAACGACAATGTGACGGTGACGATATCGTCCGCGACCGGCTCCGGCGCGACGGCGACGGCGACGCTTGCCTCGAACGAAGGCGGCGTCCTCCGCAAGACCGGTCTGGGCACATGGCATCAGAAGACGCGCGACAACAACTTCGATGGCGAAATCGAGATTGTCGAAGGGTCGCTGAAACTCGACGGCGCCGGCTTCCCGTCCGCGTCGCTGAAGGTTGACGAGGGCGCGTCGCTTCTCCCGGTCAAAGGCGCGGCGGCTTCGCTCGGCAATCTCATCGCGACGAACGGCATCCTTGAGATCAAGGCCGACGGCTCCTCCGGCACGGCGACGCTCACCATCGGCTCGCTTTCGGTGAACCAGGGCCTCGCCCTCGTCACGCACACGAACGGCCTCGCGCTTGCGCTCACGTCCACGGACTCGACGGCGACGTCCTCCTCTGCCAGCCCCGTCGTGAACGGCCTCGTCTATGCGAACATGGATGCCAGCGACTGGCGCTCTCCGAGACTCTTCGAGCGCGCGGCCGACGGTTCGCTCTCGCTCGCCGCGACGACGGCGACGCCCGGCCCGGACGCGAACTGGAAACCCACCGACAGCATCGCCCAGACCGATGCGCCGGAAGTCTCCGCCATCAACAGCATCGTCCTGCCTTCAACGAGCGTGGGTTGCTTTGTGCGGAACACCGGCAATGTCGAAATCAAATCAGGCATGATCGTCTGCCAGCGCCCGATGGAAGGAACGTGCGCCATGCGCGTGACGGGGGGCGGCGCCTTCACCACGCGCGCCAAGGATGGCATGTTCATCTACAACGACAACAAGGTGCCAGGCAAACGCTCCAACAGCGCCGCGAACGACGGCGCGGTCCAAGTGGGACAATGGCGGCGTCTCTACGGTCCCTTCGCCGACGCCGACGCGGGCACGCCGCTGGCGCTCACCGTCGCGGGCGAGAAGCAGTCGCGCCCCGAACTCGGCGCGCAGGCGTGGCTGCTCGGCGTGCAGACCTTCTCCGGCGGCCTGAACCTCGTGAACGGCGGCGTCTTCATCCAGGACGACAGCGGCCTCGGCGCGAGCGGCTCGCCCGTCCGCGCGAGCGGGTATTGCTCCATCGCCGCCTACAACACGGAGTTCGGCATCACGGCCGGGCATCCGATCGAACTTCTCGACGGTTCGGCGCTCCTCTTTTCGCCTTCCACCAAGACGGACAACATGGTTGCCTCCGCCATTTCCGGCTCCGGGGACCTGCTGACTGCGGATGTGAACCGTCCAAACCGCGCGATTTCCTTCACCGGCGACCACTCGGCCTTCACGGGCGACTACTACATTCAGGGCAATGCGAACATCGCCCAGGAGACCTTCTCCCCGTACGCCGGCATCAAACTCGCGGACGGCACGGACGGCGTGGGCGTTATCGCGACGTCCGGAACGTTCGAGAAGTCCGCCGGAACCGGCAAAGGCGAAATCTGCTGGAAGCGGTTCAAGGCGTATCCCGCTTCGTATGGCCTGCGCGGTGGCTTTGCGGCCAAGGGCGGCGACCTGACGGTCAACCTCGGCGGCGAAAGCGCGAAGCTGTCGCCAGATTCGGACTATCTGCCGGAAGGCGCCATCATCCAGCTCCAGGGCATGTACGCCGACGGCGAGCTCACCTTCGCCAACGGCTTCGAGCTGGGTGGCGAGACGCAGGCCGTAAATGTGTGGTCCAACCAGACAGCTACTCTCTCCGGCGCCATCTCGGACAAAGTCGGCGGCGGCAAGCTCGACGTCACGGGCAACCTCGTCTTCGCCGGAACGTTTGAAATCGGCACCAACAATGTCCCCGCCAACGTCGCCAGCGCCTCGCCGCTCGTCACGGTCGATGGCGACCTGGCTTTCGCGGATGGCGCAACCGTGAGCGTCGATCCGGCGATCTTCGCCAATGGCGCGATGGTCCCCTACGAGAAGGACGGACTGATTCTGGCCACCGTCACCGGCACCATCACCGGACTCCCGGCGGTTGCCATCTCCGGCGCTCCAGAAGACTGGTATCTCGCCAGGCGCAACGGCACACTGGTCCTCAAGCGCCGGCAGGGGTTCATTCTGATTGTGCGATAATGATTGCCGCAGGATTCATTTGCCTGCTACAATCAAAATGATCATGAAAATCTTTGTGTCTCTTTGCGTCTCCCTATGCGTCATTTGCGTTTGTCGGGGAGCGGGCGACTCTCCCGCGATTTCACAGCAA
>JAEEGL013509126.1_pt1 | contig 10181 bp, 10 predicted proteins | sample 9134231 | NCBI WGS metagenome assembly JAEEGL01 (sample SAMN16246548, study PRJNA631951) | gut metagenome | biome: gut microbiome; feature: rumen; material: fiber-attached | host: Bos | place: Iran: Karaj | collected 2018-10
CATTTTGCAGAATCAGCCACATGCACTCCACGTAATCCTTCGCATACCCCCAGTCACGGAGCGAGGACAGATTTCCAAGATAAAGCTTGTCCTGTTTGCCCTGCGCAATGCGGGCCGCAGCCAGGGTAATCTTCCTCGTAACAAAAGTCTCGCCGCGGCGCTCAGACTCATGATTGAACAGAATTCCTGAGCAGCAGAACATGTCATATGCCTCGCGATACTCCTTCGTGATCCAGAAGCCATACTGCTTTGCAACCGCGTAAGGGGAATACGGGTGGAAGGGCGTGTTCTCGTTTTGGGGAACCTCCTCCACCTTTCCGTAGAGCTCCGAAGTTGATGCCTGATAGATGCGACAGGTCTTCGCCAAGCCACAAACGCGAACCGCCTCCAGCACGCGAAGCACGCCGGTCGCATCCACGTCCGCCGTAAACTCAGGAACGTCAAAGCTTACCTGAACGTGACTCTGTGCAGCCAAATTATATATTTCATCCGGTCGAACACTTCCAATGACCTTCACAAGGCTCATGGAATCCGACAAATCTCCGTAATGAAGATGGAAACAGGGATTACCCTCCAGGCTTGCTATGCGCTCTCTGAAATCAACGCTGGAACGACGAATGATTCCATGCACGTCATAACCCTTCTCCAAAAGAAACTCCGCCAGATAAGATCCGTCCTGCCCCGTGATGCCTGTGATCAATGCTTTCTTCATGATTTTACCTCCAAAAAATAATATCACTAGCATTATAATGCCAGTGATATCGGATGAGAATTCATTATATTGGTTTTGATTTACATTATATTGACTTTTAATGCTTTGGTTAAACATTAACCCGTTGGCAGATTTCGTTTCCCCTTCTCCCCTGCTTCAAAAAAGGCATCATCACATACCCCAAACACATACCGAGCATTCCGCCCAGTCCGTTACTTAGCATGTCATCCAGTTCAGCCAATCCCAACCCCGTAACATATTGTATCAGCTCAATCCCTGCCGAAATCAGGACCGCAATCATCACGACTCTCCTCTTTTGCGACAGGCGAAACAGAATGGTCCCAAGTGGCAGGAAGAGCCAAATGTTGTTTATGATCTCCAAGCGCAAGGACGCGGAGGAGAAAAACTGTCTGTACGACCAAAACAATTCCATTCTTGATCTGGGATCCCCATCTTCCCTGTATAGCAAAGTCATGTACGCAATGCAAAGAAGGAACAGAAGCCCTAGTATGACATTCCCCTTTTTCCCGAGGAACAAAGACAAACCTGCAATAAATAACGCGGCAACAATGACGCTGATCAGATGCCCAAACAGGTGATTGCGCAGCGCAAACATCTCACGCCCTTTGCGATCAATATAAATCACCTTGCCATTCACCCTCTTCGTTCCGTACTGCCCGAGCGAAAGCGCCGTCGGCTTCCCCTTCTCGTCATAATAGGTCTCGGTATCGAGGGAGCCGTTTTCATAATAGGTTCTCTTCACCGTCGCATATCCCAGGCTGCTCTTCGTCGCCTTACCGTCCCCGTCAAGATAGGTGACCGCAATCAGCCTTCCTTCTTCATTGTACTCATTATGCACTCCGCATTGCCCCAGGGAAATCGCCACGGGTTCATCCTTCTCGTCAAAGTATCGTTCATACGCCGTCTTCCCGGCATTTGGCTCTTCCTCGTAATACGTACGGCGCAAAATCGCGTATCCCGACTTTGCCAAAACAGGCTGCTCCCTCTCGTCCAAATACGTGACCATCACGTTTCTGCCATTTTCATAATGATTCACAACCGCGTGATAGCCGGAACTCGATATCACCGGCTCTCCGTCCTGATCAAAATACCGTTCACTAACCTTGTGTCCTTCCTCGTCATATGCCCGCACAATCACGGCATAACCCCAGGTCGTGTTGACCGGTTCCTTTTCCATCCCAAGATACGCCGTCTTCAAGTCATGCCCTTCGTCATCCTTCTCCTGCAAAAGCGCATAATAATCGCCCGACTGCTTCTTCGGTTTGCCTTCTCCGTCAAAGTACTCCGTCAAAACGGTATTCTCATTTTTCGTCTTTAAGACGAATCTTTGAAGCACCCCTTCCAACACATACTCCGTTTTTTCAACATTTCTGTCCACGGAAACCCGCTTCTCTACTTTTGGCACTTCCGCATTCTTCGTCGCATTCCTTTTGGGTTGGAATGCCGTGAATAATGATACGCAAAGAAAGGCCAGCAAAATGACGGCATATATTATTCGTTCTAAGCCAAATTTTATTTTTAAATCATTATTAATTCTTTTTCTTTCCATAAAGTCCTTTATATCCCGCTTTCCAAATCATCTCCCGCATCTTCGCCATATATTCTTGCCCAATGACATCCTGAAATCCCTCAAAAACAAATTCCAAATCCTTTTTCCTTTTAAAAAACTTCAATCTTTTATATTCCAACCTCCTATTCAACGGGCAACATACCATTCAGGCGTCGTATATATCCGACAGCGTAAGAAGCAAAACCTTATCTTTATCCGCATTTTCCTTAACCCATTTTGAATAACCGGACAGGGAGAAAAACAAGTATTCGACCTCTTCATATCGCTTGTCTATGAGTCCCCTTCTGTCCATAAGTGCTTCGTACACCTCCTTGTCAATGACCTCATTTTTAAACTTACATTCCCCTATGACCGCCTTTCTTCCTGCATTATCAATACCAACAATGTCAATGTCGGTGGGCCTGCGGTCATGCCCAGGTCCCCACCATTTTCCAACGTTTGTGACAAGACACTTAAGCTGCCCGTCAAGGCCCCTTGATAAAACATAATGCCTGCACATCTCCTCAAACACGCTGCCCATAAAAGAATGTAGCTTATCCTTGACGTAATTCTTATAAAACACCTCACCGCGATTCATCTCAATGGATGCCCTTGCCGTAGGTATAAAGCTGTACCAAAAGCGATACATTCCGTCAGAGATCTCGTAAGCGGTCTTCTTCGCATTCTCCTTTTCCGTCATGGGGGATACTTTTGAAATCACTCCTATGGTACACAAGCTTTTTATGACATAAGCCAGTGCCGAAGTTGAAACATGCGCCTTGTCCGCTATTTCAGTCATCTTGTTAGCTCCCCCCGCACATGTTTCAATCACTGCATTGTACGTATTTATCGTCCTAAATTCCTGCGTTAACAGGTTGATCGGTTCTTCATAAAGATATCCGGAAGGTTTGAAGAAATTGTTAATCAGGTTGTCATCCAACGGCAAATTGTCATCAAACAGCGTCAAGTATTTTGCAACCCCACCCGTTACTCCGTAAACAATGGCTTTCTCCTCGAAACCATACTTCGGAACAAACTTTGCTGAGTCCAAATAGTCAAACGGCTTCAGGAAAATCTGGTTCGTCCTTCTTCCAAAAAGCGGGCTCTTGTCACTTAGCACTTCCCTTTCCATGAAGCTGATGGCAGATCCGCATATGATCAGGTATATGTTCTTTGAGGAAAGGATCGTATCTATTGCCACTTGGAACCTCGACAAAAAAGAATCGTCAGCCTCCGCCATGTATGGGATCTCGTCAAGCGCCAATACCAGCTTTTCACCTTGTGCCAAATTACCGATATAGCGGAAAAACGCTTCAAGGTCACCAAAAGATACCCCTTCCATTTCAGGCACGAGGTCACTTACCAGCTGAGCAGACCATTTCCTTACGTTATCCTCCATACTGCTCTGGCTTGCCACGTAATAGGAAGACTTCTTGCCTTTCATAAACTCGGTGATTAAGTATGATTTTCCTATTCGTCTGCGTCCATATATGACTGTCATCTGGAATCCGTCTTTTTTATACGTGTTCTCCAGGACGCTTATCTCACTTTCTCTCCCTATAAACATTTCCCGCCCCTCCTTTTGCTAAATTTTATTTTAGTAAAATATGTTTTAGCAAGATATATTTTAGCATAATATCGTAATATGTCAATAATCAAAAAAAGTATTCACGTAAATAAATCATGTAAATCACCTTCTCATACGCTTCATCTCCCGGGCGGTGTCCGCGCAGGAACAGATGTCTCTCCTCAGGCACCTTGCGTTCCCAAGGAACGGCGTCACCCTCGCAGTACTTGGCTACCGTGTTGCGCGAGATTTCTTCCAAAACACTGGTGTAGTTTTTTGTCACCTACGTCACTGAATATTTTATCATCGTTATGCCTTCAAACAACTATGAGTATCCTCTGCGTAACCATAATCTTGGCATAGAGTTCGTTAACAGTTTTCCCTTGCACGCAATCCCATTATGTGTTATATTGTGATAAAGGTGAAAGCCATAGAGGCGGCTACCCTTTATAGCGTCAAATTAATGTTTTATACATTAGCCGTCAACTACTGCGAATAGTTGGTGGCTATTTTTCTTTCCCCTTAGCGATTGCGTAACACAATCCGATAAGGGCCACAATGAATATTCCAATCTGAATCAAATCAGCATATGCAACATACATTGGAATCGCCCTCCTTTCTTTCGTCCGGAGGGTGATTCCCTCTGGTAATGGAGGGTAGCCTTATAAATTCCATGCTGTCTTTTTTCAACTTAAAATCATTTCTTTAAAAACCCTTGACCAATTGAGATATATCTCATATACTAATCTTAAGGGATATGCTATGCCATATTTCACAGTTTTACTATAAACATACGAAAGGATAAAAATGTTTCAGCTAGAATTATACGAAACGGCAGACGCTAAAAAACCTGTATCTGATTTTCTCGACTCGCTGGATGACAAAATGGCTGCCAAATTGCTAGGTTTAATGGAAATACTTGAGGAAAAGGGCACAGAGTTGCGATTACCCTATTCTGAGCATTTGGAAGACGGCATCTTTGAACTGCGTTGCAAACTTGGAAGCAACATTACGCGGGCATTATATTTCTTCTATGTTGGCAAGAAAATAATAGTAACCAATGGCTTTGTAAAGAAGACGCAAAAGACTCCTCCAGGCGAAATAAAATTGGCAAAAAACAGACGCGAGGATTGGATAAAACGACACGGAAACGCAAACACTTAAACAGAGGTATAATATTATGACGCTAAAAGAATATAAAGAAAAAAGAATGAAAGATCCCGCATTTGAACAAGCATATGTTGAAATCCAACCAGAAATGAATGTAATCCGCGCTATGATTGATGCAAGAATGTCGCAGAACTTAACCCAAAAGGAATTATCTGAAAGAACCGGCATCGCTCAGGCAGAGATTAGTAAGCTTGAAAACGGTACTCGTAATCCGTCCATCAAGCTCCTGCAAAGGCTTGCAGATGGCATGGATATGGTATTAAACATAACATTTACGCCCAAAAACGCATCGCTCAACACTAAAAAAATGTAGCTTATCAAATAGGGCCTGTAAATGCAGGCCCTAATCTTTTATGAAGTCACTTATGAAATATTTTGTTTCAACAAGCCTTCAATAGTTACCCTCTTATCAAGGTCATATTGCATAGTTACAACCTCACTCGCGTCGACCATACTCATCTGTCCCCATCGCTGCTTTAATCATATTCTAGCCCCCTTCTCTATGACAATTTTATACCCATTATAATTAAATAAGTTGAACTTATTATGGCCCCTTCCCCAACATCGGATCCGCCATGGCCTTAAAGAATTCCTTCATATCTAATGGCGGCAGAGTTGACGCGAATTTATCCCAATCAACAATCTCATAATCAAAATGAAACTTCTCCCTATTTTCTTTATAGTATGTCTCCGCCACATTGCATAGGATCATGCATATTCTCCTTATACTCATTGTATAGGATCTCCTATGTTGCCCAAAAATGTTTGCTATTTGACTTGAATCAGAATAAATGTTAAATTCCTTTTGGCTTTCTATCTTCAATACAAAATGATCTATTGGCAATTCATTACGGCGCACGAGGTCATCATTATCAACATTAGGATTTCCTCCGTGTAATAACGCGCACCTTAGATTATCCTCAGTATAAGTAGTAATAGTTAACGGATCATGTGCAAACGCAGATTCAAATTCTTTCACTTCATTCAGCGGATTAAGAAATAAATGATTTGTTAAACACCATCAAAATTGCGAGAGGCAAGTAGCACCCCTCGCAATTTAGCAAAATCTACAACATTAATTCATCAAATGCCTTATGCATATTACTCTGCCAACTTGCAGTATGCTCCGATCGTTTCACTTTTCCGTGTGGAAAAACTACAGGTCTGTCACCAAGAAAACATTGATGAGTCCAGTAATTGCGTGTTTTTCTCAATACCTGAAACTTTATGTCAACAGAATGGTTGCAAATAACCTGTTATCATCTGTAAACAACTCGTTTTACGACAAAAAATAGAGCGCATTCTAACCACTCTATCTTTGAAGTTGTATCTCATCCATTTTCCCATTGGAAATCTGAAGTTCCACATTGCACACAAAAAGCGTAACAATCAGGTAGGTCTTATCCAGAAGCATAGCATCACACCTGAGACAATGTCAATGATTAGGATTGGCTACTTCACACTGCCTCTCCTTACAGCCTTCAGTTGTTCCCCCTATGGGTTCTTTCCTTTTCATTCAATTCATCACAATTGTCATACCTTTACAAGCAGCCCGTTTATCAAGTCCATTTTTGCCTGTTCCTTAATTTTGTAACGCAATTTCTTTCCAGAAGCATTAAACGGTAGAGACGCAACAAAACGATAATATCTTGGTCGCTTGTAGTTTGAGATCATATTGCTTGTTTTACAGAAATCATCAAGCTCCTCAGCCGTAACTGTCTGGTCTGCTTTCACAATGTAAGCCGTAACCATCTCGCCTCGGACACTATCAGGCACCGCGGTAACCATGCAATCCTCAACCTTTGGATGAGAGCTAAGCACTTCCTCGACCTGTATGGGATAAATATTTTCACCTCCGGAAATTATCATGTCGTCCTTGCGCCCAACTATGCTCACAAACCTGCTCTCGTCCCACGTGGCAAGGTCGTTTGTGTATAGAAATCCATTATGAAATTTACGTTCAGTCTCACTATCATTATTGTAATAGAAATAAGTGCTCTTTGCATGTGTTTTGATGATGACCTCCCCGACTTCTTTGCCATTCATCATGGCAAGTTCATCTGGCTCCGCGCGCCGTTCGTCATACACCTTTACCACTCTGACTTCATCATCCGTGCACGATCTGCCTGCAGTTCCCGCCTTTTCGGGAAGATCTGACGGCCGCAGAAACGTGTTCCAAAATGTCTCGGTAGTCCCATAGCCATTAAAGATATTGGGAGTGAGTATTCTCTGATATTTAATGCATGCGCCGCGGTCTAGTGGACTGCCCATAGTGACTATGCCGCGCAAAGAACTAAGATCATAGCTGCTACGCTCTTGCTCATGTGACAGCATGGCGAGTACGTTTGGCACACCTATGATGAACGTAAGTTTATATTCTTCGATATACCTGAGCGTTGCTGCGGCATCGAACTTGCGCATAATGATCACTGACCCGCCGGCATAAAGTGTCGGTGTAAGTCCGCCCGAATGCAGTCCGCCACGATGAAACCACGGAGTCGTGTTCATCGACTTATCATTTGATGAGAAAGGGAAATGCATCATCACGTCATGAGCGCTCAAAACCTCATTTATGCTTGTGATGCTAACTCCTTTGGGCTTTCCGGTAGTGCCTGAGGTATAAAGCCTTGTCGTCTCATCATAGATTGACAATCTCCATGGCAATGTCGGATTCTCTGTTGATCTGTTCTCCACAAAAACACTATAAAGCATCGTGCCGTTCAAAGGCTTTTCATCATTTTTCCCATCTACCATAATGATGGTTTTAGGCTTGTGTTTCGACAGCTTTAACGCTTCTGCGACAGTATCTTTGTTCACTGTTCCATATATGAATATCTTTGGGCGACTGTCATCGATCGTATCTGCAAGCTCTCCTGAAGACAGGCGACAGTTTACCGGAGTGCTAACTAACCCTGTTTTGTGACATGCGATGTATGAAAATACGAATTCGGGACAATTAAGGAGCTGAAACATGACAACCTCGCCCTTTTCCATGCCCGCTGCAATATATGCGTTCGCCAATTGATTTGAAACCTTATTCAGCTCTGAGTATGTCCACCGCGTGCCGTTCTCAGGCTCGAAAATTGCTTCTTTGTCAGGGAATCTGTCAACATTGCGCATGAAGCCGTTAAGCCAAGTGTACTCCTCCTCAAAAGACTTTCTGAATAATTCAATATGTTTTTGTGGGGTAATACCGGAAAGATTAGACCTTATGTCCATGATTACTGCCTCAATTTCATCAAACAGTATATCAATCTCCTCTGTCTTGCATCTATAATCCGCGTTATATAAGAACCTCCCTAATGCCCTAAGAGATTCACATATATTCTCCTTGGTCATTACCAAATCCTGGTCGAACCACCCTTTATTTGTTCCGCCTTCCATCCAAAGATCCTCACTTTGTTTTTTGCAGGTACTAATCACAATAAGCATTTAGCTATTGTCCTTTTACCCTCACGCTTATTCGATTTTTAATTACTTCAAATACATAAACATACAATACTGACACTGCAACCGATACAATTACACATATAATTGGTCTTATATAAATAAAAATCTTATTTGCATCTATGCAAAGAAAAGCATATAAATTATCTAATATATGCCATATGGCTGCATGCAAAACATATATATATAAGGAATACTTTGTCCCAAGTTTATTAAGCATCTTTCCTTTTCCTATTTCAGGGTTTTTAACGGCAAAAATGAATAAACAAATACTCTGAACATATGATACGAAATTAATGGGAAAACTTTTTCCCATGAGATTTCTTTCAACAGGACATAAAAGCGTAGAGATAATCAATCCCGCAATTAAAATCTTATTTGATATTTGAACATGATTTTGCTTTTCATGGATGTAAAAACCTAATGAAAAAAAGGAAAACCATAAATCAAAAAATTACGGTAGCAAATACTAGGCAAAGCATGTCCTAAAATGTACAAGCCTTGAGCCATTGAAATATGTACCAGAAAACCTATTGGTATTGCTAAATATGCCAATTTCCTAAGATTCAGCTTTTCTAAAAGGGCAAATAATATATAATCATATAAAAGAGCAAAAAGAAACCATAAGGGACTCGCCAAATAAGTTGGCTTGTTAAAAATGGCCAATTTAAGGATGCTTGTTAAGGATATAGAAATACTCTCCTTCTGGTATAGTGGAGTTACAATCAAATAAAACACACTTGCACACAAGGTTATATATCCTATGTGTTTTATTTTTTTCAAATAATCCGTCTTACCACCCTCTTTATAACAAAAATATCCACTTACCATTAAGAAAAAAGGAACTGTTAATCTGATGATGTCTTTAATTATAATGCCTAAATGTCCGGGGAACATGCAATGTGTAACAACAACGCACATGCATAATATCCCCTTCACAAAATCCATACAATAGTTCCGTTTTCCATTTAACATAGCCTTTATGCCTCCACCTTTAACGATGTCTAATATTTTGTCTTATTTCAATAACGCCATAAAGCCTCTAAAATTTCTAATCTCCAAATCCTTAATCATGACTTAACCCCTTTACCGTCTCATCAAACACAACCTAGCATTGATTTCACCATAGTCTTGTCGAAACTTGGAAGTAATCGACTTATAAATTTGCATAAATCGCAATATATTATACAATAAACTCATCAATATTTCCATGTGTTTTTTATATTCCGAGTTCTTTTAGAAAGCGCTAAATCATTCCCCCGTCTGAAAGCAATGCCAAGAATGAATCCTGAATTTGATTTAATGAGATTTGTAAATATTCCTATCCTCAGGAACAATAAAAGTGACGGCTGGGACGAGTGTTTGAAATAATCTCTGTAAAAACGGAATAACACTATTCGAACGAGGTCTCCTAAGGTAAAATAAATCTTAAGGAGGCCTTTTATTATGGCAAAAGAAACCCGTACACAAAGTTCAGATGACAGACGGTAAGCGTCAGATTATCCAACAGCTCCAGGAGTATAACATCGAAACCGCAGAAGACATACAGGATGCTCTCAAGGCTCTTTTAGGCGGTAACATCAAAGAAATGATGTCTGGATCGTGTGAAATCAGCGTGGGAAGAAAAAGATCCTCGAGCCATTAACCGCTCTTACGACAATTGGGAAGCAATCTGACCTATTTTCAAGTTCTCTTCCGAGGTCAGGACCGTCATC
>JAEEGL015544948.1_pt1 | contig 10181 bp, 9 predicted proteins | sample 9134231 | NCBI WGS metagenome assembly JAEEGL01 (sample SAMN16246548, study PRJNA631951) | gut metagenome | biome: gut microbiome; feature: rumen; material: fiber-attached | host: Bos | place: Iran: Karaj | collected 2018-10
GTCTCTTGTGCTAACGACCGATTCGGGTTTATAGTGAATAGTGAATAGTGGAGGCTGCGTATGAACACGACGCGCAGCCAGCCCCGTAGGGGCGTGACAATGGTAGCCAGCCATGAAATGGCTGGTATAAGGGGACGGTAGAAAAGCGTGCCGTAGGTACGCGACAGCATCCAACCCTTGTCGCGTACCTACGGCACGCTCGCTACCCCTGCCATGTGTACCAGCCATTGAAATGGCTGGCTACCACTGTCTGATGCCTACGGCATCGGCTGTGCAGAACTTGCGCAGCCCTCACTATTCACTATTCACTAATCACTATAAACTATGAAGGCTGCGCGTCGTGTTCATGCGCAGCCCTCACTATTCACTATAAACTATAAACTATTCACTACTTCTCACTCTCCCTTGATGGCTGCCACGCCGGGGAGCACCTTGCCCTCGATGGCCTCGAGCAGAGCGCCACCGCCAGTGGAGATGTAGCTCACCTGGTCGGCCAGACCGAACTTGTTCACGCAAGCAACGCTGTCGCCGCCACCGATGAGCGAGAAAGCACCCTCGGCCGTGGCCTTGGCGATAGCCTCGCCGATAGCGCGGCTGCCGGCTGTGAAGTCGTCGCACTCGAAGACGCCGGCAGGACCGTTCCACAGAATCGTCTTGGCGCCAGCGATAGCCTCAGCGAAGGCCTTGCGGCTCTCAGGACCGGCATCGACACCCTCGAAGCCTTCGGGGACGTTGTTGGCGGGACAGGTGATGATCTGTGCGCCCTCCTTGACGGTCATCGTACCGAAGTCGAGGCCGTTGGTGGCTGTGCAGTCGCTGCCGAGCACCAGCTGTACGCCGTTCTTCTTGGCCAGCTCCTCAACGCCGAGGGCCACGTCGAGCTTGTCCATCTCAACGATGGAGTTGCCGATGTTGCCGTCGTGAGCCTTGGCAAAGGTGTAGGTCATGCCACCGCAGAGGATGAGCTTGTCGACCTTACCCAGCAGGTTCTCGATGATGCCAATCTTCGAGCTGACCTTCGAGCCGCCCATGATGGCGACGAAGGGACGATTGATGTTCGACAGCACGTTGTCGACAGCCTTCACTTCCTTCTCCATCAGCAGGCCGAGCATCTTGTTGTCGGCATCGAAGTAGTCGGCGATGACGGCCGTGGAGGCGTGCTTGCGGTGGGCGGTGCCGAAGGCGTCCATGACGTAGCAGTCGGCATACGAGGCCAGTGTCTTGGCGAACTCCTTCTGTCTGGCCTTCATGGCCTTCTTGGCGTCGTCGTAGGCAGGATCGGCCTTGTCGATTCCCACGGGCTTGCCTTCTTCCTCAGGATAGTAGCGCAGGTTCTCGAGCAGCAGGGCCTCGCCCATCTTCAGGGCAGCAGCCTGCTCCTGAGCCTTGGCGCAGTCGGGGGCAAAGCTGACGGGGCAGCCGAGGGCCTTCTCTACGGCCTCGCGAATCTGTCCGAGCGACAGCTTCGGGTTGACCTTACCCTTGGGCTTGCCCATGTGTGACATGATGATGAGGGCACCGCCGTCGGCCAGCACCTTCTTCAAGGTGGGCAGGGCGCCGCGGATGCGGGTGTCGTCGGTGATGTTACCGTTCTCGTCGAGGGGCACGTTGAAGTCAACGCGCACGATTGCCTTCTTACCGGCAAAGTTGAATTCGTTGATGGTCATTGTTCTTTTTGTTTTTGTTATACTAATAATAAGGTGTATCGCCTTTGCGCTGCAAAGTTACGAATAATTTGCCGAAATACCATCATTTTCCTCATCTTTTTTTTCACGCTTTCGTTTTTTGTTCCTTGCGGCGACAACTAAGTAGAAGTTAAAAAATAAACTTGGCGTTGTATTGAAAGAAATCAGCAAGAATTAGAAAGAATCATTTCCAACAATGAGAAAAAATATTCCGACCTTATGGTTGAAATGAATTTTGAAATGAACAGGAAATGTTTGTGTTGGAAACGAATTGTCCTAATTGAAAACTAATTTTATTTAATAGTTTTAATAAGGCCATATACGTGGCCAAAATTAAAAACAAATTAAATTGAATTCGTTTCAAAAAAAAGAATCGTTTCTCAACAATGAGAAAAAATATTTCTTCTAATTTCTGGATGTGATTATTTCTGATTGTTGCCTATTTCTTTCATGGAAAATAGTAGCAACTAATAACTTGCATTGTATTGAAAACCGTACAAATTTGTTTATTATACTAAAAGCGCAAAAGCGCAAAAGCGCAATTGCGCAAATCAAGCGTCTATCGACTTCTCGCTCGAGCTCTGCTCGCTTGCTACCGCAGGGACGCAAGAACTACTTCTAACTCCCTTTTACTACTTCTTACTACTCAACTTACAAATGATAACCATTTAACTTTTCACTTCATAGCACGGGCAGGCCTTGCCCCGGTCCAGATCGCGGTGCCCCACGATGCGCGCCTTCGGGTAGCGGGCCTGCAGCTGTGCCAGCAGCTTCGTCAGTGTCTCCTTCTGCTGCGGAGTGCGCGTGTCGGCAGTCGTGCCCTGTGCGTCGAGCCCCCCGACATAACACACCCCGATGCTCACCGCGTTGTAGTTGCGCACGTGTGCGCCCTGATAGAACAGCGGTCGCCCGTGCTCTATGTTCCCGTCGGGCATGACGACGTAGTGGTAGCCTATCAACTCGAAACCCCTTGCCCTGTGCCACTGGTCGATCATCTCCGCGTCGCATGGCTGTCCTGGCATCGTTGCCGAGCAGTGCACCACGATGTACTTTACATTCTTTTTCTCTAACTTCCTCATTTTTAACTTTTACATTCATTTACTCCGGTATTTCATCAAACTTTTTGATATAACATTTTTTCTCCTTGTTCTCCTCAACCAGACCATCGGCCTGCCAGCGGCGCAACGTCTCACTGGCTCTCATCACATCCTTGCAGACGCCCTGGCTCACCAGCAACACGGTCGTCAGCTCCTTAGGCAGCTTAGCGTAAGCTTCGCGCACCTTCTGCGAGCGTCGGCGTGGTATGAACTGTTCGCGCTCCCGCTGCTGGGCATCCATCACCATTTCGCCGTACATGTACATCTGCGTCATCAGGCACCAGTCGCCGATAAGCCGGGCAAACTCGAGGTCATCGTCCCTCACCTCCAGTGGCTCACCCCTCATCACTTTGTCCGGGTCACGGCATACGATGCGCACCAGTGCGTAACGCATCATGATGACGGGTATGCGCTTGCGGAAGTAGTCCAGACAGTGGTCTTGCTCCAGTCGGGCTTCGTCGCAGAGGCGGCGCTCGTAGTCGTAGCAGAAGTCCACCAGCCGCTCAGCCTTCAGCTCGCCTTTTATCTGGTCAAGCTTCAGCCCGATGCTGCGCAGCAGGCACTCACGGTCGTTGTCACGTATGCCACGACGCCTGTCGATCATCTCGAAATCGTTATGCGGCATGGGGTAGAGCACCAGTCGCGTGACCAGTCCGTCGAGCACCATCGACGGCCTGATCTTACGCCCCATGGCCTCCTGCGTGCCGCTGACCACCTGGTTCCAGTTCACCTGAATAATGCCGTTCACGCTCTGGTCGTTGGCAAAGTCGACACCGGCATACTCGTTGTGGAACGATTTCAGCTCCAGGTCGTTCTTCGCGGCCCACGACCCCTGCTGTGCTCGCAGCGCCGTGGCCAGTTCGGGCTCGGCGGTGTACAGGTGCAGGTGCATGGGCTGCCCGTCGGGGCCTGTGGCGCTTGGGTCCACGCCGTCGGTCAGTCGGCGGTAGAGTACGGCATTCGAGATGGTCGACGGCACGTAGCGCACCACGGGGTGCTGCTGGTCGGGGGCCTCCTGCTTGGCATTCTTCGAGCTCGCCGAGCGCTTCTTCATGTCCTCCTTGTACTGCCGTTCCCACTCGCGCCCAATGCGGTCGGCGCCCAGCATGGGTGCCATGATGAGGCGGTCGAGGTCGGTGACGAAGCTCTTTCCCGAAGCCGCCGGGCCGATGATGTAGACCAGGAACGACAGCCGATAGTCCTTGCCGTCGAAGTGCTCCCACCAAGTGCGGGTCAGGTAGGTTCCCAGCATGGCCCCCGCCGAGAGCACGCCTGCCAGTCGGTGGCTTTCGGGCAGTGGTGCTACAGCTTCTCGTAGCACAGGGCTGTCTCGTAGAAGAGGCTCCAGTCGGCGCCACCAGGCGTTGTAGTCAATGACTGCAACCTCTCTTTTAGCGACACCGTCAGCGCCTTGCCCATCCTGCTGTACACCAGCAGCCTGTAGCACCGCCTTGAGCCTCTTCGGCGTCTCTCGGTATCGCGGCTTGGTATAAGCGTCACTTGCAAGACGGTCGATTTCTCCTTGTCCGCGCTCGCCGGCCACTTCCCTTCCCACCTCACACTCAGCAAGGAGCCTCGCAAGAACGTCCGGGCTGTCGCAGATATACCGCAGGTCGCAAGCCAGTCGGAACAGGCTTTGGTGACGGTCGCCAGTCTTCGGCAGCCCACCGTACTCACTCTTGAACCAGCGGGCAATGATAGTTTGATAAGGTTTTCCATGATAAGTCTCCTTTCTCACAGCTCCGTCATCGACGTCAGCAGCGTCTCCGACATGCCCGCCAGTGTCAGCAGTGCCTGAACCCAGCTGGCGAGTAGGCTGAGACTTGCCCTGACGATACAGCGGGCCAAATGTCTTGTCGTATTCAGCATTGTCGTAGTTAAACAGTTTCTCTTTGTCAATAAACAGGATGTCCTCAAACATCGGGCAGAACGAGCAGCGGCTGGCATCCTTGCAGGCTTTGTCAGGGGCCACCCCCAGCTTCTCGGCCAGCCATGCCTGGTTGTCGGCGATGTTCCCTATGGCCGCGTCGGCGATGGCCACCACGCGCAGCCCCTGTCCGCTGGGTGTCATGTGAACCAGCACCAACGACTGGCCGTCACCCTCGAACAGCTCCGGATGCTCGTTGCGCCAACGCTCGTACAGCGGGCGCGGATTGTCCACATGGTCCACGTCGAGCATGAACAGGCCGTTGAGCCTTGCCGCGGCCTGTTTGCGCCAGCGGCCGCGATAACCCTTCTTCGAGAGGGTCTCGTCGAACGTCGCCTGGTACATCAGCACCGGCAGTCCACCCTTCAGGCTGGTGATCAGCTTGCACTGCTCCTGCAGTGACTTTTTCTCCTCATTCAGCGTCTTGTTCATCGGTGCCCCCTTGTCAGGGTTGGCACCGATGAGCACTTCACGGTTCTTGATTTCCTGCTTCAGCCTCTGCAGTTCAGGCAGCAGTCGGCGGTATTCCTTGTTCCTCCGCACCACGTCGTCGCTGACGATGAGCTGTGCGAAGCGGTCGCTGGTCATCAGCTCCGTCGGGTTAGCGAAGTTTTGTTGATAGCTAAACATGCATTTGTTTTTTGCATCAGTGTGATCAGGCGTGAGGTGTAGTCTGGATAACTCGCGAGGTCGATGTTGATCATCACCTCAATCTTGCGCTCCTTCAGGTTGAGCGTCACCGTCAGCGAACCGTCGGGCTCAGCAGTCAAGCGCCGGCCGCTCAGCCGGATGGGCCTCTCGTCGGAACCAGGCATGTCCTTCGTCAGCGCTTCCAGCTGGTCGCAGAGGGCAGCACGCGGGTCGGGGTCGTCGTCCTTGCATGTCAGGTGGGCCACCATGCTACGCTGCTTCTTGCCCACCGTGCGGTAGAGCGTCGACGTGCGTGTGCGGCTGATCTCCTCCCTGTTCGGCAGGCCCGTCGTCTGGTCGGCGCGGAAGCTCATGTCGTTACTGCCCAGCTTGAACGTCAGCAGCCCGTGAACCTTGCGCACCTCGTCATCGCCGCCACTAGTCCCCTTAGATGCCGATGGCGTCCCTGTCAGGGTCAAAATCGTGGCCGTCGGGGAACATGCCCCCGCTTTTCCGGCCGTTTTTTCCTTCTTTTCTGTCATTTTTTCCTTTTTCATAGTCTTTTACTTTTTCCATACTCGTTTAGTAACCGTTAAACCCGAATCGGTCGTTAGAAACAATAACCGTCTCTTGTGCTAACGACCAATTTGGGTAAAAAAAATAAGTTTGTACAATGTTAAAGTATCTCACACAGAGTCACAGAGACCACAGAGTTGTTCGCCTCTGGTATGCGCAGCCGCTCCCCCCTCCCTGTAAGGAGAGGGGTTAGGGGTGGGGTTCGTAATTTTTCTCACACAGAGTCACGGAGACCACGGAGGCTGCGCATCGTTTTTAAGAGTCACGGAGACCACGGAGGCTGCGCATCGTTTTTAGGAGTCACGGAGACCACGGAGGCTGCGCATCGTTTTTAGGAGTCACGGAGACCACAGAGGCTGCGCATCGTTTTTAGGAGTCACGGAGACCACAGAGGCTGCGCATCGTTTTTAGGAGTCACGGAGACCACAGAGGCTGCGCATCGTTTTTTAGGTGCAGCGTCCCTCCTCCCTCCTCCCTCCTCCCTCCTCCCTCCTAACTCCTAACTCCTCCCTCCTAACTCCTAACTCCTAACTCCTCCCTCCTAACTCCTCCCTCCTCCCTCCCTTACATCAGGCAGATGCGGTTAAGCTTCAGTCGAGACTCGTGACGTTCCTGCCCAGTCTTGTCCACATACGACCTGACGTCCGCCGACAGGTACGCCTTGTAAAAGTAGTTCGGGTCCAGTCGTGGCTGCTTGCGTGCCTGTTCCTGTAGCATCTCTGCGTAGTAGCGGTCGGCACCGCTCTGCAGCACAAAGCCCATCGACGCAAACTTCTCCCTTTCTCCTGTCTGTTGGTTCACATACTCGCGCTCCTCCAATGGAAGCTGCTTAAAAATTCTGCAAATAATTTCCATAATGTTAATTTACGATTCTAGTTGATTTACGATTTGACAATTCTAATTAATTTACAATTTGACAATTTACAATTTACTATTTATTTACAATTTGACAATTCTAATTAATTTACAATTTGACAATTTGCAATTTACTATTTATTTACAATTTGACAATTTACGATTTGGCGACCACGTTTTCGCATCCTTTCGCTTTTTCGCGTGTTTTCGCAATCCCAAAACATTAATTGCAAAAATGTACGAACATCGCGAATATCGCGAAAATTTTTTCTCATTGTTGGAAACGATTCTTTCTCATTCTTGCTGATTTCTTTCAGAAAGAAATAGACAACAATTAGAAATAATTTCATCCAGAAATTAGAAGAATTTTCGCATCCTTTCGTTCTTTCGCGTGTTTTCGCAATCCCAAATATCTATTGCGAAAATGTACGGAAAGCGCGAACTTCGCGAAAATTTTCGCATCCTTTCGTTCTTTCGCGTGTTTTCGCAATCCCAAAACATGTTATCACACTCCTCCCCTCACGAAGTCGTCCACCAGATCCTGCACATAGTCGTTGTGCAAACTCATCCAGCTGTCTGTCAAGTACAGGCGTTCCAAGTTATCAGCGTCTTTCAGCGCCCCAGGTCCCACTTCCATCGCGATGGCCTTCCGCAGGTAGGCTCTCACCATCGCCACTGCTGCTGTCGCAATCACGGCCCCGCGTACACCGTCCTCGTGAGTCATCATTTTCGCCAGCATCTGTTCTGCCAGCTTTTCCGCCTCTTCCGCAGATTTCTTGCCGCGTGCGGTGTTCATACGTTCGTAGTTACTCACCTCGTTGCAGCCCTGCTGCAACAAATTCAATCCCTTTTTCTTCTTGTTCATTTTGTTTTTCATTTTACTTTCCTTTCTTTAATCATTTATAATTCGTTCAATTCGTTCAATTCGTTCAATTCGTTGTTTTTATAAACATTCGTTGTCAGCTACCCTCTGATCATTTTATTAATCATTTCGGCACCCTTCGTAGTCCAGACGAGATAGGTTTGCTTCTTCTGTTTCCCGTCCTTCGAATAGTAGACGAACAGGCGGGGCTGAGCCAGTCCGCGCCCTTCGTAGTCGTCAGTCAGGTGGTGGCGTCCGCGCCGCCTGTACAGCACGCCCCGGTCGGTGAGGAACGCGAGCAGGTCGCGCGTCTCCATGCCCACCGTCCGTGCGATGTCCGTCGTTGTCACACAGCCGTCGGCCTTCTGGTTGTCACGCTCCAGCTCACGTGCCACCAGCCGCTCCGCCTCATGCATCACGTCGGCGTCGCTCACCAGCAGGTGGCGCACGCACTTCGACTTCAGCCGTTCCCTTTCCAGCTCTTCCCACCGCAGCACCAGTCGTGCGCGTGCCTCGTCGTTAAACTTCGTTGCCACGTAGAGGCACTCCGTCTTCGTCAGCGAGAAGCAAGGCCGGCGCTCGCCCTTGGCGTCCGTGTAGTCAACGAGCGCAAATTTGCGCCCGTGCACTTTTTCCCATGCAGGCTCCATGTTTCGAATGGCTTTCAGCACATCCTTGTGCATCTTACCTGCCACTGCAGCGATGTCCACTGAGCTCATCCGCTGCTCATTCGTTGTCAGTTCTCTCATATACATTATTTATATTTAAAGTAGTTAGAAGTAGTTAGAAGTAGTTAGAAGTAGTTAGAAGTTATTAGAAGACTTCACGAAAATTTTCGCATTCTTTCGTTCTTTCGCGTGTTTTCGCAATCCCACATATATTTTCGTTGTAGCAATAAGTCAAAGAGCACCGTCATCAGGCGTTTCCCGCCTTCCGACAGTGCAAAATTACAAACAAAAAAATTCCCGGCACACCTAAAAAAGTGTGTCGGGAAAGAATCTCCGAAAAACGGAAAGTATTACCGAACGATTCGCCGAAAACGCGCTACTGTCCCTTCCTGAAAAGGCTCAAAAAACGCTTGCCGACGTTGATGCGGCGGTTTGCCTCCGTCGTGTCGCAGTCGGTAAAACGCCACTGAGGGAACATGCCCGTCATCACGTTCAACTTCCTGGTGATGGTGTCGTCCGACGGGCGTCGCTCGACGCCTGCGCCATCCAGAAAGGCGATGAACGATGCCGGCGTGTTGAACGTAGCCACGCCCTTCGTCTGGTTCATCACCTCCATCACCCACGTGTAGTCGTACAGGTGCTTCAGCACCTGCTCCTCCCAAAGCGTCCCGATGCAGGCCTTCACCTGCTCCTCGACGCTGATGTCTGCGGCGACAACATCGCCGTTGTCCCCCACCTGCACCGCTCCCGCCTTATCGATCGAGAGGTTCACCACCTCATTGTCGTGCACGTCGACATACGACCCCTGCACATAAACCGTGTTGCCTGCCATCACGCACTCAGTTTGTCGTTAAGTGAAACATTGCCGTTGTCGTGCACGTCGGTGTAGCTGCCGTTCACCGTCACCACCTTCGGCTCCGCCTGCTCGTCGTCGAGGCTCTCGATGGCCGCGGCCAGGTCCTCGGGCAGCACCAGGCCGTTGGCGTTCGCAATCTCGAGCGTAGCCATCTTGGCAATGGCACGCTTGTCGGACGTCTTACGCTTCGACCTGTTCACATACGTGCGCAGCGCCTTCAGCAGGTCCTCCTCGGGCGTCTTCTTGGCCATGCCGGCCGTCAGCTTGCTCATCTCCGAGATTTTCACGTCCCGCTCCTGCAGCTGCTGGCGCAGACGGTCGTTCTCGGCCCTCTGCTGCTCCACCTCGGCAGTCAGGTCGTCGATCTTCGTCCGCATCCCGTCAGCCATGTCAACCACCCGCAGCACCGTGTCCGTCTGCTGCACCTTCTCTACCAGCTGTTCACGCTGGCGTTCCATCTCACGGCGCACGTCACGCGCCATCTCGCCGAACTCTATATAATCCGTATTCATATTGTGTTTTTAAGAGTGTAAAAGAATGATTCGTTTTTGTGGTCTTTCAGTCCTCCCCTCCCGTCGCCTATTCGAAACGGGCTGCAAAGGTACAAAAAGAAATCGGGCTGACCATCATGTCAGCCCAACTTTCTTTAGTTAAATAATCCTTAATGCACAGACGCCCCGTTTTGTGCACCCGTTTTCTTTACATGTGGCATCGCTTGGCCACGGTTTTTGTGTGGCATCGGTTCGACACGGTTTTTTCACGGTTTTTGTCAGGTGCCAGGCGATGCCGCCGATGTAGGGGCAGGCCTTGTGCCAGCCCGATGGCCCCTTAGGGCCAGTGTGCCTTTTATTTTAAGACAACCCACACAACCTGAACAACTTATTATCCACCCAAAAAACAAGGACAACATCCTGGGCGCAAGCGCCCATCCGCAACAACGTATCGGCGGTTCTCCGTTTTGTGGCATCGGTTCTACACGGTTTTTACACGGTTGTTGTCAGGTGCCAGGCGATGCCGCCAATGTA
>JAEEGL015903427.1_pt1 | contig 10181 bp, 4 predicted proteins | sample 9134231 | NCBI WGS metagenome assembly JAEEGL01 (sample SAMN16246548, study PRJNA631951) | gut metagenome | biome: gut microbiome; feature: rumen; material: fiber-attached | host: Bos | place: Iran: Karaj | collected 2018-10
AAGACCGTTGATAACACCTGCAAGAACAACGATTGCTGTTCCGTGCTGATCATCATGGAAAACAGGAATATCAAGTTCCTTTTTAAGTCTCTCCTCGATCTCAAAGCATCTGGGAGCTGCGATATCCTCAAGGTTGATTCCACCATAGTTAGGCGCAAGATACTTTACTGTTTTTATTATTTCCTCAGTATCCTGAGTATCAAGGCAGATCGGAATAGCATTAACACCTGCAAATTCCTTGAAAAGAACAGCCTTGCCTTCCATTACGGGCATTCCTGCGGCAGCACCGATATTTCCAAGTCCAAGAACGGCACTTCCGTCTGATACAACTGCTATTGTGTTTGCCTTCATGGTGTACTTGTAAGCAAGCTCCTTATCAGTTGCGATAAGCTTACAGGGCTCTGCAACACCGGGTGTATAAGCCAGTGCCAGGTCCTCTTTTGAGTTTACCTTCGCCTTTGATGTTATCTCCAGTTTTCCGTTCCACTCCTCATGAAGCTTTAAAGCCTTCTCTGCATTTGTCATTTTTTCACAACCTCCTCGCATATAATAATCAGAAGTTCACGCCCACTATAGATCTTGCAAAGGCGATGTATTCTTCTCTTTGTGGCGTATCCATATATTTAAATACTGTGTATGCATGCTTGTGATTTCCGCCGGGGCCTGAAAGTCCAAGTGCAAGTCCCTGTGCGATCTCCTCGCCGGCATCAGTCTGCCTTGAGAACATAATAGCATCAATTCTGCTATTAGCTGCAACCTTACTGTATGCATATGCTATAGCTGCTGCCTGCAAAGCGTCTCCGTTTGATGAAGTATATCCAACCTCACTAAGGATTATGGATCTGACGCTACCATCAGGAGCAAGCATGGATTCCTGTCCCATGTAATCTGTCAGCACGTTTATGTTCTTCATAGTCATAAATGAAGAAGAAGCTGAATCAGATACATACTTTGTAGGACTCCAGAATGCTGTGTTGTAAAGGGGCACAGAATACGGATGCTGCGCTACTCCCCAGTTGATATCACCATAGTTTCTAAGAGATGATGCGAAAATATCAAGCATATCCCTTCCGTCATAATCAGGGTTACTTGAAAGGTTTCTGTCCCACTGCTGATCAAGGGAAATATAAACCTTTGCACCAGCGTTCACACTCTTTATTCCATTATAGAAAACTCTGAAAGCTCTGGCGTAAGCTGCTGTATAGGTTGAGATATCAGTGGAGGCCATGTAGTTCCACTCTTTTCTCGCATTAACCTCATTACCAATGATCCACATGGAAACATTGCCGTTGCCTGAGCCTGAGTATCTGCCTGCAAGGAAGGTTGAAATTGCAGCAAGTGCGTTTACTCCGCTCTCCTCTGAGCCGTTGAACATGTAATAAGGCGCTGTTGAACCACCTCTTGCATTAGGATGTGTAATCTCAGGGAAATTCCCGGGTGAAGCATTGTTAAGTATTATGGCAGCGACATCTATTCCCTTTGCATTCAGAGTTCTGAACAGATAGTCATACTGCTGCAAAATTGCTGCATTAAAATAGTAGGTAACGCCGTTATATGTATAACCAACCGATCCTGCTGATGATGTTGTAAGAATACTGTTCAGCGGGATATTATAGGTTGCATAGTTAACACCAAGGTCATCAAGCTCGCCAAGTCTGCTGGGATCTACCAAAAGTCCCTTCTTTGAACTCTGTGACATTCCGCCGTAGTTATAGCTTGCAACATACTCAGGATTTGTAACATAGCTTGCATGTGACACGGTTTTGTAGCTGTCGTTTTCCTTAATTGCCACAACAAACTTTTTAAACAGTCTTGATGATGAACTTCCCTTGTTGAGATCTGCCTTTAATTTGATCTCCTTATCCTTATAGGTCCTGGATATGGGAGTTGCATCCTCACTGATTCCATCCTCGTACATTGCCTCATCAAAAAGATAGTAGTACTTATCGTCTGATGAAGGCAGGTTTTCAGCAGAAGCACTTACTTCCACAACTCCGCCCTCTGCTATAAGGCAGCTGTCGATCTTTACATATTCTGAAAGCTCTTCTGCAGGAACATCTACTGTCGCAGGTCTTGCATCCAAAGCATTCTTTACACGTTCTCCCGATTCAGTTATTGTGCGAAGAGCGTTTTCATCAAGAAAGCTCTTTTCTTTTTCAGTTTCCTTAACTTCCAGCTGTGGTTCTGAGATAACCTCTTCCTCCACCACAGTTTCTTCCGGCTTCGAGAAATCGCCGAACACGTAAATCAATGTTCCTGCGAGAACTACTAATACTATTGCTGAAAAAACAATGCTGAATCTCTTAATCTGCTTAACAGACAGATTTCTCATCCATCTGGTTAGTTTTCTGTTTACTTTTCTTATTACTTCTTTAATTACGGGTAAGGGGTTTTTCAAAACTTCTACTCCTTGTCCTTTCTACTTTGCTCCTTGAGGAACTTCATATGTTCCTTTATCTTTACCTCATATCCATTTCCTGATGGCTGGTAAAATTCCTTGCCGTTAAGCTCATAAGGAAGATACTGCTGCTCCACATAATTGTTAGGATAATCATGTGCATACTTATAACCCACACCATGTCCAAGCTTTGAAGCAGACTTATAGTGCGCATCCTGTAAATGAGTCGGTATAGGTAAATTTCCTGTATTTTTTACTGTATCCATAGCATTAAATATAGCTTCTACTGCTGCATTAGACTTTGGCGCCGTTGCGATATAGCTTGCTGCCTGAGAAAGATTTATCTGACATTCAGGCATTCCAATTCTCTCTGTTGCAAGAAAAGCTGCAACCGCAACCTGAAGTGCCTGGGGATCTGCATTTCCCACATCCTCGGAAGCACAAATTACCATTCTTCTTGCAATGAACTTTGGGTCCTCTCCGGCATTTAACATCCTTGCAAGATAGTAAACTGCTGCGTCCGGGTCAGAGCCTCTCATGCTTTTGATAAAAGCTGAGATTGTATCGTAGTGATTGTCACCGTCCTTATCGTATCTGGCAACTCTCTTCTGGATGCACTCCTCGGCAACCTCTCTTGTTATATGGATTTTGCCATCCTCACTTCTGTCAGTTGTGAGAATACCAAGTTCAATAGCATTAAGGGCATGTCTTGCATCTCCGCCTGCTATATCTGCAAGAAATTCCTCAGCATCAGGCTCAAGTACCGCATTATAAGAGCCCATTCCCTTAACAGGGTCATTCACAGCTCTCTCCATCAACACCTTGACGTCTTCTATAGATAAGGGCTGAAGTTCGAATATAACTGACCTTGAAATCAAAGCCCCGTTTACCTCAAAATATGGGTTCTCGGTTGTAGCTCCGATAAGGATAACTGTTCCATCCTCTACAAAAGGAAGCAGATAGTCCTGCTGCCCCTTGTTAAATCTGTGAATCTCGTCTATAAAAAGAATGGATTTCCTGCCATAGCCTCCAAGGTTCTGTTTTGCTTTGGCAACAACCTCCTCCATGTCCTTTTTACCTGCAACTGTCGCATTAAGCTGCATGAAATCAGCCTTGGTCGTATTTGCTATAACCTTAGCCAGAGTGGTTTTTCCCGTTCCGGGAGGTCCATAGAGAATGATGGAGCTTATCTTATCCGCTTTAATGGCGCGATAAAGAAGCTTGTCCTTACCAATGATGTGCTGCTGCCCAACCACCTCATCAAGAGTAGTCGGTCTCATCCTTGCGGCAAGCGGTGACTCATTCTTCATTGTGTTTTGTCTTGCATACTCAAATAAATCCATAGCGTTTCCATTTTACACTATTTTCTGTTTCACTTGAAGAAATTAATTAAAAAAGTACTTCCTACTTACAATAAGTAGAAAGTACTCTTTTTTATGATTTAGTTTTCCGCCATTGCATCCATGGCGAGCTTTATGGCACCCATGATTCCCTGATCGTCATTAAGACTCGGTGGAACAATGTATTCATCAAGGTTATTCATCTCATCTGTAACGATATATCCGTTTACGAGATCAAAGAACTTTTTCCTTACAAGAGGGAAAAGCTGCTCCTGATGCATTACTCCGCCACCAAGGATAATCTTCTGCGGGCTGAGGATGAGAGCATAGCTCATAAGAGCGTTTGCAATATACTCTGCCTCTATCTCCCATACTTCTGCCTTATCTGCGAGCTGGTCAGCACTTACTCCCCATCTTGCCTTGAGTGAGGGGCCTGCTGCCAGTCCTTCAAAACAGTTATCGTGAAAAGGACATACACTTTTTCCCGGGTCGCCCTCTACCTTGGGAAGCCTGATGTGTCCAACCTCGGGATGGAGCATTCCGTGAAGAAGCTTTCCATTAGAGATAACTCCTCCGCCGACACCTGTTCCGATTGTAAGATAGATTGCATCAGATACGCCCTTTGCGCATCCCCAGGTTGCTTCGCCGAGCATTGACCCGTTAACATCGGTATCAAAACCGACAGGAAGGCCAAGCTCTCTCTGAGTTTCCCTTACAATATTGTATCCGGACCACCCCTTTTTAGGAGTTGAAGTAATTGATCCATATGTGGGTGAATCCTTATGAAGATCTATAGGTCCAAAGCACGCAATTCCTATAGCAGAAAGACCTTTATCTCTGAAATAATCAAAAATCTGAGGCATCGTAGTTTCCGGTGTTTCTGTAGGAAACTTTATTCTGTCTATTATCTTGCCGTTCTCGTCACCTATTGCGCAGACCATTTTTGTTCCGCCTGCTTCCAAAGCGCCATACAACATACCATAATCCTCCAATTAGATTGATAAAAATACACATATAAATTCTATTCCCGCGCGGTTTTTAGTGCAATAGAAAAACCCGTATTCCTCTGCTATTTTTGCAAAAGAATACGGGCTATATTATTTAGTATTTTTGCTTTTTACCCAAATACTTTTAATTAGTCCTCATCTGCAGAAATTCCTGCTGTTCTGATGATGAACTGAACTGTGCTGGGCTCGTTAGCGTTTGCACCGGAGAAGGTTGTGTAGCTCTGTGAAGCCTGGTCAACAGCCTTAAGTCTGTCAGTTACTGAGAGAAGATCCTCATCAACTGTGCTTGTAAGCTTCTGGATACCTTCCTCATCAAACTCTACCATACCATCTGCAAGCTTTCTTGCACCGTCATCAAGCTCGATAGCACCGTCATTAAGCTTTCCTGCACCATTGTCGAGTTCAAGAGCACCATCATCAAGCTTTACTACACCATCTGCGAGTTCGAATGCACCATTATCAAGTGTAACTGTTCCATCGCTGAGCTTTCTTGCACCATCTGCAAGTTTTCCGGCTCCATCAGCGAGCTTTCCTGCACCATCGTTAAGCTGTGCTACGCCGTTGTTGAGCTTGTTTGCACCGTCATCAAGCTGTCCTGCGCCATCATTGAGCTTACCCGCGCCTTCGTTAACCTGCTTGATCCCACTCTTAAGTTGTCCTGCTCCCTTGTTTACCTTCTTAGCACCATCAGCGAGCTGCTTTCCGCCATCTGTAAGTGACTTACTGTTCTCATCAAGCTTAGCTGTTCCGCTTGAAAGCTTGCTTGTACCAGCCTTGAGATCACCGATACCTGCATAGAGCTTGTCGCCGCCATCATCAATTGCCTTAAGTCCTGTGCTTAAGCTTGTAGCTCCTGTTGCAAGCTGATCTGCACCTGCCTGGATGTCCTTAAGTCCACCATTACCTGTTCCGTTGTAAAGAGCGTTAAGTGTATCCTCTGAAGACTTAAGTGTACGCCATGTCATGTCAATTATTGTTATTGCTGATGTAGCATCCTGAGTTACTGTCTTGGTGCTCTGTGCTACCTGAGCCACCAGCAGGATAGCCTGCTTATAAGCGTTTGTTGCAGCTTCTGCATTTCCTGCTGCAGCTGCAGCATCTCCTGCCTGTGTGTATGCCTTAATTCCATTAACAACATCGTTGAATGCCTGCTGCTGAGCAGCCTCGTCAGTGTTAAATGCTGCGCTTGCCTTTGTTGCAAGACCATTCCAGTATGCCATATCTTTCTGAGTAAGAGCTTCGATAGCCTGATAACCAGCTTCATTAGCATATTCATCTATATCACTAAGTACGCCACCTGCAGGCTCTATTGTAATCTCTTCGCTTTCAGGCTGAGCCTCTGCTTCTGATGCAGATTCTGTGCTTTCAGCATTTTCTTCTGATGCAGACTCTGTGTTATCAGTATTTTCATCTGATGCTGCTTCCTGTGTATCAGATGATGTTGTCTGCTCAGTTGTTTCCTCAGACTGATTTTCATCAGCATTTGCGGACTCGTCTGATGCTGCATCTACCTGGCTGCCATCATCACTTGCTGTATCATCTGAAGATGTCTCGTTGTTATCTTCTGAAGTGGTTGTCTCTGCCTGGCTATCATTGTTATCAGCTGACTCATCAGAGCTGTTATCTGTCTGCTCATTTGCACTATCAGAACTATTACTTGTCTCATCTGAACTGTCATCAGACTGAACATTTGCGCTGTCATCAGACTGAACATTTGCGCTGTCATCAGAATCTGACTCTTCATTTGAAGATGCTTTTTCTTCTGCTTCCTCAAGAGCCTTTTCAGTGTTCTTAAGTGCTTCGTCCTTGTTCTTAAGCTCTTCCTCTGTTTCAGCAAGAGCCTTCTCAGCATCATCTGCTCTCTGAGTTTCAGCTGCGATCTGTGATGCGTATACATCAGCAAGCTTACCTGTAAGCTCCTGCATCATTGCTGAGAGATCCTGGCTGGGAGCTGCATTAACTGCCTGAGGCTGTACATCTCCTGAAGCTGCTTCAGCATAATCGATTATAGTTTTAAATGTATTGTAGAAGGTCTGCTCTGCAAGTGTTACTGCATCAAGCTTTGACTTTACTTCTCCGGAAGCTGTATCAAGACCAACCTTGAGCTGTGCAGCACCTGTAGCAAGCTGCTCTGCACCCTCTGATGCTGAACCGATACCATCTGTAAGTGTCTTTGCACCAGTCTGAAGTGTGCCAACACCTGTATCAAGATCAGAAGCACCCTGTGCTACTGTTCCAACTGCCTCTGTATATGTCTTAATTCCACTGCTTAATGAGCTTGCACCTTTAGCAAGGCTGCCTGTTCCATCTGCAAGTGACTTAGAACCCTTTGCAAGTTCCTTTGTTCCCTTTGCAAGATCGCCTGTTCCCTTTGCAAGATCACCTGTGCCCTTTGCAAGGTCGCCTGTGCCCTTTGCAAGTTCACCTGTACCGCTTGCAAGTGTTCCTGCACCATCTGCAAGTGTGCCAGCACCATTAGCGAGCTCACCTGCACCATTTCTAAGCTCTGAGGTACCATTCTTTAACTCTGTAGTACCATCCTTAAGCTTTGTTGTACCATCCTTAAGTTCAGATGTTCCATCTTTAAGCTCTTTTGTTCCATCTGCAAATTTGCCTGTTCCATCTGCAAGTTCGCCGGAACCGTCAACGAGCTTTGTTGATGCATCTGAAAGCTCGTCCATATCACCATTGAGGCCATCAACCTTATCTGAGTTGTAAATCTTATCAAGACCAAGGTCTGAAATAACATTTGCGCTTGCCATTGAGATTGTCATAGGAAGCTCGAAGTTATTTACATCTGCTGTGATCTCAACGTAATCAGGAATATCAACCTCATCCTTATCAATGTCGTTCTCTTCAAGCTTTTCATCATCGATCTTGAGAGACTCCTTAAGACCTGGCATTGCAACACCAACTACTACATAGTTGTTAGCATCTGAGATAACCTTACCGTTTGAAACCTTTACATTAGCAAACTTCTCGTTATCAAGCATTGTTCCTGAGATCATTGTGAAAGGAACATCGATATCTGTCTTTTCTCCTTCAATCTCAACTTCCTTTTTAAGAGTGTTTGTGTAGTCGAAACGGATCTTTACTTTTCCGCTCTTACCAGCAATCTCATCAGCAGTCATATCCTTGCCGTCGAGGCTGTATGTAACCTTAACTCCGATCGGCACTTCTTCTGTAGGTGTTCCCTGATAGTAGATATCAGAACCCTCAGCATCCCATGTTACTGTTCCGTCGCCATTATCTGTGAAGGACTCATCACCCTTAACATTTACGATATCCTTAAGTGAAGTAGTATCTGTGATGGTCTTGCTGTTCTCAGCATTCTTAAGCCAGTTGCTTACAACAACCTCATCAACAGTACCATTTGCATCTGTCATGACATATACAGTCTCTTCTTTTCCACTCTCTGCATCCTCTGTGGATCCTGTGAAAGCTGTCTTTGTCATTGTATCAACAAGCTCTTCAGCCTCCTTATCCTCTTCGACAAGTGCCTCCTGCTGAACCTGAGGTTCATTATCCTTTTTAAGTCCGCAGCCTGCCATTGTTGTAAATGCAAGTGCGAAGGCTGTGAAAACTGATGTAGCTTTGATTAAATTTCTCTTGTACATAACCAATCCCCTTTTCGTTTAGATGATAAATTTTCTCGATAATCTAAAGAAACTCCTACGCTAATTATTCAGCTTACTTTTGCGTGAACTAAATTTGCCTGCTTTGTCTGTTTCTCTGCTTTTCTCTCTTTATCCCTCTTTATGCAATCACGCATGCCCCATGTAGTTCTGATGATAAGTCCATCAAAGATCATATACATGGAAGGAAGTACCAAAAGTACAACTACCATACTGATAATTGCTCCTCTTGCCATAAGGAAGCAAAGGGATGCGATCATATCAACGCTGGAAACAAGTCCAACACCAAATGTCGCTGCAAAGAAACTGAGCGCACTTACAATTACTGACTTCATGCTTGTTGAAAGAGCGATGCGTGTTGCCTGCTTTTTACTCTGGCCATCCTTACGCTCTTTGCAATATCTTGTTGTCATCAGTATAGCATAATCTACAGTTGCGCCAAGCTGTATCGTTCCAATAACGACTGATGAGATAAACGGGATGACTGTTCCAGTAAATCCGGGAATACCCATGTTAATAAAAATCGCAAACTCGATAACTGCTACTAATATGAAGGGCAGTGAAACTGACTTCATTACAAACGCGATGATAAGGAATACGCAGAAGATTGAAACAAAGCTTACTGTCTGGAAATCCTTTGCTGTGATATTGATAAGATCCTTTGTACAGGGAGCTTCACCAACTACCATCGCATTTTCATCATATGACTTAACTATCTTCCCCACTTCATCAATCTGAGCATTAACTTCATCAGATGCTGTCTTGTACTTACTTGTGAGCATCAGCATCTGATACTGGTCGCTTTCAAGCTCTTCAAGGAGCTTTTTCGGAACCATGCTCTTAGGGAAAGTAGGTCCGATCAGTGAATCAACACCGAGAACTCCATCTATTCCCTTTACATTCTTAAGATCCTTAATCATGCCCTGCATTGTTGCTGAATCCATGTTTGCATCTGCAAGGATCATATAAGTTGTATTTGTCTCAAAATTCTTATCAAGCTCTATCATAGCCTGTCTGCTAGAAAGCTTATCAGGCAGTGTCTCTGACAGATCGTAGTAAACTGCTGTGTGCTGATAGCCCCAGAGTGCCGGAGGTAAGAGACACAGGAAAATCACTCCGAACATGATGGCGTGCTTTGAAATCCATCTGGGTGTTTCTACAAACTCAGGCATGATCGGCTTGTGCTTTGTCTTTTCAATGACGTTATCGAAAATAAGGATCATTGAAGGAAGAACTGTTACGCAGCTTATAACACCGAAGATAACACCCTTAGCCATTACCACACCAAGGTCAAGACCGATTGTAAAGCTCATAAAGCAAAGCGCTACGAAACCGGCGATGGTTGTAATTGAAGATCCAAGTACTGACTGGAAAGTTGCCGTAATAGCATTTTCCATTGCTTCCTTTTTTCTATCCTTACCGGTTTTCTCAAGTTCCTCCTGATAGCTGTGCCACAGGAAAATTGAATAATCCAGTGTAACACCGAGCTGAAGAACTGCACTAAGTGATTTAGTAAGGAAGGATATCTCTCCGAGGAAAATGTTGGTTCCCATGTTGAACATGATTGCAATACCGATACTTGCCAGGAAGAAGAAAGGAATCAGATAGGAGTCCATTGTCAGTGATAAAACGATCACTGCAAGGAGAACTGCCATACCTACGTAAATAGGTGTTTCCTTCTCTGTCAGGTTTTTGGTATCAAGTACGATTGCTGCCATACCTGAAAGGAAGCATTTCTCATTTGCTATCTTCCTTATATCTGTTATCGCCTGCATCGTGCCATCACCTGAGGTCGTATCAT
>JAEEGL016915054.1_pt1 | contig 10181 bp, 9 predicted proteins | sample 9134231 | NCBI WGS metagenome assembly JAEEGL01 (sample SAMN16246548, study PRJNA631951) | gut metagenome | biome: gut microbiome; feature: rumen; material: fiber-attached | host: Bos | place: Iran: Karaj | collected 2018-10
GACCACATCCCTCAAGGATTCTACTCCGGATCATTAAAAATGACGGTATCCGCTCCGAGTTTTTTCTCCGCTTCCCTTGTGATAGCTTTTCTATCCTTTTTTAGCAGTTTCTCGAAAGGCGTCACACATACCTTTTTCGCCTCTTGTTTCCACTGTGCCCGGATCTGTCCCCTTACGATCACCCCCGGGAATACGATGCCCGCCATGTTCACGATCTTTTTCCTGTTCGCCTCCGCTACGGCCCGGAATCTCGTTTCCCCATAGCCCAAGATCAGCTGGTCGAACCCCGGAAGCAGCACACATTCCGGCATATCTCCGATTGCATCGAGCGGCTTTTTATGATAGCATCTGATCCCGCCGATATCCGAACAGCAATACCCGGGAAGCAGTTTATCAAGGTATTCCTTCATCTCGCCTTTGTTCCTGCCAAAGAAAGCTCTGCAGTCTTCTGCTGAAGCCGGACCGAAAACATCGAAATACCGGTCGATCAATGTGAGCCTGGCCTGCGTCTTTTCAGGGAAATCAACGCCCTGCATGATCCTGTATCTTTTCCCGTTTCCCGGATATCCCGCTATCTTTCCGTGGTAACACAGTTCCTTTATCAGGCCTCCCCACCCATAGAAGGCCGCTTTGCACATCTCTTCCGTCATACCCGCGCTTCTGCAGGCTGCTTTCAGGCCTTCTCTCGTATCGTTCCCTTTTGCGATCTCTTCCAATATAAATGGTGACCATTTTTCCATATCCGCAGCCGTCATGCCCCACCACGCATCTTCAAACGGGCCGAGACGATCCGATGCTGCAAGATACAATCCCATTTCCTCTTCAGCTACAAGGTGCATCGTATTTCTGTGACACCATATCTTGACCAGTCCCTTCCCCCAGTCCCGCGCGTCATAATCGGAAGCGCGCAGATGCAGGGATACCCTGGGGTTATCGGAAAACTGGCTCTGAAGCCCCATTAAGTCGTGCACTGCCTGCGCCTTTGGCACCTTGTCAATCAGATGCAGACCGCGCAGCGAATGATACAACAGCCAGTCTCTGCCTTTCTCCATCCTGTCTTCCCGTCGCTTTCTTGTCTGAACGGTATATAAATCCGGGAAACTCATATATACAAACAGAAGCCGCTACAGCAAACGGCTTCCGTCTTTTCCCGCCTTAAGCAGCTTTTATAGTCCTTTACAAGCCGGTGCGGACACTGTAGCCGGAAACATCCTCTATCGTCTCTCCGTCGATCTGCAAAGCACAGGGCTTGTCAAATTCCACCCGGACTTCGTTTGCTTTGATGATCTCCAGGTATTTTGTATATCTGAGATGTTCGCCCGTATAGACGCTCGGCAGCATAGTCAGCGTCCGTAGAGAACCGGAGCCGCCAAACAGCATCATGGACACCTTTCTCTCCGGATCGGATCTGTCCTGTCCGGGCGTCACCATCATTCCGCCGCCGAAATAGCGTCCCTTCATCGTGGGAGCCATCCAGATCCTTTCCCTCTCTATCACTTTGCCGTCAACGACAGCGCGGGCATTTTTCGGTTTGAAGCCGTACAGGAAGCCTTTGATCGCGATCCTCTTGTAGTTGATGCTGCCCTTGGAGCCGACTCGAAGCTTATTTCCCTCTGAGCACACATACCCGTCAATGCCAAAGCCTACGCCGTTGATGAACCGCAAGGCTTTATCTTTTATGTACGCAGTGGGAAGATGACGCAGGTAACGGCCTATCTCATTGATGCCCAGCGGATCCCCGCCGATATCCCGCACAAAGTCGTTCCCGCTTCCCGATGGGTAAAAAGCGACTTCAGCAGGCATATCTTCATCCCGAAGGGAGTTTACAAAGTGGTGCAGAGTCCCGTCACCCCCCGCGATGATGAACTTTTCCCCCGCAGGGATAGACGCCAGATATGCTTTCATATCATGGATAGCCGTAATATCGGCAAATTCCGCCTTTGCGCCGGCAGGGAGCAGCTTTAATACGCCCCGGCTGCGTTCCTTTCCGCCGTCATTGCCCGCCAGCGGATTATAAAGAATATGAAACACCATACGATCGCTCTCCTTCATTCAGATCCGCAAATACACTCATCACGGCAGGAGCAGCATAGCGTCTCCAAAGGAGAAGAAGCGATAGCGCATGCTCACCGCCGTACGGTAGGCATCCAGTATCCTCTCTCTCCCCTCAAAGGCACTGACCAGCATCACAAGCGTGGATTCCGGCAGGTGGAAATTTGTGATGATCCCGTCCAGCGCGCGGAAGGTATAGCCAGGTTTGATAAAGATATCCGTCCAGCCGCTGACAGCCTGCACCATACCGTCCTTCCAGGCGGATTCCAGCGTGCGCACCGAAGTTGTGCCCACGGCAAATATCCTGCCGCCGCACTCCCGCACGGCGTTTATCCTTGCCGCACTCTCCTCCGGCACAGAAAAAAACTCGGAATGCATGGTATGCTCTTCCACGTTTTCCGCCTTGACAGGGCGGAAGGTGCCAAGCCCCACATGCAGGAGAACCGGTATGATATCCACGCCTTTTTCGCGTATCCTTTCAAGGAGCTCCTCCGTAAAATGCAGACCTGCGGTAGGCGCTGCGGCGGAACCTTCCTCCTTTGCGTAGACAGTCTGATACCTCTCCCTGTCTTCCAGCTTTTCGTGTATATAAGGCGGGAGGGGCATCTCGCCAAGCTCATCCAGCACTGCCTCAAAAGATCCGCCCTGCCATGTGAATTCCACCACACGGCCTCCGGCATCCGTCGTCTCCCCGATAACAGCCGTGAGCCTGCCGTCACCGAAGATCACCTTCGCTCCTTTGCGCATCTTGCGTCCGGGCTTTACCAGCGTCTCCCAATGACTGATATCGATGCGCCGGAGCAGCAGCACTTCGCTCAGCCCCCCCGTCTCCCTCGTCCCGACCAGGCGTGCCGGTAGGACCCGCGTCACATTTATGACCAGGGCATCACCTTTTTTCAGGTATTCCGGCAGGTCATAAAAATGCCTGTGCTCGTACGGCCCCTCTTTGGGTACTACAAAAAGCCGGGAGGAATCCCTCGGCTCGATCGGAGTCTGAGCGATCAGCTCCTCCGGCAGATCATACGCAAAATCACTCGTCTTCACTTGATTACTGCCTCTCAGTACAGCTTATCCGTACGCCGCGTATCGCTTTTCAGGATCGAATAATAACACACGTCGATAGTCCTGCCGTCGCTGTTCAAACCAGCTTGACGCAGCATACCTTCGTAACGCATGCCGCTCTTTATGAGGGCACGTCCGGATTTCGGGTTCTGCGAATTGTGCACGGCCTTGATGCGGTTGAAGCCGACTTCATCGAAAAGGAACGCGATCACCTGTCTGAGAGCTTCCGGTGCGAGTCCTCTGCCCCAGAAGCTCCTTCCGATCACCCAGCCGATCTCGGCCTCAGCGATCGGCTCATTGACAGCCACTACGGCGAGCGATCCTATCAAAGTCCCCGTCTCCTTCAGGACCAGCGCCCATTGATAGTTGTCCGCCTTTTCATAACCCTTTTCCGCCATTTCCAGGAAGGCCCTCGTGTTGTCCGGCGAGGAATGCGCCTTCCAGCTCAGGTACCGGACTACTTCCTCATCCGACGCCCAGTTGGCAAACATCTCTTGGGCATCATCCGGCGTGAATCTGCGCAGGATGAGCCGTTGTGTCTCGAGCGGGACAGTTCCCTTATGGGTGAGCATTCCGATCCCTCCTAGATATCCATCTTTGTCTGTGCCGATTCCTTCTGGACCGGCATGCGGATGCCCATATGCTCATAGGCGAGGGGCGTGCATACGCGCCCTCGCGGAGTGCGCATGATGTAGCCAAGCTGCAGAAGATACGGTTCATACACATCCTCTATGGTCGCAGCATCCTCCCCGGTGATCGCCGCGAGGGTATCCAGGCCCACAGGGCCTCCGCCGAACTTTTCCATCATCGTGCGCAGCATCGTCCTGTCCGTCTTATCCAGGCCAAGCCTGTCGACCTCCAGCATGTTGAGCGCTTCTTCCGCGATGGCGAGATCGATGCCGCCTGTTCCCTTCACCTGAGCATAATCGCGGACGCGCTTTATCATCCTGTTGGCGATACGGGGCGTGCCCCGGGAACGTGCAGCGATCTCAAGGGCGCCTTCCTGCGTGCATTTGACGCCCAATATCCGGGCAGAGCGCATCACGATAACGGAAAGCTCCTCCGGCGTATACAATTCCAGCCGGAAGCTGATCAGGAACCTGTCCCTCAGGGGAGACGTCAGCATGCCGGCGCGTGTCGTCGCACCGATCAGTGTAAACTGCGGAAGCTTGATACGCATGGAATGCGCCATAGCCCCTTTACCCATGATGATATCCAGCGCGAAATCCTCCATGGCAGGGTACAGTATCTCCTCGACCGCATGGGAAAGACGGTGTATCTCGTCGATAAAGAGCACGTCTCCCGGATTCAGGTTGGAAAGGATGGATACGAGATCCGCCGGCCTTTCGATCGCCGGGCCGGATGTGATTCGGAAATTATGGCCCATCTCGCTCGCTACGATGTTCGCCAGTGTGGTCTTTCCAAGACCAGGAGGGCCGTAAAGCAGTATATGGTCCAGTGGTTCGTTGCGCTCCACAGCCGCCTGCATGTAAACGCTGAGTGATTCTTTTATCTTCGTCTGCCCGAAATAATCCGCGAGCGTCCTCGGGCGCAGGCGGTTGTCCTGCTCGTCGTCCATACGCAGATCCGGGGTGATCATCCTTGCATCTTCCATCATATATTACCTGCCCATCCCTTTCAGCGCCAGCCTTGTAAGCTCACTCGCATCCTCACTCTGTCCGGCGACCCGGGCAACAGCCTCGGCCGCCTCGGAAGCGCCGCAGCCGAGCGCCATCAGCGCTTCTATCACTTCAGCCTCCACGCCCTTTTTGCGTCCGGAGCCTGCCCTTGCGCCGGAAGAAGGCAGGAGCTCTTCCTCCGTTACCTTGTCCCTCAGGTCAAGTATCAGCCTCTGCGCCGTCTTTTTGCCTATGCCGGGCGCCCGCGCGATAGCTGCCGCGTCCCCCGCCGCCAGAGCGATGGATACCCCCTGTGTCCCAAGCGTTGAGAGGATCTGCAGCGCAGATTTCGGTCCCACGCCGGATACGCTGCGCAGCCTTTCAAACATACGTTTTTCCTCGCGTGTAGCAAATCCGAAAAGATCGACCGCGTCTTCACGCACTGCCATATACGTGTATACCTTCATCTTTTCACCGATCTCCGGCGCGCCGGAAAGGGTCTCCCCGCTGACAGTGAGCTGGTACCCCACGCCGCCGCAATCGATCACGATGGAATCGGCCGTCATTTCGGCAAGTATGCCGTTGAGATGTGCTAACATTACAGTACCGCCTTTTATATCAGATAAAACTGTTCCTATTATACCCTGCAGCCGCTGAAAAGTCCATCTGATAAGATTGACAAAAATGTAAAAGCGCAAATGCGAACGCTGTACCTTCGCCTTTTTTACCGGATCGATCATCACCTGTACGCAAAAAGGCGGGGCATTCCGTCGCCTTTTTGTTCTCAAGAGCATAACCGTGGTGAAGTGAAAGCCGGGAACGAGCATAATGGGAGTATCCTTCATCTCTGCGCATAGCTCCACGCTCTTATCGCACACCTCTCTGAACATCATACCGGGAAGTATGCCTGCGGCTCAGGTTTCCAAACCGGACCGACCTGCCATCCGCTGCCCTGCCGGCCTCAACATGGTCGATAGTTCCTGTGTAGATTATCATCACAACGCAGTGCGCGGCAGAAGCCCTCCTTTGAAAAATATCATCGCAGATATGCAGCGAGACATTCGGCACATCTCCTATGCTCGCACTATTATCTCATCGTTGAAAGTCAGTATTATCCATCGAATGTCTTTTTTCTATCCGGTATCCGTCATTATTTATCAACTGCTGATCATTGACAGACGGTGGAAAAGCTTCTGTTTTCAGGAAGGAATACTTATAATACTGCATAAATGATCATGTAAGGAATGTGCCTCCTCTGCCTTTCGTGCTTGACATATTATATGTTAAGCGTTATGATGTTGTTATAAGCGTTAAGGTTTTGTATCCGCCACAAGAGCAGCGGATATCATCCGGACCTACGCTATGTACAGATCCGGCACAGTGTATCGTGAAGTGAGGCTGTTCATATGACAAACGGAATTACCAACGACAGAAGGATCGTCCATAAAAAGAGCGTATGGCTCACGATATGGCAATCCAAATACATCTATCTCATGCTGCTGCCGCTCTTTGTCTGGCTGGCAGTTTTCTGCTATGCCCCCATGTACGGCATCATCCTCGCTTTCAAGACCTTCAAAGCGCGTCTGGGTATATTGGGCAGTCCCTGGTGCGGCATGGATCACTTCGTGCGCATCTTCCAGACGCCGGATGCCGTAAGAGCTATCCGCAATACGGTAACCATCAGCCTGGGCCGTCTCATCTTTGAATTCCCCATGGGCATCATACTCGCCTTGATGCTGACGGAAATGCCGGGTGTCAAGGTCAAAAAGGTATACCAGACAATTTACACCTTCCCGCACTTCCTCAGCTGGATCATCGTCGGCAGCATCATCAATAATTTCCTCTCCGGAAACGGCGCCGTAAACATCTGGCTCGGGAAGCTTGGCGTTTCGAAAGTAAACTTCCTGGCAAACTCCGGCCTGTTCCGGGCGATCCTATACATCACCGGCAATTGGAAGGAGATGGGCTGGGCGGCTATCATATTCATGGCTTCGATCGCCGGCATCGATCCCTCCCTGTACGAAGCCGCAACGGTTGACGGCGCCAGCCGCTTAAAGCAGATCTGGCACGTCACGCTGCCGGGGATCCTTCCCACCATATGCGTCATGTTGATCCTCCAGATCGGCAACATGATGAACGCCGGTTTCGACCAGATCTTCAACCTCTACAACGACGTCGTAAAACCCGTCTCCAACATACTGGACACCTATATCTACAACATCACGTTCCTCGCCGCGCCGAACTATGGTTTCTCCACGGCGGTCGGTCTGTTCAAATCCGTGATCAACTTCATCCTGCTGATACTGGCAAACGGCCTCGTAAACCGCCTGAGCGGTCAAAAGCTGTTCCAGTGATCCGGTGATCGCGAAAAGAGAGATGAAAAGGAGACACGACCATGAGTGAAATCAATGTAAAAAAGCACCGCAGAAAATGGGAAGGAACGGAGATCTTTTCCGTCATTATGCTGACTCTCCTGGCGCTGTTGATACTGGTTCCCTTCTGGAATGCTCTGGTCATATCGCTGGAGACAGCCGCCGCCTACGGAAAGGCACCCTTCTCCTGGCTTCCGGGCGAATGGACACTGGAGAATTACGAATACCTGTTTATGTCCAGCAATGCCCTTGCCATGGGATATAAAGGGACTCTGATCGTGACCTCGATCGGTACACTCTGCGGCATGTCGATCAGCGTCATGGCGGCTTACGCCTTCTCGCGCAAATTCCCCGGCAAAAAGGTTCTCTTCGGGATCATGGTGTTCACCATGTTTTTCGGCGGCGGCCTGATCCCCATCTACCTGCAGATCAAGAACATGGGCCTGCTCAATACCTATGCCGCGATCATACTGCTCAGCCTCATCAGCGTATACAATATCATCATCATGAAGAACGGCTTTGACTCCATCCCGCCGGATCTGGAGGAAGCCGCCAAGATCGACGGAGCAAATGATTTTGTTATCTTCATCCGCGTGATGCTGCCTCTGCAGAAGCCGCTGATCGCGACCTTCTCCCTGTTTACAGCCGTTGCTTACTGGAACAGCTGGTACTGGCCTCTCATCACACTGAGCGGATCGCAGAAGACAGTGCTCCAGCTCTATCTGCGCGCGATGATCAGTTCCATCTCCGCTTCGGAAAAAGGCGGCGTACTGACAGCTGCCGGCGCCGCGTCTACCTCCTCCTTCTCACAGGGCATCAAGATGGCCAGTGTGTTCATGACAATGCTCCCCATCATGTGCGTATACCCGTTCCTGCAGAAGTACTTTGTGAAAGGAATTCTGGTAGGCGCCGTAAAGATGTAAGCGCCTTATATCCCCAAGTTTCCCGGAGCGCCGGGCGGCGCTCTAAAGATATTAGGAAAGGAAGACTCAACCATGAAGAAACTGGTATCTCTTCTCCTTTGCACGATCCTGGTCTTTGCGTGCATGGGGACCGCACTCGCCGATCATGTGAATTTCAGCATGACCAGCTACAACACGATCACCGGTGTTGACTACACCTCCGATGATTTCTACAAGTTCCTTGCCGACAAATTCGATGTCACCATCGATATCTGGGGCAACGGTGCTGACGGGGCCTCCGAACGTGAGCGCACCTGGATGATCAACGGCGGCATGCCCGACGCCATGATCTGGGAATCCTTCAACTACGGCGAGTACTGCGACTATGTCGACCAGGGTGTTCTCAAGCCCCTGCCCCAGGGATGGCAGGAGAAATGGCCGAACCTGAACAAGCTCGTACAGGTTTCCGGTATGGCTGAAGCCCTCGAGATCGACGGCGAAACCTATGCGATCCCGCACAGCGTGTTCGGCAACTACATGGATATGTATCCGATCCCGAGCCACTTCTCCATCACCTTCCGCTATGACCTTGCCTGCAAGGTAGGCATGGAGAATCTGGGCGACGATGCGACGATGACGCTTTCCGAGCTTCGTGCTTATCTTGAAGCCCTGAAGGATCTTCCGGAAGAGGATCAGATCGCAATGCCCTGCATCGCAGACAACACCTCCAACACTCTCGCTCTGTTCTACTATCCGCTGCAGGTCAACAGCCGCACCTATCGTTCCGACGAGACCGGCTACCACTGGATTTTCGAGAATCCCTCCGACTGGACTGAAGTCCTGACCACCATGCAGGATTGGTATAAGAACGGCCTCATCGATGCCGACTTCTTCCAGAAGACCTATTCCGATTACCGCAACCTGCTGACCTCCGGCCAGCTGGCCGCCATCTGCGACTCCGGTGACTGCGTCAACCTCAACGGCTATCGCAAGATGTATAAAGCTGCTTTCCCGGATCGCGATCCTTACAACGATCTGCACATCGCAGCCATCACCTCCGAGGACGGCAAAGCTTATGCTGTCGAAGCAGGCAACTACTGGACCATGCAGCTCTTCGCTCCCGAGACCGATGACGCCACCCTCGAGCGCATCCTCGACGTCATGGATTACATCGCCAGCCTCGAAGGCGAAGCTGCCTGCCAGATCGGCGTACCCGGCGTTGACTGGGAATACGACGCGGACGGCAACATCAAGATCATCAACGCGGGCGTGACCTATCCTTCCCAGGAGCCCCTCTATCTGCTCGGCTACTGCAGCGACGACTTCGCCTATTCCGGAGCCAGGACCACCATCGATATCCGCGATGTTGAAGAAGTCCGTGCTGTCTATGCGCAGAAGAATGCGGCCGGTCTTGTGAAGTATGAGACGAACTATCAGACCTATTCCTCTCCGCTGCGCAACCAGTACTCCCTTGATACCAACGCGATCCTCGCGCAGATCGTCGTAAACGGCCTCGATCCTGAAGCCACCCTTACGCAGTTTGCGAACGAGAACGTCAATATCTGGAAGCCCCTCCAGGATGAGCTCAACCAGGTATTCGGCTTTACCAAGTAATATCTCTCTTATCTAAAGTATAGCTATAGCTTCTTGCTAAGCTATCGGCCGTTGACAGGCTTTGCCTGTCAACGGTTCTTTATCTCATCGCAAAAGTAATTCGATGAGAAATCAGAATAACAAATGAAACAAAAGCTCCAAATAGAAATATTTATCACAGAAGCTTGACAATAAAACAATCAAATTTATAATAAACTAAAGTAGTTATTAGTTCTGGCGATTAACCATGTGAGATTGACGTCTGTAATGCCAATACAGAGTGATACATTATTATTAACGGACAACAGGTACCTGACAGCCAGTTTCAAAACTGATGAGGTGAATACAATGACGTCGAGAGAACGCTTGCTCTGTGTCCTGCACGGCGAGATTCCGGATCGTGTGCCTATTTCATGCTATGAATTGGTCGGCTATGATACAGGTAATTTCTGTAATAAGGAGCCTTCTTACCTTTCTCTGATGAGGTACATTAGAGAGAAAACAGACTGTATGGTGATGTGGAACCCTGAATCGACAGAAAGATATGTCAATTCTGCATATAATCCCCATGCTGAGTATGC
>JAEEGL017162754.1_pt1 | contig 10181 bp, 8 predicted proteins | sample 9134231 | NCBI WGS metagenome assembly JAEEGL01 (sample SAMN16246548, study PRJNA631951) | gut metagenome | biome: gut microbiome; feature: rumen; material: fiber-attached | host: Bos | place: Iran: Karaj | collected 2018-10
ACGGACTGTGGCTCGTCAATGATTAGAATGGGGTTTGTCTTGGCCAGAATGTCGATCGGGCGGCAAGAACGGAATTCATCCAGCCGCATGCTGATGCGCCGAGCGTCCTTGCCTTTGGCATTGAAAGCCTGGGAGTTGATGATCATAACATTGATCGCGCTGTCGGAGGCAAAGCGGTCTATCTCCGTGAGCTGCGCGGAGTTATAAATGAAAAAGCGAATCTTTTTCCCGTACTCCTCGGCAAAATGCTCCTGCGTCACCTGAAAGCTCTTGTAAACGCCCTCGCGGATAGCAATGCTTGGCACAACGATGATGAACTTCGACCAGCCGTAATGCTTGTTCAGTTCATACATCGTCTTGATGTAGGTATAAGTCTTGCCGACGCCGGTTTCCATCTCAATGGTCAGATTATAGTGTCCTTCAAGGCGCGCGGACGGCTCGATCTGATAGCTGCGCTGGATCTTTTGGATATGCTCCAAAACGACGGCGTCGCTGAGGCTCGGCACGATCGGTTCGTTGCGCCAGCCGGTGAAGTCGTCGATTTCATCCATAGACATCTGTGCCGTTTCCACGCCGCGATCCATCATGTAGCTGGGCGTCAGATACGGCTGCCCGACAAAGACGTCAACAACAGCCTTTGCTGCATCCGTCTGGAATTTCTGATGTTTGAATTGGAGTTTCATATTTGATCCTCTTTAAAACGGGAGTTCATCATTAAAAAACATCTGTTGATTCGCTTTTCTCTGTACCTTTTTTCTGTAAGACTCCGCTTTATCAATAAAAGTCAACAAATCAGCCATTATACGTACAGCAAATTCTGCCTCCATTGTATCCAGCACTTCATTGTCATGAGCATAACTCTGATTATTACGCACAGAGTTGTACTTATCGAAAAGTGAAATACTATTCTGAATTGCTGTCAAAGTAAATGATGATTGAAACAATCCATCCTGTTCATATTTTCTTCGAAGCATTCCAGCCAAGCTGTGTAGTGGAAGATTTGCGCCTTTATCATCAGTCACAATTATCTCGTTATCTATACAAATCTGACGTAGTAGTTTCGTCGAAAACGTATGTAATCGGTCAAGAACCAACTCTGGTCTATTCCTTGCCAAAGCATTATTTATATCTTCCAACAAAGTTTGAAGAGAATCCTCCTGTTTGCTTGGAAGCTCAATACGCGGGGAACTACCTTTCAACCGAGCAGCAACCAAACGCATTTCATCAATCTTTTTACGCTCATAATCTGTCAATTTGTCTTGCCGAAGTTGAAAATCCTCAAAATATGAAAGAAGCGCTTCAATCAAAGTGCCGACAACGTTATCCGGCTCTTCGTTCCATATCTGACGTAGTTTGTTAGCCTTGGAAAAGTATTCTTCATAGCCAGGACCGTTATAAACATCTATGTTTATAACTTCTCCAATGAAGTTGGAAAAAGATGAATTCGAAAAATCCATGACATACCCTGACGACATTCCGAACAATTCTTCTAAAGTAGTTTTTTCTCGATAGGTTAGGTTAGCCATATCAGTTTCCTCAAATCACCTTTATTCTCGTATCGGGGGCGAGCATTTTGAAAATTTCCTCGACGTTGATTTTGGCCGGGCTGGAGGCAAAGCTGCTGTCGCGGAAGACGACACGAAGGGGCTTGCGGCAAGCGATGTCTCTGATCACGCTCTCGGGGACGTTTTCGTCGAAGCAGGCGATCAGGTCACCGTCGTTGTATGTATGAACGGTGCAACCTTCGATTGTCTCAGACTTATGCGGCAGGGAGAGGGGCAGGCCCCAGTCCAGCAGGCAGCCAAAGAGTAGGTCAAGATCTGTGCGGTCTGGTTTGATATTGGACTCCAAGCCACCCAGCATATGCTGATCGTACTCGTCGGCGCTGTAATACACGTCGTTCATGTTGCTGTCGTCAAGCTTGAGAACGCGGAACCCAATATCCAAATTAGAGAGAAAAACTCCTCCAGCTTCTTCTAAAAGCTTAGTTCCTATTCTACGCAGTCGCTCCTTAGCAAGTTCACAAATTGTGTCATATCCTGCTTCCTTAGCTCCACTCCCTTCCTCGCAAGCTTCTGGTAGTTGTACCATAATGAAACGACGATTCCCTCCATCCACCTTATTCATCTGCATTACTGCATGGGCAGTGGATGCCGTTCCCGAGAAGAAATCCAATACTACATCATCGTCTTTTGTTGTTGCTTCTATTATCCTCATCAGCATCTTTACGGATTTCTGCCCCTTAAAATCTTGATCAATATCGAGGATTTTAGATATTTTTTCGCCAGAGAAAGAGACAATTGCGATACTATTCAAATCATCATACTCATTTGAATTCCATGTATCCTCAATAGGATATCTGTCTGGCCGATTATCATAGTTGATAAACTGTAAAAGAGCCTTTTGTTTATCATCGCTCAAGCCTAATTCCTTTAACTTTGCAGTAACTTTAGCATCTTTTTTTACAAGTGGTTTATAGTCTGCATTCTCTATATATTTTTTTATAAATTCCAGCTTTGTGGAATTCTTGGAATAAAAAAGTATTGTGTCGTGATTGCGAATAAAGTTTGGGGCCATTGTTTTATAGCCAGAAAGCCATCCTATTCTCCAGATAATTTCTCTTTGTAAATTCTCGGCTCCAAATATTTCATCCATAATCTTTTTTAAATTATCGACTTCATTAAAATCAATGCTGATAAAAATACTGCCATCATCCGAGAGAAGATTGCGTGCAAGCATAAGCCTTGAGTACATCATTGAGCACCAGTCAGAATGGAATCTCCCGTTGGAATCAGTATTTTTAAATAGTCTATTCCCATCCTCATCAGTTTGACCAATACCTTCAGTATACTCCTCAGTTGATGCTGTAAAATCATCGGCATAAATGAAATCATTTCCTGTGTTGTAAGGAGGATCAATGAATATCGTTTTAACCTTGCCAAGATAACTCTCCTGTAAAAGTTTCAGCACCTCAAGATTGTCGCCCTCAATATATAGATTCTCGGTGGTGTCCCAGTCCACGCTCTCCTCCGGGCAGGGGCGCAGGGTCTTGCGGATGGGCTTGTTGGCCTCCACAATGGCCGCCTTCTTGCCCACCCAGGTAAACTCATATGCCTCGTCACCCTCGACCACACTGCCAGAAAGCATCTGCCGCAGGAGTTCGAAGTTGACCGCCTTTTTCAGCTTCCCGTCCTCGCCCCGCGCCTCCGTCACGCAGTTCGGAAAAAGCGCCTCGATTTTCTCAATATTCCCCTGCACCAAATCCGGGGTCTCGAATTTCATGTGTTCCATTAGTCGTTTCCTCCATCAACGCTACCATTATCCGAGGTATCGTTCTGTTCTTCTTTTTCATCCGTCCCTGTTGTTTCACCCTGTAGATGAAGCGGGTCTATGCTCCTCTGTGGTCTAAGCAATTCAGGCGGTATTTCAATCTTAGGCACCGTTAGATTCTGAGCTATTTCATGTAGTTTCTGATTCGCAGGTGGAATATCACCTTTCAGCGTTGCCATATTCTTGAATTGCTCCTGCAATTCAAGAAAGGCAGGACTTGGCGTATAAGCTTTTGACAACTGAGAGAGTTGTTCTAGTGTCTTTTGCAACTCGGGTGAAACAATATAGCCAGAAGTTGTCTCACTCATTCTTTTTATTGCTTCTGTTAAAGCAGGATTTTGAGTGTATAGGTCGGATAATCGGCTCATTTCTTCCAAGCTTGGCTTCAATGCATCCGCTAGGGCAGATAATTGTTCTTGTGCTCGTAATGCGCTATCCAGTGTTTTGTTGAAAGTCGGCTTACTTGGAGTTTTGCTCTCTACCACCTCTATATCATGAAGAGCCTTATTGAGTTCACTGTTGATTGCTTTGTACAGAGAAAGTATTTCTCTAAACCTTTTCCAGTTCAAATGATGAGAGTGCATGACATCATTTCGATACTCACGCACATCATTAAAACGCATCCGAAGCGTAGGAACAGAGTCTTTTCCCAACAGCGCATCCCATAAGGTATTTTCATCAATAGCCTCAATTGCAGCAATCACGTCTGCTTTTGAAAATATCTCTCTATTTCGAGTCTTTACCTCTTCTTTGACTTTTCCCATGAAAGCAGTGTCAATAAAGAGCAAAGTGAAGATCTGACCAAAATCTTGAGTCTCCAGATCAGCTATATTGGACGCTGACTTCTCATCATGATTTATTGCGCTTGTGAGGTAAAGAAGCTTCCTCAACTTATATTCGAACCCGCTTACCAGGGGATAAAGCCGTCCATTAAAATAAGCAGAGCATCCATCTTCCAATGATATTACATGGAAGTGGCCTCGAACATGTTCATCAACATCAGATAGTCGTTTAGCAATCCCTTCATTCTCACCATCTTCAGAAAAATGTACATACCAGCAGTTCCCATTATCAGCAGAAAACAACCGCTTACTAATGCCTTCAGGCTTGTACGCCTTTACAGCAACTTTTTCGGCAGGTTCTTGAAGAAGATATTCCTGAATCATGTTATTTCCTCCAACTCCTTCCGTAACCTTTTCAGTTCTGCATTCAGTTGCACCTGTTTGTTCAATTGCTTTTCTTTCCGAACCTTGGCCTGCAGGGCAGTGATTTGCTTTTGCAATTCCTGCCTGCGAGCGTCGCGTTCCACGGACTCTTTCAGCGACTCTGCGCTGTCCGTATGCAGTACATCTCCAGCAATCTGGCGCACAAAACTCTCATAGACCCCATCCAGGCTCAGCCCGTCCATTGTCAAGTCCAGCTTGTCCGTGTCCAGCCATTCCGTATGGTAGTAACGGTTGACCTTGAAAGCCGCCGTGCCGGAGCCTGCTTCTTCCTTATACCCGATCCAAGCCTGCACCTTGCCCGCGCAGGTCAGCAGGAAAAGGATATGATAAGGGATCTCTTTGTCGATCAGCCGCAGCACCGCCTCGTCCAACGAAGGCTGATTGAGCTGGATCTCAAAGACTTCGATCTCTGTCACAGTGCCGCCCGCCGCCAGATTCATAGTGGAAGCAGCAATTTTGTTGCGCCACCAAATCGTCTTGATCTGCTCCACGAACACGCGCTTGATCGCCAGCGTCACAGTCAAATTCTCATAAAATTTCTGCTTTGGAATCCGTCGGTTGAATTCCGTTGTTCTAGGAAAATTCTTCATCTCACGTTAATACCAAAACACGTCGTCTTCTTTGCTTTTCTTTTCTGTACTCTTCCGGCCGCTTTTTTGGCGCTGTTTGAATTCTTCGTCAGAAATTGCTTTGTAGAAGTCACAATGCGCACTTCCGCGGCAGGCCGACACATATTTGCGGCATGTCTTTTTTTCATAATCATAAAACTCACAGCGGCCTTTGTATCTGCGATCATCCCCTTCGGAACGGTGAACTCGTTCCTTGTGCCAGGGGGCGCCGGTCATCTGACTGATGCTCATGTTTTTTGTCTCCTTATTTCACCACCAGAAAGCAAACCAGCTCAAAATCGTCTATCCCCGACACAGCGGACAACAGCGCTGAGGTTCCGCCGCGCTTGAAGAGACTGTCGATATCACTCGCCTCTTTAGTGTCGATGATAGAATTGATCGCCTTGCTGAGCAGCTCTGACATTTGCGCCATGTCGCGTCCGTCGTCGGTCTCGTCATTAAAGCGTTGGTACAGCTCGCTGATCGGTTTATCCTTTCCACGGCAGAGCAGACGCATAGTATCCAGCAGCTTCTTTGGGTTGAGATAGTCACAGATCACATCGCCATCTGTGCTGATATAGGCCATATAGAACGGATGGATGCGGTTAAGGCTGTCAATGTTCACGCCGTTGTTGCGGTTTTTCAGAACAAAAATCACGCCTTCGGGCTGGCCGTCTGTTACCGGCGCAACTGCATGCAGACCAAAGGGCTTCCCATCCAGGTCACCATGCGTTTTGACATAGTCAAGCAAGTCAAGTCGGAACTCATTTAGCCCGAGATCCAGGATAGATATTCCGCCTGACATATCCTCTATATCTACGACTTCTTCCATCAGCCGCTGGAGCTGTTGTTTGCGATACTCGAGGTCGCCCTTCTCCTCCGGGTTGATCAGATCATCGTCGCCGGTCGAGGTCATGACCGAGATCTTCATGCGCGTCTCGACACGGGCTTTCAAGTTGATGTACTCGTCCAGATTCATGTCCGGCCAGAAATTGACCAGCTGGATTTGGGCGTTGCGGCTGCCGATACGGTCGATACGGCCAAAGCGCTGAATGATGCGTACTGGATTCCAATGAATGTCGTAATTGATCAGATAGTCGCAGTCCTGCAAGTTTTGACCTTCGGAAATGCAGTCAGTGGCGATCAGAATGTCAATGTCTTTCGCGTTACCCGGCATGAGAATATCGCGGTCTTTTGATATAGGCGAAAAGCAGGTAAGAACGTTGTTCAGCGTCGGTTGAAGCCCCTTGATCGTCGTGCGGCCGTCGACCGAGCCGGTGATCAAAGCCGTGTCCATGCCGTATTTGTCTTTGATATACCCGCTGACATTCTGGTACAAGTATTCGGCTGTATCAGAGAAAGCAGAGAATACCAAAACTTTTTTGTTGCCTGGATTGATAGGATTTTCGATTTTATGAGAAAGCAAGTGCAGCAGCTCTTGAAGCTTTGAGTCGTGCTCCGGCGTAATATCGTTGACCATCAGCGTCACGAGCCCCAACGTTTCAGCGTCGCGTCTCAACGCCTCCCGCCAGCTTGGATAATCCATGTCGTCCAGATCGATCTTTACTTTTTTCCCAAAGGTAAAGAAATCTGTGTTCTGCTCATCCATGTCCAGATCAACGCTGTCAGCAAGCTCGAACATAGGAAACTCAGAATCGCCGATGCGTTCATATCGGTCGATGGCGGCAATCGTATCCTCAATCAGCTTGCGGATGCGGCCAAGGGTAAGATTGAAAGAATAGACCGAGCTTTCCAGTCGTTTGAGCAGGTTGATGCTCATCAAGCGGCGAATTCCTTCCTCGCGGCCTTTCTGCGTCAGACTGTCGCCACGATTGTGATTGAGCTCGCTGTATTTATGGATTCGACTTTCAAATATGTATTTGGACGGGGTGTAGATTTCCAGTGAGAGCAGCATCAACTGCTCGTAAATCTCGTTGTAGTTGATAGCACCTTCCAGGTCCGTCAGGTGCGGTCGCAGTGAGATTGGTTTCAGACGCTCCGGGAATTTGCCGATGTCTTCCGTGTTGTAAAACTTTTCGATGTGCTTGCGTGAGCGTGCGATCGTCACGCTATCCAGCACCTCAAAAAAGTCAAAATCAAGTGTGCGGAGCAGATTGTCCGTTGTGCGCTGTTCGGCTTTTAGCTTGCTCCAAGCATTGAAGGCTTTTTGGGCCTGACGGAATATTTCATCAATAGATTTTGTCGTGTTCAGCTTGCTGTCCATCAAGCCGACCTCACCCTCATAAGCAAGCGCCAACTGGTTGCGAAGGTCGTAAAAGCGGTTGTTGACCGGTGTAGCAGAGAGCATCAGTACCTTTGTTTTCACGCCTGCGCGCACCACTTTATTCAGCAGCTGGAGGTATCGGTTTTGCTTCTGATCTTCGCCGGAGACTTCGCCACCGTTGCGGAAGTTGTGACTTTCGTCAATAACTACCAGATCGTAGTTTCCCCAGTTCAAGCGATCGAGATCTAAACCATTAGAGCTTCCCTGTGTGCGAGAGAGATCCGTGTGGAACAGTACATCATAGCGCAGACGATCACTGGCAATGGGGTTGTTGATATAGTTGTCCTTATAGGTATTCCAGTTCCCTGCCAGCTTTTTCGGGCACAGTACAAGAACAGACTTGTTGCGGTTTTCATAGTATTTTATTACCGCAAGGGCGGTGAAGGTCTTGCCCAGGCCGACGCTATCGGCCAGGATGCAGCCGTTGTATTTTTCGAGCTTGTTGATGATTGCAAGCACCGCATCACGCTGGAAATCATACAGCATGCTCCAAATCATGCTCTGTTTGAACCCGGTCGCTTCGTTAGGCAGTACATCTTCGGAAATGTCCTCGAGGAATTCGCTAAACACATTATAGAGAGTAATGAAGTAAACTAGCTCGGGAGAGTTTTCCGCATAGGCAGTCGCAATATTATCGATCACTGTTTCCGTGACATCCTGCATTCTCTCCCGATCTCTCCAAAGCGTCTCAAATAACTGCATGTACTGCGTGGAAAACGGAGCTTCGAAACGGTTGACCATGTTATAGCTGTTGTTTCCACGCTCGCAACCAATATCGACAGTTGTAAAGCCGTTCATCGGCAAATAGGCCACTTGTTCCGTTGCCGACTCGACTGTCATAAAGCCGCTCATATTTTCGCCAGTGGTATTGGATTTGAACTGTGCTTTTCTTCGGATCCACTCTGCGCATTCTTTTGCTATTGCTTTCTGCGTCATCTCGTTGCGGAGCTTGATTTCAAACTCTGTTCCATACAAGCTCTGCTCACGTGTAAGCCGAGGAATATAAAACTCTCTTTTCTGCTTCTCAGCTTTTTCAGTAATAAAGGTGGGCGAAGTGAAGATGAACCGGAAGCTCTCCACATTCTCCAGCTGCTTCTTCAATTCTTTATAGGCATACATTGAAAAGCAAGCCGCCGCCATAGACACCTTGCTGCCCTTTCGCAGCGTGGTTTCCATATCGTCACGCACGATTTCCGTAATGTTGTCGAATATCTTCATTTTTGTCCCCACGCCTTCTATTACTTTTGCGAAAAAGAATCAGTCGGTCAATCAATTAACAGAGAGAATTCATCAGCTTCCGAACCTGTTCTCTATTCCAAACGTATCCTCGCCAAACATATCCTCGCCGAAAAACAGACATTGCATAACTTCCAAGGTCAATCTGGCACAAGATCGTGCTGATATCCATTTTCTTCCCCCTGTTTGTTACGGCCTGCAAAAGAAATCGCTCGCGGAATCTTCTTTTTCTTTAGGTAAAAATTCCATTATGTCCCCAATATCTACACCAAGCGCCGCGCAAATCTTGTTCAAAACTGTCAAGGATACTTCCTCATCCCTGCGCAGTTTAGTCATCGTGTTCGGAGCAATCCCTGCTGCACGGCGGAGATCGGCTTTGCTCATCTTTTTGTCAATAAGTAACTTCCAGAGCTTGTTATAGGAAATGGCCATGTCTTTCGACCTCCGGTCACTCAGAATGGCAATATTATACTATAATCGCCCTTTTATAACAAGAGAGTTTCGCACGATCTTGCGAAACTCTCTTGCATTTCCGAATGGGTTAATCTCGTTTCTTTCACGAGCAGCCTTAAAAAGTACGGTCTTAATCCCCTACGCTCCTTAAAAAAATGCTGTTTTTTCAAAATAGAATAGCTGTTGATTTGTCAAGTAAATTCGGATTTTACTTGACATTTTTGTTTTCGCTCCGCCCAAAGTGCCAAAATGGCACTTTGAGTTGCACTTTGGATTTTCCAAGAGTTCTATCCCGCTCCGAATTGTTCGCGATCGTTCGACGAATCGACGCCCTGGGGCGGGTTGTAATTGCTTAAGACAACGATACCGGCGAAAGAGTTCATTTCTCTTTTCGCCGGTTTTCTATTTAAGAGCAAGATACGCCTATGTACGACAAAAACTCCGTTTTGCCGTTTGGCGCTCTTGTTGGGGAGTTCCCTTCCCCAATCCCTCGGAAGAAAAATCCGGGGGATTTTTCATATGGCGTCAACTTCGTTTGACGCAGCGGGAAGCAAGCTTCCCGAAAACAACTCTCGTTTATTAATTACTCTCGATACAAGGAGGGAACAAACATGGCACGACCGAAAAAAGAAGCAGACGCCCGTAAGAGCAGACGCATTTCCGTTCGCCTTACGGAAACAGAGTACGAAGTTTACAAGGAGTATGCGCGGCGCGGCGGCTTCACACTCTCAGAACTGATCCGTCTCATGATGGTCAATGGGAAGGTGAGCTATCGGATGCCGATCGTGGCCGATATGCCGCAGCTGAAAGAAATCACCGCGCAGCTCGCAGGCATCGGAAATAATCTCAATCAGATCGCGCGCCATCTTCACACGGGAGGCGCACTGACCGACGAGCTGAAAAAGGACATCAACGCCTGCGTGGAGGATGTGATGCAGATGCGAAAAGAGGTTTTGACCCTGGCGGGTGACTATCGTGGCAATTCTCAAACACTTGTCCTCTAAAAACGCGAACTACGGAAAAGCGCTGGAGTATCTGATCTTC
>JAEEGL017163952.1_pt1 | contig 10181 bp, 11 predicted proteins | sample 9134231 | NCBI WGS metagenome assembly JAEEGL01 (sample SAMN16246548, study PRJNA631951) | gut metagenome | biome: gut microbiome; feature: rumen; material: fiber-attached | host: Bos | place: Iran: Karaj | collected 2018-10
AATCTTAAAAAAATACCTAAGTCAATTTTTATGTCAGTAACCAACATACCTATGGTGAATGCTGATATAGTTACTGGAATCTCACTCATGATGTTTTTTGTTGCATTTGGCATATCACTTGGTTTTAATACAATATTACTTTCACATATTACATTCAGTATTCCATATGTAATACTCGCAATACTTCCAAAATTCAGAGACATGAAGCAAAACATAGTTGATGCCGCATTAGATTTAGGAGCGACACCTGTGCAGGCATTCTTTAAAGTGGTGATTCCCGAGATAATGCCAGGAATAGTCAGTGGATTTTTAATTGCATTTACTATGAGTCTTGATGACTTTATAATCACATATTTTACTAAGGGAGCAGGAATGCATACAATTTCTACACTAGTTTATTCTCAAACCAAGAGAGGAATAAATCCAAGTATGTATGCGCTGTCTTCAGTTATATTTGGTAGCGTTCTGCTCATATTAGTAATAAGTAATTTTGTATCAAGAGCAAAAGAAGAAGTTTAATAAATTCTATTATCTACAATCAATAATCAACAACAGGAGTGAGTATGGACAAAGATTTTTTTAATTTTAATTATGGAAAGTCAGCGATGCAAATCAATGATGAAGAAAATAAAAGGACTTATATTAAAAATATAATTGTTGTAGTTATTGTGTGTGTATGTGGGCTTATTTATGTTACAAGACCAGAAAATAAAAAAATCGAAATGCACATCAAGGATAATACGGTCCCAAAGGTAGCAAGCGATAATATATCTAAATCTAATATAGAAATAGAAAAATATGAAGAACCAAATTCTGTTACAAATATTCAATCAACTAATGAAGAAATTAAGATAGAGGAAGATAGTAATAAAAATCAAAATAAAACAATTGAAGATAAACGTGATATAAATTTCATTCTTGTAAATATCAATACTGCAAGTTCCAAAGAGCTTGAAAAAATTAATGGCATAGGCCCTGCAATAGCAAAAAATATAATTGAGTATAGAACTAAGCATGGTGGATTTGCACATAAGGAAGAGATTAAGAATGTGAAAAGAGTTGGCACCAAATTATATGATAAAATAAAGGATTATATCACCGTAGATTGAAAATAGGACCCTATTTTGATATAATTTGTAAAAATGATATTTGAAATGAGGAAACATTATTATGGATTTAAGTAATACAAAATATAACATTTCTATAGCAAATGATGCGATCTGTGTAATTGTAGGAGTATGTGCAACTTCAATTAAGGGAGTCCATTCACTAAAGGGTAATATTACAAGTACCTCAATTGCTAAGATATCTCCTGCAAGGCTTAGTGATTGCATATCTCTTAAAACTAATGATAATAATGTATCTATTCATATAGAATTAAATGTTAAAGATGGTTACAATATAAACGAGATTTCTAAAAAGGTTCAAGAAAAAGTTAAGGAACAAATTGAGAGTATGACCAACTTTACTGTTGAGAGCGTGTCTATAAATATTTCCGATATCAAAGTAGATAAGTAATATGAACAGACGTACATCAAGACAGCACAAAATACATTTAATTTTTGCACTTGATTTTTATAGAGACAAAACAATTGACGATATAAATGATATGATTTCTCACAAGGATGAGGTTCTAGATAATTATTTTCTAATATCTGATGATGCTGATGATGGCAATCTTAAAATCCAAAGTTTAAATGATATTGATAAGTTGGAGTTGAAGAATGATTTTTTTGATTTGTGCAATAATCTAAAAGAAATTGATGAGAAGATTATAAATTCAGTTGAAGGTTATAGTTTAGATAGAATAGGCAAATGTGAAAAGGCAATTTTAAGAGTTTCACTATATGAAATATTATATAAGAATAAAGACGAGAAGGCAGTATATATTGATGAGGCAATTGAATTGTCTAAGTTGTATTGTGATGAGTCAGCATATGCTTTTGTGAACAGTATATTAGATAAAGTATAATGGCAGTTTTTTATTCCGTAAGTAAAATTAATGAATACATTTCTAAGATTTTTGAGGAAGATCATATCCTTAAGGATGTTAATTTATGTGGTGAAGTATTTAGTATATCTGAAAAGAGTGATAATTTTTACATTACACTAAAGGATGATAAATCGTCAATTGCTGCAGTTGCATTTGGTAAATATGATAGAAGACTTTATGAGGAAATGAGTAAGATTGAAATCGGAATGAAAGTTAGGGTAAATGGCAGTATCAAAGTGTATAAGGATAGAGGCTCATACCAAATATACATAAAGTCTATTGAAGAAGAAGGACTCGGCGAAATATATCAAAGATTTGCCAAAGTATTTTCTAAATTAAAACAAGCAGGTTATTTTGATGAATCATATAAGAAACCAATTCCAAAATATGTTCAAAAGCTTGGCGTAGTTACTTCAGGGACTGGTGCTGCAATAGAAGATATTAAGAAAATTGCATTCGCAAAAAATCCTCATATAGAAATAATATTGGTTCCTTCACTTGTTCAAGGACTGGATGCGCCACTTGATTTAGTAAAAAGTATACAGATTATTGATAAGTTAGGATGCGATTGCGTCATAGTAGGAAGAGGCGGTGGATCCAAGGAAGACCTTGATGCATTTAATGATGAAAATGTTGCAATGGCTATATGGAATATGAAAACTCCAGTGATATCTGCTGTAGGACATGAAGTTGATTCAGTAATTACAGATTTTATTGCTGATAGTTTTGCACCAACACCAACTGCGGCATCTGATATGGCTGTATTTGACTATAATGAATTTGTGAGTGAAGTTGAATCGTACAGGACAATGATGCAAGATGTCTTATATGATATGATATCAGAAATCAAAAATAGAATAAGTGTTAATAAACTAAGGCTTGAAAATCTAAGTCCTAAAAATAAGATAGAAAGTTATAAGAAGAATTTAATTAATTACAAAAAGATAATTAAGGATAATATGTCACATAGAATCGTACTTGCAGTAAATAGGCTTAAAATTATAACAGAAAGAATTGATGGTCTATCTCCGCTGAAAAGGATATATGAAGGTTATTCATATGTGACAAATGAGAATGGAAAAAATGTAAAAAGTATTAAAGATATAAAAGCTGGCAGCAGTATGAAAACTAGGGTATCTGATGGGTATATTATATCAACAGTAGATGAACTAGAAAAATTAAGTAAAAATGAAAGGTGATAATATGAAGAAGAAAGAAGAAACAAAAAATGAGTCAATTGAAAAAATGTTTGAAAATTTAGAAAAAATTGTAGCAAAGATGGAGAACGACGACAATACTTTAGAAGAAAATTTTGAGTTATATAAAAAAGGCTACGATATATGCAAAGCTCTCAATGAAAAAGTTGATTCAGTTGCTAAAAAATTCACTGAGGTCGAGAAGTAATAGTGGTCCTAGAAAAAATTAAAACTCCAGATGACATCAAGCACTTATCTAAAAATGAAATCGAGATTCTTAGTAATGAACTGAGAAGTTTTATAATAGAAAAAATCTCTAAAAACGGTGGGCACCTTGCCTCAAGCCTAGGCGTCGTTGAACTCACAATTGCATTATATTTATCTCTTGATCTATCTAAAGATAAAATAATTTGGGATGTTGGTCATCAAAGTTATGCTCACAAGATACTTAGCGGTAGAAAAGATTTATTTGATGACATAAGAAGATATGGGGGAATAAGCGGTTTCCCAAAAAGAGATGAAAGTAAATATGATGCATTCAATACTGGTCATTCATCTACTTCAATATCTGCAGGCCTTGGACTTGCTCATGCTAGAGATCTTCTTAATGAAGATTACACGGTTGTATCTGTAATAGGTGATGGCGCAATGACTGGAGGGCTTGCATTTGAAGCATTAAATAATGCATCAAGCCTAAATAGCAATTTTATAATAATACTTAATGATAATAATATGTCTATAGGAAAAAACACCGGAGGGCTCTCTTATGCTCTTTCTGGTTTTAGAGCTTCATATAGTTATCTAAATGCAAAAAAGGTAACAAAAAGTTTTTTGAATAAGATTCCATTAATCGGTGGTGGACTTGTATCTCTTATAGTTGCAATCAAGAATGCTGTTAAGCAATTATTTGCCAACGAAGGAATGCTTTTTGAAAATTTAAATATAGTATATCTTGGTCCAATCAATGGTCATGATATTTATGAAATAAAAAAGATGATAGAAAGAGCCAAAAAAATTGATAGACCAGTTCTAATCCATGTTAAGACAATAAAAGGTAAGGGATATAAGTTTGCAGAAGAAAATCCAGAAAAATTTCATGGTGTGAATCCATTCAACATAGAAGATGGAAGTCCTGTAATAAAACAAACTAAGGAAACATATACTAAAGTATTTTCTGAAAAACTATGTAGGTTGGCAGAAAAAGATAAGCGTATTGTTGCAATAACTGCGGCAATGGCAGATGGAACGGGACTTAATTTATTCAGTAAAAAATTTCCAGACAGATTTTTTGATGTAGGTATAGCAGAAGAACATGCTACAACTTTTGCTGCAGGTCTTGCTGTTGGAGGGCTTATACCAGTTGTTGCAATTTATTCATCTTTCTTACAGAGAGCCTATGACCAGATCATACATGATGTGGCTTTACAAAATCTACACGTTGTATTTGCTATAGATAGAGCAGGACTCGTTGGAGCAGATGGAGACACTCATCAAGGAAATTTTGATATATCATATTTATCTACAATACCTAATATGACTATTTTAGCTCCTAAGAATAAATATGAACTAGAAGATATGCTAGAATTCGCAATTAATTATAATGGACCTATAGCAATCAGATATCCTAGAGGAGTATGTTTTGATGAATATAAAGATAAGGAAGCTAAGATTGAATTAGGTAAGAGTGAATTACTTGTCAAAGGAAGTGGTGTTGCAATATTTGCAATAGGTAGTCAGATATCTACAGCATCACATGTCATAGAAAAAATTGAAAAAGAGTATAATAAGAAGTTTACTTTAGTTAATGCAAGATTTGCAAAGCCAATAGACTATAATATGATAGATGAGTTGTGCAAAGATCATGATGTAATAGTTACGATGGAAGAGAATGTCCAAAACGGCGGAATAGGTGATAAAATTGCATATTATATGCAAGAAAAACATTCTGGCAAAAAGTGCATAAAAGTTTCTCTTCCAGATAATTATGTAGAACATGGAGATGTTTCAGTTCTTAGAAAAGTTCTTATGATAGATAGTGATAGTATTATTGAAACATTTAAGAAGTATAAGCTTGTTTAATATGGAATTGATTAGTAAAAAACAAAAAGTTAAAAAAGAAAGACTTGACGTTCTTGTTGCTAATTTGGGTTTAGCAAAATCAAGGACAGAGGCCCAGAATTTAATTAGAGAAGGGAAAATTTTCGTAAATAACCAAAAGGAAGATAAGCCGGGAACTATTATCAAGGAAGACAGCATAGTAGAGCTTAGAGGTGAAAAACAAAAATATGTAAGCCGCGGTGGGTATAAATTAGAAAAAGCGATTAATATATGGAATCTGAATCTTAATGATAAAGTGTGCATGGATATAGGTTCTTCTACTGGAGGATTTACTGATTGCATGTTGCAGAATGGCGCAAGGAAGGTTTATTCAATAGATGTAGGAACAGGACAACTCGATTGGTCACTTAGAAATAATAAAAATGTTGTAGTTTTAGAACAGACTAATGCACGATATATTGATAGGAACACAGTAAATAATGATAAAATTGATTTTGTATCAATGGACGTAAGCTTTATTTCAATAACAAAAATTCTTCCTGCAATTTATTCAATTATTGATAAAGATACTATATTTATTTCACTTCTAAAGCCACAGTTTGAAGCCGATAAGGATGATGTTGAAAAAGGTGGAGTAATTAAGAACAAGAAATTACATGAAATAATTATATCTAACGTAATTAATTACGTCAGAACAAGTAAATTTGATATAATAAATTTAGACTACTCACCTATAAAGGGGCCTAGTGGAAATATAGAATATCTTCTGTATTTGAAAAAGTCAGATACAGAAGGCGTGGCATTTCATTCAAGTGATGATGCCAAGATAACTGAACATATTGAATCAGTAGTTGAAGCATCGCATAAGGAGCTTGATGTATGAAATTTTTAATAATAGTTAACAAGGAAAAATCTAATTCTGAAAAATTTGCTGGTGAAGTACTAGAAGAGATTAAATTGCATAAGTCAGACTATGTTTTTCTTGATGAAAATGAGCCATCAGATAAGTTTGATGCTGCAATTCTTATTGGTGGTGATGGAACTGTGTTAACCAATTCAATATATCTTGCCAGGCACAAACTTCCAGTTTTTATGATTAATACAGGAGGCCTTGGCTTTCTTGCTAATATAAATAAGCTAGAAGATATTAAAGATTCAATAAAAAGATTGATCAAGAAAGAGTATGATATAGAATATAGAACTATGCTTCACGGTGAAGTCGTAAGATTCGAAAATAAGATAGCAGAAAATTTTGCAATTAATGATATTGTCTTTAGACCTCAGAATTCTACAAAAACTCTAAAAATTTCAGTAGAAGTAAATGGAGAATATATTTCTAAGTATGTAGCAGATGGATTTATTATATCAACGCCAACTGGTTCCACCGCATATAACTTATCTGCCATGGGTGCTATTATAGAGCCCAATAGTGAAGTATTCTCAATGATTCCTATATGCGCCCACTCATTTAATAATAGAAGTATAATTTTTAATGATAATAAATCGGTCACAATATCAGTGGACAGTGATAAGCAAATATTATCATTCGATGGAAACAGAATTTTAGAGTTACAAAAGGGAGATAAGATTGTAGTTAAAAAATCGACCGATACACTGAATTTTATTTCATTTGATAAGAATAATTTCTTCAAGAACCTAAAGGAAAAAATAAGGACAATTTAATGTTACAGGAACTACATGTAAAAAATTTAGCTTTAATTAAAGAGGCTAATATAACATTTGGTGATAAACTCAATATACTTACAGGAGAAACTGGTGCTGGTAAATCAATATTGCTCGGATCTATTAATCTTGCACTGGGAAATAGAGCAAGCAAAGATTTAATTAGAGATGGAAGCGATGAAGTGAGTGTTGAGCTCTTATTTAATGTTGGAAAAGATAGCGCTATCTATGATGCCCTAACAAAAAAGTTTGATGAATATGAAATCCCATATGATGATGGTAATATCATAATTCAGAGAAAAGTTTCCAAGGATAAAAGTAGTGCTAAAATAAATATGACATTTGTGACCTTAGATAAACTTAAAGAAATTACAGAACTATTGATAGATATACATGGCCAGCACGATAGTGAAGAATTGAGAAAAGATACAAAACATATTGTTTTCTTGGATAACTATCTTACAAAAGAGTTAAAGGAACTTAAGGCTAAGTTAGCATTAAAGTATGATGAGTTACATACTGCAAAAAAGGAACTTAAGGAATTTGATATAGATGAAAATATGAAGAATAGAGAGATAGATCTTCTCAATTATGAAATTGAAGAAATTGATAATGCTAATCTTAAAAGCGGAGAAGAAGAGGATCTTAATGACAAATATAAACAGATATCTAATTCTAAAAATATTATAGACTCTATATATTATGCCAAGGAAAGTCTTGATAGATTTGATATATCAGGTGCAATATCGAAACTAAAGAATGTGTCAAAATATGATGAAAGCCTTGAAGGGCTAATAAGTACTTTATATGATATAGAGCAGATTTCTAATGATGCAAAGAAAGATATTGATTCTTATATTAGAGAATATGATTATAGCGAAAGTGATTTATCTAGCATAGAAGATAGGTTAGATTTAATAAGAAGCATCTATGCAAAACATGGCGGCGACTATGAAAAGACAATGAAGAATTATGATCTAAAAACCGATAGATTAAATCTTCTTAAAAATTATGATAAAGAAAAATTAGAATGCGAAGAGAGGGTTAAAAAACTAAGTACTGAGCTTTATGATATAAGTAAAAAGATTAGTGAAATTAGAAAGAAAGGATCAAAAAGTTTTGAAAAAGAAGTAATTTCTGAGTTAAAAGAACTTGGATTCTTAAATGTTTCATTTCAGATTAATTTTGAAGAAAGAAATGAGGTTACAAAAAGTGGCATAGATGTAGTAGAATTTATGATATCACTTAATCCAGGTGAGAAGATGAGATCTCTTTCAGATACTTCATCTGGAGGTGAACTTAGCAGGATAATGCTTTCAATTAAAACTATACTTGCAAATCTTGATGAGACAGAAACATTAATATTCGATGAGATAGATGCGGGAATTTCTGGTATTACAGCAAGCAAAGTAGCTGAAAAGCTTAAGAAAATTTCTAACTCAAGACAAGTAATATGTATTACACATTTGCCACAGATTGCTGCATGTTCCGATACGCATTATAAGATAGAAAAGGAAGTTGTAGATGGAAATACATATACAAAACTTATAGAACTTGATGAGAATGGAACAATTAATGAACTCGGCAGATTACTTGGAACAGGAGTTATGTCAGAAAGTGTAATTGCAAATGCAAAGGAATTAAGAAATAATAGTAAGAGGTAAATATGCACATAATTAATTCTATATTGGAAAATAAAATATTAGTTTCGGCAGCAGTAAGCTGGCTTGTTGCAGGCGTACTAAAGATGATAATTGAATTAATGATTAATAAAAAATTGCAGATTAAGAGAATTTTTGGTTCAGGAGGTATGCCTTCTTCTCATACAGCAACAGTTATATCTCTTGTTGTTTCAATTGGTTTTATTGAAGGTCCTAGATCTACGGTATTTGCAATTGCATCTATCCTTGCTATTATAGTTATACATGATGCAATGGGTGTTCGTCTTGAAACTGGTAAACAAGGTCAGATTTTGAACAAGATGATATGGGAACTTAATCTTGCAGATGAATTGGAAGTTACAGAAGCATTAAAAGAGTATGTAGGCCATTATCCTTCACAGGTTATAGTAGGTGGAATAGTTGGAATAATTACCACTCTATGTATGCTTAAATTTTATGGAATTATTTAATAATAAAAAAGTATTAGTTTTAATAATGATATTAACAATGGGAATTCTTCCTTCTTGTTCTGGTATCAAAATACCTAATGTTAATAGAAATATAGAAGAATATACCAAGAGTGAATCAATGATTTTTGTATCACAACTTAAGAATGAATATGAAGAAACATTTGGCTCGGACATATGGAAACTAACAAGTGGTGATGGAAAGACAAAATATGAATCTTATGTTGTAAGTAATGTTAAAAAATATCTCGAAGTTATTAAAACTCTTAATTTATATTTTTCAACTGAAATAGAGAATAGTTCTAAGGTTATTACATCATCAGTTAACTCTCAGATAATGAAAGTTGCAAGAGAATATATAGATAGTCTAAGTGATGGTGATAAGAAATATATAAATTGCACATTGGAAGATGTTCTTAAGATGTATACAGAATACTATAAAGCATGCTACGTCATAGAATATGCTTTAAGAAATGAAGACAATGAAATCAGTGTCTCAGAATCTAAAGTTATAAGAGTTGATCAAATTGTTATGTCTGATAAAGAAAAGGCCATGAAGGTAAGGGAAGATTTGAATCAAAGAGGTGCCAACTTTGCATATTTTGCAAGACAATATAGTGAGAGTGATGTAGTAAGTCTTAAGATAGAAAGGGGAGATGAGTTATCGGGTATGTTCCCTGAAGCTTTCTTACTTGATAATGGTGAAATGAGTGACGTAATAGAGTTTAATAATAAATTTTATATATTTAAGTGTACTGATGCATATGACCAATACGAAACTGAGAAAAGAAAGGAATATATTAAAAAGGCAATAAGATCCAAGGCGTTTACTGATTTTTATACAGAGTATGCTAGCCAAAATGTTATAGTTTTTAAAGATCCATACTGGCAAGATATAAGTCTGTCTAATCATCCAGAAACTAAAACAACGAATTTTTTTGAAATATTTAATAAATATTTTGGAGAAGAATTGAAATTACAATGAAACTTGGTATAGACATAGGAAGTACTAATACTAAAATAGTTATTGCTGATAATAAGAAGATTATCAATAAGCTATTTTTTTATAAGTCTAGAATAGAAAGTATTAATTTGATAGAGCATGAATTTATAAATAATAAAA
>JAEEGL010070515.1_pt1 | contig 10180 bp, 9 predicted proteins | sample 9134231 | NCBI WGS metagenome assembly JAEEGL01 (sample SAMN16246548, study PRJNA631951) | gut metagenome | biome: gut microbiome; feature: rumen; material: fiber-attached | host: Bos | place: Iran: Karaj | collected 2018-10
GAACAAGCTTGCCTTCATGCCTTATGCTGAAATGTTATTCGTATCAGCACTTACCGGTCAGAGACTTCCTAAGCTCTTTGATCTGATAGATATAGTAATACAGAATGCATGCCTCAGAGTTCAGACAGGTGTGTTAAATGAAATCCTTACAGAAGCAGTTGCTGAGAATGAGCCACCAAATGATAAGGGTAGAAAGCTTAAGCTCTTCTACATAACACAGGTTTCGGTTAAGCCTCCTACATTCGTGCTTTTCGTAAATGATAAGGAGCTGGCACATTTCTCATATATAAGATACATAGAGAATAAACTTAGAGAAGCGTTCCTCTTCAGGGGAACACCAATAAAAATAATTATTAGAGAAAGGAAGAAAGACAAGTGACAATCCTATTAAGAATCATATGTCTTATAATCGGATATGCATGTGGACTCCTTGAGACCGGCGTCCTTTACGGTAAGCTGAAGGGCGTGGATATCAGAGAACACGGCAGTGGTAATTCAGGTACCACAAATGCTCTCAGAGTACTTGGTCCAAAGGCAGGCCTTGTTGTATTCATAGGCGATTTCTGCAAATCCTTTATACCTTGTCTTATAGCTAGATTTGTATTTAAGGGCATGTATCCTGATACATATCTGCTTTATGTCCTTTACACAGGCTTCGGAGCTGTGCTTGGACATAACTTCCCATTTTATCTTAAATTTAAGGGTGGAAAAGGAGTTGCTACTACAGCAGGAACTATAGTAGGACTGCTGAATCCGATACTTATAGTTGTACTTCTTATTCTGTTTGTGATAATTGAGCTGATAACAAGATATGTATCTCTTGGTTCAATACTTCTCATGATAGAACTTACAATTCTGTACGGAGTACTTCTTTTCACAAATCATCTCTGTTTTGATATGTCAGTCGCATCATCTAAAGCGGCTGGTATTGAGAGCTTCGTGCTTATAATCCTGTTCTCAGCTCTCTGTATATTCCGCCACCGTGCGAATATCGGCAGATTGCTGCGTCACGAGGAGAATAAACTGAGCTTCTCAAAGAAGGACAAGCCTGAAGAAGATAAAAAAGAGAAATAATGGAGGCAAATATGAATATATGCGTTCTCGGAGCAGGAAGCTGGGGTATAGCCCTTACAAAACTGCTCACTGTTAATGAACATAAACTCACAGTATGGTCTGTTGACCCTGAAGAGATTCAGATGCTTAAGACCAATTGCGAACATAAAACTAAACTTCCGGGAGTAATCCTTCCGGGATCAGTAGAATTTACAACTGATATAAAGGATGCTATGGAGGGTGCTGAACTTTTCGTTATGGCTGTTCCTTCACCTTTCGTAAGAGTAGTTGCTGAGAAGGCTGCTCCTTATGTACCAGAAGGTGGACTTATAGTCAGTGTAGCAAAGGGTATTGAGGAATCAACACTCTTCAGAATGTCTGAGATCATCAAGGAATGTATTCCTCAATGTAAGATAGCTGTTCTCTCCGGACCAAGCCATGCAGAGGAAGTAGGAAAGCTTATGCCTACAACTGTTGTAGTTGGTTCTGAAGATAAGGAGATAGCAAAGCTGGTACAGGATGTATTTATGACTGATTTCTTCCGTGTATATACAAGTCCTGATATCATTGGAATCGAGCTTGGTGGAGCACTTAAGAATGTAATCGCTCTTGCAGCTGGTATTGCTGACGGACTTGGATGCGGTGATAATGCAAAGGCTGCACTCATAACCAGAGGTATTGTTGAGATACAGGCTCTTGGAACTAAGATGGGTGGACATGCCGAAACATTTTCCGGACTGTCAGGAATTGGTGATCTGATAGTTACCTGTGCCTCAGTTCACAGTAGAAACCGCAGGGCCGGTATTCTCATCGGTCAGGGTATGAAGTACGCAGATGCCATGAATGAAGTTAAGATGGTAGTTGAGGGCGTATATTCTGCAAAGGCTGCAAAGGCACTTGCTGATAAATATGAAGTTGATATGCCTATTGTGGATATGGTTAACAGGATCCTTTTCGAGGATTATCCTGCCAGTGAGGCGCTTCATGGTCTCCTGAACAGAGACAGAAAGAAAGAAGTATCAAACCTTAGCTGGAGTAAGTAATGGAAAAGCTTGATATAAAAATAGAATCATATGAAGGACCGCTTGACCTGCTCCTTCAATTGATAGAGAAGAATAAGTTTAATATATTTGATATTCCTATTGTTGAAATTACAGAACAATATCTGTATTACATAAACAGTATGGAAGAAGATAACATGGATGTAATGAGCGAGTTCCTGGTAATGGCAGCTACACTTATATCCATTAAGGCTAAAATGCTTCTTCCTAAGGAAGAGGAAGCCGAGGAAGAAGAAGAGGATCCTAGAGCTGAACTTGTCAGAAGTCTCATTGAGTATAAAATGTACAAGTACGCATCCTACGAACTCAAGGATATGAGCATGGATGCTGATGGAACTTATTTCAAGGGACCATCTATTCCATCTGAGGTTAAGAATGTCAAGGAAGAGATAGATCCTGCAGAGCTGATCGGTGATATGACACTCAAACAGCTTAACAGTATATTTAAGACTCTCCTTATGAGAGAGGCTGACAGAGTGGATCCGGTAAGAAGTAAATTCGGAACCATCACCAGAGAAGAGATAAGACTGGAAGACAGAATGGTTGAGATCCAGTCAGAGATCAAAGGCCTGAAGAGTATTAACTTCAAAACATTGCTTGGTAAGAAGCGTGGCAAGATAAATATAATTGTTTCTTTCCTTGCCATACTGGAGCTGATGAAGACAGGAATACTGACCATCAGACAGAGCGAAAGATTTGGAGATATACTTATAGATTCACTGGAGTAGACTAAAATGGATATAACTTATATAAAGGCAGCTATAGAGGGAATCCTTTATGCAGTAGGAAGTGCTGTAGAGGAAAGTACATTGATATCTGCCATAAGTACAGAAGAAGAACAGGTAACTAAAAAACAGATACATGAAGCCGTAGCTTCCCTTATGGAAGATTATGATCAGGCTGACAGAGGTATCAGGATCATAGAGCTGAATACTAAATATCAGCTCTGTACAAAAAACGAATATTATGAAATATTGGCTAAGGTTGTAAATATGCCTAAGAAGCATGTGCTTACAGATGTTCTTCTGGAAACACTGTCTATCATTGCATATAAGCAGCCTGTGACCAGAGCAGAGATAGAGAAGATCAGAGGCGTTTCCTGCAGCCATGCAGTAAATCGTCTTATAGAATATAATCTGGTATGTGAAGTGGGACGACTGGACGCTCCGGGACATCCTATACTTTTTGGAACTACAGATGATTTCCTTAGAAGCTTCGGTATATCATCCATGGATGAATTACCTGATATATCACAGGAGAAGATAGCTGATTTCACGAAACAGGCTGAAGAAGAAGTGGTTGTATAATGAAAATATTCTTAATTATTTTATGCATAATCGCTTTGGTGATCTTGGTTATATTTGCTATCAGCTACATACAGCTGAGACAATTTAAGATAACCACTTATCACATTAGTAAAAATGTACCGAAGGGGCTGAAGGGTAAGAAGATATGTTTTATGTCTGATTATCATGAGGCGGCAGGTGGTGTACTTGATAAGCAGATTATCAACAGCATAATTAAAGAGAATCCTGATTATATTCTTGTTGGCGGTGATATGATCACAGACAGCATAGATTATGAGAAGACCAAGAATGCCAGTGATCTGTTAAATGCGCTTGCTGACAGATTTAAGATATTCTATACGCTTGGTAATCATGAACGCAGGATGCTGGATCCTGAATCTCTAAATAGGGATATCTGGGAATACTTTACCAAGGCGCTTAATCCTACCATTACATTTCTCAATAATGGAAGGATATACCTGAATGGAATAGACAGCTCAGATGGAACTCTGTATGGACTTGATATTCCTACGGCATTTTATGGCCGCTTCAAGCATGAGAATCTTACTGTGAATAATGTGAACAATCTTATAGGCGACAGAAGACCGGGAGAGTATATAATACTGCTTGCTCATAATCCTATGTTCTTCAAGACTTATAAGGAATGGGGAGCAGACCTGGTACTGAGTGGTCATATCCATGGTGGAATTATAAGACTTCCGCTTCTTGGTGGTGTTATAGCTCCGGATATGACGGTATTTCCTAAATATTGTTATGGCTCTTTTGAAGAAGGGAATACCAGAATGATCGTAACTAATGGTATAGGACAGCATACCATAAATGTGAAGGTCAATAATACTCCTGAAGTTGTTATGTTATATTTCGATTGAAATTAAAAAATAATAAAAGTTGAAGGTTAAGTCATGAGTACAACAAAGAAAGTTTTAATAGGTATATTTAGTACTTTAGGTGCGCTGCTCCTGATTGCGTATCTGATTCCTGTTCTTACATCTCTTGATGCATTTTATCCGGGAACATACATTAATGGTAAGGATTATTCCTTTAAGAGTCCGATGTATGCAGATGAGGATATGTATGTATCTCCTTCTGACTATACTATTACAGTTAAGTTCAGAGATGGTGATTTTGATATAAAGGGACAGGATATAGGTCTTGCTATATCTTATAAAGACCAGTTGTATGGATTAAAGGCTGAGCAGAATCCATTCGCATGGCCTGCTCATATAGGAAAACATGACTATACTATAGAGAAGAAGATATCCTATGATGAGAAGCTTCTGGATAAGGTTCTTACAGAATGTGACTATATGAAGGATGAGAATATGACTGATCCTGATGAGCCTCTTATCATGCTTAGTGATGAAGGAACGGCATACGTTAATGAAGGCAGCATGGGTAATCGTATTCTGAACAAGAAGGCAATATATGATGCAGTAGATGATGCCATCATGAACCTTACGGGTGAAGTTGATGTTGAGTCACTTAACTGTTATAAGGAGCCTAGATATAAGGCAGATTCAAAGGTTATCCAGGATTGTCTTGATTACTATAACAAGAAGCTGGCCATGGATATAACCTATAAAATGGGAAATGTTGAGAAGACACTGACGAAGATTCAGCTGTTCGGCTTCCTGGCACATACAGATGCATACAAGCCATATATTGACAAGAACAAGGTAGGAGTATTTGTTCGTGTATTTGCATTTAATAATGATACAGTAGGTAAGAACAGAACATTTACAACTCATAACCATAATACTATAGAGGTTACTAGTTCAAAATACGGATGGGCTATCGACCAGGAGATCGAGGCACAGCAGTTATATGATGAACTTATGATCGGAAGAGATGTATACAGAGAACCGAATCTGCTTTCTTCAGGATTTACGTTAAATGAGGATGGTGATGACATCGGCGAATTCTATGCAGAGGTAGATATTTCTGCACAGCATGTATTTGTGTATAAGTATGGCAAATGTATCTTCGACAGCGACTGTGTTACAGGAAACACATCTCTCGGAAGAGGTACACCTGGTGGACTTTACTATATCTATTACAAGCAGAGTCCTGCAATACTTAAGGGTGAAGATTACGAAAATCCTGTTGCATACTGGATGCCTTTTAATGGAGGTATCGGATTCCATGATGCAACATGGAGAGGTGTATTCGGTGGAACCATCTATCAATATGGCGGTTCTCATGGATGCGTTAATCTACCATACAGCAAGGCACAGGAACTCTTTGGAATAGTTCAAGAGGGAATGCCGGTAGTTTGTTATTACTAAAGGATAAATGATGAATGTAATTATTTACACAGACGGTGCATCAAGAGGAAATCCCGGTCCAGGGGGATATGGAACCAGGATAGAATATAAGGCACCGGATGGTACTCTGCATGTCAGAGAATATTCACAAGGATATAAGGAAACAACAAATAACAGGATGGAACTGATGGGTGTTATAGCGGGTTTTAAGGCTCTCATAAAACCATGTAACGTCACTGTTTATACAGATTCCCAATATATCGCCAGTGCATTTAATGAAAACTGGATTGAAAACTGGCAGAAGAAGAACTGGAAGACTTCTAATAGAAAGCCGGTTAAGAACAGGGAGCTGTGGGAAGAACTTATATCATTAACAAAGGTTCATAATTGTACATTTATATGGGTTAAGGGGCATGATGGTAACCCGGGAAATGAGAGATGTGACCAGCTTGCTACAACAGCAGCTGATGGAGATGATCTTTTAGATGATCTTGGTTACGAAGAATAAAATGTAACAATTTTGTAACATTTTATTGATTTTGAATTTTCTGTATGTTACCATGTTTTTTGATGTGAAAAATACATCGGTTATTATTGTTTTTTGAATAGTTTGTATTTGTTTAGTAAAAGAGGAGAAGTTATGATTCGAATTAAAAGTTTTCTGAAAAGAACACTGTCCCTGTGCCTGGCAGGTGCGCTGATCGTTGGTGCGATCGTTACTGTGCCTGAGATAAAGCAGGTTGAAGCTGCCGGTTCATCTACTGAGATCACGATCAATATAGGTGAAGGCGTAGTATTTGGTGAGGATGTAATAGCTAAGGCGCGTCAATATATTAATAAGACTCCTTATGTATATTCAGGAACCAGTCTTACAGGAGGAGCTGACTGCTCAGGTTTCTGTATTGCTATATATCAGTTGTTCGGTATTGATTTTATGAGATACAGATCAACTTATGACATGATGACAAATGCATCCAAGATTGGTGTTAATCTTGGAACTAATACAAATGTTATCATGCCTGGAGATCTTGTATTTACTTACGGTGGAGAGCATGTAGGTATAGCTACTTCAAAGACTACATATGTTCATATGAGTTCTTCAAGAGGCTGCTGTGTAGAGGATCTGTTCTACAGTGAAGTCTGCATGATCATCAGACCTTATAATGTATATTCCAAGGATAATTATATAGATCCTGATAAGAATATATACATGGGTGTAGATTACAGCCCTGTATATAATTATATGTATTTCGTGGCTAATAATTCTAAGATAGCATCTTCACTTGGTGATCCTGCAAAGAGTAAAAAGGCTCATAAGATAGCCTGCCTTACATACTTTATTAATAATGGTATGGATCAGGCTCTCAGAGCTACAGGAAAATTCGATGTTTATTCTTACTATAATCAGTACAGAGATCTTCGTAGAGCATATGGAAAGGATTATAAGAAGTATTATCTGCATTATATTGAGATCGGTAAGGCTGAAGGTAGAATCTGTACAGGTGTCAAGGAACTTCAGGATGCTGAAACTGTATATGGTGGAGTAGATTATAAGGACATATATGACTATAATTATTATCTGTCTAAGAATTCTGACGTGAAGAAGTCTTATGCAGGTGATGAGAATAAGGTTCTTGAGCATTTCGTTAAATATGGTATGAAGGAAGGCCGTGCTTCCATAAGTACATTTGACCTGAGGTCATATAAATTTGCTAATGCTGACCTTAGAACTTCTTATAGGAATGATAATGAGAAGTATTATCGTCATTATATGAATTATGGCTTGGCTGAAGGCAGAACAGCTACAGGAGTTACTGAGATCAAGAATCCTGTAACCAAGCTTAATGGCGTTAATTACAGTCCTGTATATAATTACAAAGAATATACTAAGGCATATCCTGATGTTGCCGCTAAGTATCCTGATGATGATATTGCTGTCCTTGAGTATTTTGTAAGTACTGGTATGGCAGCCGGCGAGAAGGGTAATTCTAAATTCGATGTTTATTCTTATAAGAATGCATATGCAGATCTTAGAAAATCCTTCGGCAAGGATCTGAAGAAATATTATATGCATTACCTTAACTATGGTAAGGCAGAGGGCCGTAAGGAAATCTCAGGTGTTACTAAGGTTAAGAATCCTATTACTGTATATGGTGGTGTGAACTATAAGAGTATCTATAACTTCAACTACTATATGGCGAAGAATCCGGATCTTAAGAAAGTATTTGGTAATGATGATATAGGAGCACTGGAGCATTTCGTTAAATATGGTATGAAGGAAGGTCGTGCTTCCATAAGTACATTTGACCTGAAGTCATATAAGTTTGCTAATGCTGATCTGAGAAAGGCATTCAGAAACGATAATGAGAAATATTATCGTCATTACATGACTAATGGTAAGGCAGAGGGCCGTACAGCTACAGGAGTTACTGAGATTAAGAATCCTGTAACAACACTTAATGGTGTAAATTACAAGGCAGTTTATAATTACAAGTTCTATATATCTACTTATACTGATATAGCTGCTCACTTTGACTATGATGATATTGCTATTCTTGAGTATTTCGTAAATACAGGTATGGCAGAAGGACAGAGAGGTAATGATACCTTCGATGTTTATTCTTATAGAAATGCTTATGCTGACCTGAGAAGAAACTTTGGTACTGATCTTACAAAGTATTATATGCACTATGTAAATTATGGTCAGGCTGAGGGAAGAGCTTATATTAATGGAGTTACAGAACTTAGAAATCCTACAACTATTTATAATGGCGTAGATTATAAGCTCATATATGATTATAATGTTTATCTGAATTCAAATTCTGACCTTAAGAAGGCATTTAATGGTGACGAGAATGCGGCTATAGCTCATTTTGTAAACTATGGTATGGCTGAGGGACGTAAGTCTTCTAATAAGTTTGACCTGGGTGTTTACAAGAGCAGTAATGGCGACCTTCAGAAGGCCTTTGGCGATGATAATGCGGCTTATTACCTGCATTACCTGAATTATGGCGCCGCTGAGGGCAGAAAAGCTTATTAATTTGCTTGAAATCCACATTGACAATAAATGACGATGTGCTAAAATTAGGTTTAACGTGTTTGAAGGCGTAATAAACTGGGACGGAAGGTGATCTTATGAAGACAAAAGTTTTATCACTGTTAGTAGATAATACATCCGGTGTGCTCAGCAGAGTTTCCGGCATGTTCAGCAGACGTGGATACAATATTGACAGCTTATCAGTTGGTGTGACAGAGAATCCTAAGTTTTCCAGAATGACCGTTGTTGTCAGTGGTGATGATAAGATACTCACTCAGATCAAGAATCAGCTCAACAAGCTTGAGGATGTAGTTCAGGTGATTGAGCTCAAGGATGGTGAGTCTGTATGCAGAGATCTGGTGCTCGTTAAGGTTAAGGCTGGTGTTCAGGAGAGACAGCAGATCATATCTCTGGCAAATGTATATAGAGCTAATATAGTTGATGTATCACCTGATTCTATAATAATCGAGCTTACAGGTAATAACAGCAAGGTTGAAGCTTTTATAAACCTGCTTGATGGTTTTGAAATACTTGAGCTTGTAAGAACAGGTATCACAGGTCTTGCAAGAGGCGCTGAGAATTAAATAATTGATAGTTTTGCTGTCTAAGACAGCAATTATATATAATCCAAAAGGAGGCAGATTTTAAAATGTCAGATTTAAAGATTTTTTATGAGAAGGATTGTAATTTATCCTTACTTGATGGTAAGACAATCGCCATCGTAGGCTATGGTAGCCAGGGACATGCACATGCACTTAATCTTAAGGATTCAGGCGCTCATGTTATCATCGGACTTTATGAAGGAAGCAAGTCATGGAAGAGAGCTGAGGAGCAGGGATTCGAAGTTTATACAACAGCTGAAGCTGCTAAGAAGGCTGATATAATTATGATTCTTATCAACGATGAGAAGCAGGCTGCTATGTACAAGAACGATATAGAGCCAAATCTTGAGCCAGGTAACATGCTTATGTTTGCTCATGGTTTCAATATTCACTTTGGTCAGATCGTTCCTCCTGCAGACGTTGATGTTACAATGATAGCTCCTAAGGCACCTGGTCACACAGTTAGATCTGAGTATCAGGCAGGTAAGGGTACACCTTGTCTTATCGCTGTATATCAGGATGCTACAGGTCATGCACAGGATATGGCACTTGCTTATGGTGCTGGTATCGGTGGAGCTAGAGCTGGTCTTCTTGAGACTACATTCAGAATTGAGACTGAGACAGACCTCTTCGGTGAGCAGGCAGTTCTCTGTGGTGGTGTAGTTGCACTTATGCAGGCTGGTTTTGAGACACTTACAGAAGCTGGTTATGATCCAAGAAATGCTTACTTTGAGTGTATCCATGAGATGAAGCTTATCGTAGACCTTATCTATCAGAGTGGTTTCGCAGGAATGAGATATTCAATCTCTAACACAGCTGAGTACGGTGATTACATCACAGGACCTAAGGTTATCAC
>JAEEGL011469539.1_pt1 | contig 10180 bp, 6 predicted proteins | sample 9134231 | NCBI WGS metagenome assembly JAEEGL01 (sample SAMN16246548, study PRJNA631951) | gut metagenome | biome: gut microbiome; feature: rumen; material: fiber-attached | host: Bos | place: Iran: Karaj | collected 2018-10
CCGATCCGGTTGATGCCGGAATCCTCGAACAGGTACGGCACGTCCAGCGTCACGGGATCGCAGTCCAGGCTCATCATATCGCTGCCCAGCCGGACGATCCGCCCGGTGCCGGGCGCCGCCTGCTTCCCGTTGGGCACGCCTCCGCCGAAGGCCAGGTAGCCCGTGCCGTCCTCGTCCACCATCACCGCCGGGTCGAACAGCCATGTCACATTGGCGCAGTTCGGCGTGCTCCGGGTAATCAGCAGGTGTCCGACCTCGTCCCGCCAAGGTCCGGTGGGGCTGTCCGCCGTCAGCACGCCGATACCGTTGCCGCCGTTGCAGAAGTAAAGGAAGAATTTCTCCTGCCCGCCGATGGTCTTGTGCGCGGCGCAGGGCGCCCAGGAATTGACGGCCCACTTCGCGATTCCCTCCGGCCCGGCCACGGGAATCAGCCCGTGGTCCGTCCAGTTCACCATATCGTCCGAGGAGATGCAGCTGATGTGCCGGATCTGGCCGTAGCCGTTCTCCTTCACGTTGCCCAGGCCGTCATATTCGATGATGTCGTTGGTCATGAAAACGTACAGCCGGCCGTCGTACTCCATGACGCCCGGATCCGCGCCGAACCGCTGGGTATACAGCGGGTTGTTCTCCCCGGCCTTCTTGTAGGACTTCGCCGGTTCGATCCCCCGGTCCGCCGTCACAGCGCCTTCCGCCCGCGCCTTCATCGCGGGGATCACCGCCAGCGCCAGCGCCGCCAGTATCATCATGATCCGTCCGAACATAACCATATGCTTTTCCTCCTTTATTTACAAAGCCTTCCCAAATCATATAAGCCTTCCAAATCATATAAGCCTTCCCCTTCGAGGGGAAGGTGGCGCGCAGCGCCGGATGAGGTGGACAGCTGGCCAAGGTGCCCGAAGGGCGGATGAGGTGGAAAGTATCAGAACAAGCCCCTCATCTTATCCCCGTCATTTCACAAACTTCTATATAAATTTCCACGCGTTCTCGCAGCTGTGTTTCCGGCACTCGTGAATCTGCCCGCTGACGCTGGCGAAAGCCGTCCGGCAGACCCCGTCCTCGCTGTCGTAGTACTCTACAGTCAGCACGCTGCCCCGGGACGGATCCGGTATTTTCTCTTCCCGGTCCCCGGGAATGGCCCAGAACCGGTTCTCCCAGCCGTCCTTCTTTTCAAAATCGACCCCGTCGAACTTTTTCTTCAGCCGGTTCACTTCCGCCACGTACTGCACCCGCTCCAGGCACGTCGGCGCGTGATTCGCCAGCTCGGGCAGGTGCGATTCCTCGCCGCCGGAGTAGAACACGGGAACCGGCACGGTTTTGTTCAGCCGTTCGGTCGCCGGCGCGCGGAAGAACGTGGTATAAACCGGGAACAGGGCGCTGAAGGGCATCAGGCCGGCAAACACGTCCGGGTATTCCTGGAAGCAGTCCCAGGTCTTGCCGCTGCCCATGGAAAAGCCGGTGGCATAGATCCGGCGTTCGTCGATCCGGTACCGTTTTTTCAGCCCTTCAATGACTTCCACCGCCTCCGTCGCGGTTACGTCCATATGGTTTTCCACCGATACGAACAGGAAGTTGTACTGGTGCGCGATCTCCCACCATCCGGCCACGAAGGTCAGGTACATGGAAGAGTCGCCGCCGCCGTGGAAGCCGATCACCAGCGGCGCCGGGCTGTCGCTGAAAATGCCGTCGTTGTAATAGGCGAAATAGCCCACCTTGTGGGTCGCCTCGTCTTTGAACCGGCCCCGGTTGTCCGGGGACGTCTTCACGGTCACGCATCCCGCTTCTTCCGTCATGCCGAGTGCCGGGAAGTCCGGTTCGTACTCGATCTTTCCGCACCACATTTTGAATCGCCGGACGAAGCCCGCATAATCCGCTTCATAGTCCGCCCGGTCCCTGATCAGCAGGTGCTCGCAGCCGTCGAACGCCCGGTTGGTTTCCGCGCTGTTGCCGACGCTGATCACCGCGATATCCTTTCGCTGTACGTCCGGCACGACGCTCAGGCGCTCCATCGAGCACATGGCCGGCGTAATCTCGCCGGGGCCCCACAGGTACTCGCCCTGCAGGGTCTTCAGCAGGTGCTTCGCCACGTAATCCGCGGAGGCGCCGAAGGAGTAAACGTCCGCCCGGAAAACCGCGCCGCGGATGAAATATCCCTTGAATTCACGGGCGAAGAAATCGTAGTTTTCCACGATGCCGTCCCGGTAAACCACGATGTTTTTGACCTCGGCGATGACCGCGGCGTACAGGCCTTCGTCCTCCCCGGCCCATCCGCCTTCCGCGGTGGGATATACGAACAGCACGCTGGAATCCGCGCCTGCGGCGATTGCGGCCAGCCCGCTCTCCCGGGCGAACCGGACCGCGCTTTCCATGTCCTGCCTCTCCTCTTCGAACACCAGCAGCAGCGGCGCCCGGAATCCGTAGTTGTTCGTCTGTCCGTCCAGTTGGTTGTCCGGCACGTACGCCTTCAGTTCAAACCGTTCAAACCGGTGTTCCCAGCACTTTCCGCCCGCCGTTTCCCGGACCTGCGGCCTCTCCGTCATCGCCATCGCCAGTTTCCTCCCCGTCTTTTCTTTTTTCCTTTTCCGGTTCCTTTCGGCAAAAAACCGGATCCGGGATCATTATACCCGGAATCCGGCAAAGAGAAAAGACTTGTACGTACAAAATTTGAGGGCCCGGGAAACGGTCCTACGGTTTCGCGGCTTCGTTTTCCTGCGAGGCCAGGATTTTCGCGATTTCACGAACGTCCCTGTGCTTCAGCTCCCGCGGCTCGAAGCGGATCGCGTGATACACGATCTGCATGACGATTCCCGCGCCGAAGGTGCTGATCACCGTGCCGATTCCCACCGGGCCGCCAAGCAGCCATCCGGCGAGCAGCACCGCCGCCCAGAGCAGGATTTCCACCAGCCCGATCGGGAGCTTCGGCATCCGCTTTCCGAGGCCGACGAGCAGGGAGTCCCGCGGGCCGCAGCCCTGTTCGCTCTTCATATATAACGCCATTCCCAGCGCCATGAACACGAATCCGGCCAGCATGATCAGGATGCCGGCCCACAGGCTGCTGTTCAGCGGAAGCGGATTGACGCTGTTGAACAGCTGAACGAAATTGCCGGTCAGCAGAGCGTCGATGATCGTTCCGAAGCCGATCCTTTCCTTCATCAGCAGGTCGATCCCCAGGATGGCCGCAGCCATCAGCGTCATGGAAAGGCCGTAGTTCAGCGGCGTATGGTAGGAGATGCCCATTCCGAGGCAGTCCCACGGCGCCAGTCCGATATTGGCGAAGATCGTCAGGTGCACGCCGAACGCGAACACGAACAGCCCGGCGACGATCTTTCCCCACTCAGCCACGATTCTGCGTTTCATCCAGCGCCCACGTCCGTTCTGGTTGATTTACCGCTTCCGCGGTTTCCTTCCGGAATGGCGCTATTGTATCCGCTTTCCCGGAAAGTGTCAAACCGGTACTGGCGTCCTCCCGCCGCCTGTGGTATAATGCCCTCAGTCGAAGGCTGAAAACATGATATAAACCCGGCGGGAGGATGTCGTATGAAAGGCGGAAGTACCAGTTTCTCCGGAAAAACCGGTTTCCTCAGGATCGTGTGCCTGCTGCTGTTTCCGTGCCTGCTGCTGTCCGGCGGCCGGATCGCTGCGGCGGAGGCCCCCGCGGAAACAGCGGTCCCTGCCGCCTCTGTTCAGGAACTGTTCCGGGAGACCGGGGCCTGGGATACGGCCTTTGAAACCGGAAAAGGTTTCCTGGAAGTCACCGACCTGTTCCCGAAGGATCTTTCCGGCTTCACCATCGGGGTCCTGCCCGGAAATGAAAGCCGGTTCGGAATCACCGGAGATCCGGTCCGGACGGACGGAAACGGCATTCGCCACTACGCGCTGGCCGGGGAGCTGGCGGAGACAGTCACCCGGCTGCACCCCCGCCCGCAGTCCGTCGGCCCCGACGGAACGGTGCTCTGGATCACATTTAGCCGGAATTTTTTCCCGGATCTTTTCATCCGGCGGGATCATGAGATCCTGTCCGTTTCCCTGAGTAAAAGCCGGGGCGTGCCGGATGACGGCGGCTGGCTGGAAAGAACCTTCCGGCCCGTCTGCGATTCATACGAATGGTCGCCGGACGGACGATACGTGTTTTTCCGCAGTCCGGAAACCTGGCAGTCCTCCGCCCCGGATTACCTGATGCTTCCGTACCTGCTGGACACCCTGACCGGGGAGGTTTTCCTGGCCTTCTCCCTGCCGGGGCTGAACCAGGTGCCCCTCGCCGCGGGCGGGAAAAGGAATCCCGCCCTGCCGGACGTGGAGCCGGTATCCTGCGGCGCGTGGGACGGCTGCTTCTCCCGGGACGGCCGCAGCCTGTATCTGATTATGTACGGAATCAACCTGCCCGGATGGGAATCCGAAAAGGCGCTCATGCGGTACGACCTTGAAACGGAGAATACGGAGCGGTGCTGCTGGCTGCCCGGCGGCGCCTGCGCCCTGCGGGACATGGGGGACGGCCGGCTGATGGTCTGCTGTTCCGGCGGCGACTGGCAGCTCGTCTCCGCCGGGGAGTCCGGATATACCGCAGCGCCGCTGGAAGGAAGCGCCGTCCCGGATGAACGCTTCTTCCGGTTTTATGAGGGGCTGAATGCTTCGGATGCGGTCCTCGTCCTGGGAACTTTCGCACTGGCCGTGGTCCGGGACCGGCCGGACCGTGTGGATGAATGGTTCGTGATGGAAAACCCGGACGAGGGGTTCCGGAAAACCGGTTCGCAGGAACTGGCTCAGTCCATATTCACCGGTTATCATTTTTCAGCCGTCATCCCGGTCCGGAACACGCCCTATGTCATCCTCTCCGTTTTCGGGCTCCGGCAGGTGGCGGAATCCTGGACCCCGATCATCGAACCCGACAACCGGCTCCTGCTCCTGAATACGGATACCATGGCGGTTAAACCGCTGGAAAGCAGCCCCGGTACGCTTCCGGGGCTCCGCAGCGGAACGGCCTCCGGCGCGCTTTGCCTGGGCGGCAGCGCCGCGTTCCGCCTGGTCCCGGATCAGCCCGTGCAGCAGGAGGAACCGGAAAAGACGCAGCGCTGGCTGGAATGCTGCAACGAACCGGCTGATCAGATCCGTCCGATGTTTGCGATGGCCGGCGCGGATTATCACTATGAACTCGCCCGCGCGAAGAAATCGGACCCGGCGCACCTGAGGTTCCTCAACCGCTCCGTCGGCAGGACGGAGGGCTTCCGGTTCGCTTCGGATATCCAGGTTTCGGACGGCCGGTATCTCCTGACCGTCACCCTGCAGTCGAATCTCCGGAAGGAAAAGACGCCGGAATACCTGATTCCGCCTGTGCTGACGGAGGAACGCTATACCGAAGTGATCGTAAAGAACGGTATCGACATAACCGCGGAGACCTATGTCGAAACAGGAGAGATGATCAAAGGGAAACTCAAGGCAATGAAAAAAATCACCTTCGACTTGTATGAAAAGGTGACCCCGGAGGATCTTCCCGGTCGTGCGGACGCCGAAGAGCTGGCCGGGAAATATCCGTCCGTTACGGAGCAGCCGCTGTACATCCTGTCGTCTTACGCGACGCCGGAAGACAGGGAAGCGCTTCAGGAAAGGATGAAAAACGTATACACCCTGGATGATTACTGGCAGGACTTCCAGCTGGTGAACGGTTCCCGCTGGTCTCCGGTCCAGTCTCCGGTGTACTATGATTTCCGGTCGGATATTCCCGGGTCCCGGTGGACCCAGGGGCCGGTTCTCTCGCTGTGCTCCCTGGCCGACCGGCTGGGCAGCGCCGTGTATCGCCGGTACGTGACAGCGGACCCGAAGCCCGCGTCCGTGGAAGCCCTGGCGCTGGACGGCCGCTATGAAACAGCCGGCATTCCCTTCCGGGTATCCCTCGTATCCGTTCAGGAGGAAGGCGACGAGCTGACAGCCGTTTTCTCGGTGGTGCCGGAGAAAGCGTACGGAATGATCCCGACGGAAAACATGGAATAATGAAGGAGGAGATCCGTCATGACAGGAAAGAAATCCAGGCTGCTGGTCCTAGGGCTGGCGTGCGCGCTGCTCCTGCTGGGCGCCTGCGGGCAGAAAACCGCGGAGCCGGCGGAAACGGGCGCTCCCGGAACCGCGGCCGAACCCGCCCCGGAGGCTTCAGCCGAACCCGCTCCGGAGGGTTCCCCGGAACCCGCTCCGGAGGCTGAAGGCGAACCCGCCCCGGAATCCGCCCCGGAGCTTCCCGGAACCGCGGAGCTGCTGCAGGTATGCGGCGGGGAGAACGGCGAACGCTGCCTGGCGGCCGGCCCGGACGGCACCCGCTTCCTGATCTGCGCGCAGAATGAAAACATGTCGTATGACCTGTGGGTGCAGAACGCGGACGGAAGCGGCCGGAAAAACCTGTACGCGAGCCTCCCGGAGGAGGAGGCGGAAGCCCTCATCAAAATCTGCGGGGTTCCCCGGGATTACGTTGTCAAAATGAAGGAAGACCAGATTCAGAAGTGGATCGGCAGCAAAAAGACCCAGTACGGTTCATACGCGAACGCGCTGGTCCATCTCGTTTTTCGCGGTCCCTCCCCCCAGGCCGTATCGGTCGCCGGGGACTTTGCCCTGCTGACCGATTATAATGCCGGGGTTACCGCCCGGATCAACATGCAGACCGGCGAAACAGTCCTCCTGCCCCGGATGACCGCCCTCATGCTCCGGGACGGCACGGTCCTGTGCGTCAGCTCGGACGCCTATCGTTCGGAGGATCCCGCCGCGGTCCCGGCCTTCTGGCTCCGGCCGGACCAGGCCGTTCCGGAAGAGGCGGACTACCCGGCCCTCCGGGGCGTGTCTTCGCTCCAGGGCTGTTTCCTGCAGGAGGACCGGACCATCTGGATGCTGGTGCCCGGCGAGATGGAAACGGTGGAAACGGACGGCCGGAAGGAATTTTACCGCAGCTTCTCCGTCGTTCACCTGGACGAAGGCGGAACCGTCCTGCGCCGGATTGACGGCGGCAGGTTCAATATGTCCTTTACTCCGTCCTTCCTGCTTTACAGCGAACAGGCCGGCGCCGGCGTCGTTTATTCCAATCAGTACCACGGCGGCGATCTGTGGTTCTTCGGCCCGGACAGTGACGTCCTGAAGCCGCTGGTGCCGGAAACCATCCTCCCGCCCTCCCTGCGCGCCGGGGAACGGGAGGACGTCCTGGATGAAGCCGGCAGGCCGACGGACGCGTCCCGCCCGCTGTATGTGTTCGGCCTGTCCGAAGGCGGAACGAAGCTGCTGGTTCAGGATCTGGCAACAAATTACGTGCTTTCCCTGGATCTCCGCACGCTGAAGGCGGATATCCTGCTGAATTATTTGCAGATCATGTCCTTCACGGAAGGCCGCTCGGACCGGCCTTCGACCCTGCTGACCTATGCTGGCTGGAACGGCCGGGAAATCCTCAGCTGCGGAAGGGAAATCGGCGGCTGCGCCATCCGCCTTCCCTTCCGTGAATCAGACTGACCGCTCCCGTCCCTCATATATGCACAGCGCCCCGGAATTCCTGAACGGAATCCGGGGCGCTGTCTTTCGGGCCCTCACGGGGTGAGGGGAACCCGGCTGTTATATGTTTTCCCTGCGGTAGCAGATCACATGGTCGTCCTGCCCGTAATGCCGGCCCGCCTCGCATTGGAAATGATGCTGCAGCGCTGTGCCGCCGAACCATTCGTACGGCTCGTCCTGCTCCGTCTTTCCCGCGCAGATCTCCTCCGCTCCGTTCCGCATGCACCGCAGCAGGGAGATATCGTCCTCTGCCCGGGCGTGCCCGTGAAGGATGATGTCCGCCTCTTTCTCCAGGAACATCACCTTGTCCAGTTCCTTCAGGAACGCGCGCATGGTCAGGCACCCGTCGAGCTGCATCCACAGATGGTGGTTTACGCTGTCGCCGGTAAACAGGATCCGTTCCTCCCGCATCAGGAGCAGGATTCCGCCGGGCGTGTGCCCCGGCAGGGCGAACACCTCCAGCGTCCGTCCGCCCAGGTCGATCCGCTCCCCCGGAAGAATATCCCGGAAGGGCGGGAATACCCATCCGTTCTCCTTCAGCACTTCCAGGTATTCCGGGCTTTCGGTAAACATCCGGGCCAGTTCCCTGTCCGCCGGATGCAGATACGCCTCCCGGAAATACACGTTGCCGAAAATATGGTCCGGATGGCCGTGGGTATTCACCACAGTCACCGGCTTGTCCGTAATCTCCCGCACCGTCCTGCCCAGGTCGGTGTACCCGTTCATGGTGTCGATCACGCACGCCCGTTCGTTCCCGACCGCCAGGTAGCCTGTCGCCTCGCCGGCTTCGTCCATCAGGTAGATTCCGGGACGTATTTCCCGGATCGTCAGTTCCTTTTTTTCCACGCTGCCGTCTCCTTTCCGTGAACCGTCACTGCGGGCCGGTCCGGCCGTCCTGTGCCGGTCCGGATTCCTTCAGGCGCTGTTTGTCCGCGTACATCGCCTTGTCCGCGCGCCTGAAAACCGAGGCGACGTCCGGATCGTCCCTGAATTCCGACATGCCGCAGGCGATCACGATGCCGCCGTTGCGGACGTGGTCCAGGTTGTATTCCTCAATCGTGGCGGTCAGTTCCCCTGCGTGTTCGTAATCGTGTCCCTGGGCGATTACCGCGAACTCGTCCCCGCCGACGCGGAAAACCGGGCTGTGCTTGAACGTCCGGCAGATGAACCGGCAGGCGTCGCACAGGTACTGGTCGCCCGCCTGGTGCCCGAGCGTATCGTTCACTTTTTTCAGGTCGTTCACGTCCAGGACGATCATCGCGAACGCCGGCTGGGTCTTTTCCGCGATCCGCCGGTTCATCTGCGTCTCCGCTTCCTGGTAGGAATACTTGTTTTTGACGCCCGTCAGAACGTCGATCGTCGCCCTTTTCTGCGCCTGCAGCAGGCGGTTTTCGTATTCCTCTTCCTGTTTCACCTGTGCGTCGACGTCGTTGATTCCGACGATCAGCCGCCGTCCTTCCGCCTCTTCCACCATGGCGCACTTAAGCTGGATGTAGACCGGATTCCCCTGGACCATCAGGCGGTATGTAAGCGCGAACAGCCCGGTATTTTCGATCTCGGAAAGCACATTTTCCCGGGTGAATGCATGCAGGAAAAGATCCAGGTCGTCCGGATGAACCAGTCCGCGGCTCAGCTCCCTCGTCACGTTGAAAAAATCCGCGCCTTCCGCCGGCAGTCCGAAGCTCTTGAACCCTGCGTTCGCGCTGTATTCATGGTAGCGTTCCGTTTCCGGATCGACGATATGAACGGACAGGTATTCGCCGCCCAGCGCGCTGATGCGGGTATATGCCGCGTGTTCTTCCGCGGCCTGCTTCTCCGCCAGGCGTTTTTCCGTATTCCGGGTCGTTTCCTCCAGCCGGAAGCGGTACTCCTCCTTCTCGTTCCCGACGACGAACGCCCGCAGCAGGCAGGTTCCCAGCATATAGGCGATCGAGTACAGCGGAAGGTAAGGATACCAGAGCTGCGCGGTCAGGAAGACCGCCATAATGATCCCGAACAGCCCCAGCGTGCGGTACCGTTCCGCCTTTCCCGCCGCGTGGTGCCGGGCGATCGCAGTAAACGTGAATGCTGAAATCAGGAGCAGCAGCAGGATCTGGATGCTCAGGACCAGATACCGGATCGTCAGCGCGCTGTATACGCATTCCGCGTCCACGACAAACAGGACCGGGGTGAATATATTGGCGATAACGGTCCCGCAGACCGCGGCCGCGAAGATCCGCCCGGAATACATAAAGATCCGCCCGTAGATGCGCTTTTCCTCCAGGTAAATCACGGCATACTGCGTCCAGTACAGGACGCTGGCCGCCATCGCGATGAAGTAAACCGTCGTATCGGCAAACAGCAGGGCTGCCAGTTTGCGGCTTTCCAGGACGCCCCAGACGATATCGGTCACGTAATACACCAGGACGGCGAACAGGAATTTACGGTACACCTTCCAGGCCGGCCGGCTGAAGCTGTCGTTCCGGTTCAGGAGAATATCCATGTTTTCGATCAGCAGAATCAGAAGGGCGAGTGTCCCGATGGCAGAATAATACATATGTTCATTCCTTTGGGCCGGACCGGCTGCGGATTATTTTCCTGTCGCCGCCTTGGGGCGGCGTTCTTTTCTTCTGGGGACAGAATACCCTGTAAACGCCTTTTTGTCAACATTCCCGGGCGTCCCGGCCGC
>JAEEGL011882590.1_pt1 | contig 10180 bp, 6 predicted proteins | sample 9134231 | NCBI WGS metagenome assembly JAEEGL01 (sample SAMN16246548, study PRJNA631951) | gut metagenome | biome: gut microbiome; feature: rumen; material: fiber-attached | host: Bos | place: Iran: Karaj | collected 2018-10
ACGAACCAGAAGCATTCCGGCCGCTGCTGGATGTTCGCTTCGCTGAACGTGCTTCGCTTCGCCCTGATCAAAAAACTCGATCTTGAGAACTTTGAGTTCTCCCAGAACTACACGCTCTTCTACGACAAGCTCGAGAAGGCGAACTTCTTCCTCGAGAGCATTCTGGAGACGCTCGACGAACCCACGGACGGGCGCCTCATCCAGCATCTGCTGAGCGGCCCGCTCGGCGACGGCGGCCAGTGGGACATGATCGTCAACCTGATCGAAAAGTACGGCCTCGTGCCCAAATATGTGATGCCCGAAAGCAACGCGTCCTCCGCGACCTCAGACATGAACCGTACCATGACTGAAAAACTCCGCGGATACGCGTGCGTCCTCCGCGGCGCGCATGCTGCCGGGGAGAGCATGGATCAGCTTCGTGCGCGCAAGGACGAAATGCTCGATACCATCTACCGCATCCTCTGTATCTGCCTCGGCCAGCCTCCAAAGACCTTCGATTTCTGCTGGACCGACAAAAAGAAGGAGGGCCACAAGGACTGCGGCCTGACCCCGAAGAGCTTCTATGAGAAATACGTCGGCGTCAACCTCAGGGACTACATCAGCCTGATCAACGCCCCGACCGCGGACAAGCCCTATCACCGCTGCTTCACCGTCAAGCACCTCGGGAACGTCAAGGAAGGAGCGATCATCCGCTACCTGAACCTCCCGATCGAGGAGCTCAAGCGCGTCGCGATCGCGCAGATGAAGGACGGCGATCCCGTCTGGTTCGGCTGCGACGTCGGCAAGTGCTCCAACCGGGAGAGCGGCGTGATGAGCCTCGGCGTCTACAGGCTCGACGAGCTTCTGCGCACCGACTTCCCGATGACCAAGGCGGAACGGCTCGACTACGGGCAGAGCCAGATGACCCATGCGATGGTCTTCATGGGCGTCGACCTCAACGGTGACGGCTCCGCGAACCGTTGGCGCGTGGAGAACAGCTGGGGCGACGAGCCCGGCGACAAGGGCTACTACATGATGACGGACGACTGGTTCGATGAGTACATGTATCAGGTCGTCGTCCATAAGAAATACCTTACCGCGGAGGAGATCGCGGAATACGAGAGCGATCCGATCGAGCTTGAGCCCTGGGATCCCATGGGTTCGCTCGCGGACTGAAGAAAAAGCGGATGACCGCCCGCGCGAGAAAAAGAGAGCGGGACGCGAATGCTTCGCGTCCCGCACGTTTTTTCTTCGTCCTCTCCGTCCTCCTCGGATGTATCCGATCTCGCTCTTAGCGGTGAGAATCGTCTCGCCCATAGCCATCGCAACGATACCGTCAGGCGCAGACGTCTCCTTTTCGCCGGCGATCTCCGCATAAGTGATCTCGTTCTCCGATACAGGCACGGTCACCTTCACCGGACCGCCGAAATCCTGTTTCTCCGCCTCATGGGTCCCGGGAGTGGGTGCTGCGCCGTCCGCCGGCACGAACGCTCCGAACAGCAGGAGGGCTGCCAGCGCCGGATTTGACGGCTTTTCTTATATGATTGCGTTTTCGATCGTGCCTTTCTCTATAAAGCCATACTATACTTACAGTGTAAAAGGCTCTTTCACAATGTAAAACTGCAGAAAACGCGCGGAGCTTCCTCCGCGCGTGCCGCAGATCCTCTTCGCGCTAGTCCCTGCGGAAGAGATCTCGCGTATAGACCTTTTCCTTCACGTCATCGAGGCAGGGATCGTAGCGGTTGGCGATGATGCTGTCGCTCATCCGCTTGAACCGGCTGAGGTCGTTCACCACAAGGCTCCCGAAAAAGGTCTCGCCGTCCCTGAGCCGCGGCTCGTATACGATCACCCGGGCACCCTTCGCCTTGATCCGCTTCATCACTCCCTGGATCGAACTCTGGCGGAAATTATCGGAATTCGACTTCATCGTCAGCCTGAATACGCCGACCGTCACGTTCTCCTCCCGGTCCGGCGCCCACTGGCTGTTTGCGGAATAATAACCGGTGAGCCGGAGCACCCGGTCCGCGATGAAATCCTTCCGGGTCCGGTTCGACTGCACGATGGCCTCGATCAGATTCTCCGGGACGTCCCGGTAGTTCGCGAGCAGCTGCTTCGTATCCTTCGGAAGGCAGTAGCCTCCGTATCCGAAGGAGGGGTTGTTGTAGTGCGTTCCGATACGCGGATCGAGCCCTACGCCCTCGATGATCGGCCGTGTTTCGAGCCCCTTCATCTCGGCGTAGGTATCCAGTTCGTTGAAATAGGAGACGCGCAGCGCAAGATAGGTGTTTGAGAACAGCTTGACGGCTTCCGCCTCTGTGGAGCCCATGATCAGCACGGGAACGTTCTCCCGGAGGGCGCTCCTCTGCAGGATCCCCGCGAACTCGCGCGCGGCATCCGAGAGTTCCCCGTTTTCCGGATCCGTCCCGACGATGATGCGGCTCGGATACAGGTTGTCGTACAGAGCCCTGCTCTCCCTCAGAAACTCGGGGCTGAACAGGATGTTCGCGCAGCCGGTCTTCTCCCGGATCTGCTTCGTGAATCCGACGGGCACCGTGGATTTGATGACCATGACCGCGTCCGGAGCGATGCGGGAGACGGTCCCGATCACACTCTCCACCGCGGACGTATCGAAGAAGTTCTTTTCCGTATCATAGTTGGTCGGAGCGGCGATGATCACGAACCGCGCGCCGCGGTAGCCCTCCGGATCGACCGTCGCCTTCAGATCCAGCGTTTCCTCCGCGAAGGCGCGCTCGATCTCGTCGTCCTGGATCGGACTGATCCTACGGTTGACAAGGTCCACCTTCTCCGGCACCACGTCCACGGCGGTGACCGAATGACGCCCCGCGAGCAGCGTGGCAAGGGAAAGCCCCACGTAGCCCAGCCCCGCGACCGCGATCTTATACCGCCTCTCCTCCGCAGAGCGCTCCGCAGCGCTTTCCTCCCTGAGCAGCGTGAGCGGATCGAATCCCAGCTCTGCAGCAAGCGCCTCCAGCTGCGGGATGGACGGGATATAGTCGCCCCGCTCGAGCCTGCTGATCATCGCCCGGTTTATGCCGGTCCTGTCTCCGAGCTCCGTCTGCGAATACCCCTTCTCGAGCCTTTTGCTCCGGACCGTCTCCGCGGCGGCCTCCCTGCTGAATCTCTTCATGCGCTTCTCCGTTCCACAGGGCTTCCTGCCCCGTATATCGGGCATAATGATACCGCAAGCTGCAGGTCTGTGCAACTCTTCCCGTGTTCTTCCTCTGTTTTGCAAATGATTGATATTTAAAGCCTCATTTCCGCCGATCGTTCAGCATGTCTGTCAGAGACAGGCGCGGTAGATCGCCTCGGCATCCGCAGATCCGAGAGGAACGAGCCCTTTCCCGAGCCTTCCCCCCCGGTCCGCATGCGCGGCCATCTCCGGGATGTGCTCCACCCCGATGCCGACCTCTCCGAGCGTCGACGGAAGCCCCGCCCCGCAGAACAGCCTCTCCAGAGCTTCGATGCCCGAGAGGGCGAGCGCATGCTCATCCTCCCCTCTGAGTTCCCAGACGTTTTTTGCGAAGCGCAGGAATCTCCATTCGCAGGAGGGGTCCTTCGCGAGGATGTGCCGCATCCAGCGCGGAATCAGGATCGCGAGCCCGACACCGTGCGTGAGGTCATACCAGGCGGACAGCTCGTGTTCGAGCGCATGGCACGGCCAGCCGGTAGGCTGCTTGCCGTACTCCGGGATGTGCGAGCATGCGATCGAAGAGGCCATCATCAGGTTCGCGCGCGCCGTATAGTTCTCCGGCTCGCGCAGAGCCACGGGCAGATACCGGATCACCGTCCGCATCACGGTCTCGGCATACCCGTCCGAAATGTCACTGTCCTCAGTCACGGAAAAGTATCCCTCGAGGATATGGCTCAGTATGTCTGCGGAACCGGCTGCCGTCTGGTATGCAGGCACGGAATACGTGTACGTCGGGTCCAGGATCGATACGGCGGGATATGCGAGACGCACCCCCAGCTTCTCGTGCGTCTCCGGGTTTGAGATCACCGCGATCGGATCGAACTCGGATCCGGTCGCGCTGACGGTCAGCACGACGGTAAGCGGAAGGCTCCTGCCCCGGACGTCGCGCTCGCATACCATCCTCCACAGGTCCCCGTCTTCCCGGTACACGCCCGCGGCGACCGCCTTTGCGCAGTCGATCACGCTGCCGCCGCCCACCGCGAGGATCGCCTCGACGCCGTTTTCCCTGCAGAGGCGCACACCGCGCTCCGCGGTCGCGACGCAGGGATTCGGCTCGATCCCATCAAGCTCCGTGACGGAAAACCCTCCTCCGTCCAGAATGCGCCGGATCTCCTCATACAGCCCGGTCCTCTTGATCGATCCTCCTCCGTAGCACAGAAGCACTTTCGTCCCGAACGCCCGGAGGGACTCTCCGAGCCGGTCGATCGTGCCCTTTCCAAAGTACACCTTCGTGGGGATATCGTGCGTGAACGCGAGCATGGGCCTCTCCTTCCCCGGCGCGGCCGGTTTCAAAAAACTCGCGGGCGGTACGCCCGCACGCTCCCATTGTACTATACGTTGCCCCCGGTCCGCCATCCGCATGGATCCGGCGCATTGCCCGGCAGCGCCCTTTCCTGTATAATCGGATGAAAGGAACGCCGGCCTCCTGCCGGCATCCCGCAGCGTGAAGGAGGATATGCATCCATGTATGATTTTGTGATCCGCAACGTGCGCATCGTGGACGGGACGGGCTCTCCCTGGCGCAGGGGTGACGTAGCCGTACAGGATGGGAAGATCGCCCGCGTCGGCTTCGTCCCGAAAGACGGAAGCCCCGAGATCGACGGGCAGGACCGCTATCTCACCCCGGGCTTCATCGATATCCACTGCCATACGGACGAGAGCGTGTTCCGCTATCCGCAGGTGGAAAGCAGGATCCTGCAGGGCGTGACGACAGAGCTCGCCGGCAACTGCGGCGGATCCGCGGCGCCCATACACGGCGGAGAACCGGGTACCTTCCCGACCATGAAGGAATTCCTCGATGCGGTCGACGAGCTGCATCCCTCCACGAACATCGCGATGCTGGCCGGGCAGGGCACGATCCGTGCCGCGGTCGTCGGCATGGATGAACGCCCCGCTACGCCGGAGGAGATGGAAAGAATGAAGGCTCTCGCCGCGCAGTGCATGGAGGAGGGCGCGTTCGGCCTGAGTTCCGGGCTCATCTACCACCCCAGCTGCTATGCGGATACGAACGAGCTGATCGAGCTGTGCAAGGCGATCCGCCCGTATGACGGCTTTTATGCCACGCACATGCGCAACGAGAAGAAAAAACTCGTCGACGGAGTTCGCGAGGCACTCGCCATCGGGACCGGGGCGGGCGTCGCCGTGGAGATCAGTCATCATAAGTGCACCTGGAAGCCCGACTGGGAAGTCTCCGTCAAGACAACCACCGCGATGATCGAAAAGGCCCGCGCGAATGGGCTCGACGTCACCTGCGACCAGTACCCGTACATCGCCTCCGCGACAGGCCTTGCCGCCAATATCCCCAACTGGGCGTTTGACGGCGGTACGGAAAAGCTGCTTGAGCGCCTGAGGGATCCGGAGACCCGCGAGCGCCTGCGCGCTGAATGCAACGAGAGCCACAGGGACCGCTGGGACACGATCTATGTATCCTATACCGACTGTGAGGAGGACGCGTGGATGGCCGGGATGAACATCACGTCGATCGCGGAGAAACTGGGCGGCAAGGATCCGGCTCTGACCGTGTTCGACATCCTGCTCCGCAGCAACAATCACGCGGGCGAGGTCTCCTTTTCGATGTGTGAGGAGGACGTGGAATTCATCATGTCAAAGCCCTACGTGATGATCGGCAGCGACGGCTGGGCATACTCCATGGAGCGTACCGGCTGCCCGCACCCGCGTTCCTTCGCCGCCTTCGTGCGCGTGCTCGCGCACTACAGCCGCGACCGGAAGCTCTTCTCCCTCGAGGAGGGCATCCGCAAGATGACCGGCGCGCCGGCTGCGAAGCTCGGCCTCGACGACCGCGGCGTGATCAAGAAGGGCATGTGGGCGGACCTCGTTCTGCTCGACCGCGAGGAGCTCAGGGATACGCCCGACTACCGCGATCCGTTCCAGGTCTGCAAGGGGATCCGCAAGGTCTGGGTCAACGGCGTGCTGACCGCCGAGGACGGTCGTCACACCGGTGCAAGAGCGGGAAGGGCGCTCCGCAAGGGGATCCGCTCATGACGGCGCCGTTCCGGATCCTTCCGGACAGCGTCCCCGCCCTCGAGGTGCTCATCCCCGAGGTCATGCGCCAGTGGGACGTCAAAGGTCTTGCCGTCTCCATCCTGCACGGGAACAAGCTCCTCTTCGCGAAATGCTTCGGCTACGCCGATCCGGGGAAAGGAGTCCCGTTCCGCAGCACGACGTACGTCGAGGCCGCGTCGCTCACCAAAACGCTGCTGAGCTGGCTCGTTCTGCGCCGCGTCCAGGCGGGTGAGTTCGATCTGGACCGCCCGCTCGCTACGTATCCGGTCCTGCCTCCCGCGACGGACCCTCGCGTGCGGATGCTGACTGCCCGCCACGTACTCACGCATACCACCGGGTTCCCCAACTGGGGGAAAAAGCCGCTCGGGATGCGCTTTACGCCTGGCGCCCGCTTCAGCTACTCCGGAGAAGGGTTCACCTATCTGCAGCGCGTACTGGAGCACGTGACCGGAAAGCGCTTCGACCACCTCTGCTGCGATGAGATCTTCACCCCGTTCGGAATGGACGACTGCGCCCTGATCTGGACCGGCGCGCTCCGCACCCGCATGGCGGTCGCTCACGGCCCGAACGGGGAGCCGCTGCCGCCGCGCACGAATGCCTGGCACGCGAACGGGTATTACGAGCCCAATGCCGCATTCTCCCTGTACGCCGACATGCGCCAGTACATCCGATTCCTGCGGGAGGCGATCGACACCGGCATGCAGGCGCTCGCCCTCTCCAGCCTGCAGCCGACAGGCAGCCCGGGCGTGAACTGGAGCCTCGGCTGGGGAGAATTCAACGGCGCGCTCTGGCATTGGGGAGACAACGGAGGCTATAAATCCATCGCCGCCCGGAACGCCCCGGTGGGAGACGGGCTCGTCGTACACACGAACAGCCATTCCGGTCTGCACGCCTGCCGGGCGATACTCGATGCGGTGACCGATACCGACTGGTCCGCGGTCTTCGACTTCATAGACACGGCGGAGTAGCGTACCCGGACAAAGCGAACGGAAAGGAACGAAATGCGTCCCCTCTGGATCTTTTTTGACATGGGCTCCACGCTGATCGACGAGTCCGAAGCTTATGAACAGCGCACGCGGAAAATGCTTGAAGGAACCGGGATCCCGTACGAGACCTATCTGGCGAAACGGTACGAGCTCGGAGGCTTCATGGACAACGCGGCGATCGAATACTTCGGCCTGACCCGCGCGCCTTGGCCGAAGGACGCCGAAACGCCCTTCCCCGACGCCCGGCCCGCGCTCGAATCGCTGCGGGACGCCGGATTCCGGCTCGGCGTGATCGCGAACCAGTCCCCCGGATCTGAGGACCGCCTTCGCAGATGGGGCCTCATCGACCTGTTCGACGTCGTCGCCGCCTCCGCGGAGCTCGGCATGGCGAAGCCTGCGCCGGATATCTTCCTGTGGGCGCTCGCCCGGGCAGGCTGCGCGCCGGAAAACGCCGTCATGGTCGGCGACCGGCCGGATAACGACGTCGGCCCCGCAAAGCGCCTCGGAATGATCACCGTCCGGATCCTTCGCGGATCCGCCTCCCTGTGTGTTCCCTCCTCCCCCGAGGAAGTCGCGGACCACACCGTGCGAAGCCTCTCGGAGATCCTTCCTCTGTTCCTCTGAACCCGGGGATCATGCGGAGCGGGCGGTCCGAATGGACCGCCCGCCGTTCATTATCCCTGGAAATCATCCTCCGCGCCGGGATTGAAATCCTGCGAGGGCACAGCGGCACCTCCCGTCTGCTGGCTTCCGCCCGCTGCCCCTCCGTACAGCACGGAGGGCGCGCCGCTTCCGATCATGCCCGTATATCCTCCATCCCCGTCCTCCGTCTGCGTTACCTCCTGGGAAAGGATCTGGCTGATCTCCCTGGGGGAATACACGGTCCCTCCCTTCGCGGAAAGATACAGCATTCCCCAGTTGATGTTCTGCCTGAGGAACGCGGGCAGTTCCTTTTTCAGGGACGCAAACTTCCCGTCCAGATCCGTCGACTGTCCGACGAACACCTTCAGCCCGTTGACCGCCGTCACGGTGATCGCGAGAGGTGTTGATAGATCGATCGCGCGGATGCTCCCGAGGAGGTCGTTCTCCTCGATCGCACGGAAGAGGGCGATCAGCGTCGCGGTGGAAAAATCATTCCCCTCTCCGAGGCGCTCGCCGACGCGGAACCCTGTCATGTTGGCACCGGTCACGATGATCATGCCCGTCAGATCGATCCCCATGCCCATTTCGAGCACATATCCCTGGTCGTCGATGATCACGTTGTAATCCAGGCCTTCGATCCCCGCGATCGCCTGCCTCTCCGTCACTGCGATTCGGATGCGTGACGGAAACAGGTAGTTCACGCTGCTCACCTGCAGATACGGATCGTCCTGTATGTTGCGGCGCACCTCATCCAGATCCACCGTCAGCATGTGCTGCTTCAGCTTCAGCCCGCTCAGCTCGACGATGTAGTTCCTGCTGTATCGCCTGTTGCCGGTCACCTCGACGGAGGAGAGCAGGAATCCGTAGTACAGCGCGAGCAGGACCGCGATCGTGATCGTCCCGCCGAGCAGGATGGTCCCGGCAGCGCTCCGCAGGCTCCTGTTGAGCTTCCGCCTGCGTCCGGCGCGCTCCTCCTCCCGCAGGGCCCTCTCCGCTCTCTCCTTCTCCCGGCGCTCCGCGCGTTCCCGCTCCGCCGCTCTCAGGCCCTCGGTCGCGCGCACGTTGACGACGGCGGTCGATCCCGTTCCGGTGCGGATCTCCGCTTTGCGGGTATCCCGTCCTCTCTTTTTCCGCCCGGTCTCACCTTCGTATCCGTCATGATCGAACAGGCGGATCTCGCCGTCGTCCTCGGCGGACTCCTCCTCAAACAGGCGGATCTTTTCCCCGTCCGGTCCTGCGTCCGCTCCTTCCGCGGGCGGGGTCTCGGCTCCTTCCTCCGACTCCGGCGCGGTGTTTCCCTCTTCCTCCTCCGCGGCATCCGGGGCTTCATCCCCGGCGCTGCCGGGCGTTTCCTCTTCCCCGGAGCCCGCGCCTTCCGCGTCGCCGGCGTCCGCTCCTTCTTCTCCCTCGGGGGCATCCGCCGCCGGCGCTTCCGGGACGTCCTGCGCGTCCTCCGCTGCGGGCGTCTCTTCGTTCCCCTCTTCGGCTTCGGCCCCGTCGCTTCCCCGGGATGCGAGCGACCGCTTCAGTTCCCCATACCGTCTCGATGCGGCGCCGAATCCCCGCTCGGTACGGGCCGCCGTCTTCCCGTCCTCCTCCCGCTTTTCGGAGACGGGTTCCGGAGCACCGGCGGGTACGTCGTCACGCTCCGGCTCTTCCTTTTCCGATGCAGCCTCGGTCTCCTCCGGCTCCTCCCGCTTCTTCCCGAAGAGGAACAGTCCTTTTCTTTTCTTTTCGGGAACGGGCGGCTCCCCGGAATCGTCAAACTCCTCGTCGGCGTATTCGAGCAGGCTGCGCTTTTTCTTCTTTCCCCGGCGCTTCTTTCCGCCTCCCGCGTGCTTCTTCCGCTTCTTACCGGGCGAAGCGGTCTTTCGTCCCGTACCGGCGGGCTCCCGCTCCGGCTCCTCCGCGGTACCTTCTTCGCCGGAGGGCGCCGGACCGTCCCGTTCCTCCTCGTCCCCGAACAGATCGCTCTCGTCCTGTCCGGGAACCTCTTCGGTCTCCTCCCGCCCGAGAAGCTCATCCAGAAACGCGTCCGAGATCAGTTCCTCCCCGCCCGTGCCGGGCTGGAAGAATCCTCTCAGGAACCCGTCCTTCCGCTTTTTGCTTCCGCTGCTCTTTTTCCGTTTCCGCGAATCGCTCATGTTCTTCTATGCAAAAGCACGGCAGCCGTTCAGTCGCTGACCGAGCGAGAGATGTTCAGCAGGACGCCGATCGCCGCAAGGAAGATCAGCATCGAGGATCCGCCGGCGCTGATGAACGGGAGCGCCTGCCCCGTCGTGGGCATCGCGCCCGTCACGACGCCGATGTTTACAAGTACCTGCAGGGCGAATACGAC
>JAEEGL012511887.1_pt1 | contig 10180 bp, 8 predicted proteins | sample 9134231 | NCBI WGS metagenome assembly JAEEGL01 (sample SAMN16246548, study PRJNA631951) | gut metagenome | biome: gut microbiome; feature: rumen; material: fiber-attached | host: Bos | place: Iran: Karaj | collected 2018-10
CCCATCAAATCCTCAGCTCGTATCGGTGCGCTCAGGTGCTCCCGTTTCGATGCCTGGTATGATGGACACCGTTCTTAACTTGGGTATCAACGACGAGGTAGCTGCTACTCTTGCCGAAAAGAGTGGAAATCCCCGCTTTGCATGGGACAGCTATCGTCGCTTCGTTCAGATGTACGGCGACGTAGTTCTTGGCATGAAACCCGAGAATAAGACCGACATCGACCCATTTGAGGCTATTATCGAGAAAGTGAAAGCCGACAAAGGCGTTAAATTTGACACTGAGCTCGAGGTTGAAGACCTCAAGACCCTTGTTAAGCTCTTTAAGGAGGCTGTTAAGGCAAATACAGGCAAGGACTTCCCAACTAGTGCATGGGATCAGCTTTGGGGCGCAATCTGCGCTGTATTCGACAGCTGGAACAACGAGCGCGCTATCCTCTATCGTCAGATGAACCGCATCCCCGAGGAGTATGGCACCGCAGTTAACGTTCAGGCCATGGTTTATGGCAACATGGGTAATAACTCGGCTACTGGCGTTTGCTTCTCTCGCGACGCTGCTACTGGTGAGAACCTCTTCAATGGCGAGTACCTGATTAATGCTCAGGGCGAGGACGTTGTGGCTGGTGTTCGCACTCCACAGCAGATTATGACCGAGGGTTCACGCCGCTGGGCTGCCCTTCAGGGCATCAGCGAGGAAGAGCGCGCAAGCAAGTATCCTTCACTCGAGGAGTCAATGCCCGAGTGCGCCAAGGAGCTGGTTGAGATTCAGCACCGCCTCGAGGAGCACTATCGCGACATGCAGGATATGGAGTTCACCATCCAGGACGGCAAGCTCTGGCTGTTGCAGACACGTAACGGCAAGCGCACTGGTGCTGCTATGGTGAAGATTGCCATGGATCTGCTTCGTGAGGGCAAGATCGACGAGAAGACCGTCCTCAAGCGCATGGAGCCTGAGAAACTTGACGAGCTTCTGCACCCAGTATTCGACGCTTCGGCAATGAAGACTGCCAAGGTTGTTGCTAAGGGGCTTCCCGCAAGTCCTGGTGCTGCTACCGGTCACATTGTATTCTTTGCCGACGACGCCGAAGCATGGGCACAGCGCAACAAGAAAGTCATCTTGGTTCGCCTTGAGACTTCACCCGAAGACCTGCGCGGTATGAGCGTAGCTCAGGGTATCCTCACCGCTCGCGGTGGTATGACCAGCCATGCAGCTGTTGTTGCTCGCGGTATGGGTCGCTGCTGCGTTTCGGGCGCTGGCGAGATCCTTGTTGACTACAAGAACAAGACCGTTGAGATGAGTGGCAAGGTTTACCACGAGGGTGACTGGATTTCATTGAACGGTAGCACCGGTGAGGTTTACGAGGGTCTCGTATCGACCGTTGATGCCGACATGAGCGGTGACTTCGCTGCAATCATGAATCTGGCTGAGAAATACAGCAAGATGTATGTTCGCACCAATGCCGACTCACCACGCGACGCCAAGGTTGCTCGCAAGTTTGGTGCTAAGGGTATCGGTCTGTGCCGCACTGAGCACATGTTCTTCGAGGGCGACCGCATCAAGGCCATGCGCGAGATGATTATCGCAAGCGACGAGGAGAGCCGCCGTGTAGCACTCGACAAGCTGCTCCCATTGCAGCGTGGCGACTTCGAGGGCATCTTCGAGGCTATGGACGGATTTGGTGTTACCATCCGTCTGCTCGATCCTCCCTTGCACGAGTTTGTACCCCACCAGCTTGCTACCCAGAAGGAGCTTGCCGAGGAACTCGGCATCACTCTCGACGAGGTGAAGAACGTGTGCGCTAACCTCGAGGAGTTCAACCCAATGCTCGGCCACCGCGGTTGCCGTCTGGGCTGTACTTATCCTGAGATTACCGAGATGCAGGCGCGCGCCATCATCGAGGCAGCCCTCAATGTTAAGGCTCGCGGCATCGCCGTTCACCCCGAGATTATGGTTCCACTGGTAGGTGTTCTTCCTGAGATTGACAGGCAGGCTCGCATCATCAACGAGGCCGCACAGAAGGTATTTGCCGAGCGTGGAGAGACTGTTGCCTACAAGGTAGGTACCATGATTGAGATTCCACGCGCTGCTCTCGTAGCTGACCAAATCGCTAAGGTTGCCGACTTCTTCTCGTTCGGTACCAACGACTTGACTCAGATGACCTTCGGTTACTCACGCGACGACGCTCCCAAGTTCCTTGGCAAGTACAAAGAACTTGGCATCCTCAAGGTTGATCCATTCGCAGTCCTCGACCAGGAAGGCGTTGGCCAGCTCGTTGAGATGGGTACCAAGAAGGGCCGTGCAACTAAGCCCGAACTCAAAGTGGGCATTTGTGGCGAGCACGGTGGTGAGCCATCGAGCGTGAAGTTCTGCGCCGGCCTCGGCATGGACTACGTTTCTTGCAGTCCTTACCGTGTGCCCATCGCACGACTCGCAGCCGCTCAGGCAGCCGTTGAAGGCAAATAAGGATTACACCTTATTAAATTAACAAGCGGTAGAACCTCCCACGTGGAGCGTTCTACCGCTTACTTTTTTCATCGTATCAAGCTATCGAAAATTCAAGGCGCAGCCCAGTTTATGCATTAATTAAAACGGTTTGCGATATTTGTCAGGGTCGGTATCTTCCATGATGCTCAGGTAGCTGTTGTAGCGTGACTGGCTGATGCGGCTTTGTTCCAACGCCTCACGCACGGCGCAGCCTGGCTCATGAGTGTGAGTGCAGTTGTTGTATTTACATTCCTTTGAAACCTTGAAAATCTCGGGGAAATAGTGAGCAATCTCGCTCTTCTCAAAATCGATAGTGCCAAAGCCTTTCACTCCCGGAGTGTCGATAATGTGACCAGCGTCGTCGCCAGGTATGTCGAGCATCTCGCTGAAAGTGGTAGTGTGCATGCCCGTGTGGTGCACCTCCGAGATATCACCCACCTTAAGTTTCGCGTCAGGAACGAGCAAGTTGATGATAGAGCTCTTCCCTACTCCCGAGTTGCCGCTGAACAATGCCGTCTTTCCACGCAACTCATCGCGCAGCAGGTCCAGCCCATCGCCTGTCAGCACCGACATGGGAACGACTGTGTAACCAATACTCCTATACAAATAAATAACAGCATCGAGCAGCTCGCGGTCCTCGGGCTCGGTGAGCAGGTCAATCTTGTTGAAGACGATAGTTACTGGCACGTTATAGGCCTCGGCAGTAGCAAGGAAGCGGTCGATGAAAACGGTGCTAGTCTCAGGATTAACAAGGGTAACAACCAGCACAGCCATGTCAAGGTTGGCTGCAAGAATCTGGAATTCGCGCGACAGGTTACTCGCACGGCGTATGATGTAGTTGCGACGAGGCAATATCGAGCGGATGAACGCTGTGCCATCCTCCTTAACCTCAATCTCAACGTTGTCGCCCACTGCCACAGGATTAGTGCAACGGAAACCTTTCAGTCGCAGGTTCCCCTTGATTTTGCAGTTGCGCTCGATGCCATCGGCTGTGCGCACAATGTACCAGCTGCCAGTGTTCTTTATTACTAATCCTTGTGTCAAAACCTATATTTTTGGACAAAGGTAATGCAAATTCTTCAAAAAACTCCCCAAAAATACTTTTTCTTTAAAAAAACACCACTTGATAACAGAAGATTGGAATAAAATGCTTAACTTTGCCTTTTAATAGTATAATGTAGAATTTTTAATAAAAACCTCTCAAATATATGGAAAAGAAATACATCCCCGATTCCGAGATGATCATCAACGATGATGGTTCCATCTTCCACATCCATCTGAAACCTGAGCAACTCGCCGACAACATCATCATCTGCGGCGACCCAAGCCGAGTGAACATGATTGCTTCCTATTTCGAAACAAAGGAATTTGAAGTTTCGAGCCGTGAGTTCCACACCATTGGCGGCACCTACAATGGCAAGCCCATCATGGCATTGTCGCACGGCATTGGTGGCGACAACATCGACATCGTGGTTACCGAGCTCGACGCTCTTGCAAACGTCGACTTTGCCACTCGCACCGTGAAGGACGAGCACCGCACCCTCAACATCGTGCGCATTGGCACCAGCGGTGGTCTTCAGCCCTATGTTCCCGTAGGCACTCCCGTTATTGCCGCAAAGGCGCTTGGTTTTGACGGCGTGGTGAACTACTACGCTGGACGCAACGAGGCGTGCGACCTCGAGTTTGAGCGCCAGTTCTGCGAGTTTGTGAAGTGGAACCCATTGTTCTGCAAACCTTACATCGTAGACGCCGACCCAACCCTCGTTGAGAAAATCGGTCGCGACGATATGGTGCGCGGCTACACTATCTCGGCAGTGGGATTCTATGGACCACAGGGACGTGAGGTGCGTCTGCCATTGGCAGAACCCGAGCTGAACAAGCGCATCGAGGCATTTGAGTACGAAGGAGGCCACATCACCAACTATGAGATGGAAGGCGCTGCTCTGCAAGGCCTTGCCAAGCTTATGGGACACCGTGCTATCACCATCTGCTCTATCATCGCCAACCGCGTGGCAACAGTTGCCAACCCCAACTACAAGACTGCTGTCAACGACCTGGTTAAGACTGTCATCGAGCGACTAATGGCCGATTAATAATTCCTAAAAAAAACATAAAAACCGGGAAGCGCTTGTAACGTTTCCCTGTTTTCTTTTTGTCACCAGCCATTCGGTTCTGGTGTAATCTTGATGGAGATTGTTTTCAGGTGATTATTATCACCTCATTTTAATTTGCGATGAAGCCTTCTAGTCCTGGCTCATTGATGCCCGAAGGCATATAGGCTCTTGCAAATTGCTTGAGGAAATTGATGGTGGACTGCCTTGGCCCACGCTCAAATTGCTCCTCTTGTGTTTCAAATTTTAATTCTTCGGTGTAATTTTCTTGCATAGGCAGCCTTTCTTAAATAAGTTATACAACTTTATAACGCACTTAACTGCCTATTATTATTTCAAATAGAGATATTTTTTCTAAAAAGTTATTAACAGGTCTGTCTGGTGATAGGAAAGAGAGAAGAGGGGAGAAATTTAGATATCTAACCAAAGATTGTGCACTAGCTAAGGAAACTGGATATTGTTCTTTTTGAACATGTCAATGTCGAGCTGCTTGAGGCCACAATTGTCGAGTGAGCGATACTCATTATGATCGTTAATGTATAGTCGCTTGTGGCCCTTAAATTCCTTATTGCTCAAGGCTAGTGAATTCTTCTTGTAGGGCGAATTCACTCCACTCAGGTCAAGCAGTGTGTGGAATACAACCATGTTGGTCGACACAGGCACTTGTGCATGAGCCTTGAGCTGAGCCACGGCATCGGGATGCTGGGAGGCAAAAGTTTGTGAAGTCCACACCAGCAGTGGCACACGCAACTGATAATAAGTGGGAATGGGCGACGCATGCAAGAAGCGGCCTCGACTGTCGTCGAAGATATCCTCGCCATGGTCGCTAGTGAAGACCACTGCACTGCTCACACCCTTAGCATCTACCTCACGAATGATAGCAGCGAGCACCTTGTCGGTGTTACGCACTGTGTTGTCATAGGCATTGATGAGTTCGCGACGATACACTCTCTCGGCCGAGATCACGTTGTCGGGCTTGAAATAAGCCTCATTGCGTGGATAGCGGTCCTTATAGTTGAAATGCGAGCCATACATGTGCACCACGATGAAGAGCTTGCCACCGTCATACTTTTCAAGACGCTTCTTCATGCAGTCGATGAGGTCATCGTCAAAGTTTTCACTCCTGAGTTCCATAAGCGACACTTTGTCCTTGAGGAACTCCACTTCCTGAGCCTCACTACCGAAGGCATCGATAAACGAGTGGTTGCGTTGCTGGTTGCTGTAGAATGCCGTCTTATAGCCCACCTCGTTAAACGCTGTGATTATGCCTTTGCGATAGTACAGACTATCATAAGCTTCGCATCCAGCACTCGACATCAGGGTGGGCACACTCTTGTGAGTAGTGTTCGACATCGTTAAGGCATCGCGATACACGACAAGGTTGTCGAAGGCCGAAGTGCCTGGATTAGTATTACGGTTGTAGCCATATAGGCTCCAGTTGTCGGCACGCGAGGTCTCACCTACAACAAGCACATAAATCTCGGGAATGCTGTCATTACGGGTTGTAGTTGCATGATAGGTGAAATCGCGCGAAGTCTCGGCATATTTCGATTGTTTAACAGCGCGCTGTATTGCAAGCCCCATATTGTAGGTGCCGTTGATGGGGAACACATCGTCTTGTGCCTTGAAGCCCTTGTCGACCATATAGTTCACAGCCAATAGCACCAATCCAGCCACGAGCAATGGAATGCTCCATCGACGCTGACGGCGGCGGAACTTGTCGCTAAGTGTTGTCTTGGCCCGCAGCGACACTATCGACATGGCAATGCCAAAACCGTAAAGCCCTATCACGAATATCACAGCCACGAGCAGGTTGGCAAGCAACTCGGTAGCCTCGCCAGGATTGGTTGTGAGTACGTTGAGGAACATATCGACAGCAATTGGTGACTCGCCATAGAGCCACAGCAACACTATCTGGAAAGCGTCAACAAACATAAACCAGAACAGCCACCAAAACATCTTCCCTGGTTTGCGAGCCCATGTGAGGGCCCACGCATAGAAACCAAGTGGCAGCACTATTTGAACTATGCGTGTCAATAGTGACGTCGACTCGGTAAAGAACATGATGAAATTGGGCAAAATTACCATGAACAAGAACAACCAGTAGATGTAATGCTGATTGGTGAATATCTGTTTGAATTTCTTCATTTACTCATTTGTTGTTTCCAAAAAACCTGCAAAGTTAATAATTTTTCCCGAAAACAAGGCCTCGGTTGGATGGAAATGTGTAATTTTGCCGTTACTTAACGAGGCAAAGCGCAATGAAGAATTTATACTTGCAACTATGGTTGACGTTTATGAAGATTGGCGCATTCACATTTGGTGGTGGATGGGCTATGATTGCTATCATCGAGCGAGAGATAGTCGACAACCACAAGTGGATTGCCAAGGATGAGTTTCTCGACCTACTCGCTATTGCACAGGCAATGCCTGGCATCTTGGCGGTCAACATCGCAGTGGTGATAGGTGACCGCCTCAAGGGCATTAAAGGCAGTATGGCGGCTGCTTTTGGCACAATCTTGCCATCGTTTCTCATCATTCTTGCCATTGCCATTTTTCTCACCCCCGAGACCATCAAGAACAACGAAGTGCTGTCACGCATCTTCAAGGGCATCAGGCCCGCCGTGGTGGCTCTCATCATTGCTCCGGTAATCACCACAGCACGCGCCGCCAAAATCAACTGGAAGACAATCATCATCCCTGTTGCGGTGGCATTACTCATCTACTCGGGATTGCCAGTAGTCTCCAATCCTATCCTCTACATAGTGCTGGGAGGAATAGGCGGCTACATCTACTACACCCACGTTACCCTTAAGCAGCGAAAGGAGGGCAGTAATTGAACATCTACCTGAAGTTGATATGGGCTTACCTGAAGATTGGACTCTTCGGCTTTGGCGGTGGCTATGCCATGCTCTCGCTGGTACAGAACATTATCGTGGAAAACGGATGGCTCAGCAGCCAGATGTTTACCGACATCGTTGCAATATCGCAAATGACGCCTGGCCCCATCGGCATCAACAGCGCTACCTACATTGGTTATGTTACAACAGGCAACGTGTGGGGATCGATACTCGCGACCCTTGCCGTAGTACTGCCACCTTATCTTCTCACGCTCTACGCCAGCCACTACATCTCGCGCCACAGCGACAGCACAATCATCAAGGGCGCTTTTATGGGGCTAAGACCAGTAGTTGTGGGGCTTATAGCCAGTGCCGCGTTGTTACTGATGAACAAAGAGAATTTTGGCCTTGCTGGCAGTAACGACCAGCTCATTTCCATCATCATCTGCATAGTGTCATTCTGTGTTGTGTTCTTCACTAAGATTCATCCCATTATTGTTATTATATTGGCTGGGATTGCCGGCTATTTCATCTTTTGACTATGACTTACAAAGAAGCTACAGAATATCTCTTCAGTCAGCTTCCTGCATTTGAACGGCAAGGAGCTAGTGGCTACAAACCAGGACTCGGCACTGCAATTGCCCTCGATGACTGGTTGGGCAACCCTCACCGAGCCTACAAGTGCATCCACGTGGCTGGAACCAATGGCAAAGGTTCAGTAGCCAACATGCTTGCAGCCACGCTTCAGGCAAGTGGATACCGTGTGGGATTATTCACCTCACCTCATCTGGTGGACTTCCGCGAGCGCATTCGTGTTAATGGTGAGATGATTGGCAAGCGCTCGGTTAGCCACTTTGTAGAGCGCTGGCTAAAGAGCAGGCTAGACTGCGAACCATCGTTTTTTGAATTAACTACTGCGCTGGCATTTGAATATTTCAAGAAGCAAAAGGTGGACTATGCCGTGATTGAGGTGGGCTTAGGAGGACGGCTCGACAGCAGCAACATCATCATGCCCATTTTGAGCGTGATTACCAACATATCAATCGACCACACCCAATTTCTGGGCAACACCCTCACCGAGATTGCCAGCGAGAAAGCAGGTATCATCAAACCTTGCGTTCCTGTTGTGGTGGGCGACGCTTCACAGCCCGAAGTGCGCAAGGTTTTTGAAGACACGGCACATGATCAGCACTCCCCTATCGTCATTGCCAATGATGAACCGCTAGTGAAGAATTCAAAAAAAAACACCGATGGCACTCTCTCAATCTCAGCAACCAATTATGACGGCACACTCACTTGCCAACTCAGTGGCGACTATCAAGTGGCAAATGTCAACACCGTGCTTCATGCAATTGAGGAGCTGAAGAAGAACGGCATGAGGATCAAGAAAAGCGATGTAAAAAAAGCCTTGGCGCACGTGTGCCAATTCACTGGCTTCATGGGCCGCTGGATGGTTATTGGCAAGAATCCCACTGTGATATGCGACGCCGGGCACAATGCTGGAGCATGGACCATTCAGTCGCAACAGCTGCGAGAGCTGAAATGTGACATGTTGCACATGGTTCTCGGCTTTTCGGCCGACAAGGACATCGACACAGTGCTAGGCATGATGCCTAAAGATGCTATCTACTACTTCACCCAAGCACAGTCATCACGCTCGATGAAAGCCGAAGCTCTGCAAGCCCTGGGAGCAAAGCACGGATTGAAAGGTGAAGCCTACCCCATAGCACTCAATGCCTATAGGGCAGCAATAAAAGCTGCCAAGCCAAGTGATACAGTATTCTTGGGTGGCAGCTTCTATGTCCTAGGGGATTTGTTCAAAAAATTAAAAACAACAAATCGCAAATAATCCTTCAAAAGCGAGTGATTACAAGTCGGCTGGTGGCTGATTTTGCAAATCAGTGTCGGTGTAGTCGAGCGAAGTGGTGTAGCAAGTGTTGTTTTCATCGTCTTTGTAGCTGTAACATACCACTCCAGCAATATAATGCGACTTGGTGTAGGCTCGCTTAAACAGATAAATCGTTGAGTCTTTAGGATCGAAATCCATGAGCTTGTATTTCTTTTCCACATTGGCGACTACATTGTTGAAGTCGGCCATGGCTTCTTCCTTTGTATCACGTGGATTATAGAACGATATGTTGTAGAACTTGCCGTTATTCATGTTAACAGTAAGATTCACCCACTGCATCCCTCCAAAGTTGTAATAGTCCGATTTGTGCCCGAACACGAGTGCATCGTCATCACTAAGATTCTCGAGCAGAATCAACCCATATTGTGAGAAATTGTCGACAACCTCCTGAGCCGTAGCACCAAAGTGAGTGTCGAAGAAAACGGTTTGTACACTATCGTTCCACAGTGTGTCGGTTGTTGCTGTTGAGTCGGCAATTGAATCGTTATCGCCCGACCCAACTGAGAACGAGAAGTTGCAGGACGGAAGAGCCACTGTGGCAACCATCACTGCGATGGTAATTAACGCTGAGATGAGATTTTTCATTGTTATATCATATTTTAAAAAACGGAATACAAAATAAAAAAGCAGTGGAGTTATAAGCCGGGTTATGTGGCCGTTACCCATGGGTAACGCCGCTTGTCATTTATCTGTCTGTACGTGTTGCCACGCCAGTATAGCAGTCTACCCCCCGCCAATAGACGAGCAGCCCTGACGGTATACTTGACCTTGCAACTCGCAGGTAGTGCGGCGCGCCATGTCGCCGTGGCGCCCGGTGGGCTCTTACCCCGCCTTTTCA
>JAEEGL016085327.1_pt1 | contig 10180 bp, 10 predicted proteins | sample 9134231 | NCBI WGS metagenome assembly JAEEGL01 (sample SAMN16246548, study PRJNA631951) | gut metagenome | biome: gut microbiome; feature: rumen; material: fiber-attached | host: Bos | place: Iran: Karaj | collected 2018-10
AGTGAAGAGTGAAGAGTTGAGAGGGAAGAGGGAAGAGTGAAGAGTTGAGAGGGAAGAGGGAAGAGTGAAGAGTTGAGAGGGAAGAGGGAAGAGTGAAGAGTTGAGAGGGAAGAGTTGAGAGGGAAGAGGGAAGAGGGAAGAGTTGAGAGGGAAGAGTGAAGAGTGAAGAGTGAAGAGTGAAGAGTTGAGCGTGAAGAGTTGAGAGGGGGAATTAGGAGCGGGGAGTTGATTGATTGTTGGTTTTGCTTGTCTTGAGACTCTTGGTCAAGATTGAAATCAGTTCATTTAGATCATCTTTTAGCGATTTGCTGTGCGTTGCCTGTATGTAGCCGGTTTCCTCAAGAAGGTCTATCCAATAGTCAGTCTCAAATGCTTCTTTGTAGGCAATTGAAAACTTCGAAATGAAATCTGATTGACTTTGTGCACCACGGGCTTCACTAATATTTGCTCCGATGCTCGTTCCACTTCTTAGAATTTGCCGAGAAAGCACGTATTCCTTTTTTTCATCGACAAGATGTTGTGCCAACCGAACAATCCGCACTGCGAACTTCTTGCTTTTTTCCTCAAGAGGCCCAGCCATCACCCCTCCTACTCTTCCCTCTTCCCTCTTCCCTCTTCCCTCTTCCCTCTTCCCTCTTCACTCTTCACTCTTCACTCTTCCCTCTCAACTCTTCACTCTTCACTCTTCACTCTTCACTCTCAACACAGTCCCTTGGACTGTAGCAGGCCCATGAGTTGCTGCTGGAAGAGTGCGGCGTCGGTGGGGGAGGGGCGGTAGCCCTGTGGCAGGTCGCCGCCGAGGCCGAGGCGGCCCATCTGGTCGAGGAACCACTTGCCCTTCTGTCCGTCGGAGAACGTGACGTCGCCTGAGGCGATCGTGCCGGGAATCATGATCGCATCAATGGTGACGGTTGGAGTAGACACGGCCTGCTCCTCAGTGCCATCTGCGTTCTCGCCGTCTTCAGGAAGCGGCGCCTCCTCCTCGCCGTCTTCTCCTTGGCGGCTGTCAGGCCCATCTGCAAAATCCTGATCATTGCCTGTCGGATCTGTCCTGGGTGTCTTGGGTGTCTTGGCCATCTCTGCCATCCCAGCCCCCTCTTCCTCAGCCTTCTCCGCCGGTTGCGGCAGTTCTGCCACCAGCAAGCGCACATCCAGGTACGTCATGTGGATGCCGAAATCAGCCTTGACACGCTTCTGTATCTCGTCGAGCGACGCGCCAGCCGCAAACCAGGCGGCGACTTCAGCCTTCTGTTCGTCGTTCAGTTCCATCGCACGCTCCAAACTCTTCCCTCTCCACTCTTCACTCTTCCCTCTCAACTCTTCACTCTCAACTCTTCACTCTTCACTCTTCACTCTTCACTCTAATCAAACTGGTGGTAGAACAGTACGCGCATGCGGTGCGGGCGGCGTTCGCCGTTGGACTGGTACGTACGCTGGTTGTCATCCATTCCACCGTCGCGAGTGCCGTCCGTGTTGTTGGACTGCGGATCGCGCCACACGAGCGCGACCGCGCGGCCGCCCTGCTGCGCAGGCGTTCCCTCGCCCGGACCGCCTAGCGCCGTGGACTCCGCCCTCACAAATATGAGGAACAGCTGCTGGCTGTTCGCCAGACAGTCGCGCCAGTAGCCGTAGAGATACTTCCGGTCCACTCCATCTAACGGATTGTCCAGCGTCACGCCAAGGAAGTTTCTTGGATTGTCAGGATCGCCATACCAGTCCAGGCTGTCATACACGGACTGCCACGAACGCTGCGGCTGCGCGGCTATCGCGCCGCAAACGGCGTTCGCTATCTTCTTTACATCGTTGTAGGAGAGCGTCGCGTCCGAGCCGGAATCGGTGAACGCGTATTTCAGGCTTGCCTTGACATCGTCCTCCTTCACGTACTGCTTCTTCGTGAAGTAGTCGGCGACGGCATCGCTGTCAACCGTGCCTGTATTGTAGTTTGTGCCGGCCGCCCACCAGTCGTACGGAGTGTTGGCGAATGCCGCCAGACGCATATCCTCGCTGTCGGAATACGGATTCACGCACATCTTGCTGGCACCGGAGAACACGCCGCGGTTGAAGAGGTTGTCGCTTCCGACGCCGTTCATGGCATACGGGCGATAGCTCGTCCAGGCCGAGAGGCGATGGGCTATGTTGCACACGCCACCATCCGCCTTGTCGCTCTCGGGGCGCGGAGTGGCGAGGGTATAGTTGGCCAAGACACGACTTTGGACTCCGACTTCGGTTATGCGGGGCAGGAACGCGAGTTCTCCCGGCGACTGCAGATATCCCTGGTTCGAAACGAACATGAACGGATCGGAATCGCGTCCGTTGACGTCCAACTCGTTCTGGATGAAGTCGTACCATTGATCGAACGGCCTCGTGGTCTGCACCCAGTCCTCCGGCGCCCAGTTGAAGCGGGGGTCCACGGTGAAGTAGGAACGGTTTCCGCCCCAGTCCATGCATTCGTACGGAGTGCCGGCATTCAGCGCGACAGTGCCGAAGTCGAATGGCGTGGCTCCCACCCACTTCAGAAGCGGAGTTCCCTGCGAACCGCCATCGTTCAGGTAATCGCGGGCGAAAAGGTTGTCCACGCCGAGCTGCTCCTGGTCGTCCTCGAACATGGCGGGCACGTAGTCCACGGGAGTGTTGTTCTGGAGAATGCGCACCCAAGCGGTCACGTACGGGACGAAAGTGCCCACCGCCGCCATCTGCTGCTTCGTGATCCATCCGCCGTTGCCCTGGCCTGGAAGTCCCTTCAGGCCGCCGTTCGCGTCGAACAGGTCGGCCACGATGTGGTATTCCTCCGGGTCGCCGGTCGACTGCCAATCCCCGGCCTCTCCCACCTTCTTCATCCTCTCGCGCATCTGGAACACCTCGCCGTTCACCGCCGTGGTGAAGTTGAACGCGACAGGGAAGTCGATGTTGTCCGTCGTCTTGATGTTCTTCGGCACGTTCATGGTGCCGTCCGCAACCGCAGTGAGGACGAATGCCCCGCCGCCGGAGATGTCGGCGCCATTGGCCTTGCGCAAGGCGCCGATGCCGCCGTTCCCCTTCCACTCGTCGGCCGTCGGGCGGAGGCATGCCGTGGCGGAGGAGGTGCGCAGCGAATTGCCGCCTGCCTCGCCGAGGTATACGCGCACCATCGCCTGCACCTGGTACGAGCCGTGGTTGAAGTTGTCCCGCTTGAACGGGAACACGCACAGCGCCTTTAGCGGACCAGTCAGAAACGGACCTGAGATGGTGTAAGACGTGATGCGGTAGGGGTTGGCATCGGTGGGGGCCGTCTCGGTTCCTTTCTGGATCGTCAACCTCACCCCCATATCGCCCGCGTCGAGGCTCGCCACCATCGGAATGCGCTCCACGGACGGATAGGCGATGGAGAGAGGATAGTCGTTGCCGTCCAGGTAGTCGTAGAGCATCGGGAAGAACGACGGATCAAGCTGGCGGACACCGGGCAGTTCCTCCGTGAACCTGGAGGTGCCGCGCTTGTTGGCCTCCATCATCACGTCCCTGAGCGTCATGCCGCCGCTATCCTGCCGGATGAAGTCCTCCCGGAACGGCTGGCCAAGCGTAAGGCCGTCCTTCAAGCCCTGCAGATAGGCGACGCCGACGACGTTCGACTGGCTCTGGTCGGCGGAGAACGAATCGGTCACGAACGTCTGCCGCGAAGCCTGCTTGATCTGCTGGGATGTTTCCGACGTGCTTTCGTAGAAGTAGTTCTTGGAGCCTTTGCCATCGATCCACCACCAGAAGAACGAGCGCATCATCCCGATGCCGTTGGCGGCCTGCGAGCCGAGCGCGAGGTTGTAGTCGAGCATCGAGACGTACGCGACATCCGCCTCCACCGGGCGGGTGCGGGTGGTGCCGGGGCCGAAATAGTTCGCGAAAGTCTCCGCGGACGACGAGTCGAGAGAACTGAAACTGTCCGAGTTGCGGAAGAGGTACGAGAGCGATATGCGCGAATCGGGGTACGAGGTGCGCACTCCGGACGACATGCGATTTATGTCGAAGTAGTCGGAGACGTTCACCGCGCAGAACGCGAAGCGGCCGGCGTCGAACGGGAAGTTCTGCCACTTGGCGGTCCAAGAGCTGCGGCTCAGGAAGCGCACGTCGTTGACGAGCGGCGGCGGAATGTAGCCCAGCGCCTCCAGGTTGAGAACGCTCACGGTCTCCGTCGCAGGGGCGAACCGCCAGGAGAACTTGTTCTGGTCGGCAGGGTCGTTCGCCTCCCTGACATCACGCCCGCCGTCATCCACCAGCCCCTCCGGGTTCGGCGGCATGAACACGCGCCCGAACCACACATCCATCGCATTGAACTGCTCGTCGTGGTAGCAGTTGGCCGTGGAGTTCGTGTTGGCCATGCCAGGGAACGGATCGGCACGGATGGCATCGTCCACGCGAGACATTGCATGCGCCAAGGCCGCCTTTACGAGGTGGCGGGTGGCGACGTTACGCCTAAGCGCACTAGATGGCACGCGCTCGGCGCGCATGTAGATGGCGAACGCCACGGCGGATATGACCATGAACGACAGGAATCCAAGCACGACGAGAAGCGCGCTACCTGCCTTTGAAGTTATGTTCGGATGCGGTTTCACGTCTATCCTCTATTTGTCCGCCGGGCGGCGGTTGAAGTTCGGGAACGTCACGTTCGAGCGCATGCTGTCGGTGCTGTCCGGGTTCTCGATCTGGAACTGGTTCTTCCGGACCGTGACATAGTACTCCTTGCCCCAGGGATCGCGGATGGCGTTGTTGCGGATCGGTGCGTTGAAGAGCACCGGCACCTTGCCATTGCCGTCTTTGAGCGGCTCATCGCCAAGGATGAAGCCCATGTCGGACTGCGTGGCGGGCCTGGGAGAACTGAACTTGCCGGCGATCTCGGCGAGGTCGCCGTAGTTCTCGTAGGCGAGGATGGCGTTCGTCATCTCCTGCGCCTCTGTCGTGGCCTGGACGATCTTGGCGCGACGCTGGGCGGAGGAGACTGACGTGGTGATGGCGCCGGCCAGCAGCATGAGCATGGCTATCACGACCAGGAGCTCGACCAATGTGAAACCACGCTTCATTGCACGTCCTCCGGCCACGTGTTGATGTCGTCCTCGGTGTTCGGCAGGCCGTCGGGCCCGTACGACCACACTCCCACTATGTAGGCGCTGCCGCTGTTCCGCTGGATGTTCAGGAGCGACTGCTGCACGGGCATCCAGGAGGCGACGGCATTGCCGCCGCCCGAGAAGCCGCCCGATCCGGCGGGGGAGTTCGGCGGAGTGTTGTCCGAGTTCCATCCCGGCTTGGAGAACCAGGTGGATGCCGACGAGAACTTCTCCACGGCGCGCTTGCGAGGGTCGCCGTTCTTGTCCCATGCGCCGAGGATGCGGCCGTCGGTCGACTTGTTCTGGACGCTCACGCGCGGCAGAAGGTTGTCGGCCAGGTACTGCGAGTACGAGAGGTTCCACCGCACCTTGCTCATCTTCGATACGCCTGCCTTGCCCGTGCGCCAGGCGATGGCGGACGAGTTGAACACCATCGTGAGGATGGTGACGAGCATTCCCAGCAGCAGCGAGGCCACGAGGATCTCGATCAGCGTGAATCCTTTCTTCGCGTTCATTCCTGCAACTTCTCCTGGTCGCCCTGGAAGTGGATTTCCGTGTAGTAGATCGGCTGGGCGAACAGGTCGCCCGCGCGGCGTGCCACCCTCAAGCTGATCGCCACGCGCGAATGGTCCGGCTCCATGCTTACGGATGTGCCGCGGAGAACCGGCATGCGCCCCCACTGCGCAACTATCGCGCAGACGAGAGCGGAGTCGAGCGGCCAGCTCTTGAGCCCCTGCCCCCTGTACGCGCCCATCAGCGCTCCGTAGACGCTTTGGGCCTTGCTGTTGATCGCGCCCTTGTTCGCCGGCGTGTAGTCGGTGCCGCCACGGCAGTACGCCAGCCAGCCGCCGTTTCGCTCGTTGTCCCTGCCCGTCTGGCCCCAGGCGGATTCGATCGCGTTCTCCCAGTCGTTCCACGTGATGTCGCGCGACGAAAGCGCGCCCTCGAGCGCGTTCAGCACGCAGTCGGCCGCCGCCGCACCCTTCACGTCGTCCTGGGACTGCCTGTTCTCGCGGTATGCGAGCGGATAGAGGGCCACCATCGCCAGCAGGCCTGTCGCCATGATGAAGATGGCCAGGTTCACCTCCATGAGCGTGAACGCCGCGCGCAAGTCCATCCTACGGGTGCTTCTTGGCTTGTGGAATATCATTGCTCCGCTCCCTCGCCTTAGTCGTCAAGGTCCTTGTCGGTTATTGTCTTGAACGTGTCCGCCCCCACGCCGCCGCCCTTCTTCATGCGGTAGGCGGAGAGCTTCGGCAAGTTGCCCTGCGCCCTCAGGCTCTGGTACGTGTTGGCGCCCACGGTGCCGTTGCCCTCCAGCTGGAACACCACCGCCGTCACTTCGTCGATCTCCGTGGAGTTGGGAGGCTGGGAGCCGAAGATGTACCCCTGCGGCAGCTGGAGCGCGGATATCTCCACGCCATAGGCATCGCCCACCTTCCACGAGCCGGCGGAAAGACCGCCTGTCACCTTGAAACCCCAGCGCCAGCTGTTCGCGTTGAGGTAGGACGCGTCGGAGAACTTCGCATTGTCCTCCCCGCGCTTCTTGTACAGGTCGCAGAACTCGCGCACCTTGAGCCCGGAGGATATCATGTACTCCTCGCCGAACTCCGTGACCTTCGTGACGAACGGCTCCACGATGGAACTGCACGCGTCGATGCCTCCCTTCACCTGCCCGCTGAGGTTCTGCATCCTGTAGAACCTCACCCCGGCGCCCTGCGCGGAGGACGAGCCGTCGCCTACGGGATGGGACTGGTTCCAGTCGGCGAACTCGTCCACAAGGATGTCGCCCCTCACGTAGGAGATGCGCCCCGTCATCTTGATGGCTATGGCACCGCCGGCCACGGCCGCGCCTGTGTCGTCGTCTGCCTGGTCGAGGAGGCGCTTGTTGAAGAAGAACACCGCCGTGGGCGTGTGCTCTATCAGGCACGTCTGCTTCGCGAGGCGCAGGAGCGAGATGGTGTCCTGCTCGGCGCCGCGGTCCGACATGCCGCGCACCGCGGCGAAGTAGCCGCCCACGGCCACGGTGCCGAGCATCGCCATCAGGCCGATGACGACGAGCAGCTCCACGAGCGTGAACGCGCACCTGGCGCGGACGCGCCGGCTCTCTGGGGAATGTTGTTTCATCATGGTTTGTTGGGCCATCTGTACGAAAGGCCGAGCTTGTCCATCAGGTCGTTGAACTCCTGGCGCGTCATCACGGTCACGCTGTCGGTCTCCGCGTTGTACTGCACCACAAAGCGCCTGAAGTAGCCCTTGGAGGACTCCGCGTAGCCGAACGTCATGCTCCTCACGCTTATGGTCTTGCCCCGCTTCTTGTTCTTCGCCGTGGCGGTGCGGTAGTCGAGGCCGTAGGTGTTGACGGATTCGCTGATGGAGTTTTCCGCCACGATCATGCCGCCGGGATCGAGGACGGGCGACGTGGCGGACGGCCCCACCGACACGTTAAGCAACTCCTTGACCATGTCGTCGTAGTCGGGCTGGGCGAGGAAGTCCATCTTCTTGCCCGAGGGAAGCCCGTTATCGCTCCAGTCCTTGAGCTTGCTACCCGGCCACCTGCCGTTCTGCGCGAGGTATGTTGCTATGCCGTTCTGCAGCACGTTCTTCATGGCGGTGGTACGGCGCTCGCGAGCCTGGCGGATTGCCGCAGAGGCGGCTGTGGTGACGATGCCAGTGAGCACCGCCAGCACGGCGATCACCATCAGCAGCTCTACGATCGTGAAACCGGAAGAAGAGGAGTGAAGAGTGAAGGGTGAGTGAAGAGTGAAGAGTGAAGAGTGAAGAGTTGCGTGCGGGCCGCGAGGCGTTTGCCGCGAGGCTTTGCCGAACATGCTTTTCAATTCAAAAATTCTCATGCCTTTACTCCTCTTCTCTCTTCACTATTCTCAACTCATCACTCTTCACTCTTCACTCTTCACTCTTCACTCTTCACTACTACTTATCCGCCTCCTGGTCCTTCCGCCAGCTGTAGATGTCGTCGGAGCGGCCGACCTTGGCGTAGTCGGCCAGCTTGCCGTCCGCGCCCGCGCACCATGCCACGGCGGACGCCCTGATGCGCACGGGCGTGCCGTTGACCTGCGCCTCGACGATGCCGTCACCGTCCTCGTCGACCGCGAAGAAGATCATGTGGTCGCGCACCGTGCCGCCGGATGGCACAGCGGAAGCCTCGTTGGCATTTTCATTGCGCTTCAGCACGGCGGCGGCCCACGGATCGACGATGCCACACCTGTCGATTCCCTTGAGCGTGTAGTCGGTGGCGGCGCTCCCGCTGCCCGTCTTCGTGTACGTGAGGCCCATCAGGCGGAACTTTGCGTCGTACTTGGCCATCACCTGCGCGGCCGCCACGTTCATCCCCTTCCCTGAGCCGTCGTTCATCTGCTGCAGAAGCACCTTGGGCCACGAGCCGAGGTTCTGCTCCAGGAGCGCCAGAGCGGTGGCGACGTTCTGCACCGTCTCCTGCGCGCGCGCCCTCTGCGCGCTCTTCGTAACGCGCCCGAAACCCACCATCAGCGCCCCGATGAGGATCGCGATGATGCCGATCACCACCAGCATCTCGATGAGAGTGAAACCGCGAGCGGAGTGAAGAGTGAAGAGTGAAGAGTGAAGAGTTGCGTGCGGGCCGCGAGGCGTTTGCCGCGAGGCTTTGCCGAACATGCTTTTCAATTCAAAAATTCTCATGTCTTTACTCCTCTCACTCTCAACTCTTCACTCTTCACTCTCAACTCTCAACTCTCAACTCTTCACTCTTCACTCTTCACTCTTCACTCTCTTAATTCGCCAAGTGCATCAAGTCGTCCTCGGTCCACGTCGCCACCAGCTTGCGCTCGCTGGCCGAAAGGGAACCGATGTCATACCATGGCGGGAACGTGCGCCCGTTCGGCCCGGCGGACCACAGCCGGTAGCTCTGGTACGGAGGGTCGGAGTGGTAGTAGAATTCGTTGCCCCAGCCGTCCCGGACCGTCATTCCATTGAGGATGTACGGATCCGAACCGCCGCCTGAAGACCAACTACCATGCGAGAATACAAGCGGTCCGTTCGCAGCCACCCTTAGATATGGATCGTCCTTGTCCCCCGTGTCCACGCCGTAGAACACGCGTCCGCCGCTGATGATGCCCTCGAAGTTGGGCATCCAGCGTGCGCAGACGGCCTGCGAGGTTATGTTGGATATGAGAAACGCCCCCGCGCCGCTGCTGCCGGAATTGCGAAGCAGCATTTTCTGGACGTCCTCCCAGGAGTCGAACGTCGTGCCCTGCCCGATGTGGCTAGGCAGCTGGTTGTTGGCGGCCCACTGGCCGATGCGCTTGGCGGTGTTGCCCTTCGTGTGGTCGTACAGGTCGGTGTCGCCTTCCAGCATGAACAGGTAGCGCGGGAGAAGAAACGAGAGCAGGCCGAACTGGAAGCACTGCACGCTATGCCAGTCAGAGTCGTCGAGATTCAGTCCGCCGAGGTTTGTCAAGGGGCGGAATCCGCTGCGGTAGCGCTTGACGGTGTTGCCGTATTCCTCCTGGAGCAGCTTCGAGAGCGTCTCCTGGAGATCGTTGTCTTCGGTTTCGCGGCTGTTGCTGCCACCTTTGTAGCCGTAGAACGGGAACAGCACCCCTACAGGCTGCGCGCGGCACGCCGCGTCGATCTGGGAGAGGGAGTCCGAATCGTTGTTGTTGTACGAGACGGGGCGCGTCTCGGACGCCGGCCCCTGTATCCCGAGGTCGCTCACCTGCGTGCGTATGTCGCGGCTGCGGCCCTGCAGCGGCACGGGCGGGTAGGAGCCGTAGGCCGCGTAGTAGCCGGAGATGGCGTTCTCGAGCCGCTGCAGCCGCGAGAGCGTCACGGCCTTCGCGCGGGAGCCGCTGCCGGCGCCGGCGAGGCGGAACACGATGCCCATGAGCGTGACGATCACCACCGTCACGATCAAGAGTTCGATCAGCGTGAAACCCGAGGAGAAGCGACGGATGAGAAGTGAAGAACGAGCCGCTCCACGGCGCGAGACGCCGCCGAACATGTTTTTCAATTCAAGAACTCTCATAGCCTTGTTCCACTCTTCACTCTCAACTCTTCACTCTTCCATCTGTCTGTCCGCCGGGCTGTAATTCCTGGCGAACCATCTCACAAAC
>JAEEGL016536622.1_pt1 | contig 10180 bp, 6 predicted proteins | sample 9134231 | NCBI WGS metagenome assembly JAEEGL01 (sample SAMN16246548, study PRJNA631951) | gut metagenome | biome: gut microbiome; feature: rumen; material: fiber-attached | host: Bos | place: Iran: Karaj | collected 2018-10
CGAAGCCAACGTTGACGGCGACCAGAATGTTTCTATCTCTGACGTGACTGCCCTCATCGACATGCTCCTGGGTGGCACTAACAACTGATTCCTTCTAGCATATTATTCGTTTTATTAATAACCTTTTTTAAACTATTATTTTTCATGAAAAAAATGTCTAAATTATTTGCAGCTGCACTGATGTCTCTGGCTGCTTTTGGCTCTGCTCAGGCCATGGATCTGACTGTTTTTGAGGGAACAGAAACAAGTAGATTAGATCCTATTAACATTTTTTACTATGATTATCAGGATAATCATAGTCAGGTGATTTTCCCTGAGTCTGCTCTGACCGAAATGCTTGGTTGTGAGATTAATTCGCTTAAGTTCTATCTTGATCGTAACATCAGTGTGAATATTGCAGGTGTTCAGAAGATCTCTTTGGGCATTACCGAGCAAGACCGTTATAGCTCAAGCACCTACGTTTCCGATGGTTTGACCGTCGTTGCTGCTGATTATACTATCCCTGATGGCGTTAGTGAGTTGGAAATCACTTTTGATCAGCCCTTCATGTACAATGGTGGCAATCTGGTCTTTGACTGTAATACGATTACTCCAGGTTCTGAGATTACGGGTTATTTCTATGGTGTAAATCCTTACTATAATTCAGCTATTTCTCGTGGTACTATGCACCAGTTCTTGCCCAAGACCACGTTTGATTACACGCCTCAAGCGTATAAGGCTGTAGTTACTCCTCAGGAGGTTAACTTTGGTGCCGTAAGCAAGGGCAGCGTAGTGAACCAGGAAGTAACGCTCAAGAATGCTGGTCTCAATGCCTTCACCCCGGCCTTTGGCTCGATTGCAGCTCCCTTCAGCATCAATGCTCAGCCTGTTGAGTTGGCTTCTGGCGAGTCGATGACTTTCTCTGTTGCCTTCGATGCTGCCAATGCCGGAACCTATGCCGAGAGCTTCACCATCGACTGTGGTGCCGCTGGCACAATTACCGTTCCCGTGGCTGCTTCCTGCGTTACCGAGGTTCTTGTAGCTGATGGTACTGATAAGAACGCCTATGTTCCTGTAATTATTGTGAACTATAATGAGACTGGTCTCAATTATACTCAGATGATCTATCCTGCCAGCATGCTGACTGCCTTGAATGGCAAGAAGATCAATAGCCTCAAGTTCTACACTGATGCTCCCATGACCAAGATCTCTGGCGGTAAGATTCAGCTGTCTCTTAAGGAGGTTGACTTTACCGCATTTGTTGATGATCAGGTGAATGACATGACCGTTGTGGCCGAGGTGACTCCCGCCTTTAATGGTGATGAAATGCTGCTGACCTTTGACACTCCCTTCGAGTACAATGGTGGCAACCTGGCCGTTGAGGTTAATGTAACCGAGCCTGGTGAATATAGCTATAGTGGTACTGGTAGCTACTTTATGGGTCAGAAAATGGACGAATATGTATCGTTCTATTGGGATTCATACTGGGGAAGTGGTTATCAGAGTGATTTCTTGCCCAAGGCTACCTTCGGTTACGTGGATGAGGTCGCTCCTCAGCCCGAGTGGGAGATTGGTGACGTGAACCACGATGGCAAGGTTGCAATTAGTGATGTTACCGCTCTGATCGACTATCTGTTGGGTGACACTTCAAGTGCTCCCGCCGAGGCCAACGTGAATGGTGACGATGGTGTAACCATCGCTGACGTGACTGCTCTTATCGATAAGCTGCTCGCTGGCAATTGATCCTCGCTTAGTTAATTATTAACTATCGATACACTAATGGCAGGCTCCTCAGATTGGGGGGCCTGCTGTTATTATGGAAAAGTGGTGATTGCCTTAAATATCAAGGGTGAATTTTTTTGCAGATAAATTATTTTGTTTACTTTTGCGGAGTAAAGTGAATAAAACAATTCTGTGTAACTGAAAATCTATTTGTATAACTTTTTATTTAACTGTTTAACTTTTATGAAGAAATTATTTACACTTATTGCAGGCCTCATGATGCTCTCCGCATCAGCAGCTAATATGATTGTGTATGATGGAAATGCAACCAGTTCTGCTCTTCCTATTAGCTCAAACTTTATGGATTGGGGTCCTTATACTCATCAGGTCATTTATCCTGAAGCTTACCTTGGTGGTCTGATAGGTGAGAACATCACTGCTGTCAAGTATTTTGTCGCCAATGAGGCTGGTAGCACATTGAATGGTGGAAAGGTGTCTCTTTACATTGGCACAACTTACCAGACGGTGTTTTCAGTTGACTCTTGGAACAATACCACATTCATCGAAGATGGTCTTACTAAGGTGGCCGAAATGACAATGACCGCTGGCTCTAAAGAGATTGAGTTTACCTTTGACAACGCTTGGACCTATGAAGGTGGCAATATCGTGATCCAAACGGTAATCGAAGAGGACGGTTCCGTTTTAGGCTCTACGGCAACGAACTTTATAGGCCAGACGTCCGATGTTGCTCGTGCTGCAACTGGTAAATTTTCGGCATCTCCTGCTTATTTCCTTCCTAAGACTGCCTTCATTTACGATGCCAATGTAACGGTTTACACCGTAGTAGGCCCGGATGCTATCTTCGGTTCTAACTGGGATACCACCGACACCAACAACGACATGGTTCTGGGTGTCAACGGCGAATACTCTTGGAGCAAGGAAGGCGTTACCCTCTATGGCAACTTTGACTTCAAGGTTGTCGGTAACCACAGCTATGATGTTTATGAGTGGCCCATGGGTCCCAATAACTGGACTGCCACTGTCGACGAGGAAGGTATCTATGACATCCTGATTACCTTTGATCCCAACGCTGAGGATGCTGATCGCATCACCTGCACGCTGACCAAGACTGGTGATATCGACCCCGTCGAGCACACCTACACCATCGCTGGTACTGAGAACCTGTGTGGTTCCTTCTGGAACCCTGCTGATGAGGCCAACAACATGGTTAAGGGTGAGGATGGCATCTACACCTGGAGCAAGAATAACCTTGAGATGAGTGAGGGCGAAAAGGTTGAGTTCAAGGTCACTCAAGACCACGCTTGGACCTACGCATGGCCTTCTAATAACTGGGAGTACACCTTCGAGGAGGCTGGCACCTACAATGTTGTCATCACTTTCAATGCTGATACTAAAGAGATCACCTTCACAGCAACCAACGCTGGTGCCACCTATCAGATCGGTGATGTGAACAAGGATGGCAATGTCAGGATTGACGATGTGACTGCCTTGATCGACGCCCTCCTGAGTGGCAACACCGATGTTGAGACCGAGCACTACAGCCCTGTTTGCGCCAACGTGAATGGTGACGAGAGCGTTTCCATCTCTGACGTGACTGCTCTTATCGATATTTTGCTCGCTGGCAATTGATTCCTTGCTTAGTTAATTATTAACTAACGATAGACTATTGGCAGGCTTCCCATCATGGGGAGCCTGCTGTGTTCATGTCAAGTGGCTCTGAATCAGCAAAATCGGTCATTTTTGCCGTGTGTTGCCATGAAAAGTTTTCCAAAAAAAATCATAACTATCTGATTAATAGCTATTTGATTTTTCTCGCGGATGAAAAAGTTTTCCAAAACGAAAATTATTTTGAAAATTTCCTGTAAAATCGTTTGCTGTTTCAAAGCGCCATATTAACTTTGTGGTCCCAATCCGGCATAGCCGGTTTTTTATCGATAGCAATAACTAATAACCCTTTTTTGGCACCTATATTATGATACAGACCGTACTGAAACGTGATGGCCGCGTCGTCGGCTATAATGAGGAAAAAATCAAGGCCGCAATACGCAAGGCGATGCTCGCCACCGATGCCGGTGAGGACGAGAGCCTGATCCAGCGCATTGCTGACCGCATCGGCTCGCGTGGTCGCAGCCAGATGAGCGTCGAGGACATCCAGGACCAGGTAGAACTGGAGCTGATGAAGAGTCCCCGCAAGGAGGTCGCCCGATGCTATATCAACTACCGCCAGAAACGCAGTGTGGCGCGCAAGGCCAAAACGCGCGACCTGTTCCTGGAAATCATCAATGCCAAGAACAACGATGTCACCCGTGAGAACGCCAATATGAATGCCGACACCCCCGCCGGCATGATGATGAAGTTCGCCAGCGAGACCACCAAACCCTTTGTCGATGATTACCTCTTGAGTGAAGAGGCCCGCGAGGCAGTGCGTGGCAACTACCTGCACATTCACGATAAGGATTACTATCCCACCAAGAGCCTCACCTGTGTTCAGCATCCGCTCGACAAAGTGCTCAAGCAGGGATATATGGCAGGCCATGGTGAGTCCCGTCCCGCCAAGCGCATCGAGACCGCCGGCGTCATCGCTTGCATCACCATGGAGACCGCCCAGAACGAGATGCATGGCGGACAGGCCATTCCCGCATTTGACTTCTATCTGGCTCCCTATGTGCGCCGAACCTTTATAGAGGAGGTGAAAAACCTGGAGACCTTGATGGGACAGGATTACAGCCGACTCTATGACGCCAAGTTCGAGGATTACAACGAGCGTGAATTGGATTTCCTGCAGGGCGATGAACGCATCCTGCAACACGCCATCAACAGAACGGTGCGCCGTGTCCATCAGGCCATGGAAGCCTTTATCCATAACATGAACACCATCCACTCGCGTGGTGGTAACCAGGTGGTTTTCAGTTCCATCAACTACGGTACGGACACCAGCGCCGAGGGACGCTGCATCATCCGCGAGTTACTCAATTCGACCTATCGCGGTGTGGGCAACGGTTCTACCGCTATCTTCCCCATCCAGATCTGGAAGAAGAAAACGGGCGTGAGCTACAAGCCCGGCGACCCCAACTACGACTTGTATCAGCTCGCCTGCAAGGTGACAGCAAGGCGTTTCTTCCCGAACTTCGTCAACCTCGACGCCACCTACAATTACCATGAGCAGTGGCGTCCTGATGATCCCGAACGTTACAAGCATGAGGTGGCGACAATGGGTTGCCGCACCCGCGTGTTCGAGAACCGTTTTGGCGAGAAAACGTCTATCGGCCGTGGTAACCTCTCATTCTCAACCATCAACATTGTGCGTCTGGCTATCGAGTGCATGGACATTAAGAACCAGCAGGAGCGCATCGACCGCTTCTTTGCCAAGCTAGACAACATGCTGGAAGTCACGGCTCGTCAGCTCGATGCCCGCTACCAGTACCAGAAGACCGCCATGGCCAAGCAGTTCCCCCTGCTCATGTCGCAGTTGTGGAACGGTGCCAGTGAGCTTTCTCCCGACGACAAGGTCGAGAGCGTCATCAACCAGGGAACGCTCGGCATCGGTTTCATCGGATTGGCCGAGTGTCTGATTGCCCTCACGGGGCATCATCATGGCGAGAGCGACGAGGCGCAGCAATTGGGCTTGAAGATTGTGACCTACATGCGTGACCGCGTCAACGAGTTCAGCGAGCGCTATCAGCACAACTACAGCGTCCTGGCAACACCCGCCGAGGGTCTGGCCGGCAAGTTTACCCGTCGCGACCGCAAGGACTTCGGCGAGATTCCCGGAGTGACCGACAAGATCTATTATACCAATAGCAACCACGTGCCTGTCTATTACAAGTGCTCACCCAAACACAAGGCCGAGGTCGAGGCGCCCTATCACGAGCTGACTCGTGGCGGCCACATCTTCTATGTCGAGATTGACGGTGACGCTACCCATAACCCCGAGGCCATCTCCTACGTCGTGGACCTCATGGACAAGTACAACATCGGTTACTGCTCGGTGAACCACAACCGCAACCGCTGCATGGACTGCGGCTACGAGGACGCTACCGAGGACCTGCATGAATGCCCCGAGTGCCACGGACACAATATCGACCGCCTGCAGCGCATTACCGGCTACCTCGTCGGCACCACCGACCGCTGGAACAGCGGCAAACTCGCAGAACTCAAGGACCGCGTAGTACACAAGTAATTTTTAGGCTTTAGGAGAGCTGACACCTAACACCTAATGCCTAACACCTAACGCCTAAAATGCTCCGCATTTTACACATCGTCGAGGGCACCAGTGTCGATGGACCGGGCCTGCGCACGTCAATCTACATGGCGGGCTGCAACCATCATTGCCCGGGTTGCCACAATCCTGCCTCGTGGAACCCGCTAGGCGGCGAAGAGCGCACCCTCGACGAACTGATGCAGGTCATAGCCTATAACGAGGCCCCCGTTACCCTGAGTGGCGGGGACCCATTGCAGCAGCCTGCAGGAACACGCGCCCTTATCCAACGCATCAAGCGGGAGCTGGGTTACAACGTGTGGTGCTATACGGGCTACACTTGGGAGGAAATTGTGGCTAGCCCCGTTTTGCTCGACGTCGTCCGCGAGCTCGATGTGCTGGTTGACGGTCCATTTATCATGGCCGAGCGCGACATCGCCCTTCGGTTCCGCGGCTCACGCAACCAGCGTCTCATCGATGTCCAGCGCACCCTGGATACCGAACAGCTCACCCTCTGGTCACCTGCTTTTTGATAAATCAAAGCTCCATGTAATTTCTCGCCCGTCAGGGTGTTTTTTATTGGTGCCCATGCCATAAAAACGCTAGGAGGTTTTTGAAAATAGAATTTTTGTCACTATCTTTGCACTTGAGTGTAATCTCAATAATAACAAGACCTTAAAACTTGAAAATGATTGAATCTATGAGAATGAAAGCATTATTGGCCGTGTTGATGGGATGCATGGCAATGGTTAGTCCCATCATGGCAAATCCCATCACCTGGGAGCAGGCGCAGCATAATGCGCAGGCCTTTCTGCAGCAGCGCGGCATGCGTAGTGTGGCCCCCTCGTTACGTCTTGCCCCGATGCCTTCATCCGCATCCTGCTATATCTTCAACATCGGAGACGATGAGGGCTACGTCATCACTGCTTCCGATGACTGTATTTCCCCTATCTTGGGCTATTCCTATGAAGGCTCAATCGACGTAAACAACATTCCGGACAACATGCAATGGTGGCTCGACGAGTATGCCCGTCAGATTCAGTTCATGCACGATAATGGCCTGTCAGCGCCCCGTGCACCCAGGAGGTCTCCCGCACAGCCCGCTGTCGCCCCGCTGTTGACAACCCACTGGAATCAGACTCCCCCCTATAACCAGGCTTGTCCGATCGACACCAATGGACAGCAATGTATGACAGGCTGTGAGGCAACCGCTATGGCCCAGGTGCTCTATTACCATCATGCTCGCTCAGTGACACAGACTACTCACGAGATGTCGGGCTACGTTACTAAGCGCGGAGTGAATGTTAGCGCGATTCCCGCTGGCTCGTTCATTGATTGGGACAACATGGTTGAGAGGTATGGCCGAAACATAGAAACCACCCCCGAACAGGATGCAGCAGTAGCCAATCTGATGAGGTATTGCGGCTCTTCCATCCACATGAATTATACGTCGGGTTCGTCAGGTGCCGCGACCGCTCACGTGGCTCCTGCCATGATAGCCTATTTCAATTACACTTCCCGGACTAAAGCCATGAGCCGAAATGATTGTGGCCTGTCTGATGACGAGTGGGAAGACATGATTTATAATGAACTGAGCAACTCGCGTCCTGTCTTGTATAGCGGGTTCACTAAGAATAATACCGGTCATGCCTTTGTCTGCGACGGTTATGATGGCGAGGGCTTCTTCCACATCAACATGGGGTGGGGTGACAATGGTACCTATTACCGCTTAACGGCCATAGATTCTGCAGGTACTTCACTCATGTCCTTTAGATATTCCCAGGAAGCCATCATTAATGCCGAACCCAGGGCTGTCATGCCGTCCTATGAAGAAGGCATCCAGTTTGCTGACCCCATAACCAGGGCATTGTGCCTGGCCGCTGCCGATGATGATGACGACGGCATAGTAACGATGGAAGAGGCCGCGGCTGTCACGGACATGGGACCCTACAGGTGGTTATGGATGTCTTCATTCGATGAGTTCAAGTACTTTACCGGAGTGACCTCCCTCAGTAAGTCGATATTCTATACTTGTGAAGAACTGGAAAGTTTTGTCCTGCACGATGCTGTTACGTCCATTGGGGAAAACGCTTTCAATAACTGCTATAGCCTCAAGGAGATTTCCATCCCCTGCTCTGTCACCAGTATTGGCCGAAATGCGTTTTTAGGCTGCAGTAGCATGAAAAAGTTTTCCTGGAATGCCAAGAATTGTCTCCCGGCTGTTGGCGGTATAATTCCCTCAGCAGTAGAGTATTTGTTGATAGGGGATAGCGTCACAGTGATACCCAGCAGTTTTGCCAAGAACACGAAAATACAAAGACTGATCCTCGGCAAGAACGTCACCAAGATTGCTTCCTATGCTTTCTATAAATGTGATAGATTGAAGCGGGTGGTGATTCCTGACTCCGTGAGCTCCATAGCTCAGTGGGCGTTCTTTGAGGATACGGCATTGGAGGAGGTAATTCTCGGCAACGGCCTCACTGAAATCGGCGACCGGGCCTTCGACATGTGCAGTGGACTCAAGTCCATCACCATCCCCAACTCTGTCACAAGAATCGGCATGTATGCGTTTTACAAGTGTACCGAGTTGAGGAGTGTGGTCATCGGTAATTCCGTCGCAAGCATGAGCAGTAATGTCTTCAATGGCTGCGATAGCCTCAAGACGGTCACTTGCCTTGTTCCTGAGCCTCTTACGATCAATGCCAACGTGTTCAATAACCTTTATGACCAGGCCGTCCTCCGTGTGCCAGCTCATGCCCTCGAGGCCTATCAGGAGGCCTATCCCTGGAACCGGTTCTCCCAAATCGTAGCCATTGATCCTGCCGCGGGCGATGTGAACTTGGACGGCGTGACAGGCATTGACGATGTCACCGCGTTGATTGATCAGATTCTGAAAGATCGCACCACCGACTTAGGTGACGTGAACACCGACGGCAGCGTCAACATCGAGGATGTCACTGTCCTCATCGATAAACTGCTGAACAATGAATAATTAACCGATTATTGGTCTTTCGTCACATATAATGGGCGCTCCGGATACTTTGCGGGGCACCCGTTTTAATAGTTGTGGTTTCCTTTCTGTAGGACGAGTGTGGAAAAAGAGGATTTTTCTTGTTGTGTTGTAAAAAATGATGTAATTTTGCGATACAAATTGAACGTGTTGAGGTTTCTTCCACTATGATGGTGAGGAATCAAAAGGGAACCAGGTGCGATTCCTGGACAGTACCCGCTGCTGTAACTCCCTGACAACACATCGCGCGGCATGCATGCCACTGGTTGCAAACGTTCACCTGTCTGCATCATCACCGGGAAGGCGCCACAGCGATGGGGGAGAAGTCAGAAGACCTGCCTCCACACGGCCAATTAGGGGATGTCTTGGACATCAAGACAACTTCTTAATCGTGGTTCACGCGGCACTTGAACCCTGGCAAAGTGAGATGATGCAGAGCATAATCTGCCCATTTTCTGGTAATGGTTACCGACCACGCGTCGGCTCGTCGTGTCGCTTGATTCACAACAGGATGTGAGATAATGAAACTTGACATGAAGAAATTTTTACTACATTCGTTGATAGCTGTGTTGGCGATAACGGCAAGTGCCGCCAACTCGCCCTACATTGCCCGTGTGTATGACTATCTGCCGGCACCCGGTCAGTTTATCAATACAGTGACATCGGCCTATAAGCCGGGATTTACCCGTGACAGTGTCATGGCTTATCTTGAGACCCAGCTGTGTGGAACGACAACTGGTGGCGTGACCTTGGGTAGCTATGGCGGCTATATCATCTTCGGCTTCGACCACCCCGTGGTCAACAAGCACGACTATGACGTGAAAATCTATGGTAACGCCATGCAGAGCAATGCCGTTCCCGATGTGCTGGGCGGCAGTTGTGAGCCTGGCATTATCATGGTGGGCGTGGATGAGGACCATAACGGTGTCCCCAGCGCAGGCGACAAGTGGTATGAAATCAAGGGCGCAGACTATGACCGCTGTGTTCATGGTTTTGAGGTGACTTATTTTAAGCCTGATGAAGAAAAAGAACGTGTGCCTCATGCAAGCTGGCGGTTTATCAATGATATTGAGTATGTCCATTGGGTGACCAACGACGCTGACCTTGCCGAGGGCTACGTGTGGCGCAATACCTTCCACAACCAGTCCTATTGGCCCGCATGGATTGAGGATGAGGTGCTTACTTTCCGTGGAACGCGTCTGCCCAACGCCTCGATGGACATGAGCGGAGGAAACGGAAACAATTGGTTC
>JAEEGL016624593.1_pt1 | contig 10180 bp, 12 predicted proteins | sample 9134231 | NCBI WGS metagenome assembly JAEEGL01 (sample SAMN16246548, study PRJNA631951) | gut metagenome | biome: gut microbiome; feature: rumen; material: fiber-attached | host: Bos | place: Iran: Karaj | collected 2018-10
ATGTAAGCCCTCCTTTGAACATATTCTTCAATTTATTATAACATAATATCAAATTCTTCTTACAAGACTTATTTCTTTTAGCATCTTACCGCCTATCTCATCTTCAATAACACATTCTGTATCCTCGAAGCCAAGCTTCGAATAGAACGCCCTTGCATTACGGTTTTGTTCCAATACCCACAGATGTACATAACTGTATCCGTCCTTCATGAGTTCGGATATGGCACGTTCGAGGAGCTTTCTTCCATATCCTTTACCCGTGCATCCCGGAAGAAAGTAAATGGATATGATCTCCCCATACCCTTGAAATGCTTCAAATCTTGATGCACAGAAACTGCATGTTCCTACTGGCTTACCGTCACAAGTGAATACCAAAGTCTTCCAATCGGGATTGTCTATCTTAGAAGCCCATCTGCCTTCCGGGATACTGTCAAGATAGTCGTCAGTAACTATCCCGCGATATGCATACTTCCAGCTTTTCTCATAGATAGCACTTATCTCAGATCGGTCGTCAGTTTCAGTTATGTATCTGATTTCATTCATCGTCTCTTCTCCAATCTGATGATATGCTCCTCATCAGGGTCCGTGATCCCGTTCTTATAGTCATATCCGAGTTTCCTGTAGAAAGGGACACCGGTTATGGAAGCAGGTATCTCGATCCTTTTTGCACGCAGGAAGAATTCATCTTTCTCTAATGTATCTACTATAGCTCTCCCTACTCCCTTACCCTGATACTCGGGCAATACGAATATGGTAAAGAGACTGCTCTCGTCTTCCTTACCCCAGTATGGACCTATAGCTCCGCATCCGATTATCAAGTCACCTTCCTGAGCTACATAAAAGTGTGTCCATCCCGCTCTTTCCTGCACATGCTCTGGCGTTTCCAGATCGATCAGGGCATCGATCACATCTTCAGGATAATCCCTCCTGTTAGATATCCCGACAGTCTTTCTGATAAGTGCAGATACTGCCTCCGCGTCCTCATTCGTAAATCTTCTGATGTTCATCCTCTGTCTCCTTTCTCCAAATACAAAAAGGCCACTTATCTTACGATAAATGGCCTTGATATATCTGAACTTAAGATATTGTTATTGAAGCGCGCTATCAATGCCACATGATCGTAAACCATGATCTGTCATAAGCATATCCATCATGAGCATGAGCTTAAACTGCATTGATATTGCCTCCTGCTTTAGTTACTGCGATGTTAACGCTACAGCCCGAACTTGTCAATCGAGCGTCTCTCCTGAAAGATCATCACACAACCTGATGATCTTCTTCTCATATCTTTTTATCTGAACTGAATGTTCATTGATCGACTGATCTAACTCCTCCTCGACTTCCTCGGCGGTTATATCCTCAGGATAATCCGTTACCAAGATGTGCACTATGACTGCTATCAACAGTAATACTAAAACAAAAAAGGCAAACAGGACTATAGACATGGTATCTTTTCCATAATGACCTGCTAATGCGGTCAATATGATCCCTACAGCTATCAGCATGAGCCTAAAGACGTTTAACCAACCTTTGAAACGCACATGAGGAAAGATCTTCTCTCGAGAGTACCGCTTAGACCTATATATCTCTACATTTTTCCGGTCCCGCCTGAAAGCCTCTCTTTCCTCCGCTAATGCTGCTTCTTCAGCATTATTGCTGCTGCATTTGAATACAAGGCTAAACAGATCGTTAACCTTTCCGAAGAAACGCCTGTCTTCAGGACCGGAAGAAGATACGATCGCACTGTCTATCGATGCATATATCGCTTCCTGATATTCGACCGGAGGATACGAAGATCTGTCACGCAGCTTTTGAAGATCACTGATACGCGCCGTAACCAGCACCAGTCCGAGCAGGGCATCACGGTCATCGGGATAACGCTTCAACACACTGTTATAGTACTGTTCGGCGCCCTCAAAGTCGCCGTCTTCCAGCATTCTCTTACCGTGATCCAATGATATCACTTCCTTATGATCATATTGCATCTGCCCCACTTCTCATCCTTGTAGGGATATGCATCCGGAGTCGTATTTCTCTCGACGAATCCGACTTTCTCATAGCACTTTCTCGCCCTGGGATTTTCCGTAAAGACATTGAGATGAACTGCATCGACATTCGTGATCTCAAAGCCGTATCTGACGATAAGGTCCAGCATCTGCTTTGCTATGCCCTTACCTCTTACTTCAGGATCGACTACTACGAACTTGAGCATACCCTCATTCGTCTCATAATTAACGCTGTAACATAGAAAGCCTACAGTGATATCGTCATCCGTAGTTGCGACAAGAGCGTAGTCTTCTCGCTCGCCGGCTATCTTCTCAAGATACTTATCGAAGTTATCTTTATTCAAAGGAAACTCAAAGCGGTCCGCACACCACATGGCATGCGTTCTCTCATCCGTGATCCAGTTCTTTATCTGATCAAAGTCCTTAGCGGAGATATAAGGTCGTAGTCTCATTACAGAAAGATTCTGGCAAGTCTTATCAAGATGATCAGGACACCGCAAACGATCTCGATCATGCCGCTCTTTCTTGTCTTTTCAACTACAGCAGGGTCATCTCTCATTTCCTTCTTGGTCATCTGCTTAGGCATAGCCACCATAAGAAGTCCGATGACGAAAATAATGCCGCCGCAGAATAAAGGGATCATGTCATACATAAAAAATCTCACTTTCACTTTTCAACATATTCAGATTACTTGCTACACACAAAGCAAATCCTGTTCCATTATACTAAATAATTTCTCAACATCTCATAAATCCGCAGCATCCTATGTCAGATAATGGTCTGAAGCCTACCGAAGCGTAGAACGCCTTGGTCTTGTCAGTATCGTCCGTGACCAATTCTATCTGACGGACATCACGATAGCGTTCCAGTACCTCTTGAAGAAGAGCAGTACCGACGCCCTGGCGCTGATATCTATTGTACACCAGTATATCCTGAACAAAAACGATGGTATGTCCGTCACCTACGGCCCTGACGATACCCATAAGATCGTCGCCGTCGTATGCACCCAGGATGAGAAGAGAATTCTCATAGCCTTTCTTCAGGCTGGCTGTATCCTTGGTATACGCGATCCAGCCTGCATCAGAATAAAGGCTTACGATCTCATTCTCGTTATATTCACTGTATTCTCTTATCTGCATATCTTTACTTCCTGTTATCTTACTTCAAACACCAGTACTTTCTCTTTCTCTTCGAAGATACCTTCGAAGCCTTCAGGGCAACTGATCTTGAGAGTGATCTTCCCCTTACCTGTAGTCCTAATGTATGTGCCGCCCATACCTCCGTTGATCCTCGCGCTCCCGGGCCCCACGATCTCACCTGCACCTTCAATGCTCAAAGGAAGGCTGTCCATAAAGAAAGGCTGGATATTATCGTACTCATCCTTGATGTAGAGCCTTACTGCCGCAACATCGTAAGTATCGCCTTCCTGAAGGACATCCGAAGAACACTTGACGTCTATATGGAGCTTGTGGAAGACAGTCTTATTGATCGTCTTGACGAGCTTGCCGTCCTTATAGCCTTCGAAAACGAACTTCAGAGTAGTTCCTCCCCAGTTACCTATGTACTTACCGAAGAGAAGATAAGCATCCTCGAACTTCATATGGTACACGGCCATCGCCTCTGCCAGCTTCATCTTGATGTTAACGGGAACATTATTCATGCCGTAGACAGCGATATAGTTCAGTGCTTCCTTTACGATCTTATTCTGCCTGTCGGAGAAGCCTTCGTTCACCTTCATCTGATCGCCTATGTAGTCGTCGATGAAGATAGGCGCATTGGGAAGGTTCTTATACACGGAATCCTTATGTGTATATTCCTTTATGAAGAGGTCATTCTTATACATCTTCACGCTGTCGCAGTTAGTATAGATATATGTCTTTCCGCGATTTCCCGCAGGATGCTCACCTATATCGAAGGATGAGCTTACCTCAAGGAAAGGCTCCTTTACATCGCCGCATGCGCTGTATACATAGGCCGCCTGCTTGGGATTCCTGAACATATCAGTGACACCGTGGTAGCAGATACGATCACCCGAACCGAAATCCTGGTGTGTATTGTAGTCAAAGAAGCACCATCCGAAGGAACCTGCGATATCGTCAAAGCCCGCTACCGCATCAAGTACGTTCGCATGGCGAAGTGCATGCTCCAGACGGTGTTCCTCACAATCGAATGCCTTCGTCGGGAACATGTGTCCGTTATATTCAGTGATGAGATAAGGTGCGTCCGGGTCAGTCGCCACCTTACGCTTAGGCTCTGCTCCCGGCATCTTACCGTCGTGACTGAAGTCGTTATACGTATATACATCTTCAAGGAAGCTGCTCTTCTTTAAGTACCTTACGCCGCCTGTAGGTCTTGTTGGATCGAGCTTTCTTGCAAGCTTATTCGTCTTAGTATAGAGTTCATCGTCATCTACGGACTCGTTTATACGTACACCCCAGAGTATTATCGAAGGATGGTTCCTGTATTGCATGACCATCTCTTCAACATTATTAACGGCCTGCTCTTTCCACTCCCCGTCTCCTATATGCTGCCATCCCGGGATCTCCGTAAATACGAGAAGCCCCACTTCATCGCATCTGTCGATAAAGTGCTGAGACTGCGGATAGTGAGACGTTCTTACTGCATTTACCCCCAGCTCCTTTTTGAGGATATCCGCATCGTACTTCTGCATGGAAGCAGGCATAGCATAGCCGACATAAGGATACGACTGGTGACGGTTAAGGCCTCTGATCCTTACCTTCCTGCCGTTTAAGTAGTAGCCGTCTGATCTGAACTCAGAGTCCCTGAAGCCTATAGCTGTCGTATAAGTATCGTCATCCGTTGTTACAGTAAGCTCATAGAGGAAGGGATCGTCTATATCCCACTTATGTATGCCGTCGATCTTACAGCTGAGATGAGCATCTGCAATTTCTTCCTTAGAGAAGACCACCTTCCCGGAATCTTTCTCCCTGAGGCAGACCGAATACTTCTTTGCCTCCTTCGCGAAAGCTATATCGCTATCGAGAACGCCTGAAGCACTTCCTCTTGCAAAGACATCCTTTATATAGTCCTCGCTCCTTATATCCAGGTATACTTCCCTGTAGATACCGCCGTAGGTCATGTAATCGATGACAAAACCGAAAGGAGGTATGTTCAAGGTCTCGTTGCTGTCTACCCTTACCTTCACTTCATTAGGCTCATCCTTATGGAGCAGTTCCGTGATATCTGCCTCGAAAGCGGTATACCCGCTGCAATGCGATACGACTTCGGTACCGTTTACAAAGACTTCCGCCTTATGGGCAACACCTTCGAATACGATAAAGACCCTCTTGCCTTCTGCATCCTCAGGAAACTCAAACTCTTTCCTGTATCCGCTTATCTTCTGGTATATAGTCTCATCGAAATAGTTAAACGGAGTTACCGCTACCGTGTGAGGAATGCGGACAGTCTCACCCGAAGGCAGAGACTCAAAAACATCGTTATATGTCCAGTCGTTATTAAAAGGTATCTTCAAAGACATGGGAACTCCTCCGAATTCTCTTGATCTCTTAGATTTTAACATCCGAAGCAGGACAATGGCGTTTGAATTACCCCGATGATCTCTTACAATTCAGCCATGAAGACAAGACAAAGTAAAAGCCTTGGAGGATGAACTCCAAGGCTTTGAAACTCAATAACGATTTATCTGTATCAATTCCAGAACGACTGAAGATCGATCATCCTGGGAGCATAATCACCTTCGACCTCCTGAAATGAATTAGTCCTGCGATCATATCTCATGAACCTGGAAATTGTCTCTACTCCATTCGAAGTATCTACTCTTATGACATTATCCGAGCACAGATAGATATAGCAACCTTCACTTCTCGTGAGCGCATGGCATGAACCGTCCTGTCTTGTCCATACGAAGATATCAGTGAACCTCGTAGCACCGGCGATGTCGGTAAAGCCTATAAGGAGTTCCTTATCACCGTCACCGTCTAGATCAGTAAGCAGATATCCCGACTTACTCGGACGAGTCTTCAACACATCGTAGACCTTGATATCGACTCTCTCGTTGGCCCATCCGTTGGCATAACCTTCCTGATAATACTTGAGAGTCATGTAATACCAGTCCTTGGGAGCCTTAGTAAAACCGCATACGCATGACAGGATTATGGCTAAAGCCACAAGGGGGATCAGGAACTTATAATACTTTTTCATCGTAACACCTCAACACATATCAACCCAAGTTCAAATCATGATTGATTTTATCATAAATTCTTTTTATATTTATCCGAGAAATATTACAATTTATCTCGACCTAGAAAAGATCAAGATACCTTTCGTCGTATCCCGATATATGCTAGCAGAGCGTGCGGAAACCTCAGGATATTGATGCTGTCCCACGAGAAAATATCAAGAAAAAGTGATCTCCCCGATCAGAGGAGATCACCTGTAGTTCCGTTTATCTCATGGAGTATCAGAGAAGTTCCGCCAGATCCAGTATAAGTCTCTCTGACTTCTCCCAGCCCAGGCAAGGGTCTGTTATGGACTTACCGTATACGCCGTCGCCTATCTTCTGACATCCGTCTTCAAGGTAGCTCTCGATCATGAGTCCCTTTACCAGCTTTTTAAGATCCGGATTCCACTTCCTGCTGTGAAGGATATCCTTGGAGATCCTTATCTGTTCCTCGTATCTCTTACCGGAATTGTTATGGTTGGTATCTACGATGACAGTCGGGTTCTTAAGGCTCGTATCCTTCTGATAAGCCTCCAGGACATTCTCAAGGTCCTCGTAATGGTAGTTGGGATGAGATCTTCCGAACTTATCCACATAACCTCTCAGGATACAGTGTGCAAGAGGATTCCCTTCAGTCTGCACCTCCCAGCCTCTGTAGATGAACTTCTGAGAGCTCTGAGCAGCGGTAATGGAGTTCATCATTACGCTGAGATCACCTGCCGTCGGGTTCTTCATTCCTACAGGGATACCGAGACCGCTGGATACGATCCTGTGCTCCTGGTTCTCTACGGATCTTGCACCTACGGCTACGTAGCTCAGAAGATCGGAGAGATATCTGTGATTGGAAGGATAGAGCATCTCTTCCGCACATGTAAATCCCGTCTCCTTGATAACATTCGTATGGAGAGCACGGATTGCAATGATACCTGCAAGCATGTCCTCTCCCTGCTCCGGATCAGGCTGATGGAGCATTCCCTTATAACCGAGACCTTTGGTCCTGGGTTTATTCGTATATACTCTCGGGATGATAAAGATCTTATCCTTTACCTTATCGGCAACATCCGCGAGCTTCACCATGTAATCGAGAACGGCATCTTCCCTGTCTGCAGAACAGGGCCCGATGATAAGAAGGAACCTGTCATCCCTGCCCTCGAAGATATCCCGGATCTGCTTATCCCTTGATTCCTTGATCTGTCTTATGTTGTCATCTATAGGGAATTCTTCCTTAAGATCCTTGGGGATAGGAAGCTTCCTAATAAAGTTCATGTTCATGTCCATACTGTCTTCTCCTGTTACCTTCTTACATCAAGGGATTATACATGAAGAGTATGCTCTTCAGAGAGATTTAACCGGCAAAGCGTCAATAATGTCGATTTTCGACAGTTTTATCGTCAGTTTTCTGATATTACGCAAGAAAAATACCGCAGCGGATGCTACGGTATCCTGATAAGTTTAATATCCTGATTTGAGTTTACTCAGCTTCGGAGATCTCGAGCTTCATCCTCTCGAGTCCGAACTTAGCTACTTCAAGATCCTCTTCGGAGAGCGCACCGCTGAAAGCAAATGCCAGCTTATAGCCGTCGTGCTCTTCGTAAGTACCGCCTACAAAGCCGCACTCACCCGTAAGCTTCCTGTGATCAGGGTTACCGCTGTCCGCCTTTGTAGCGATAGCTTCGCCGCACTTGGACCATGCAATAGCGATAAGGTTCCATCCTTCTGCGTAGTTAAAGGGTGTTTCTACCACCTTCATCTCACCGATCCAGTCAGTATTCTCATCCTTATTGGTAACAGATCCTACTGCTACCCCCCTGATCTTCATATTAACGGCCTTTTCCTTCATCTCGTCCAGGACCTTGACCAGGATCTCTCTCAATCTTTCGTTAGTCATCATGTACCTCCAACTCATAACCGCACATGTACATCTTTTTCCTTAACTCTTTTCTTTACACGCTCTTACTATACGGTTATAGTTCCTGTCCTTCCATATACAAGATGCACACTTTTATCAAGGGTTCCTGATACCATCTTGAACGGAATAATAAAGTGCATTTACAATCTTCACAAAAAAATCAGGATCGAAACGGATGTCTTTGTCACCCGCATCGATCCTTACATGATCCGATCGAATATCTATCAGAAACCAAGATCTTTCAGGGACTCATCCTGAGCGAGGATGTTCGGGTTTACATTGAGCATGGAATCAGCCATATTCTCAAGGCTTCGCCTCTGAAGGACATACATCTGCTCATTCTCAAACAGAGCATACTGAACGATCGCCTGCTCAAGCGAGATTATCCATGTAAGTATCAGATATCTCGATACACCGAGGACCTTCTCAAGATCCTGAGCATAAACACTGTATCTCTCATATTGTCTTGCCCTGAACTTCTTACCGGATTCGAGGAACGCCGGCGATGTGAATACCTGGAACATAAAACGGTATTCCTTGGAATGAAGTTCTCTGGTCTGACCGAATATGTACTCGATAAACGGAACTATATCATCTCTTGTCGTCGGAGCAGCGTCAAGGATCTCGTTCTCGATCTTTATCATACAATGCTCAGTAGATTCGATGATCAACTGATCAAGATTATCAAAATAGGAATAAAAGTTAGGAGCGGTCATGCCGCATGCCTTGGCAAGGTCCTTTATACCGGTATCACGAAGTCCCGTCTCGCAATATCTCGCGAAGCTCTTCTCCATGATCTCAATCTTCTTCTGTTGCTTTTTTTCTTCACTAATCATTTCTCAAACCCATATAACGATACTTCGGCCTCCCGGTCCAAACACACAACCGGGAAAAGTATCTTCATTACTATCCACTATTCTACTACAAGGATTAACGATTATTAGTTGAGCAATATACGAAAAATGTAGAATTTACTATTTGTTCATCAGATTCCGGCAATCAAAAACACCGTACACCCCGACAAAATGCAGGATATACGGTGTTGTATACAAAAATACAGTTCTATCGTCAGCCGAGGACCTCAGTAACAGGTCTCCATGTAAGGACCGAATAGGGTTCATCACAGGTGCTGTACATATCCACGATATGGTTATAGGCGTCTTCAACAGGACAATCGCGGTCCTCAAGATAGTTGTATGTTGAAGACTCGTAGGAATATCCGGGAATACCGGGTTCAAAATTGAATACATCCGAATACATGACTGAATCTTCAGTTTCTCTTGTATAGAGCTGTGCCGTGCATGTTTCATTATCGCCAAAACTCTCGGAATATCTTGCGACCACGCCGCAGTTCTGAAGGGCTGTGTCATATTCGAAGACCGAATATATCTGTGATTCACCGCCATAGTTGTTGCCGTTACCTATCCTGCCTTCAAAATGTCCGTTACCGAGATACTCACCGGGCATCGCACCATGCTGTATCGCCCATCCGTACACTTCAGCCACATTGTATGTACCGTCGACTTCTGTAACAACGCAGAAAACACCGTCACCGTACTCTGAGTCAATACCTATGAGAAGCTCATCAGCACCGTTGCCGTCAAGGTCCACATATGCTATATCAACATCATAGTTCGTATCGATATAGAGCCTGTCAGCCAGTGCGGCATATTCATTCTGGAAGAATGCCATATACCTTGCATCATCTTCCTCATTACTGCAGGCCTGACGATCCATATTGCCGTCGTTCTCGATCTCGGCTTCAGTCTCCTCAGTCGTCTCTTCCGTGGTCTCTTCGGTCGTCTCTTCAGAAGTTTCTTCCGTTGTTTCCTCTGAAGTCTCTTCGACCGACTCTTCAGTCGTGGCCTCGGTCGTAGTAGTCGTTGTCTCTTCTTCAGTCTCTTCCTCCTCAGAAGCCGCGCAGGCAGTCATAGAAGACAGGAGACAAGCCGTAAGTGCAAGAGACAGAAGTCTCTTTGTGATCTTGTTTTCTTTCATCTTTAATACCCCGTTATAAATACTTTTTGATAAACAGGTACATTATAGCACTATCTTGTAAGATCA
>JAEEGL016955154.1_pt1 | contig 10180 bp, 8 predicted proteins | sample 9134231 | NCBI WGS metagenome assembly JAEEGL01 (sample SAMN16246548, study PRJNA631951) | gut metagenome | biome: gut microbiome; feature: rumen; material: fiber-attached | host: Bos | place: Iran: Karaj | collected 2018-10
ATATCCTTCGCGAGTAAAAGCATTGGCTGTAAGTGCCTTTTCGTAGTCTTCGGTGAACACCTGCGGATCCATACTTCCTTCGCCGCCGTTGGCATCGAAAGTTACCGTATAAGTTGTTACATTAGTGTCGCAACCGCTGAATGCTATCATTCCTGCTACAGAAACGATGGCGAATAATAGAAATAATGATCTTTTCATCGTACTTTATTTTTTTTGTGCGCGACAAAGATACATATTTTATTGATTAAATTGTGTTTTTGGTGGATAGTTTTTGAAGAGAAGCAGATACGACAGGGAGCCTTAGTGAATAATTTTGGTTCAAATATAATGTTTTTTACATTAGTAACGCACCAAAATTATTATTAGAATTTAATATTGTAATTTCGTCACCAAGTTGGTGACGATTTGTGACGGACACTTTGGGCAATTTCTTTGGGCAGTCTTTTGGGCAAGTCATTGCAATTATTTTGCCCTTAGGTATCATTTACACCGACATTTATTATGAACTCTGCTCATTTTTATTTTTTGTTTTTGTATTTAAAAAATAACTTAATGCATTGGTTATTAGTAATTTATGTGTATTTGTTTCTGATCTTATTTTCTATTTATTTTTTTTTGCCAGTTGATATGTCATATTTCTGTTAGCACCTTCTCGTTCTAATATTCCTTCAGTCGCATTGAATGAACCATTTTAAGGTAGAATATCCCTCATTTGATGTAATATACTCCAGTTTTTTTTAGAGCCTCGGCGTTCAATCAAACCTTCTTTTATAAGGATAGATATATGCCGGTTGATTGTCGGAACACTCTTTCCTGATATTTCAACAATGTCTTTAATTTGAATACCACCGGGGTTGGAACTGATAATAGTGTATGTATCCTTTACACTATCATTTAATGTATCATTTTATGTATCACCATCTATCTTATTCGGTATTGGAAGCACCAATTCCACCTCATCAACTTCAATCTTGTTTTTCAAGTCGGGTTCACCCCATTGAGCATCTTTCCAAGCAGATATTATGGTTGGGAATCCTGCTATACTGTTATTTCCAATTTGGGACAAAGATACAATAATTTTTCTGGTTTTTATGGCTGGGATGAGTGGGATTTATATGGTGATTTACAAAACATCCTCACTATAGGGCACCGCTTGTCCTGTAATTTTCGGGAGAATTATTTGCGCATTACAAATCCGATACAACAAGGCAACATCATTTATTCTGCTCTATTACACAATCTATTAATTTTAATATGGTTTTAGATGGAACAGCCAATATAGAAATTGGATTGAAAGAAATTTTTACAACCATTCCTACAACTTTTCCATCCTGATTGAAGACCGCTGAGCCACTTATAGCTTGCCATTCTTCTAGTGTAATTGTTGTAGGACTTTTGAACATATATTTTTCTTCGTATTCTTCAACATATTTAAGGTTGCAGTGCATAGCATTACATCTATTAAAATTATGCTCATCAATATATTTGTTTTTTACAACGCCATATATAAAATATTGGTCATTAATGTTTGGCTCTATAAATTGTTCACTGGAAATTAGTAATTTTGTTAATCCTTCTTTTACAAGAATGTTTTCGTTAGCGTCTGATAACCTATGCGTTAGGAAAGTTTCTGGGAGTATATTTTTCAGTTCGCATAAAGCAACATCAATTATTTTAAATAAACTGGGAGCATTAATTCCTGCCTTTTTGAGGTCATCGTAAGAGAAGAAGTCTTGTTTGTGTTTATAAAAAAATGAGAATCTTAATAAATGAGTTAGTTCTTCTAGTTTATTCCGGCTATTTTCATTGTTAACTAAAAAGTATTTATACTCATATGGGTGCTCTTGATTGTCCCTATTTATACAATAATCAAAAAGGTCTGGGTGTACAACATGGTTAGCTGTGATAAGCCAGGTTCTTTTTCTGTATGTCAAGAAGAATGCTGAACCATAAAATGGATCGGAAAAATTTTTATCATCTGGGTTTATTGCAAACAATTGATAATTATTTCTCCAAATAATTTCATTCAGATTCATGTTGTTTGTAATAATATCCATGAAAAGATTAAATATTTTAGTTTGAGATAAGTCGCATGATAATAGTGTTGGTTTACATTGAGGAATATTATAGTTGTAATCCTCTTTCAAAATCTGGCAAGTATAGAGATGGAATTGTTGCTCTTATTACATTTATGTTTTGACTTGCGCCAATAACAAAACCATGATTCTGATTAAGATTCTCAATAAATTCATTACAGTTTACTCTATTAACAATATTTCCAACTCCTGCAGAATAAGGAAGAGTTGCTGTGTATGGATGGTTATTGGTATAAAATAGAATTCTTCCCTCACTACCCCATGCACCTTGGTTTTCATTATGTTCCCAAACCAACGAGGTTGTTCCATCTGATTTTGCTAAATATCCTAATAATTCATAAAATTCATGTTCGTTATTGAAATGAATTTGATTTTGTGAGCCAAAATTTGATTTATACATATCTTTAAAATATTTGATTTTATGTTATGCTGCATTGTATATTTGTATTAGTTTACTCTTTATCTCAGTAAAAGATAGTGTCATATCAATATCTTGTGACAAACCTATTTTTATGACATATATAAACGATTCTTTACGATAAAATTTGTCGCCATACTGACGTAAAGACCTGTCAATGGTATCGGCTTTTGCAAGCAAACAAGTAAGTTGATAATCCTTATTTATTTGCTGTGTCTTGTTGTTAGGATGTGCCTTGGTGTAGTGTTGTGTTGCAGTCAATTTTATCAGATTCTCTATGTAATGTGCAATCTGCGGAAATTCTGATTTCGGGAATATGTGGTGAATTTGCGTTGCTTCGCCATTACCCCATTGGTCATTGACTTCGCTTTCAATTTGTATCTTACGAAGCAGATTCATCGCTTTCTGAACATAATAAGCGTTGTATGCCTCTTGCTGAACCACATCAAATTCCTCAACAGCCTCTTGCCTTGTCATTGTCTTTTCCTTGTTCATATCACGCCAATTTTTGCGGTTGTACATTAAGTCTGAAAAGGTGAAAACAAATTTGGAAATATGACCTTTCTCCGAACCATATATTTGATTCTCTACTGCAAAAACATTTAGAATCTTTGGGAAAATACGATGAACTTCAATAGCTCCATTTATAGATGTATGACCAATTATAAATCGAGTATATCTTTCTTTTAGTTCATTGAAAGTGTTTTTATTGGGGTCTTTTTTGTATTCAAGGAAATATCTCCATAAACCACTATCAGTAAGCACTTTTTCGAAATAGCAATACAAGAAATTATAAGTGTTGCGTTCTTTTTGGGCAATGTAATCTAAAATGTCCATATTCTTTACCTTATAAATATTCTGATTGCCATGTTTTGTCACATCCAAAATTTGCGCATAACCTAACATTCTCAATGGTTGCTGAATAAACTTGTCATACTCATGCCTAGCTCTTTTATCGTTTGCCCATGGCTTATTAAAAATTACACGTGTGTATTTTATAAAGTATTGAGAGTTCCAAATATCACCAACAACAAAAGATTGATTTGGCTGAATGGTATTAATAATGCAGTCGGCTATAAAGCAAACAACATCAGGCGTACATTTTTGATCCATAAAACGTGCGTCATTTGATTTGCGAACATCCAAATCAAATTGGTTCAAATACTCGTTAATTATTTTTCTCATATTGTATTTCGTTTTTTAGTTTTCCAAAGAAGAATACAGAATTATTATCGATATTTAAAGAACGTGTCCCCATATTGCGAGCAATCGCATAAAATTTGATGAAATCATCGGTTGCATAAAATGCCAAATCTTGTTTGGTGATTTGCGTTTTCTCGTCAATCAATGTCAGAATTGCAACAGAACCATCAGCAATGCAGTTTGGTGGTAACATACATGCTCTTGGATTGTAAGTGAGATTGGGAATTAACACACAATTCTTTTGATTTATGAATTTGGCAACATCCAGATTGCTAATATCATCCATATAACAATCATAATCTGGTATATTGATTATTTTATTGTCTCCAATATTGCGAGATTTCAAAACTCTCACTTTCCCGATGCTTTTTGTAACGGCTTTTGTTATGCTTCTATCTCGATATGCTTTGAATAAATTGAATTGCATCCGATTAGCAACAGAATCGAAGTCGTCATTTCTATAGATTAGCCAATATGGGAAAGATGTGTCAGTGATGTATACTTGTTTTTGAACACAGATTTCATTTGTGATATACGATTCTATTTGAGTTTTTTGGGGCAATTGTGTTGTGTTGAGAATAAAACAAATTGTTTCAATTTTTACTCCTTTGAACCCTTTTTCTCCAAAATCAATTATATGTGTTATGCGATACTTTGTCATAAAGCTACGAGTGTTGTTAAACTCTGGGGCATTGATTAGACTTTTGGGTACAATCAACGAGACAACATTTCCTAACGTAATTGCTTTCTCAATGAAAAAAGCGAAAATATTATTTGTGACTTTATTAGTCGCAGATTTTTTGTATTTGGCTAATAATGCTTTTTCTTTTGTGATTTTTTTGTATGGCGGATTACCTACAACAAGGTCGTAATGCTTATCAAAACTATGCAATAAAAAATCATCATTGATATAATTGATGCTTACATTATATGGGATAGAAAGTGTTGAAATAAGTGCTTGCAGAATTTCAATACTTTGGCTGTCAATATCAACGACATCAATATTTACACTCGGAACACTTTTATACTTGTTTATTAAAACTGGCAAAAAATTACCAACCCCTATAGATGGTTCTAATATATCAATATTCGTAAAATCCTTAGAGTCAGGTAAATTCTTTATAATTGAATAGCAAATGTCTTGTCGTGTATAAAATGCTGCATTATCTTCTCTTTCTGTATTTGCCAATTCTGCAATTTTAGAAAGAGTTGCAAAGCCCATACTCTTTTTTGAATTTATGAAATTCAACAAGTTCGTATGTTCTGTCAATTTATATCGTTTAATTAAGTTGGTTATTTCTTGGTCTGTATAATCCTTTTGGTATAAATAACTACGAATTTTTTTTGCTATTTGACTAAAAATAATGGTTGGTACTGCTTCTCCTAAATTTTGGCGGATATTCATTTCTTCTTTTTTCAGAAATGCTTGCTTTTCTTTTAGAGGAAGTGCGTTTAATTTTTCAAATGGAATTTCTGACCATTGAAAAGATTGTGGTACAGACATCATAAGCATAACCTCTCTAATGCTGAACACACGATTATCGCATGGATGTATTGTGTTTTGACTTGCCATAATGTCATTACGTGTGTGGATACAAGGAGCGACTTTATTCCAATATTGTCGGGTGTATTTATCTCCGTTTTTTCTGGCATTGTAAACTATTACCCCATTTTTTATGCTGTGGGGTATTTTTGAGGCATCTGTGTTGTCAAAAGCGGATTGCCCCTCTTTTATGTCGGCAATCCAGCATTCCATGTGTGGTGCATAACTGCGGAAGTTATGATATATATCGTCTTTTGATATTTCACCCATTTTTTTGAGGGAGGGCAAATGTCCAATTATCTGGCGCAAAGTTCGCTCGGGTTGCAAATCCGGGTATAAATCCAAAGGGGTTATTTCTTTCAAATCTTTACGCACACCAATAATAAGAGTGCGTGTGCGACTTGACGGACATCCATAATCTTTGAAATTCAGCACTTGGTAACAAATGTTGTATTGTCCTGAAAGATTCTTGTCTATCGCTTCGCGAATAGTCTTATCATCCCCATCTATATCGGTGCAGATTGATTTTAGGAACGCACGAACATTCTCAAAAATAAAGAATTTTGGCATTATTCTTTTTGTCATCGATATGGATTCCACAACAAGGGAATTTCTTTTCAATTCGTCTTTTTTCTTGTGATTTGCTACAGACATGCCTTGACATGGTGGTGTGGCAATAAGAACATCTAAATCGTCCATATTATAGCCATGTTTCCACATTGCCAATTCGTTAAATACTTTATCTTTTGTTTCTTGCGTAGTCATATCTCCACAAATGTACCCGCTATCAAAAATGCACTTGTTGTTATATTTTTGAATTTTCAATCTGCGCTCCAAAAGTTCAACAGTAGCAATGCAATAGAAATTTTCTTCCTTGAAACCATAACAGCCAACGCCAGCACTGCTGAACAAACTGATGTACGTCTGCAATCCGTATGGCGAGCGGCTTTCTGCTACGATTTGCGGGACAGGTTCGGGAATAGTATATTTTATGACTTTCGACATTATTTTTGTGCTTTATACTGGTTAATTACAATTTTCATCGCTTCTTTCGCTATTGGCATATCCGTTGAGACGGCATTGCAGAATTGGTCGGCTTGCCATAGTGTGAGAAGTTCATCATGGTTGGCATTTAGGCACTTTATTACTTTTTCAAGTTGGACTATGCTCATACGCATAACACCATTCTCATATTTACAATAGGTTGCAGTGTCTATATCAAGTTCTGCCGCAATCTTCCGCTGTGGCATATTTGACTGTAATCTAATCTCTTTTAGTCTGTTCGACAACAACATTTCTTTTGCCATTATTGTTTCTTGAAGAATTTGTGCAAAAATACAAAATCTTTAAGACATAGCAGGTATATTAATTGTAATGTTTTCAACATTTATATAGGACCAAAACAAAAGCCCCGATTGAGAGTCGGGACTTGGTGTAATCAACAAAAAAGTGACGATTATAGATTAGTACCTTTCTATTATCTCGGGAATTTGAACATTACTTGTTTTCGGTTGTTAGGGGTTATTTTGCAATGCGTGTGAGTTTTCGTTGTTGGTGATTTATATATAGTATTTAAATGCCAATGGAGGAACATTTATATCTTTACTGGCAGTCAATATTTCTCCAATTTTATCAGCGAATCTTAATGTGACAGGAATGCCATCTGCATAAATACACGCATTATAATTTAATTTTGTAAGTGCTAAAATATCTTTTAGAACTTGAACAATGTCAGCTTCTCCTTTATCTATTTCGATAAAAATAGGATTCGGCACTTCCATTGATAATACAGTTTGAATTTTAGGCACATAACCGATTGTCCATAAAAAGCCACTTTTCGGATTAATAATCAAAGCATTTCCACGTAATATTGGGAAGTCTCCTTCATTTTTGTATAATTTAAGAGGTTTGTTATGTGTAATTGTTACTCCAACAAGATTAGTTCCTTTTGGAGTGATTTCTTTGAATGCATTCCACTCTTCTAAATTAAATTTTGTTTTTGCATGAATAAATACTTCCTCAGGATACTTCCCATTTTCTTTTTTGTAAGAATTTAAAGCTTGCGATAAAAGAGATTTTGCCTCCTGTGGTTTTAAATGAAATTCCTTATTTTCAGGATTAAACCATTCTCCAACATTACCTTTAAAAACAGTTCCGTCTCCATTGTCTAAAAACATTTGGGCTGCGCAACATGCATTTCTTGGATTCTTGCTTTTATCTACTTTTTTATAAACTAATCCAAGATAGCAAACGCCACTTCTAATGTCAGACAATTTCCAAGGTTTTCCTCCTGCTTTATAGTATGCTGCCGTTGCTATAGTCCAAGCTAAATGTCCTTCAATTTTTGAGAAATCGCGTTTGGGTACTCCATATGAATTTGTGTAATTTTTCCAATCCAATGTGCTTTCTCTAAAAATTTGAGTAGGAATAGTGTGTTGTAATAATCTCGCTTTGAGTTGGTTATGAAATTGAGCATCATAATCATATGCCTTTGCTTCTTCTGCTTTTGCTTTTTCTTCCTGATCAAATTCTTCAAAAAGCATTGGTGTATAATGAAAGTTCTTAGCTTTTGATTTTGAAAGTAGCGCTTTTGATTGAATTAAATTTTTCTTAAGAACAGATTGAGGTCGACAATACTGATAGATTTCATCTGGCACTATAACAAACCATACATCTATTCGTTCTTCATCATTTTTGTTTGCGGATATTATTTTGTCAATAAATAATGAAACTAAATCATATGTCCGTTTATGATTGCTGTCATTGTATAAATACCTACCTATTTCCTCGTTTGTAACTTCTTTATATACAATTCCTTTATCATCCCATTTGCAACCAAAAACGGCTTCAAAACCAGGGAACATGGGTCTTGTTGTGTTATTGGCATTATATATTGGTTGTTGTAGTCGTGTTAGATACTTTTTAAAGATTTCCAATCCTTTTTTTGTAGCAACAACACCGCTCTTAATCCCATATAATGGAGTTAATGCACCAAAAAGAGCAAGTCCATCTCTTGCATCTGCACATTTTTGTTCGTTTGCAAATAAAATATTGGGTTCTTCTATGTATATTAATTCGTTCATTTTGCTCTATTCTACTTCTACGTCAAAATCATTCAAATCATTTAAATCAGATATTTCGCACTCGTCTTCCAAAATTTTATTGTTTGGGATATCATAACTCTTTTTTCCTAAAAACTGCATTGGTTTATTAGCAATCTTAATTTTTTCTTCGCTGCCAACTTCTAAATAGAATGATTCTTTATCGTCTGAAATATACTTTACAAATGCTAGCAATTTTGTTCTCCAATCGTTATTCCACCATTTTGCGCCTTGTTTTCTTCTTGCTTTGTGTTGTTTGTCTTTTGATTCTATTATGTTTTTGCCATCGCTCGTAAAAAATATATGCGATGAAAACATTAAAACTTTGTATGGATACAATTTTGCAGTTGCTGATATCCCAAAATGCCAATTTTTGTCTAGCATTTTCCCAACAAGCATAATTTTATTAAACTTGTCTTTTTCAAGTGTTCCTTTCTCAAGCCAATAACCATATTTATTTGCCATTTGATATTTTCGAAGCGTTTTTTCTTGCATGCGATTTTCAAAAGCTTTGTTAGTTAGCTGTACAATAAGTTTTTTACACTCCGAATTACTGATAAATTGGGAATTATAATTATTTGAAAAAATATTATCAATTGGTATTCTTATTGTATCACGGCTGTCGTATGTTTCTGTTTTAGGAAGTTGTTCCATAAAATCGTATTCCCACGCAAAAGTACATAAATAATTTTTATAAAGAATAGCAGGATAAGTTAGTTTCCTTGTGTCAGTTTCTTTGGGAATTCGCCAATCAAATTTATGAAAACGTAATTCGTCAGGATAAGAAATTATTGGAAACCAATTTGAATCATATGTTTCGTTTTTATCAATAACAGATTTTCCTTGAAGAAAAATTTGTTTATATAGCAAATGGCTTTTTTCTGGATTGGGAGCATTTCTGGGAACATTTTGTTTCTCTAAAGTTACTAACAAATCTTGTAATCCGATCGCCCATGAAGATTTGAAGTCGATAGAGTTTAATCGAACTAATTCAATATTAATATCGTCAAATGAAAGATTCTTGTCGATAGCTAATGGAATAATAAAAGTCTCATCTTCTAATTGTTTTTTTACTTTGCTTGCAACGGCTAATTCTTTTAAAACACCATCCCGTTTGTTTGATGTAGCGCTTTGCACGATTAAAAACTTGTAGGTATTGTCTCTTATTTCTGATTCTATTGTATTCCAAAAGTCAGTTCCTTTTTCTAAGCATAACAAGTCGCACCAAATTTCATATCCTAATGCAATAAGTTTCAAAGACAACCATTGTGTAAAAACGTTGTCATCTGGTGTTGCGTGGCTTATAAATATTTTATTTCTCATTTCCTTCGAATTAGTACACAGTTAACAATATCTTTTCAATGACGTAAAGTGCATTTGACATATACAAATTTTTACATGTAAATCATCTGAATTTTAATTGCCAAGAAATTATTGTTATTGTGCTGAGATTGGTACAAAAAAAGGTGCTGATTGCTTGTCAGCACCTTTTGTATTGATTTTAATGTCTCGTCCTAAAATAGCGTTACAATAAAAATAGTAACGAAATGGAAAATAAAGAAAGTAAGTATGTTAGGCGTACACAAAAGGACTACACAATGTCTTTTAAATTGTCAGTTGTACGCGAGTATGAAGAGACACATGTCAGCTTGGGAGAACTGAGCAGGAAGTATGGCATACAAGGGAGCTACACCGTGCGCCAATGGATTAATAAATTTGGTACCTTTGACTGGCAAAACAAAACGTTATTACCTATGGCAAAAACCAAAGACCAGGAGCTTCTTGAGCTCAGGGAAAAAGTAAAAGTTCTGGAGCGGAA
>JAEEGL017258983.1_pt1 | contig 10180 bp, 11 predicted proteins | sample 9134231 | NCBI WGS metagenome assembly JAEEGL01 (sample SAMN16246548, study PRJNA631951) | gut metagenome | biome: gut microbiome; feature: rumen; material: fiber-attached | host: Bos | place: Iran: Karaj | collected 2018-10
CAACCTTGTTGCAGCCGTGCTCGTTGGCGTAGCGGTTGATAGCGCCGCGCCGGAAAAAAGCACAGGTAAAGCAGGGCGCGTTTTTCGGCTCGCTTCGTATGACTTCGGCGATGTCGACGTTATGGATTTCGTGGGGGACGTTGAGCGCCGCGCAGAAGTGGGACAGGCTTTTCGTGTCGAAAGCGGCGTCGAACATCGGGTTGATTGTCAGCGCGGAGAGCGAGAACTTGTTTTTTGTCCATTCGCGCAGCATCGCAAGGGCGTATGTCAAAAGCAGGCTGTCCTTGCCGCCGGAAAGCCCGATTAAAATCCGGTCGCCGCGCTCGATCATCTCAAACTCTACGACGGCGCGGGTGATTTTACTGAAATAGACTTGTGGAAGACGGAATTGCATAAACGATTCGCTCTCCTTTTCTATCTTTCCATTATATATCATACAGAAAAAAGTTGTTAGTTGAAAAAGTTATGTTATAATATAAAAGTGCCAAAAAATGAATTAACGAGCATAAAATGATACGATTTTTTGTCGCATCGTTTTTTAAGGAAGGGTTGCGTTGGGGAAGGAACTGCGTGGAGGCTACACGACGGGAGCCTGTATGGCGGCGGGCGTCAAAGCAGCGCTTTTGTATCGCGCGGGCGAATACTGTGAGCGTCTGACGCTCATCGCGCTGGACGGCACGCCGTTGGAGATTCCCGTCAAGGACGTTCAAGAGACGGAAGACGGAAGAATTCGCGCGGAGATCGTGAAAGATGCGGGAGACGATCCGGATATCACGAACGGCGCGTCGGTGTTTACGACGGTGAGAGAGCTGCCGCCGGGCAGCGGCGTCGTTTTTCGCGCGGGGGAGGGCATCGGTACGGCGACAAAGGCGGGGCTTTCCGTTCCTGTCGGCAGTCCGGCCATCAATCCCGGCCCGCGTAAATTGACGGAGAACGTCGTACACGAACTGTTGGGCGACGACGCGGCGTTGGAGGTCACGGTCTCGATTCCGGCGGGGACGGAGTTGGCGAAAAAAACACTGAACCCGATTTTAGGCGTCGTCGGCGGAATTTCTGTCATAGGCACCACGGGCGTTTTGCGTCCGATGTCTGAGGAGGGCTTTAAGAATTCCTTGCTCCCGCAAATTGACGTTGCAAAAGCGGCGGGCTACGACACGCAGATTTTCGTACCGGGAAAAATCGGTGAAAATATCGCTGTGAAGTTTGGACTTCCTCAAGAAGCAATCGTACAGACGAGTAATTTCATCGGCTTTATGCTGGACGCGGCGGCAGAGCGGAAGCTCTCCCGCGTATTGCTTTTCGGTCATCTCGGCAAGCTGGCGAAGGTGGCGGCGGGCGTTTTTCATACGCACAATCGCGTCGGCGACGGACGGCTGGAGACGATGGCTGCTTACGCCGCGGCGGAAGGCTTGCCGCAGGAGGGCGTCCGTCGCATCCTTGCTGCGACGACTACCGAAGACGCGATGCCGGTGATTGCAGAATACGGATTGCAGAGAGTGTATGATATATTGGCGGAGCGCGCGTCGATTCGGTCTGAGCGCCACGTGTTCGGCGAACTTACGGTGGGCACAGTGATGGTGACCCTGAAAGGTGAGCTTCTTGGCATGGATAGTCATGCGCGGGAGATAGGAAGGGATTTTCATTGGAACATAGAGTGATCGTGGCGGGCATCGGGCCGGGGCATCCCGACTATGTTTTGCCCGCCGCACTCCGTGCGATTCGCGGGGCGAAGGTGCTTGTGGGCGGCAGCCGAGCGCTTTCGGATTTCGCACGCGAGGGGCAGCGGACCATGGCGATTCGTGGTGATATTCCGTCGGTTCTTGCGTTTATTCGTGAGGCGCTTTCCGACGGCGACGTCGTCGTGATGGTCTCCGGCGATCCCGGTTATTATTCGTTGCTCGACGCTTTGCGGCGGGATTTCGACGCGGATTGCCTTTCTGTGATTCCGGGAATCAGCTCCGTACAGTTCGCTTTTGCACGGCTCGCGTTGCCGTGGCACGACGCGAGCCTTTTGAGCTTCCATGGGAGGCGGCCTTCCAACGAAGAGCTCGCCTATTCGCCGGGGCGGGTCATCGGGGTGCTGACCGACGGGAAGAACAGTTCCCAAACGATTCCGAAACTCTTGATGGATATGGGCTGGCCAAAGGAGGCGAAAGCGGCGATTTGCGCGCGCCTTTCTTATGAGGATGAGCGCATTGTCAGGACGACGCTGGCCGGGGCGGCGGAAGAACAAGAAGAAACGCACTGCGTACTGGTGGTGATGGGTTGATGGCCGAGTTAGGCATTGCAGACGAAGCGTTTATTCGCGGCAAGGTTCCAATGACAAAACAGGAGATTCGCGTGTTGACGATGGCCAAGGCACGCATCGCGCCGTCGGACGTCGTTTGGGACGTGGGCGCGGGCACCGGCTCCATGTCGGTGGAAGCGGCCTGCCTTGCACCGCAGGGACATGTTTACGCGATAGAGCGAAATGCAGAGGGCGTTTCGCTCATTGAAAAAAACAAGGAAAAATTCGACGTCGGGAATTTGACGGTCATCGAAGGAGAGGCGCCGGACGCGCTGAAAGATTTGCCGGACTGCGACGCCGCTATTATCGGCGGCAGCGGCAGCTGCCTTCCCGAGATACTCGACGAGATTTCCTCTCGACTGAAGACGGGCGGACGCGTGGTGATGAACTGCATCACGGTGCAGACGCTGGCAACGGCGCTTTCCTACATGCGCGGGCATGAATCGGTTTTTACCTACGAGGCGATACAGGTGCAGATCAACCGCTTGCAGGCGGTGGGCGCGTATGATATGGCGAAAGCGATCAATCCAATCTATATTGTGACGGCAGAAAAGAAATAAACTATATATACTAGGACAAATATAGGGGGACAACAAGTAATGCAGGTATTCATTGTCGGCGCGGGGCCCGGAGATCCCGAACTTATCACGGTCAAAGGGCAGCGGCTTTTGCGGGAGGCGGACGTGATTATTTACGCGGGTTCGCTGGTCAATCCCGACGTACTGAAGGTCGCTAAGAAGGGCGCGGATATTTACAATTCCGCTACGATGACGCTCTCGGAGGTCATCGAAAAAATTACCGAATCCGTGAAGCAGGGGAAAATGGTTGTACGTCTGCATACCGGCGATCCGGCGATTTATGGCGCGATTCAAGAACAGATGGACGAACTCAAAAAGCGCGACATCGAATTTGAAGTCGTGCCGGGCGTCAGTTCGTTCCTTGCGACGGCGGCCGCGCTGAAACAGGAATACACGCTGCCGGATATTTCCCAGACGATCATCATTACGCGGGATGAGGGCAGAACGCCGGTGCCGAAAGAGGAGAGCTTGAAGAGCCACGCTGCCCATCAGGCCACGATGTGCATTTTCCTGAGCGTCCACATGATCGAGGACGTGGTCAAAGACTTGATCGCCGGCGGTTACGACAAGACGACGCCGATTGCTATCGTGCATAAAGCGACATGGCCGGATCAGAAAGTGATTCGCGCGACGCTGGAGACCATCGCCGAAAAAGTGAAAGCGGAGAATATTACGCGCACGGCGATGATTGTCGTCGGTCGCTGCCTTGACACCGATTATTCGCTGTCGAGGCTCTATGCGCCGGAATTCAGCCACATGTTCCGCGCTGCTTCCAAATGAGATGCGCCGTTTTTGCCGCGACGCGACGCGGCGTCGAATCGGCAATACGCCTAAAAAAGGGGATTTCGCCCGACGCTGTCGATATTTTCCTGAAGGACGGCAGGGAACCGGAGATTTCGGCGAAGCGGTTTTCCAATCTTGCTGACGCCGTGGCAGAGGCATTCCTGCAATATGACGCATTGATTTTTTTCATGGCTGCGGGGATTGCCGTCCGTATGATTGCACCCCATTTACAGAGCAAGCTGACCGATCCGGCGGTATTGGTCGCCGACGAGGGCGGGCGGCATGTCGTAAGCCTGCTGTCGGGACATGTGGGCGGCGGAAACGCGCTGACGCTTCGCGTTGCGGATTGCCTCGGCGGGACCCCGGTGCTCACGACGGCGACGGACGTCAACGATTTGACCGCGCCGGACGCGTTGGCAGCGGAGCTTGGGCTTCGTCCCGTGCCAAAGCCGAGGATTCAGACGATGAACGGCGCGCTTTTGGAGGGAAAGAATGTATCGTACGCGGTGGACGAAGCGCTCTTGCGGCGCGATTTTTTTGAAGCTGCGCTTTCCAAAAGAGGGATTCCTTTCGCTTGCATGTCTGCTTCGGAGGCGTCAGCGGCGAAAGAATTGACTGTGTTTATCACGGAGGACGCTTCGCTTCGTTCGGAGCGGCTGCTTTGCCTTGTGCCGCGTCGATTGATTGCAGGCATGGGATGCCGCAGGGGTGTTCCGAAGGAAACGTTGAAAAACGCGCTTTCGGAAGCTGTGGCGCAAATTGGTCAGGAACTTTCGGCGGTTTCGATAATCGCCAGCGCGGCGGTCAAGAAAGACGAGGCGGGGCTTTTGGCTTTGGCGGCGGAGCTCGGCGTCGAGGCGCGTTTTTTTGAAAGCGAAGATTTACAACGAAAGATTGAAGCCTACGGATTGGAAGAATCGAACTTCGTCCGGCGTCAAATCGGCGCAGGCAACGTCTGTGAGGCGGCGGCGCTTTGCTGTGTGCAAGACGGGCGAATTGCGCTTGCGAAAACAAAATGGGAGAAAGCGACGGTGGCATTGGTATGGGAAAAATAACGGTCGTCGGTCTCGGCCCCGGCGGGCAGGAGCAGATGACGCCGAAAGCGTTGAAAGCGATTCAGGAAGCGGAGGTTGTCGCGGGTTATACGACGTATATTCGCTTGATTGAGTCTCTGCTCGCGGATAAAGAAGTCATCGGCACGGGCATGATGCAGGAAGTCGATCGTTGCCGTCTGGCGGTGAAAACGGCGGCGGAAGGCAAGAACACGGTCATGGTGTCCAGCGGCGATTCTGGCGTTTACGGTATGGCGGGATTGATACTGGAAATCGTACTGCAATACGATGCGGCGGAACGTCCCGAGGTAGATATCGTCGCTGGACTTTCGGCGGTCAATGCGGCGGCGGCGGTGCTTGGAGCGCCGCTGATGCACGATTTCGCCGTCATCAGCCTCAGCGATCGCCTGACGCCTTGGGAACTCATCAAAAAACGTGCGGCGCTTGCGGCGCAGGGTGATTTCGTTATCGCGCTCTACAATCCGAAGAGCAAGTCCCGCGTCAAGAACATCGACGAGATTCACGATATTTTGCTGCAATACAAATCCCCGTCCACGCCGGTCGGCATCGTGAAAAACGCTTCGCGCTCCGACGAGCAGAAGATTTTATCGACGCTTCGTGATTTCACGAAGGAAGACATCGACATGTTTTCGATGGTCATTATCGGAAACAGCAAGACCTTTATACAGGATGGATGGATGATTACGCCGCGGGGATATAAAGTATGATTTTCACGGCGGCGGGGACGCAGGACGGACGGGAGCTTGCGGGCGCGCTGCTCTCGGCGGGCTATCCGGTCACGGCTTCGGTGGTGTCGAGTTATGGCGAAAAGCTCTTGGAGCGTTATCCGGGACTCGTCGTCAATGACAAGCCGTTGGACGCGGAGGCGCTGGAAGCGTATATCCGCGAGCATGGCGTCAGGCTGTTTGTGGACGCGAGCCACCCTTACGCGGCGAACGTATCGCAGAACGCGATGCGGGCGTGCCATGCGGAGGGAATTCCGTATATTCGCTATGAGCGGCGAAGCGTGCCGATTGATTATGAAAACGTGCATCGTGTCGAGACTTACGAGGAAGCGGCCAAAGCGGCGGCGCAGTTCGGAAAGACGGTTTTTCTGACGACGGGCAGCCGCAACCTGAAAGCGTTCGTGAAGTCGGAAGCGCTGAAAGAGCATACGGTGATTGCGCGGATATTGCCGACGGCGAAGGTGCTGGAGGAATGTGAAGCGCTCGGCCTTACGCCGAAACAAATTGTCGCGTTGCAAGGGCCGTTCAGTGAAGAATTGAATGTAGCGCTTTATCAGCAATACGGCGCAGAAGTCATCGTCACGAAAAACAGCGGCGAGATCGGCGGAACCGATACGAAGCTGACGGCGGCGAAAAAGCTGGGATTGCCCGTAGTGATGATTGACAGGCCGAAGCTCGAATACGATGTAATCGCCTATACATTTGAAGAAGTGTTGGAGTTTGTAAAGTTGAAACTCGGAGGTAAATGAGATGGACTTTATTAAGCAGCCGATGGACATCGAGAATAAAAGCATGGAGATTATCGCGCCGCATCTGGCGGGCCTGAATCTCAGCGAGGCCGCGACAAAAGTGTATTCGCGCATGATTCACGCGTCCGGCGACGTGGACTATGCGAAAGTCATTCGTCTGCACCCGAAAGCCATTGAGGCGACGCAGGAAGCGTTGAAGCGCGGCGCGAACGTCTACACCGACGTGGAAATGGTGCGGACAGGCATAAACAAGAAAGCCTTCGGGCGGTACGGCGGGAAAATCGAATGCCGCGTCGCCGACCCGGAGATTGCCGAGATTGCCAAACGCGAGGGCATTACGCGTTCGATGGCGGCCATGCGCGCTTTCGGTAAAGACCTTGCCGGATCCATCGTGGCGATTGGCAACGCGCCGACCGCGCTTTTTGAGGTGCTTCGCCTTGCGAAAGAAGAGGATATTCTTCCGGCGGTGATCATCGGGATTCCGGTGGGTTTTGTCGGCGCCGCCGATTCGAAGAAGCTGCTGGCGGAAAATACCCTTGTTCCTTATGTGACGGTGGAGGGCACGAAGGGCGGCAGCCCGATTGCGGCGTCCGTCGTCAACGCAATCATGTACCTTTTGGACAACAGAAGATGAGCGCGCGTCAAATCCCTCGTGTCGTCATTGCCGCGCCAATGAGCGGCTCGGGCAAGACCACCGTGGTTACAGGACTCTTGGCGGCGATGCGCGCGCACGGCGTCAAGGCGCAGTCATATAAAATCGGCCCGGATTATATCGATCCGGGCTATCATGCTTTGGCGAGCGGGCGTCCCGCCCATAATCTTGATACATGGCTCGTATCGAAGGAACGGCTCGCCGACATTTTCATCAGTACGATGGCGGACGCTGACGTCGCAGTTATCGAAGGCGTGATGGGGCTTTATGACGGTGGGAAGAACGGCGTCAGCTCCACGGCGGAGATCGCAAAGTTGTTAAAAGCGCCGGTTTTGCTCGTCGTCAATGCGAAGTCGATGGGCGAGTCTGCGGCGGCGCTTGTGCTCGGCTTCAAGCAATACGATCCCGGAGTCAATCTTGCGGGCGTGATCTTGAACCGTCTTGGATCGGATACGCACCGCATGATGATAGAGGAAGCGCTGGAGAAGCTTGGCGTTCCCGTTTTCGGCGCAATCAAGCGAAATGATGCGATGACGATGCCGGAGCGCCATTTGGGGCTGGTGCCCGTCGAGGAAAACGCACGGGAGCGCGAGACGGTGGAAGAAATCGGGCGCGTCGTCGGCGCGGCGGTCGATGTGGAAAGTATTGTCGCGTTGGGAAAAACGGCGCCGCCGCTCGAAATCGAGCAAGGATTTTCCCAGGCTGCGGAGACAAAAGCGCGGATCGCGGTCGCCCGGGACGAGGCGTTTTCCTTTTATTATCCCGAGAGTCTAGCCGTACTTCGCCAGAAGGGTGCAGATATCGTTTTTTTCAGTCCGCTGCATGACGAAAGATTGCCGGAAGCGGACGGGTTGATTCTTGGCGGCGGTTTTCCCGAAATGTTCGCGAAGGAACTTTATGAAAACGAATCAATGCGGGCGTCAATCAAGGCAGCCGCGGAAAAGGGAATGCCGATTTACGCTGAGTGCGGCGGGTTCATGTATCTGATGCGCCGCGTGACCGATTTCGATGGCAATTCGTTTCCGATGCTCGGCGTAATTCCCGGCGAGGTCGCTATGAACAAGAAGCTTCAGACCGTCGGCTACGTCAGCGCGGAAATGATGCGGGACACGGTACTCGGCTCCAAAGGGACGGTACTTCACGGTCATGAATTCCATTTTTCGTCGGAGTGCGAGCCGGAGACGGGCGCGGACTATCCGCGTGCGTTTACGTTCCGAAAGACGAGGAATCCATCGCCGTACGCGGCAGGCTATGCAAAGGGGAATATTCTGGGCTCGTATCTGCATTTGCATTTCGCAGGCTCGGAGGACGCGGCGGCGTCCTTTGTGACGGCTTGTCAAAATTACGCGGAAAAGAGGGCGTGAGCGTGGGAAAAATCGTTCTGGTGACGGGCGGAGCGCGCAGCGGCAAGAGCCGTTTTGCCGAGCAATATGTGGCACGCGTCGGAAAACACATCGGTTATATCGCGACGGCGGAGGTCTATGACGAAGAAATGGCGTTCCGCGTGAAGCTTCATAAAGAGCGGCGTCCGGCGGACTGGAAGACTTACGAGGCGCCTCTTGACGCGCACTTCGCGCTGAAAGAGGCGGGACGAGAATGCGACGCGGTGCTTTTCGACTGCCTTACGCTTTATATGAGCAATATTTTGTGTTCGCTCGATTCGATTGCGGACTCGCATCAAAACTATTCCCTCGCGAAAGAAAAGCTCGACGTGCTGATTGCGCAGGCGAAGGAAAATCCGGGAACGACGGTTTTCGTCACGAACGAAGTCGGCAGCGGCATCGTGCCGGGTGATCATTTGTCCCGCGAATATCGGGACGTTGCCGGAATCGCGAATCAATGGATGGCGCGCGCGGCGGACGAGGTCTATTTGGTCGTTTGCGGCCTCGCCGTCAACGTGAAAAAATTGGCGGAAGCGATGGAATAAGAGATGAAATGACAAAGAGACTTCGGCGGGCCGGAGCCTCTTTTTTTATGGAGTCAATTTGAGTTATAACTCGGCAAAAGAGGTTCCCCGCATCTATAGGTGGGAGAAATGCGTAAATAACAGGGGCTAAGCATATTTCACGCCTCGTTGAAACGCTGAAAGAGGAAGTTTTGCCTACGGCAAAACTAAAACGAAGGCGTTATAATGAACGTGGTATTTTTTGACGAATGAGGAGATTGACGGCATGGGAGAATTTTCGTTTATGATAGAGACGTGCACGCCGGAGGAAACGACAGCTTTGGCGGAGCGACTTGGTGCGGCGGCGGAAGCGGGAACCGTGCTCTGCCTCGTCGGCAATCTCGGTGCGGGAAAGACGCTTTTCACACAGGGATTTGCTCGGGGATTGGGCGTGACGGAAGACGTTACGAGCCCTACGTTTGCGCTGATGAATCAATATCGCGGACGTCTGCCCGTCACGCATTTCGATCTTTACCGTCTGGAGCGGGAAGACGAGCTGGATGAGATCGGGTTTTACGAATACGCCGAAGACGGGCGGAGCGTGGTACTGATCGAATGGGCGGATAAATTCCCTGACGCGCTGCCGACGCCGCATATCCGGCTGGAAATCGAGCAGGGCGAGGCGGAAAACGAGCGGCGGCTCGCGTTTTTTACGACAGAGGAGGAAAGCGCGCTATGGCGGGCATTGAAGGAAAAATGACGATTCTTGCGATGGATACTGCAACGTTGGTGTCAAGCGTGGCGGTCGCGACAGAGGAACGCGTACTGGCGGAGCTGACGGCGGAAACGCGGTTCACCCATTCGGAGACATTGGTGCCGAATATCGACGAGGTTTTGCGGCTCGCGGACACGAAACGCGAGGAACTTTCCGCCGTCGCCGTGAGCCTCGGCCCAGGCTCGTTCACCGGTCTCCGTATCGGACTCGCGGCGGCGAAGGCGATTGCCTACGCGCTATCGATTCCTTTGGTCGGCGTGCCGACATTGGAGGTCTTGGCGGCGGCGTTCCCGTCGCCGGGGGCATTGGTCGCGCCCTTGATCGACGCGCAGAAGGGCAACGCCTATTTTGCGCTTTACCGCTCTGCGGAAAACGGCCTCGTCTGTGAAAAAGAGGTCGTCGTTGCGTCACCGCAGGAGATTGTCGATACGATTGCCGAGGAAAAATCTCCGGTGACATTGGCGGGAGATTTTGCGCGAAAACTGGTCGCAAAGGGCGCTGAATTGCCGAAAAACGCGACGCTCGCGCCAATCACGCATATCATGCCGCGGGCCGCGCTCGTCGCCGCGCGCGCGATGATCCGCTTGAAAAATGGCGAGGGGAAAAGCCCGATGGAGCTGGAGCCGATTTACGTCCGCCGCTCCGAGGCAGAAGTGCTTTGGGAAAAGCGGCA
>JAEEGL010268316.1_pt1 | contig 10179 bp, 7 predicted proteins | sample 9134231 | NCBI WGS metagenome assembly JAEEGL01 (sample SAMN16246548, study PRJNA631951) | gut metagenome | biome: gut microbiome; feature: rumen; material: fiber-attached | host: Bos | place: Iran: Karaj | collected 2018-10
AGGCGGAGCGAAGGCGGACGGGAACCAAAGGGGTATAAAACGGTCACTAAAGATTCAAAGTTTGACGGCTGAGATGTCGACAAGCCCGTTGACGATGGCATATATGGTCAGCCCGGCCGGTGAGTGAATCTGCAGCTTGCGGGCGATGTTGCGTCGGTGGGTGATGACGGTGTTGACGGAGATGCAGAGGTGGTCGGCGATTTCCTTGTTGGACATGCCTTGCACGAGGGCAATAATGACGTCGCGCTCCCTGTCCGAGAGTGCCTCGGCATTGTCCTGGCCCCCTTTGAATACCATGCTGCTGATGTTGTTGGCCACATCCTGCTGTCTGGTCTGCTGCTCCAGGCGTCGTATGGCGGGGGTGAAGATGTAGTCCTCAACCTCAGCATGCTGGCGCAGCCACTCCTCGTTGTTGTAGAGGTCGTAGAGCGTCGCGGTCAGCTTGTTGTTGAGGTGGGCGTCGGCGGGCAGGTACTTGACGATGGTAAGCTTCAGCTCGCGCAGCTTGCGGTCAGTCTGTTCGTGGTGTTTCGAGAAGGTCTCGACGTTGTAGTCGTTCTTCGGCTGTCCGTCGATGAGCGACTGCACGTAGGGGAACAGCGTCTTCTCCTCGTATTTCATGTGGCGCCTTATCTCCTGGCTGTAGTCGTCATAGAGACGCATGATGAGCATCCCAATCTGGTCGCCCTCGGGCAGGCTCTCCTCGAGCTCGCGGCGTATGAAGGGCAGCTGGAAGTCGAGGTAGTAGGTATGGCTCGCCTTCAGGTAGTGCAGCAGCGTGGGCACGCTGATACGCTCGTCGTCGCTGTACAGGCCGGCGACGTCCGACGACTCCTGGCCGGGCGTGCCCGTCGAATTCATGGTGAAGTTGACAACGGCAAGGAAGGTATACGTGTCGACATGGTTGAGCTCGCACGTCTCGGCCACTGTCTTGTCGCCGAACCCGAGGTTGATGCCGAATGATCCGAGGGCCTGCAGCACCGAGTAGTTGTCCTTGATGAGGTTGACCATTCTGTCGGTGCTCTCATACATCTTCATGTTCTTCATACGCGTGAACCTTATATGCTTTTTGTTTTATCTTGGGTGCAAAGGTAGCCATTTCTTGTGAGTCCTGCAACGGTTTAAAGGAAATTCATCATTTTTAGGTATTGCCCGCACGGGACTTTCGCCGTACCTTTGCAGCCGGAAAATTAAAGATTAGAAGACATGAAAAGACTCATTTTCACCATGACAGTTATGCTGGCCGCGCAGGCTGCCTGTGCACAGGTGGCACCCGCCGACAGCACTTTCAACAACGTCGGCAAGTCGCGCCTGAGCGTAGGCGGCTACGGCGAGATAACGTTTTCGCGCAACTACTACAGCGACCATGTGAGCCGCTACAGCCAGCCCGAGGCGCACAAGGACGACCCTTCGCACGGGCGTTTCGACATACCCCATGCCGTAATATACCTGGGCTACGACTTCGGGCGTGGCTGGACGTTCGGCACCGAGATAGAGTTTGAGCATGGTGGCAACGGCATCGCCTACGAGAAGGAAGACGAGGAAGGCGGCGAATGGGAGCAGGAGACCGAGAAAGGCGGCGAGGTCGAGCTCGAGCAGTTCTGGTTGCAGAAGTCGTTTGCGCCGTGGGCCAACATACGGGTGGGCCATATCGTGGTGCCCGTCGGTCTGAACAATGCCCATCACGAGCCGCTGAATTTCTTCACGGTATACCGTCCTGAGGGTGAGAACACCATTATGCCGTCCACGTGGCACCAGACGGGTGTCTCCTTCTGGGGCCGTCACGGTGACTTCCGCTACGAGGCACAGTTCCTGGCCGGTCTGAACGCCGACCACTTCACTAACGTGAACTGGATTAAGAAAGGACCGAAGTCACCCTTGGAATTCGACGTCGCCAACAAGTATGGCGTTGCCCTCCGTCTGGACAACTACAGCATTCCCGGCCTGGGCATCGGTCTGAGTGCCTACTACGGACACTCTATCGGCAACAGCTATCCCAATAATGCCAACGGCGTCGACGCTGAGTACAAGGGCAAGGTGGTCATCGGCGCCCTCGACTTTACCTACCAGGGACACAACTGGATTGTGCGCGGACAGGCTGACTACGGCTATCTCGGGGACTCCGAGCAGCTGAAGTATGTCTACAACAGACTGAACTCCAAGTCGCCGTACAAGCATTCCGCCTTCGTCAGTGGAAATGCTTATGCCGTGGGTCTGGAGGCAGGCTATGACGTATTCTCCCAGATTCAGAGTCTTCGCAGCAAACAACAGAAGCTGTACCTCTTCGGCCGTTACGAGGCATACAACCCTTACGCCAGTGCCACCAAGGGCACGACGTACGACTACACGGCCGTCAAGCGCATGGCAGTAGGTCTGAACTACTACCCTATCAGGCAGATTGTGGTCAAGGCCGAGTACTCCAAGCGCTTCTTGAAGTCGCTATACAATAACGAGCCGTCGGTGAACATCGGCGTGGCCTACGAGGGCTGGTTCGACTTGGGCCACCGTAAGCTGGCGCAGAAGGAGCAGTTGGACGTCGACCGTCTGAACGAGCGCATCAATGAGTTGCAGCGTCAGCTCGACGAACTCAAGCGGCAATAAGTCCCCCACAACATGGAAAATAGCTTTTAACCACATAAAAGAAAGTTTTTAACCACATAAAAGAAGAAAAGAAATGAAAAAGATTCTGTACACCATGATGGCCCTCTTTGTGGCCTTCAGCTTCGCTGCCTGCGGCAGTGACGACAACAACGACAGCGGTAACCAGGGCGGTAACAACGGCCAGGAAGAAGGCGGCTCGACCATCGTCGACGATGCCAAGTACAAGGACCGCAGCTACGGTATGGCTGCCATCGACGCCTGTGCCGACGTCGTTGTCAACTTCGAGGCCGCCAACGCCCTCATCGCCATGGCTGGCCTGACCACCGAACAGGAGGACTACCTGCGCCAGGTGCTCACCTCGCTGGTGGGCAATGTCATCGTACCTACCTATACCAAGCTGGCCGATGACGTTGAAGACCTGGAGAAGACCCTGCACGGACTGACAACGAGCAACATTACCCAGGCTCAGATTAATACGGCTTGCGCTGACTTCAAGGCTGCACGTCAGAACTGGGAACTCTCTGAGGCCTTCCTCATGGGAGCAGCTTCAGACTTTGACATCGACCCCACCATCGACTCATGGCCCCTGAACCGCTCGCTGCTGCTGAGCTACTTCAACAACGGCATGAGCGAGGAGATGCTCGAGGACGCCACCATCCTGGGCTTCCACGCACTGGAGTTCATCCTGTTCCGCAACGGACAGCCCCGCAAGGTGGCCGAGTTCCAGGGCAACGACACCTATAAGAACTTCGAGAAGGTCAGCGGCGCACAGGAGCTGAAGTACGCCCAGACCATCTGCACCCTGCTGAAGCAGCGATGCTTCCAGCTGCAGGTTGCCTGGGAGGGCGAGACCAGCAAGAACGCCAGCCGCGTGGCTGTGGTCAAGGCTGCCGGACTCGACATGACTACCGAGAACGGCCTCAGCTTCGGCGAAAACCTCACTTCGGCCGGCAAGAATGCCAAGAGTACCTTTGCTGACATCAAGGATGCCATTGCCCAGGTGCTGAGTGACGACGAGGGTTCTTGCGTAGGCATCGCTAACGAGGTCGGTACGGCGAAGATTGCCAACCCGTTCTCGGCCGGCGACATCTCTTACGTGGAGTCACCCTACAGCTACAACTCGATTAACGACTTCCAGGACAACATCCGTTCCATCCGTAACGTCTGGTACGGCAGCATCTCCGGCAGTGCCGCATCGCCCAGTTTCAACGCCTTCTTTGCCAGCATACAGGGAGGCTCGGAGGTCAATAAGTCGGTGGTCGATGCCTTCAACGGTGCCATTGACAAGATTGGCGCCATGCCCTCGCCCTTCGTGAAGTACTGCAGCACCATCTGGGGCATCGAATTCCAGGACGATGAGAACTGGGATTAACCAGCTGAACTTAAGAAACAAACTATAAGCTTATGATTCACAAGACAGGTAAAATGATGATTGGGCTGTTGGCATGCATAGGCATGCTGACAGCCTGTTCTGACAGTAGCGACGACGCCCAGGACCTGGGCGGACTGACGCCGGCAGAGAACAATTTCGGCAAGCAGACAGGCAACTTCACCGCTGAGGAGTGGTATCCTGGAGGCAAGCTGGGCACCACCGAGAAGGCCAGCTACTCGGCCATCACCCCTGCTGCCGAGCAAGCCGGCATGGAGGAGGACTTCAACACGGGTGAGGATTTCTTTGAACACCTCTATACCTTCGACGCCGCTCCCCGCAAGGGACTCGGTCCGGCGTGGGTACGCAACGGCTGCATACACTGCCACCCGTCGTATGGCCACGGCAAGCGACAGGAGGAGTACCGCGCCAATACCGTAGGCAACGGCTATCTGCTGGTTATCTACCACCCGACGGCAGGCGTTGACGGCAACGGCAAGGAGTATGCTGCCAACAGCTACATCTCAGAGGTTACCGGCATGCCGCAGACTCAGGCCATGGCACCTTTCCGTGCGCCGATTGATGAGAGTATGATTCAGATTACATGGAAGACCGTGAGCCAGATGGAGAGCGGTCTGGCCATGACCTTCCCCAACGACCCCGAGGGTCAGAAGGAGAGCTACTCGCTCATCTACCCTGAGGTGACGATACCCCAGGCTGCGTTCAATACCAACCCGAAGCCCGACAACTACGACGTGCGACTGGAGTCGACCATCGGCGTGTACGGCACAGGCCTTATTGATGCCATAGACGACGAGGAGATTGAGAAGCAGTGGGCTGCCGAGGCCCCCTATGTCGAGCTGAACCCCGCCATGTGGGACAAGGCCGCCGGCAAGTTCAAGGCGTCGGCCTATTACGCTGCGCCCTATAACGATACGGGCACCCATCGTGGAGACCACGGTCCGCTGAAGCGGTTCACTTATGCCATGACGCGTGGCTCGTTGCAGGACGGTGCCGGCGCCAACGCCATCTGGAACATCACCAACGTGACGCGCTCAGACCGCCATTGGCTCTATACCACCACGGCTTGGGCAAAGGCTCAGAGCGAGGACCCCGAGGTTATCCGCTATATCAAGGAGAATGGCAGCTCAGTGGCGAGCATCCTGCACCCGTACTATGCCGACGGCACGGATGAGGGTATCAAGGAGCGCGTCTTCGAGGTGCTGAACACACCCTCGATAGCCTATAAGGAGACCTTCGAGAAGTATCTGCTCAACGATGCCTACTACGGAGGCCAGGAGGAGATGACCGACAAGCAGTACTACCAGTTTATGGTATGGCACCGTGGACTGGCCGTGCCTGCAGCACGCAACCTCGACAATGCCGACGTACAGCGTGGCAAGGAGCTGTTCACCGAGTTGGGCTGTGCCCAGTGTCACCGTCCCTCATGGAAGACGGGCTCGGACAACATGTGGATTGACGCGTCGACGAAGGCCTATGCCGCCAGTATCGGCAAGGACCCCAGCCAGATGCTGCCCCGTTATGCCAACCAGACCATCTGGCCCTACACTGACATGGTGCAGCACCGGCTCTTTATGGTCAACGACATCCGCACGGGCTGGTGCCGTACGACGCCGCTGTGGGGACGTGGTCTGAGCCGTCGTCTCACTGGTGCTGACGACCGTCTGCACGACTGTCGTGCGCGCACCGTCGTTGAGGCCATCATGTGGCATGGCTATTCGAAGCAGTCGGACGCCTATCGCGCAACGGAGAAGTTCTACCAGCTGAAGAAGGCCGACCGCGACGCTGTGGTAAAGTTCATTGAGTCTATCTGATGCAGCGAACCCTCATCATCATTCTTTTGGTGGCAGCCGCCCTGTGTATCCGGCCGGTGAAGGCAAGAAGTGCCTCGCCAGTGATGCCCGAGGCGACTGCCGCCCATTTTTGTCAACTGCTGGTGACCAACGGCGAAGGCGCTGTCGTGCCACTGAGCAGCTACATACGCAGCACCATGGCCGAAAGCATGGACGACAGGACTATGGCAGGTGACAGCGTGACCATTGAGCAACTGTTCTGCCAGTATGTCTTCGACTTCGGCGGGTGGCAGTCGCTGCGTATCTTTCCGCAAGCCATTGACGGACGTGTCGTATGGTTTGCCCCAGCCGACGCGTTGCCGGCTTCTGTCAGCGCAGAACATCAGAAATACATGCACGACGTCTTTCCGCGACTGACCAAAGAGGTGCAAGCGGGCAACTGGGCGACCGTTGACGCCTACATCGACAGGATGTTACAGTACCAGAGCTCGTTTGGCAGCAGTACGGCATCGACACCTGGCATGATGCCGGTCTGGATAGCAGGCATACTCTTCCTGCTCCTGCTGGTGGTGCCCTTCGTCATCAGTGACGGCAAGAAGCAAGCCAGGGAATCCTACCAATAAAAGGAATTCAGGAACTATCGTGTAGGCTTAGCGGTTCAGCAGGAAGCGCTCAGCAAGGATGGCGGCCTGACAGCCTGAACCTGCAGCCGAGATAGCCTGGCGGAAGACGGGGTCGGCACAGTCGCCAGCCACGAAAATGCCGGGCAGCTTTGTCTGTGGCGTGCCGTCAATCTTCTTCAGGTAACCCACCTCATCGGTATCGAGCCACTCCTTAAAGATGTCGGTATTGGGCTTGTGGCCGATGGCCAGGAAGAAGCCGTCGATGGCGATGTCGACGCGTTGCTCGTCAGCTTCGCCCTTGCGCTTGACAAGGTGAGCCCCCTCCACGCCGTTCTCGCCGAAGAGCCCCAGGGTGTTGTGCTCAAAGAGTATTTCTATGTTCTCGCGCTCCTTGACGCGCTGCTGCATGACCTGCGAAGCACGCAGGAAGGGCTTGCGCACGATGAGGTAGACCTTCTTGGCCAACCCTGACAGGTAGAGGGCGTCCTCGCAGGCCGTGTCGCCACCGCCTACCACAGCTACTGTCTTCTTGCGATAGAAGAAGCCGTCGCAGGTGGCGCAGGCGCTGACGCCCTGGCCGTTGTATTTCTTCTCGTCGGCGAGTCCCAGGTACTTGGCCGAGGCTCCCGTGGCGATGATGACAGTGTCGGCCTCAATCTCTGTGCCATCCTCTGCCGTACAGAGGTAGGGTGCCTTTGAGAAGTCGACCTTCACGATGCTGCCGTCACGGATGTCAGTGCCGAAGCGCTCGGCCTGTTCGCGCAGGTCCATCATCATCTGGTTGCCGTCCACGCCCTGGGGGTAGCCGGGGAAGTTCTCTACTTCAGTGGTCTGTGTCAGCTGACCGCCTGGCTGCATGCCACAGTACTCTATGGGGCTGAGGTTGGCACGGCTGGCATAGATGGCAGCCGTGTACCCTGCCGGGCCGCTGCCGATAATCAAGCATTTCGTCTTGTCCATATCTTAGTCTTTATTTTTGAAGTTGCTTAGTCCTTGGTTGAGGAACTCCAGATAGGCAGGAATGTCCTCATTATAGGCACGGCTGCCACTGAGCGGCCGTCCCGTCTGGGGATCGAGGAGTACGTAGAAGGGCTGTGCATTAGCGCCGAACTTATGGCTCTGCAGATAGCTCCACTTGGCACCCACCGTGCGCAGGGTCTTTGTCTCGCCGTTGTCGTCAGTGACCTCAAAGGGCTCAGCCAGCGGGGTCTTATCGTCCACGTAAAGCGAGATGAGCACGTAGTCCTTGGTCAGCTTGTCGGCCACACGGGGGTCAGTCCATACGGCAGCCTCCATCTTTCGGCAGTTGACGCAGCCGAAGCCGGTGAAGTCGATAAACACAGGCTTGCCCTGGGCACGTGCAGCAGCCATGCCGGCCTCGTAGTCACGGTATTCAGCCTCGACGACCTTCGAGTTGAGGTTGAAGTCCTGGGTATTGATGGGTGGTGCAAAGGCGCTGACGGCCTTACAGGGAGCGCCCCACAGTCCTGGCACCATATAGACGGCGAAGGCCAGCGACACCAGTCCGCCCATGATACACGCCACGGGCATGGGTTTGTTGAGCTCGCCTCCCACCTCGTCCTCCTGGAATTTCAGCCATCCGCAGAGGTAGGCTCCCAGGAGTGCGAAGATGACTATCCACAACGACAGGAACACCTCGCGGTCGAGGATGTGCCAGCCATAGGCCAGGTCGGCCACGGAGAGGAACTTCAGTGCGAAGGCCAGCTCGATGAATCCGAGTACGACCTTCAGTGTGGTCATCCACGAGCCCGACCGTGGTGCCGTCTTCAGCCACGAGGGGAACATGGCGAACAGGGTGAAAGGCAGTGCCAGTGCCAGTGCGAATCCGAACATGCCCACTGCCGGTGCGAGCCAGTTGCCGCTGGTGGTGGTCTCTACCAGCAGCAGTCCGATGATGGGTGCCGTGCATGAGAACGACACGAGCACCAGCGTGAATGCCATGAGGAATATGCTGATGAGTCCGCTCGTTGCCGACGCCTTGGTGTCGACGGCATTTGCCCAGTTGTCGGGGAGCTTGATTTCGAACCATCCGAAGAACGACAGGGCAAAGACGACGAGCAGCAGGAACAGGAAGACGTTGAATACGGCATTGGTCGACATGGCGTTCAGTGTGTCGCTGCCGAAGAGTGCCGTCACCAGCAGTCCGAGTCCCAGGTAGATGACGATAATGCTGACGCCATAGGTCAGGGCGTCCTTGATGCCTTTCTTCTTGTCGTCTTTCGCACGCTTCAGGAAGAAGGACACTGTCATGGGGATGATGGGCCAGATGCAGGGCATGCAGACGGCCAGCAGGCCACCCACGAAACCCATCAGCAGCAGGTAGAGCAGCGAATGGTCAGCCAGGTCGTCGCTGCCGCCGTCACCACGGAGCTCGTCGATGACGGGGGTCCACAGGTCACCGCTGGCATTGTCGGCAGCGGCTGCCATGGTGCTGTCGGCCACAGTCGTGGGCACAGCTGCCGCCGTGTCGGCCTGCGTGGCTGCAGCAGCCTCCTCCTGTTTCGCCTCAGCGGCCTGCTCTGCCTGCTCAGCGCCCTGCTCGCCAGCTACGGCAGGACTCTTGCCATGCTTCTTGAACGCCACCTGCGAGGGAGGCAGACACATCTCGTCGTTGCACGCACCGTACTCCAGATAGCAGTCGATGTCATACTGCGGCTTGGTGAACCGTATCTTCTGCACGAAGGCCGCACGCTTCTCAAAGAAGCGCAGCTCCATGCCGAACATCTTGTCGAACTGACGGGTAACATTGCCACGGGGCTTCATCTTACCCACGACCTCTGCTCCTTCCATCTTCACCACGTTGAACGATGCCGATATAGGACCGTCGTCACCCATGTCAGTGGAATAGACGTGCCAGCCGTCGTCGACGGTGGCAGTGAACACGATCTCGGCTTCGCCGTTTGCCTGCTCCTTCAGTTGCGAGCTGAAGTGTACGGGCTCCACCATCTGGGCCTGTGCCACGACCGTCGCCAACACCAGCAGGCAGGTAATCATTATTTTCTTCATATCCTTTCTTATTCTACAGGCTGCAAAGGTAACACTTTTTTCTGAAAGTCTGCCATCTTTCCATGCTTTTTTGGCCCCTGCCGCTTGTTCCTTTCGCTTTTTTTTCCGTACCTTTCTCCCTTGGAGAAGGTAGGCGGCACCTCGGAAATACAAAGAAAAAGGTGATTTTCTTTGGTATTTCGCTCGGTTTGCACTACCTTTGCAGGCAATATGAAGAATCTGACAACACGGCGTACCATCCGCCAGTATAGTGACAAAGAAGTGAGTGAGGCATTGCTCAGCCGTCTCATGGACGCTGCAGCACGTACACAAACCATGGGCAACCTGCAGCTCTACAGCGTCGTCGTGACACGCTCAGAGCAGATGAAGCAGCGGCTGGCACCAGCCCATTTCAACCAGTCCATGGTCACCCAGGCACCCGTCGTGCTCACCGTCTGTGCCGACTTCAACCGCACCTCCACATGGGCGCGCTGCCGCAAGGCCGAGCCAGGCTACGACAACTTCCTCTCGTTCCTGAATGCCGCCACCGACGCCCTGCTCTATACCCAGACTCTCTGCAACCTCATGGATGAGGAAGGCCTCGGCTACTGCTACCTGGGCACCACCGTCTACCAGCCCCAGCAGATTATCGACATCCTCGAACTGCCACGCCTCGTCATGCCCGTCGCCACCCTCACCGTGGGCTGGCCTGCAGAAGAGCCTCCCCTCTCCGACCGCCTGCCACTGGAGAGCTTCGTCCATCAGG
>JAEEGL010805157.1_pt1 | contig 10179 bp, 9 predicted proteins | sample 9134231 | NCBI WGS metagenome assembly JAEEGL01 (sample SAMN16246548, study PRJNA631951) | gut metagenome | biome: gut microbiome; feature: rumen; material: fiber-attached | host: Bos | place: Iran: Karaj | collected 2018-10
CATGGGCTATTAATGATGAAAGATAGCAAGATGAGTAAATCTAAAGGCAATGTCGTTAATCCTTATCCTTTAGTGGAACATTTCGGTTTAGACGCAGTGAGATATTATCTCGCTAGAGAAATTGTCTTTGGACAAGATGGAAACTTCACTCCTGAACAATTCGTGGAAAGAGTGAATAGTGACCTCGCAAACTCGTTAGGCAACTTATTAAATAGAACAGTCTCCATGATTAATAAATACTTTGATGGAATGATTCCTTCATATAAAGGCTGTATTACAGAATTTGATGGTAACTTAGAAAGTGTTGCGAAAGAAACAATCGTTCAATACGAAACACTCATGGATGATTTAAAGATTACCGAAGCTCTTGCCGCGGTAAACGAACTTGTCAATCGTGCGAATAAATATATCGACGAAACTACACCTTGGGCTTTAGCTAAAGATGAAGCATTAAAGCCACAACTTGAAAGTGTAATGGTGCATTTAGCTAATGCAATTTATATTTCAGGAATGTTATTAAAACCAGTTCTTACAAGAGCGAGTGATAAACTATTTGATCAATTAGGTGTCCCTACTGAATTAAGAGAATATAAGAATGTTTATAACTTTGGCTGCATTCAAAATGTTAAAGTCAATAAAGGTGAACAACTATTCCCAAGACTTGATGTTACTACCGAAGTTGAATTTATTCAAAATCTCATGAACGGAGATAAATAATGTATAAATTTAAAACTAGTGATTGTTATTATACCGAAGAAAGAGCGTTATTTTCCTCACGTGATTTGTGGGTAGACAACTGCGAATTTAAAGATGGAGAATCCCCTTTAAAAGAAAGTAAAAATATTAAGGTCACTAGATTCACATTTATGTGGAAATATTCTCTTTGGTATTGTAAAGATGTCGAAGCGGATAATGTCACTTTGAAATACACCGCGAGAAGTGGCATTTGGTACACAAATAATCTTTCTATGAGAAATAGCACAATCCTCGCACCTAAGACATTTAGAAGATGTGAAAATATAAAACTTGAAGATGTGCAAATCATCCACGCTGATGAAACTCTTTGGAATTGTGAAGGCGTGAAACTATTCAAAGTTAAAGCTAGAGGAGATTATCTTGGCATTAATTCCAAAAACATTGAAGTGGATGGCCTATATTTAGAAGGTAATTATCTCTTTGATGGCGGTAAAGATATCGTTGTGAGAAATTCCACATTATATAGTAAAGATTCTTTCTGGAATTGTGAAAATGTCACAATCATTAACTCAACGATCATCGGTGAATATATCGGATGGAATAGCAAGAATGTTACTTTGATTAACTGTGTTATCGAATCACATCAAGGCTTTTGCTATATGAAAGGCGTGAAGTTAATTAACTGCAAAGTTATTAATTCCGATTTAACATTCGAATATAGCGAAGATATCGATGCAGAAATCATTACTGAAGTTGATTCAATTAAGAATCCTTATAGTGGCGTAATTAAATGCAAGGATGTGAAAACATTAATCCTTGATGAAAAATTCGTTGATCGCACAAAGATTAAAGTCCTAGTGGATAAAGATGAATAAATATAATTTTGATGAAATAGTAAATCGTAAAAACACCGCTTCTTATAAATGGGACGTTAAAGATAATGAACTTCCTATGTGGGTAGCGGACATGGATTTTCATGTGCTCCCAGAAGTTAGACAAGCCATCGAAGAAAGAAATAAAATTGATGCTTATGGATACGCAAAATGTCCTGATGAATATTTTACCTCTTACGCGAAGTGGTGGAACAATCATCACCACACATTAATTGAGCCTAGCGACTTAGTTTTTTCCGCAGGTGTCGTTGCATCGATTGATTCTATTTTTAGACACTTACTACCTAAAGGTAGTAGTGTTGTTACTTTCGTTCCTGTTTACCACGTGTTTTTCCACTGCATTAAGAACAACGGATTGAAAGAATTAGATTCCGAACTTTTATTTGAAAATGGTGAGTATCATGTTAACTTTGCCGAGTTAGAGCAACTATTAAAACAAAAAGAGACAAGTTGTTTGTTACTTTGTAATCCACATAATCCAGTTGGGAAAATTTTCTCTATACAAGAGCTACAACAAATCATTAATCTATGTCACAAATACGATGTCTTACTTATCTCTGATGAGATTCACTGCGATATCACTGAACCAAATACAGAATATAATTCCATTCTTTTAGTGGATGAAACCGCAATTGCATTATGGTCTGTTACCAAGTCATTTAACTTAGCGGGTTTACATACTTCTGTTGTGGCCTCTAAAAATAAAGATTTATTAAAACAAATCGAAGAAGGTCTTGGCCAAGATGATCTTGGCGAACCTAACTATTTTGCTCCTTACGCCGCGATTGCCGCTTTGGAACACGGATGGGAATGGAATAAAGAAATGAGAGAATATGTCTTCAATAATAAGAGATATATTCAAGACTTTATTAATAAAGAACTTCCCAAACTTCATCTTGTGGACAATAAAGCCACTTATTTGCTTTGGCTTGATGTAAGTGCATACACAAATGATAGTGAGGTGTTTGCAAAAGAATTAAGAGATAAAACAGGTCTATTTGTATCTCCTGGAAAGCAATTTGGAAAAGGTGGAGAAACGTTCTTAAGAATCAATATTGCGACATCTTTAGAAAATGTCAAAGATGCTTGTGAAAGGCTAAAAAAATACATAAAAACCCTGCAAAAATAATATATTTTCTGAAAAATTCCACGTTAATCGTGGTTTTTTCTTAATGAAATAATTTACAAATTTACGTATGCGCGTATAATACCTTTTTGTGAAAGGAGAATAGTAACATGAATTTTGTTAGAGAACGTTTAGGCAAATGGATTGAAGCCGCCATCATCTTAGTTGTTGGTATTCTATGTATCGTTGCTGGTGCTCAACTCGGCGGTAATGACTGGAATGCTGCTAAAGATGCTTTAAATGGTATTTCCACAGTCTTAGGAATCGTTTTAATCGTCGTTGGTTCCTTATCTATCGCATTAGCAATCTTAGTGGCTTGCTTAGCGAAGAAAGGTTTCTTACCAGTTGCTCTTCCTGGAGGTGTTTTATTAGCCTTTGGTATCAGCTTACTCGTTAAACCTTATGCTGCAGACTTCATTTTCTTATTCTTATATGTCTTACCATTCTTATTAATCTGTGTTGGCGCAGTCATCTTAGGCGAAGCCATTTTTGATTTAGTGTTTGGTATTCTTGGTAAGAAAGTGAAAGACGTTTTAGTCTTAGTTATCGTCTTAGCGATTGTTGCAGTTGTTTCTATCGTTATCGGTGCTTTATGCATTGGTGATGATCCAGTTATCAAGACAAATGTCCAATTAATCGTCTTCGGTATCGTTTTAGTGTTAATGGCTTGTTTACAAGTTTTAAGCACATTCGTTAAAGTCCCAACTGTTGTTGTGGTTGCCAAAGAAGAAAAATAATTAATTTCTATTATCAATAAAAGATCTCTTCCGTTATGGAGGAGATTTTTTTGTTTTTTCTAACACTTATATAAAAAATATATTATTATATTTTCCATATTATGAAGAAATTACCATTCGACAATAATAAATATTTAACTATTCAAAGAGATAATATTTTAAAGAGAATCTCTCGTTTTGGTGACAAGCTTTATCTAGAATTTGGTGGTAAATTATTTGACGATTTACACGCTTCAAGAGTGTTGCCTGGTTTTAAACCAGATTCCAAACTCCAAATGCTTTTGGGTATTAAAGATAAAGCAGAAGTTATTATTGTTGTGAACGCGAACGATATTAACTCTAACAAAGTTAGAGCGGATATTGGTATCACATATCAAGAAGATGTTTTAAGACTCATTGATACTTATATTGAAAATGGTTTTTTAGTAGCGGGTATTGTCATTTCCTTCTATGAAGAAATGTCTAATGTCTTAATGTTTGAACAACAACTCAAAAATAACGGTATCAGTGTTTATAAGTCTTATAAGATTAACGGTTACCCACAAAACATCCCACTTATCGTTAGCGATGAGGGTTTAGGTAAAAATGAATATGTGAAGACCACAAGGCCTTTAGTAGTGGTTACCGCACCTGGTCCAGGTAGTGGCAAGATGGCAACATGCTTATCTCAAATCTATTTAGATAATAAGAATGGTATTCGTGCAGGCTATGCGAAATATGAAACATTCCCAGTGTGGAACCTTGCTTTAGACCACCCTGTTAATTTAGCTTATGAAGCTGCGACAGTGGATTTAAACGATATTAATCTAATTGATCCATATCATTTAGAAGCTTATGGCGTTAAAGCGGTTAATTATAACCGTGATGTGGAAGTTTTCCCTTTACTTAAAGCCATCTTCACGAAGATTTATGGAGAAACACCTTATCAATCACCCACAGATATGGGTGTCAATATGGTGGGTTTAGCCATCAATGATGAAGAAGCAGTAAAAGCCGCTTCTAGAAAAGAAATCTTAAGAAGATATTACGATACAAGATTAAAAATCTTCCAAGGTAAATTAGCCCCTGAATCATTGGAGAAAATGGATTTATTGCTTAATAAAGCAAACATCAAACCAGAAGATAGAAGATGCGTGGCAAAGGCCTTAGAAACCGCAGAGAAAGAAAAAGAACCCAGCGAAGCAATTGAGCTTCCTAATGGAAAGATTATCACTGGTCATAGATCTTCTCTTTTAGGTGCTTCTGCAGCACTACTTTTGAACACTTTGAAATACTTCGCAAAGATTGATAAGAATATTTTCTTATTATCACCAAGCGTTGTCGCTCCTATGCAAGAATTAAAAGTTAAACTATTACATAGATCACATGTGAGATTACGTGCCGAGGAGATTTTATTGGCCTTATCTATTCAAGCAAACACAAATCCTTTAGCGGAACTCGCATTAAGACAAGTTCCTAAACTCGCGGGTCTAGAACTTCATTCCACAACAATTCTTTCAGAAGTTGATAGAAACACCTTAAAACGTTTAGGTATCAATGTTACTGAAGAACCAGTGAATTATCAAAAGAGGCTATATTTCATCTAATTATGAACAAGTATTTTATTTATTTTTCTTTAACGGGAAATGGTGATTTCCTCGCTAGTGAATTAAAACTATATGGTTATACACCAGTTAAAGTTGAGATGGTAAAGAAGATTAAAAAAGTCGGGTTCTTCTTTATTTTGAGATATGGTGGACGCGCCACATTTAATAAAAAAGAAAAAATCCAACCATTAAATCTTGAACTTAAAGAAGACGATGTGGTGGTTATTGGTTCTCCAATTTGGGGTGATAGATTATCCACACCGATAAATACAGTTTTAAAACAATTATCTTTAAATAAAGATACAACAAGGTTTGTCTTATATCCTGCGGGTGAAGATACAAAGAAATCGTTGCAGAAACTTGCTAAACTTGGGTTTACCCAAGAGGCGATAGTGATATCTAATCCACTAAAGAAAATGGATGAAGCCAAGGAGATATTAAAGAAACTATCTTAATTCGGTAATTTGAAGGCAAAAATACTTAGTTATTGACAATTACTTGAGAAATGATATAGAGTTATTCGCAAGAAAAAGTGATTATGAAAAGAGCATTCTATTACTTTTATAGCTATTACTTTCCAAGAGACAATCAATAATATCTTGGCTTTTTAGCTAGTGGGTGTTGTTGATTGATAAATCAAGAGCACCAAAGAAGAAATAAGAGAAATGAGTTTGGTGCTAACAACATCAAACTTTTTATTTCAAAAGGAGAAAAATTATGAAAAGAAAAATGCTTATTATGCCATTACTAACAGTGGCCCTATTAGCTTCTTGTACATCAAAGGTGAAATATACACCAGTTGATAAAAACAAAGAAACTATTAAAGTTGGTATTCTCCAACCTGTGGAACATGTTGCTTTAGGCGCAGCTAGAAAAGGATTTGAAGATGCTTTAAAAGCCGCAGGCCTTCCTAACAAGATTGACATTTCTTATAGCAACGCCGGTGGAAATGACGCTGATTTAGTTACTCTTGCGAAGAACTTAATTGACAGCTGTGATCTTAACTTAGGTATTGGTACCGGTGCTTCTAAAGCTTTGCTTGGTGCCCAAGTTAATGCTGGTTTAAAGAAACCATTATTATTCACCGCCGTTACTGATCCAGTGGATGCCGGTTTAGTAAAATCAGCGGATAACCCAAGTGGTTATGTCTGTGGCACAACCGACGCTAATCCAGTGGAGGCTCAAATCGCTTTAGTTAAAGAATTCAAAGCAAGCGCTAGTAAAGTCGGTGTTATGTATACACAAACCGAAGAAAACTCTAAAGTTCAAGCCGATCAAGCGGAAGCTGCTATTAAAGCTGCAGGCATGACTGTTGATATTAAAACCTGTACTAACTCTAGCGATATCAAAGCTACCGCTGAAGCATTAGTGGCGGATGGAGTTGATGCTATATACTTACCAACCGATAACAACATCGCAGCAAATATGAACGCAGTTAAACAAGCTGCAAATGCTGGCAATACATTAGTTGTTTGTGGCGAAGAAGGTATGCTCACCGAAGGTGGACACGTCACTTTATCTATTGATTATTACAATTTAGGTAAGAATACTGGTGAAATGGCGGCTTCATTAATTAAAAATGATACCAAACCAACTGATTATAAAGTTGTTGCTGTTCCCGCAAGTAATTGTAGTTATGTTATGAGCAGCGCCAATATCGCTGCTGCTGGTTTAAATATGCCAGACGCAATGAAAAATAATCACGAATGGAAAGATGTTAACGCCTAATGCCGGAAGCTCTTAATGTCGTATTTAATATATTAACTAGTGGATTACCCTGTTGCTTATTAGCGATAGGGATTTTCCTCACATTTAGAGTTCTTGATTTTGCGGATTTAAGCGCAGAAGGTAGTTTTCTTTTAGGTGCCGCTTTAACTGCCGCTTGTATCTATAGAGGAATCAATCCTTTCTTAGCAACATTATTAGGTATGCTTGTTGGCATTCTATGTGGAATACTCACCGGCATCCTAAATAGGATTTTGAAGATTCCGAAGCTATTAAGTGGAATTATTACTTTAACTGCAAGTGCATCTATTGCTTTGATGATTATGGGTATCACTAATCCAAAGGATTTATTTGGTACACAAATTCCATTAGCCTCTAAACTATCACCTGATAGTAATATTCAGACCATATTCTCGTTGTTCTATCCTTGGAATGAATGGAATAGACTTGTTGAAACATTGATTATGGCCGCTTTAGTAATCATTGTTATTGTTGCTGTTTATTATTTCTTTGGCACTGAATATGGTATGGCCATTAGAGCTACAGGTATGAATGAAAAAATGGCAAAAAGCCAAGGTATTAATACCACATTAGCCACAATATCGTGTATTGCTATATCGAATGGCCTTATTGGCTTAGCGGGAGCTTTATATGTTCAAGACGCTTTGAGCGTCTCTACTGTCAGTGCGACAGGGTATTTAGTTATTGGTTTAGCTAGTATTCTTATTGGCGAAGCTATCTTTGGTAAACGCTCATTCAAGAACTGGTTAATCTCCGTTGCTTTAGGTGCAATTGTGTATTTCACAATCATCACATTAGCGATTAAGTTAGGTTTACCAACAGAACTAAAGAGTTTGTTATATGCCGTTTTAATTACAATAGCTTTGTGCATTCCATTCTTTAAAGAATGGATTAATAAATTAATTCAAAGAATAAAAACGGGAGGTAAAAAGAATGTTAGAGCTTAAAAACGTTACTAAAACCTTTAACCTTACCGGAAATAAAGAAGATTTAAGAGTGGCTTTAGACCATGTAAACCTCCAAATTGAATCTGGAGAATTTGTCACTATCATTGGTAGCAATGGTTCTGGTAAATCTACAACCATCAATATCATCACTGGTGTTCTAAAACCAGATGAAGGGCAAGTTTTACTTAACGATGTGGATGTTACAAACATTAAACAATATCGCCGCGCTGCCTATTTTGGTCATGTTTTCCAAGATCCAATGGTTGGCACTTCTGGAGATATGTCAGTGTTAGAAAATTTGGAAATTGCCTATCGTCGTGGTAGAAGACATTCACCTATCGCTTGGGGTTTCAAAAAGTCGCATAAAGAGGAATTTATCCGAGAATTGCAGCGTTTTGACCTCGGTTTAGAGGATAGATTGAACCAAAAAGTAGGTGTCATGAGTGGTGGACAAAGACAAGCTTTAACTCTATTAATGGCCACGATTAGAAATAAACCAACTCACAAAATGGTTAAAAGAGACTATATTACTTTCTCAGAAAAAGACCACGCTGTTGCTCAAAAAGAGTTTGAAGATGTCTATAATCCCGCTTTAGCGGAATTTAAAGCCACTAAGAAGGCAATTAGAAGTGATAAATCGCTATCTCATAAAGAGAAAAAAGTCAAAGTCCAAGAAGCCTATGATGTTTTTGATAAAAAAGTAAGAGTGTTTGACCTTACTAAACAAATCTTATTACTCGATGAACATACTGCAGCGTTAGATCCTAAAACTGCGAAAAAGGTTTTGGAATTAACTGACAAGATTGTTAAAGAGAATCAAATGACCACTTTAATGATTACACATAACATGCAAGATGCGATTACCTATGGTAATAGATTAATTATGTTCCATCAAGGTCATATCATCTTTGATGTTAAAGGCGAGGAAAAACAAAAACTAACAGTCGAGAAACTGTTAGAGAAATTTAATACCGCTGGTGAATTACCACCAGACTCCGCTATATTAGCTAAGTAATTACCAACGAATAGTAATTACGTTATCAACTAAATCTAGAACCTCTTTACTTGGTTCTTCAAACTTATTATTTAGTTCAACTAAAATATCGTCTGGGACTCTATTGTCCTTAGGACGTTCATCGTTATATCTCTTTGATTTATCTAAAGATGTTGGGAATAAAACCAATATCTTTTTATCAAACTCTGGAGTGGTGCTGAGATATTTATATCTCACACTGTTAACATCGTTAAGAGCATCAAGAATTACTGTAACGTCATCACTGATTTGCGCGTATTCGTGAATACGTCTTTCGAAAAGTTCCCACACCTCTTTTTGTCTGGTGTGGTCATGATAAACACCACCGGTGACTTCCATTCTTACTTCATCACTATTGATGATGTAGACGTTTTCGTTTTCTTGTTGATACTTCTTTGCCCAGGTAGTTTTACCCGCTGCTGGGACAGCGCTTAACATAATTAATGTTTTCATATTTTCTCCTTTAGTGTCCAACCTGCAAAAGGGAACATATATTTTATATATAATATTTAACAAATTTTACTAGATTACACAAATGAAAAAGCCGACTTATCGTGATTCCATGAAGAATTTGAAAAATCACTACTATTAAGTTGTGTTCCTTCGTCGTAATGATTGTTATCAAGCCAATCAATAAGTATATTGCGATAGTGGATAGTTAAATGAGTGGTTGCTGTACCACCTGTGTAATAGAAATAATCGTAAGCTCTTTCCGTATTAGTGTGGAAATAGACATAGTCTAAAACTGCAACCCTATAATATGCATTTCGATCTATTGTATTTTGTGTGAATGCCGGATTACGACAAATATACATATTGTCCAAGAAGGTAAGTGCATTCTCTAATTCTCTTCCTCTGATGTTAGCGATATAGACTTCATTATCAAACGGGAAGCTTTGGAAGATATTTGCATAGGTCCAAGATGTTTCATATGGTAACGCAGCGCGTGATTCATTCATTAATGAACAAATAATATCAGTATATCCTTCGGATATTGCACGATCTTTAATCGCGGTTGCCATGAGGTTGGTAGCAGCATCATATCTACCGAACGAACCATTTACATTATTGGCCACTACCTTGTTAGCGGTGGAATCCACATTATATTCATCGAGTATATTTTGAATTGTGGAATCAACACTAGAAACATTACTTGTAATGTCTAAAGGAGTTAAGAATGAAACTTTAGTTTTTGATATAGCATTCGTTTTATAGTTATAAGTCAATGTAATATGGCTGAATGATTGTGAGTAACCACGACATTGTACATAATATGTGCTACCTTCTTTATATGTTTCTTGTTTATGTGTATGTCCACATAAGAACAAATCGACATATTTATTTAATTCATTTCCGATTAGTGAATCTTGTCCGGTGTGCATAGAGGCGATAATGATATCGCATTTTTCATCATA
>JAEEGL011176370.1_pt1 | contig 10179 bp, 9 predicted proteins | sample 9134231 | NCBI WGS metagenome assembly JAEEGL01 (sample SAMN16246548, study PRJNA631951) | gut metagenome | biome: gut microbiome; feature: rumen; material: fiber-attached | host: Bos | place: Iran: Karaj | collected 2018-10
CAGGCAAACAGATTGAAGGATTCTGCGGGCAGGGCACTGCTCATAAGCGCGAACGCACCATTGGAGAGCAGATGGAAAAATGCCACGATCATGGCGACCAGAATGACACCAACCTGAATAACGGAGGTCATATAAGCGCCCCACAGGCCAGAGAGAGATGCATAGAACAGCACGACGATCGTCATGATGATCAAACCGACATCGCCATCGATACCAAACGCAACGAAGAGTGCCTTACCAGCCAGAATCTGACTGGCAAAACCGGAAACGTAGCTCAAAGGCAGAGAAATACTATAAATCAAGCGGGTCACTCGATCTCCGTACCGATCCAGGAAATAGTCGGACAGAGAAACATAGTTGTGCTTGTAGATAAAGCGGGCAAAAAGCACACCGGCTATGATGTAGGAGATGGCGCAACCAAGACCATACCAGGCACCGCTCAATCCGTAGTAAACGCCATATTCGCCGGATCCTACCACGAAACCGCTGCCAATATGCGCGCCCATGGCACTACCCAAGACCATAAGCAGCGTAGAGCGCTTTGCAGCCGTAATGGTATCAGTAAACGTGGTCGCGTACTTTCTTCCGTAAAGGCCGATCGCAACCATCGCCACTACGTAAATTGCTAGGACAACAATAATAGTCGTTGTCGTGTTCATAGTTCACACTTCCTTTTTCTAATTCCTTTTTGAATCAAGCGAAGTCCCTTATGAATGATAGATTAATTCATTCATCTTGCGCTCTTCTTCCTCCAATTCCTGTACTTTCTCGGCATAGCGTGCGAACAGCCCTTCGCCACCATATTTTCTGGCATACTCATTCCATTCCTTGCCCTCGGGAGAGTCCGCAAGATGCAACGAAATACTGAACACCTCAGAGGCAAAGGGGATAATCTGCCGCAGGCCCATCAGATTATAAGCCATCTTGTACTGCTCCTTCTGCATTGTCAGGACATAGGGAGCCAGCTTCAGCATTCTTCTTGCCAAATGCGTTGCCGCCAGATCCAGCTTGTCGACCGGAACGACCCGATTGAACAGACCGTGACGATAGCCTTCTTCAGCGGTCGTGGGATAGCCCGTCATCGCCTTTTCCATCGCGATATTCATGGGCAGCTTCCACGCGTCAAAGGGCGTGTACATGGTGTAGGACATACCCAATGCCATTTCGTTGTTGTCATAGACTGTGTTTTCAGCCGCGACCAGACAATCGCATACCATGGCGAGCATCCAGCCGCCGCCCAATGCCTTGCCTTGCGTTGCACCAATAATGGGCTTCTTCAGATTCAGAATTTTCTCGAAAACATCGATTTCTTCCTGGGTATTGGCGCGGCGAGCCGCCCAGCTAGGATTGCCATCGCCAGCAATGCTGGGACTGGTCTCGGGATCGCCCACGTCAAAACCAAAACAAAAATCTTCACCCTTAGCACACAAAATGATAACGCGGACTTCATCATCCTGTGCGGCACGGTCAATGGCCTTGCTCAGCGCAAAGAACAGCTCGCGGTTCAATCTGTTCTTCTCATCGGGGCGGTTCAACCAGATCTTCGCAATTCCCTCGGGCAGCTTCTCATAGATTATTGTCTTGCTCTCCATTTTTTTCAATCCCTTCATAATAAAATATTGGGTGCCTCAGGTGCCGACAGGAAACAGCACACTCAATAAAACCACGCTCGCTTTAACTGTTTCCTTTGTTAAATTATAAAAAACACAAGCCACTTTAACAAGAAACAGTTTGTTAATATGCTTGTCAACATTTTGTTGACTCTCTGTGTGCTGTGTGCAAATGCGTTGACTGCCCACTACTCAAGCCGCTATCAAAAACCTCGGCAACTGATTACCGTTGTTTTAGTCAGGGCAAGTTTCTGGCGCTGTCCTCCTCTAAGATCGCAAAGTAGGGTTCGTGCAGGCACTCTTATACTCACGCACAGTGCGTTACGAGTATGAGGATTTCACCTTTGCGGGGTTTAAGACACGGGGAAACTGAATGACGAGACAGGAGGACAGTATGGATCACAACGATTTCGAAATGCAGAAGGACAAAACATTCAACGGGAATTTTGAAGAAGAGACACAGAAAGACGAATTGAATGTTTTTCGGATCTTGCGCGACAGAAACCAACGTGGATTGAGCCTATGTTGCCTTGCCGGAAAAGACATCATAGAGAAGAACAATAAACAATCAGCAGGGAAGGGAGTCATGCGAAAGATAATTCTTATTATCTGTCATAGCATGGAAAGAGTTTTGAATTGCAGTGCCGCTTTGGAATAGTCAAAGGCGGGATGTTCCTTGGAACATCCCGCCTTTGATTTTACCAGCACTTTGGACAATATTTATACCCGTGAGCCTCTGCTTCTTCAAGCGTCATCTCTCTGCAATTCTTCATAGGCTAGAAAAAACAATATATTAAAAAAATGGCGCGGAAAAAATGCTGTGACAGTGCTGTACGAACAGCATGAGGGCTTCGCTCTCTTGGTAGATAGACTCTCTATATGTCAGTGTAAAGTGCATGGTGGCGTCTGGGTCATCTAAGGCACAGTAGAGAGGGGTGTTATCCACATCTTGATCCCGGCACATAGACTGCATAATCAGCGCTGAGCCAGAACCCTTGCAGGCCATCTCCCATGCAACGGTCAAATTTGGAACAAAAGTGATTCGAGCCGGGGCAACGCCGGCGGCCTCAAACAGTGGACTGGCAGTGCTTGCGAAAAACGCCTCAGTGATAAAGAGATGCTCTCCCGCTACTGCGTGTAGAGGGATAACGGACGTTCCATCGGAAAGTGTGCGTATATGGCAGGTAGCATTAGAATTGCGGGGCAGTACCATAAGAATCTTATCATAGGCAATAAGGTCATTTTGAAACTCCTCGTGCTGCAAGGGTGAACTTAGCACAGACAGGTGCAGTCGGTTGGCACGTAGCAGGTCAGAGAGATAACGGGTGGTACCATATTTCATGTCCACTAGAATGGTTGGATACCGTTCCAGAAAGGATGGGATAACACGAGGGAAAATATAAGTGGCGATTTGGCTGGGAAGACCCAAACTGAGAGTAGACTGAGTTTGAGGTGCGATGATGGAGAATTCTTCCTGCATGTGGAGCAAAAGGTTCTGAAAATGTTGGGCATAGTTGACATACCGTTCTCCTGCCTTTGTCAACGCCAAAGGAGTGACGGATCGGTCAAACAACTGAACTCCGAGCTCTTGCTCCAGATTTCGCAGGTGACGGCTTAGAGCTGGTTGAGCAATGTGTAACCTCTCGGCAGCGCGGGTTATGTTTTGGCAGGTTGCTATCATCAGCACATATTCCATATCTTTTTCTGAAAGCATAAGACGCCCTCCTTTTGCCTTTAAGCATAACAAAGAATGTATTATAACGCGATAGCACGATGAAGCAACATGGAAAAGGAACAATAAATCCAACAACTTTAAAACTCCTACAACAGAATACCATAACAAAGATGTTATGGCAATAGATAAAAAAGGTATTTTACAGGTATGATGACGATTTATATAATATAAACATTCCTACCCGCCTGAGAAAACTGCCGTAAGACTCTCTGGGACAGAGAGAACGAAAAGCAAAAAGGAGGAAAACTATTATGGCTGTTACGATTCTCACAGGAGCAACATTCCTATTTGGGTTCGGATTATTGGTCTACGACCTGCTCAGAAAAGACTGAGTGCGAAAGGAGGAGAATTTCTGTGGAAAATACTGTTATCATTGTGTGTTTTGTCGTCTACCTATTGGCAATGCTGTATATCGGCTGGTGGGGCGGCAAGAAGAGTAAAGGGTCCTCGGGATATTATGTGGCAAACCGGAGCTGCGGTAAGTGGTTATCCATTGGTACATTTACGGGCTCTTTTATCAGCGCGGTAGCTGTTATGGGTTATACCGGCAATGGTTTTGCTAAGGGCTACATGACCATGATCAACGTGTTGGGCTGTGTGGCGTCCTTCTATCTGATTTACTTTTTCTTCCTGAAGCCCATCAAGGGAAGATTTGATAATCTTTGTACTATACCTGAACTGTTTGAGACAATGTACGGCAGCAAGGTTATGTCTGTCATCACGTCTGTGGTGACGGCGGGACTGTTTATCGCTACGTTGGTCTCTCAGATCAAGGGTGGTTCTTTGATTTGTTCCAGCATTTTGGGCTTCAACTATACCACCTCTCTCTGGATTATCTCGATTGTATTCATTCTCTATACTGTGATGGGTGGCATGTATTCCGTAGTTTACACAGACTTGATCCAGACTGCCATCTTGGTTTTGGGCGTCGTAATCGCAGCACCCTTTGCGCTGAAGTTGGTGGGCGGTGTTGGAGCCATGAATGCAACTATTGCTGAATTGAATCCGGCCGCAATGGATCCTATTGGAACAGTGGGCGGATACTGGAGTATGATTTCTACCTTTATCAGCTTTGGCTTTGGTATTGCTGCGACGCAGTACTATCTGATTCGAATCTACTCGGCCAAGGATATGAAGACGGCACGTCGCATGGTGTCCGCCTCATGCGCCATCTGGACGGTGGTAGGTGTACTGCTGGTGCTCTTGGGCATTTGCGCTAGAATTGTTGTACCAAACGCCTCTGCGGCTGATAACTCTATTATTGAACTGTCTTATCATCTGCCCTTGCTGGTGCGTATGCTTCTGATGGTGGGTATCGCCTGCGCCATAATGTCTACTACTGATACAATCCTCCTGGCAGCTGGTACCTATATCGGCCGTGACTTGCTCCGAGTGGTGCGACCGGAGCTTACAGAAGAACAGAGCCTCAAGACTACCCGCATTTGTGTGGTGGTCGTGGGTCTCATCGCCGCAGTGCTGGCGCTGAATCCCCCGGCGCTTATTATCCAGCTTACCACATTCACAACTGGTGTTACTGCGTCTGGTTTCTTTGCGCCGCTGGTGCTGGGATTCTTCTGGAAAAAAACTACCCGCGAGGGTGCTTTCGCTGGTATGGTAGGTGGCATTCTGTTGGCTATTTTCTGGCAGCTCTATGTTAAGTCGCCAATGCCTGTAGCAGGCGCAGGGGTGATTTTGAGCTTTGCTTTAACGGTTGTGATCAGCTTGATCGGACCTAAGAACCATCCGGTTAATCTGCCCGCTATGAAAGCGGATGCCTGAGTGATAAAAAGCAGCTGCTCCGCAGACAGTGTTCTGCGGAGCAGCCTGTGCAAAGGAGGATTCAATTTGAACAGAGAAGAACTGCGAACCCTCTCTGTAGGTGAGAACATTGACCGGCTTGTTACGCTGGATATGCGGGGCTATGGGGTGCCGCGTATCCTGTATGAGGCAGCCCGTCGGCGCTGCGGTGAACCAGTGTGCCTCCATATGGCGAAAACACTTGATGCGCTTCTGTGCGATGGAAACTATATTTTTCTGACAACAGGTTTTGTTTTTGAACCACACAAAAAGGGAGAACTGGATGGATTTACTGGAACGGCACTGCTGATTCGCGCCATGCTGCATATCGCAGAAGTGAAGCCAGTGCTATTCTGCGAGGAAAAGCTTGTTTCTGCAGCAGAGCAGGTTTTGGCCGCTGCAGGTGTCGAGGTGTATAGCTCCATAAACGAGGTTGCGCATTATCCCCATGCATGCGCTGTAGTAGGAATTTCTAATGACCAGGAGACGGCGCAAACTCAGTGTGAGCAGATACTGGCAGAGACAGAGGCGGCGGCAATCATTGCTGTTGAGAAGCCCGGCCGCAATGAGAAAGGGATCTACCATCAAGGTACAGGCATCGACGTCAGCGGTCTGTGTGCCAAGGTAGATGATCTTTTTACAGCTTGTGCTGCGCGAGGCGTTCCAACATTTGCTATCGGAGACTTGGGTAATGAAATCGGCATGGGCGCAATCAGAGAGACGATTTGCAGCAAAATACCTTTGGGTGACAGGTGTGTCTGCGGATGTGGAGGAGGTATCTGTGTGGAGACGGAGGCAGATTGCCTTGCAGTGGCGACCACGTCCGACTGGGCTTGCTACGGCATCATATCGGCGTTAGCCTTGCTTCATCAGGATTTAGGCTTGATTCCCACCCCAGAGTTGGAGAGGAAAGTGTGCCTGCGTGCCAACGAGGCCGGGCTCATAGATGGCTCTGGCTGGGTGATTCCTTCTATCGATGGCATCGAGCTGGAGAGCAATATGCTGTTGCTTCAAATGCTACGAGAATCAGTCCGCTATCCGTTGGAGACAGGCGATACCTACGGGAGGCTATACGACATGGTGCTTGAAAAGAATTCCTTTGATGAAGAGAGGGAGGTACAGAAAAGTGAATGACAACGAAGAATGCTATAAAAACTATTTGGAACAGCACTGGGAGGAAGATTTAGAGAGAATCCGGCAATTCCTGCGTCAGCCGTGTATCCCCTCTAATTACGAAGGGTGCAGGGAATCTGCGGAACTACTGATGCGGTATTATCGTGAATTGGGCTGTCAGGAAGTGGAATTGATCGAAACAGAAGATGGTCGGCCCGGTGTGTTTGCCTATTTGGATACGGGTGCTCCCAAAACAATGATTAACTATTGCATGTTAGACACCAAGCCTGCTACCCCGGAAGGTTGGACTGCACCTCCTTTTGCTGCAGAGATTGTAGAGAAGGATCAAGTGGGCAAGGTGTTGTTGGCTCGGGGGGCGCAGGGGCGGAAGGCACCCTATATCTCTTGGCTTAATGCCCTTCGTGCTATTACGGCGGTGGATGGCAAACTCCCTGTAAACATGCTCTTCCTGGCGGAAAGTGAAGAAAACACAGGTAGTCCTCACTATAAATCCTTTGTGAAACGCTATGAAGATCGTATCCGCGGAGCCGATGCCGCATTTTGCCCTGGTGCTGTTCAGAGCAGAGATGGTCAGGTGAAGTTGACCTTGGGCTATAAGGGCTTAATTAACCTGCGCTTTACCTGTTCTGGCTTGGCATGGGGAAAGGGACCGCAGAAACGCGCTACTCATGCTGCAGCTCACGCTTTGATTGAGAGTCCCACTTGGCGGCTGATAGAGGCGCTTTCTACCTTCCGTGACCATGACACGGGGCGCTTGGTCATTCGTGATTTCTATGCCGATGAGCATCCTATCACCGCGATGGAGCGGAAAGCGGCGGAGACTGTCTGTGCTCGCTTTCCCGGGAAGAACTGGAAAGAATTCCTTCCCATGATTGGTACGGATGTAAAAGGGGAGGCTGATACTCTTACTAATGAAGAGGCCTGCCTTCGCTTCTGGTATTCTCCCAGTTTCAACATCAATGGGTTGGCTTCCGGGTTCACCGGTCCGGGCACAGAGGTGTTTCGCCTGCCGAATCAGGCTTGGGCACTTTGCGATGTCCGCATTCCCCGAGGCTATAATGCTCAGCGTACCATCCAGCGCATTCGTCGCCACTTGGACGAGCACGGTTACAGCGATATTCAGATGGAGTGCATTGCGGCTTATGAACCCTATCAAACGGCTCTGGACAGCGCTTTGTGCAGGGTGATTACCGAGATGCTAGATGAAAAGCAGATTCCGTGGTTCGCTTGGCCTTTTGTGGGTGGTGGCGGTCCGTGGTCTCTCTTCCCGGAGTATGATATTCCTACCCTGTTTGATGTGGGATTGGGATATGGCGGTAACGCTGGGGGAATCGACGAGTTTCTGGCAGTGGACAGCACGGAACACTATGCCGGTATTTTGGATAGCGAGCTCTTTTTTGTGGAATTTCTTCACCGCTTTGCACAGGCATAAGCGGCGGGACAGGAGGTTATTATGGTTCGATTTATTCCTTTTTCCGGAGGGGTGCGTCCCTTCTCCTCTGCTGTACAGGCAGGAAACACATTGTACGTATCCGGTCAGGTAGGTATTGATCGTTCTACCAATACATATCCTGCCGGTATCGAAGAACAGACAGAACTGGCAATTCACAATCTGCAGCAGTTGTTGGAAGAGAGTGGTTATAACCTTTCTGATGTAGTCAAGATGACGGTACTTCTGGTGAATGGCACCGACTTGCCTGCTTTTAATACCGTTTACAGCCAGCACTTTTCTACACAGCCCCCAGCACGTACACTGTCGGTAGTCAAGGCTTTAGCAGGGGCTGCCATTGTGGAGCTGGATGCCATTGCTTACCATGAGTGATCGCATGATTTTACCGCAGGATCTTTTAACTGAGGCCAAGGAACTAAGTGGGGAACTCAACTGCATCCGGCAGCGGCTCCACCGGGAGCCGGAACTGTCTGGTCAAGAGTGGGAGACCTGCCAATTCATTCGATCTGAATTAGCAAAGCTAAAACTGATGCCGGAACCATCTTTTTCACCCCCGCATACAGTGGCTTTGCTGCATGGTGAGCTCCCTGGCCCCTGCATTGCTCTTCGCGCAGATATTGATGCCTTGCCCATCCATGAGCAGAATAATGTGCCATACCGCTCCTGCCACAGTGGCGTGATGCACGCTTGCGGGCATGATGCCCACACAGCAATGCTCTTGGGTGCCACCCGGCTGCTTGTTGCTCACCGGCAAGAATTACACGGCGCGGTGAAACTGATTTTCCAGTCTTCTGAGGAAAAGTTTCCAAGCGGCGCCAAAGATTTAACGGAACGAGGGGTGCTGCGAAATCCGCCTGTGGAAATGATTTTTGCTCAGCATGTGCAATCTCATATTCCCTGTGGGAAGATGGGTGTCTATACGGGCGGTTTTATGGCAGCCTCCGACGAATTTCGCTTGGTAGTCACAGGAAAGTCCTGTCATGCCGGTCACCCTGAGAGGGGAGTGGATGCGATCAGTGTCGCTGCTCAGATAATCACAGCGCTGCAAACGCTTATAAGTCGGGAAACAGCGCCAGTGATGTCAGCAGCACTGTCAATCGGTACTATCTCAGGCGGAGAGCGTGCCAATATTATAGCAGATACTGTTACAATGACAGGAACGCTCCGCACATTGGATGAAACAGTGCGAACCAAACTCCGGCGCCGTATCGCAGAGTTATCTTCTGCCGTAGCGAGAGGAATGGGAGGCGACTGCCAAGCAACATTTGAGGTTGGGTATCCATGCGTGAATAACGATGCTACCGCCGCTGAGCATATTCGGATGACGGCTTCTGCTGTGCTGGGTGCAGAAAATGTATTTGTTCCAGCCACACCTTCCACTGGCAGTGAGGATTTTGCATGGTATTTGCAGGAAGTTCCTGGCGTAATGGTTCATATCGGATGTGGAAACAGCAACCAAGGAATCATATCTCCTATTCACACACCTACCTTTGATATAGATCCTGATTGCCTGCCGTTAGGGGCCACTGTTCTTGCTTACACGGTATTAAAGTATTGTACGTGACTGATGGCGCAAGCAAACCGGAAGCGTTTTGACAACTTCTGACGAATACGATGGTTCTCTTGAAGAATGCAATTAGGAAACTATTCATCACAATGAACCGAGCGCAATAAGCTTATATATCAATACTTTGCACACAAACAGCCCGATTGTGTACTTGAATGTTAAGTTAAATTGTCAGCTTTGATAAGGATGAGTTCGGGAATTTGGAGTTGCCTGGCAGCGATAAGAGAATATTCCCACGATAAGGTAAGCGATTTTTGGCGTTAAACATTTTGATGGATACTGCAAACTGCAATAATGGTTTATGCGGCCTTGCACCAAAAGACCACATAGCATATAAAAGTAATTTGTCAAGACCCTAGGGTACGCAAAAGGGGAAAACAGGTGAAAGCCCAAAAGAAACCCCAAGATCGCATCGGTGTGCAGTCTTCATCAAGGTGGGATCTCTGAACTCGTAATACGAGAGGGAGGAAGCACACACATGATTGCGTGTTTCGCGCTTGAAATGCAAGAAAATATTGAAATGCCAACAACTGTCAAGTATAATAGTTTAACAGAAGAACGAAGCCGAATTGTCGGCAATGGACGGCTTCTTTCACCGCCAAACAGCTTGAACGCACCAATCGAACGGACTTATGCAAGACTGCAGCAGAAGACCACATAGAACAGGCGGCATGACCGCAGACTGACTTGGAAGTGTAGCGAGCAACTGAAAACCATAACCAAAAAGTTTTTTAAATTTTCAGCAACCTGTCGGAAAAACGATCCGGCAGGTTGTTTTCATGCCCGGAACAGCGGAGCTGTTGCGGCGATAGGGGGAGACCGACGCAGCTTGATTGGACGTAAATATTTTAATTAACAAAATATTCACGATCCATGTTCTTGACAG
>JAEEGL011297871.1_pt1 | contig 10179 bp, 13 predicted proteins | sample 9134231 | NCBI WGS metagenome assembly JAEEGL01 (sample SAMN16246548, study PRJNA631951) | gut metagenome | biome: gut microbiome; feature: rumen; material: fiber-attached | host: Bos | place: Iran: Karaj | collected 2018-10
CAGGCGTTCGTGAGTACGGTCGTAATGATAACAACAGAGTGAAAGAACTCGGTGACATAGACAGTCTCACGGCAGGCACCATTTTTAAGGACTGCGGAGGCACCATAATCCGCTACAACCCTAAAGGAGTCAGCACAAAGCCCCGTGTAGAGAACATAAACGGGCATTTGACAGAGGTAAGCCAATTCGCTATTATAGTAAGCAGTGAGAAAGAACTCCACGCTTGTATCGAAAACAGAGAGGTTACAACATTTTGGGAGACGACCTATGACGCAGATTAAATATTACGATAACAAAGAAGAACACGGGATGATAATTGACTGGCAGGCAGTCTTCAAGGAGTACCACCGCATTATCAAGAAAGCAAAGGTACACGACCCGATATTCGACCCCAGTACGGCACCCGTCCTTGACAACAAATACTTTGTATATATGTCCGAGAGAGCCAGCGGTAAAACTACCAACTGGCTTTTGGTCGGCATGATACTTTATCAGATGTACGGAACCGTTACCCAGTACATAAGGCAGACAGAAGACATGATAAAGCCTTCAGTAGCAGGCGAAATCTTCCGAGTTATCCTTACCTATGGTGACGGTATGTATGTCAGAGAGGTAACAAACGGTAAGTTCTCGGGTATTTATATCCATTGGAAGAAAGCCTACTTTTGCAACTACGATGACAACGGTAAGGTCATTGATGTACCCGAGAAACCGTTCCTGTCTTTCCTTTCGATAGACAACAACTTTGACTATAAGTCCACCTATAACGCTCCCACGGGTGACCTTATCCTCTTCGACGAGTTCATTAGTAAGTTCTATCGACCAAACGAATTTTGCGACTTTATGGATTTGTGTTCTACCATTATCCGTAAGAGGAAGACACCCATAATCGTAATGCTTGCAAACACTATCGACCCTCACAGTACCTACTTTAAGGAACTCGAAATCAGCAGGGAGATAAAGAAACTGAAAGTGGGTGAACACCGTAGTACCGTTACCGAGAAAGGCACTCACATTTACATGGAAATCATAGGGTTAAAGCAGAGTGCCATTAAAACCCAGATAAACAGACTATTCTATGGATTCAATAATCCCAGGCTCACCTCGATAACGGGTGGAGAACAAACATGGTCTTTTGACCCCGCTCCCCACATAGTTCATGTTGAGGACGAAGAGGTACTCGATAAGTCTTTGCGTATAGACTGTGGTGACGCAATGTTACAAATCGAGATAGTCTCCACCGAAGACAGAGGTGTAATCGTTAACTGCCACGAGTGTTCCAATAAGATTTATGAGGACACCCTTATTCTTACCAATGACGAAATCCGTGATATGCAACATATCTACGGCTTGGGAAGAGGACAGTTCTTCAAGTGGCTTTGGACTCTTTACGCCGACAACAAATGGTACTACGATACGAATGAGTCCGCTTCTATGGTAGAGAACTACATAAAGACTTATAGGAGTTTGCGTGTATTGTAGTTGACTTTTGTACTGATTTTTGGTACTATAATAGTAGCCATTGATATTCTCCATGTCATATCTGAAAAGCGTCAGGAATACCCCCTCTTGACGCTTTTTAATTTGTGTCGTATTATTTATTTCAGTAAAAACAACTTATGAGGAGGAACTCTTATGGACGCAAACACTGTTGTATCACTTATCGGCTCACTCGGTTTCCCTATTGTTGCCTGCATAGGAATGGCTTATTTCTTTGCAAAGACAAATGAGAACTACCGTAACGACATTAAGGAAAGCAACCAGCTCCACAAGCAGGAGATGGATGCCATGACAGAAGCAATAAACAACAATACGCTGGTTCTTAATCGGCTTATTGACAGATTAGATAAGTCAGGGGAGGATGACGGCAAATGATAATTGATGTAAGCAAGTGGCAGGGAGAAATCAATTGGAGGCTCGTAGCTACCCAGGTAGAGGGAGCCATTGTAAGAGCCTATAACGGCTTCGAGGAGGATGAGACCTTTGTTAGAAATATTAACGGATGTATTACTTGTGGTATTCCCGTTGGCGTTTATTACTATAGCAAGGCAAAGTCTTCCGCTCAGCTCAAGAAAGAGGTTACCGCTGTCCACAAGATTATCAGTAAGTATCAGGACGTTATTTCGCTGGGTGTATTTATCGACCTTGAGGAAAAGGGTACTGAGGATGCAGCAAAGTCGAATGCTACGGAATTTATCTCGCTTATGACCGAGAAAGGCTACAAGAAAGTAGGTGTCTATGCTAACGAGAGTTGGTATAAGACCTATCTCAAGGGAGTAGATATTCCCTATAAGTGGGTAGCGAAGTGGACTGCAAAGAAGACCCTTCCTAGCATTGATAGTTTGTATCTCCACCAGTATACTTCCAAAGGCAGAGTCAAAGGTATTAACGGTGATGTGGATATATCTAACTTTGTTACCGAGGTTAAGCCCGTAACAAAGCCCGTTGCCGTAGTCAAGGAAGACACAAACCTAAAGATAGCAAAAGAGGTTATCAAGGGTTTGTGGGGTAACGGAGCCGAGAGAAAGAACAGGCTCACCGCAGCAGGCTATAATTACCGCAAGGTACAGGCACTTGTAAACACATTAGTAAGAAAATGAAAGGAGCCATTATGAGCAAAGTAAGAAATCTTAATCCCTATGATATGGAGGCACGTATCCACGACCTTGAAGAGAACGGTGGTGGCGGTGGTGGCACTACTGACGGAGCAAAGCGTAGTGACATAGCTACTGATTTCAGTGCCGAGACCAGCTATACGGCAGGTAACTTTGTTTACTACGAGGGCAAGCTGTATATCTTCAACGTAGACCACGCAGCAGGCGAGTGGGATGCTACCGATGTATCCCCTGCAAACGTAACTGATGAGGTTACGAGCAACAAAGCAGCTATCGACGCTCTTGACACAGAGGTAGACACCCTGTCAGCGAGAGTTGATAAACACGCTTATGATGGTCAGTATGTAGAGTTCGAAAGTTATACTGATGTCAGCAACCCTTATATAGCCCCTGCTGATGGCTATGCCAGAGTTGCTGATGGGTCTCTTCGAATGGGTACAGCAACCCACAATGTTGCGTTAGTAGGAGGAACTGGTGACACAACGGGCACTGTGTTTGTTAGAAAGGGGACTCCATTATATGTAACTACGGGTACTGTACACGCATATTTCATACCTCTGACGTAAGCTGAGCTTTCATCCATACACCTCTCTCCAAAATTAGGGCTTGACATTTGTTAAGCCCTAATTTAATATTATCTCAGGATTTGAAAACCACTCACAAGAAAGGAGACAAGTTATGACTCTTAATAACAACCAGGTCGAGGAACTCTTAAACGACGCATTCCCCCAGTCAACAGGCGAGGGTGAAATCGACAAGCTCACTTTGCAGGGCTTTATCGACAAGGGTAATGACCCCGACGTTATCGGTTCTGTCGAACAGTTCAACAAGAAACTCTTGAACGTAATTATCAAGAGATGGTATGAGGACAGTTCTTACCGTTCCACATACAAAGACCCCTTCTTCCAGGATGCAGAGCGTTTCGGTGCTTTGACTGAAATGGTATCTATCGACATTCCCGAGGCACAGCCTTCACTCGCATGGCAGAACTTCGGAGCAGGAGACGGTCAGGTATCAGAGGTTGGTACTTACAAAGTTTATCTTCCTCAGATTACCACAAAGGTCTATGGTAAGAGTGATTCGTGGCAGGTTTGTGTGACTATCACTGGCGAGCAGTGGGATTCCGCTTTCCATAGTGCTACCGAGCTTGCTACATATATATCTCGTATCCATATGCAGGTTGATAACGGTATTATCTGCCACCTCAAGAATATGCAGAGAGCAAATGTTAACTCTTTCATGGCTGAAAAGATTAACTACGCAGGTAAGCAGAGCGCAGTTGGTCTCCATGTAGTTGACCTTGTAAAGGCATATGTTGAGGAAATGGGCGACCCTACCGCAGCATTCACCGTTGAGGATTACATGAGTACTTCCGCAGCACTCGTTCATGGTTCCGAGAAAATCGGTTACTACAAGGATTTGTTTGCTGAAATGTCCACTATCTTCAATGTTGAGGGCAAAGACAGATTCACTCCCGACGACCGTATCGTTTTGGAAATGCTTTCAGCTTTCGAGCGCAGATTTACCTCTGTAGCAGCTTCCAACACATACCACGACGAACTTATTGCAATGCCTAACTACCTCAAGGTTCCTTTCTGGCAGGCACTCGGAACAGGTGACTTTGACACCGTATCTTCTATCGATGTTGAAATCGCTGACTCCGATGAGCAGACAGGCAAGAAAGAGGTTAAGCAGGGTGGTATCGTTGCTTTCCTTGCAGACTCTTGGGCGCTTGCTCACACTACGGTAAAGCGTAGACAGGCAGTCAAGGTGTTCGAGCCTGAAGACCTCACGAACCACTACAGCCAGTTTGTTGACAGATATTTCAACAACCTTGGCATGAACGCAGTAGTATTCGTTCTCAACGACTACACACCTGCGTAAGCAGTAAAGCCACTATGGGGCTGGGATAATTCCCCAGCCCTATTTTTATAAGGAGGAATAAATATGTACTTTTCGGCAATGAAAGAAAAGCAGCAGAAAGCATATAGAATACAGTCATATGACGAAATGCTCCTGAATACGGTTTCGTCTATGTTTGTTTATGACTTCGGGGTAGAGACAGACGAGAACGGGAAGAAGAATATGAATGACCCCATGGCAAAGCTCGAATACTTTTCTCCCCTTATTGATATTTACCGTATCCTTGAGGGAGCAAGTGCTATAGCAAAGAATATCTCCACAGAAAAGGAGATAGGCACAAAGTATGCTGATGACGAGTATACTATTTGCCATGTAAGCTTCGGTGGCGACCCCTATCCTAACGGAATGGGTAGCATAGCTATTTGTGCTACTGATAACGGCGTAGTTAAGGAGTACGAGGACTGGTATAACAACCCCGATGTGGTTGTCTTCTTTTGCAACCGCCTGGGCGCCCCTGATATGAATATCGGTCGCTTTTCAGATATGTTCGCAGAGCTTGAGGTATCAATGAAATGTAACATTATCTTTAGCCGTATGTATCCTATCCCTATCGCAAAGGACAGAAAAATACAGACTGCTATCGAGACTGCTATCACCAATATGCTTACGGGTAAGATAGCCACCATTCTTGATGAGAACAAACTCCGTGCGCAGATTCAGGAGGCAACAAAGACAGCTATCGAGACTGTTCAGCTCACCGATGAGGAGAAGAGCAAATACATTCAGTACCTTGCAAAGATGAGGGATGACCTTTTGAGGTGGTTTTATTCCTACTACGGAATGAACTCACAGGGTTCTTCCAAGCTCGCCCAGCAGACCGTCGATGAGGTTAATCAGGACAGTTCCGCAAGCATGATTATCCCTCACGATATGCTCCGTGAAGCAGTAAAAGGCTGCGATATGGCTAACACAAAGTTCGGTTGGGAGATAAAGGTATCTTTCAGCGAATGTTGGATGAGCAGGCTTGCTAACTTTGATGATGAGTTCAAGACCACGGACGAGGAGCTTGGCGATGATGCAGCTTTGCCAGGTGAGGAGCCTAAAGACGGAGACGGTGACGGTTTGATTAACGAAGACGGAGGTAACGGCGATGAGACTGAATAAGTATAACACAGAAGCTATCATTAGGAATTTGCGCACTTTCAGCTACACCACAAAAGAGGGAGACGAGACAGTTACAAAGAATGTTACTTTGTTCTCCGACGCTCAGGCACCCCTTGTTAACCGTTTCTTCCTTCAGTATAAAGGCACTCTCAAGGCAGACGACATTATGGAAGACTACAAGAAAGGGGATGTAAGTGCTTCTGATGTGGCGTCTATGATTTTGCTTATGACAAAGAGTCAGCTCGTTAACCTTTGGAGGATATGGGAAGCTGACTATAATCCTTTGTGGAATGTAGACGGTTATGAAAAGAAAGAAATAAAGACGGAGTTCGGTAAGGTAGTTGACCACGAGAAAGACAGCTCGATTACCGATGAACAGCTTACTGACGGTAAGAGTAATGTTACCCACGGGCATACCCTTACTGATAATCAGACGGCTGACGGCAAACAGAACACCACTCACGGTTTGCAGACCACGATTACCGAGCCTACCACAACCGATACAACGGCTGCTTTCGATAGCGGAGCTAACTTTGAGAACAGGTCGCAGTCTTCCGCTACTACCCACACAAACACGGATAGCGGTACTACCAATGTTGCTTTGTCAATGGGTACTGTTATGCACACAGAGGGTGGTACTACCAACACCGCTTTGTCTATGGGTAAGATTAAACATAGTAGTGACGGCAAGGACACCGACAAAGAGAGTGGTGACGAGACGACTACAGAGACATACACCCGTTCGGGAAACATTGGCGTAACCATGAGTACCCAGTTGCTCCGTGACGGCGACAACTTTTGGAGTCAGTTCTCGTTCTTCGAGAAATACTTTGAACTCATTGCGGAACCCCTTACGATTCCCATTTATGACGATGAGGAGGACTAACTATGCAGATAGAACTTTACAGAAACACAACGCCACTTAATTATGTTAATCAGAGGAACCTCACGGCAGTGGCTACTCTTGTGGGTCACCTTAAAGACGCCTGCAATGTTACTGACCCCGACATAGAGGTGGTTTACAACGCTGCTTATGTGACTGCAAACTATGCCTATATCCCCTCGTTCGGCAGGTACTATTACTTTCGTAAGGCACCAACTATAATCGAACACCACATGATTTTGCATTTGCATACAGACAGTCTTTACAATTACCGCAACGCCATAAACAACAGTCAGTGTATCGCCGAGAGGTCTTCCTCAAGGTTTGACCCTATGATACCTGACTCTGCGGTTAAGGAAGAGAGTGGCTATCAGTATTACTCAATGGCATTTGGTGAGACCTTTGCACAGGGTGATGTTGAGCATTACCTTTTAACAGTAGCAGGAGCGTAAAGGAGGTTAATTATGTACGAACATGAACCTTATGAAGAGTCGGTGATGGGGCAGTATGGTACTGCCAAATCAAAGATAATAATAAAGAGTCCTGGTTGGAGTGGGGATATTATAAGAACCAATGCCCGGAGCGATAGTGACCGAAAGTTTCAGTTTGACATAACGGGTTCTATGAATAACTGGAATGGCTCGGTACACTACGAGGTAGAGGGTCATGGTGGTTATGTCAACTACAGGAACGAGGATATTATTATCGGTATATCCCTTGAACACATGGGAGCGCTTGAACCCTCGGCTGACTATATCATAAACCAGTTGAGAGGTTATGTACTTAATGGTAATATTCCACAGATAGTTCCTGCCTTTGGTGGCGTGGTTGGTGCCGAGTCTCTTTCAGTGGATGACGGTTATCTCTTTGTTGAGGAATACACAGTAACCACTCCTTCGCAGGAAACAACACAGACAAACGTAGGTTACAGACATTGTAACTTCCCTGCTTACGAGACCAGCCCCTTTTATACTGAACTCAACCCTAACTGGTCTCCTAACAGAACAAACAACTCCGAGGGTACTCTTGAAACAGACCTGCCTATCTTCGAGACAGACGCAGACCTGCTTGCATGGATAAATGACCCTGAGAACCCCGAGACCATTGCGAAGATGCTTAATCCCCCTGGGGATGCCGAAGCTGAAGCCGAGAAAGAGTATGAAGCAGCACAGAGGTACTACTACCTTCGTAACAAGTTCAGAGCAATATCGAACGGCTCCGAATACAATGTTACTATTAACAACTTCAACATAAAGCCGTACGGTAAGGGCAGGATTTGTTTGTATAAGACAAAACACGAGTCACTCGGTGGTGGCAAGTGGTATTCCTACTACCTTAAAGGTGCTGACTCTTATGACTATGAGTTTAAGTCCGCTCCTTGGAACTCCTTCAGATGGAGTGACGATGACCAGGATGTTACGGAGTCGTATATTACCCACAGGGTAAACAGTATCGGTTATGTGAAGAAGAGCGCCACTTATTCAAAAGCCGATGTAGAGTTTATCGTTGAGTATGCTGACACAAATATCCCTATCTTCGGTAGTGAGGACTTGGCTGACCAGTTCATTGATGAAGAGATTGATATTGACCAGGCAGAGAACTACGACGAGATACTTCAGGAAGAGCAGAAGCACATTCTTCCACCTTGGGGTGAGGAAGATACGGACGCCGATAACGGTACAAATATTCAGGACTACAGTATTGGAGCAAGAATGTTTTGGCTTAATGGGCAGGAGCTTGAGGGGTTCTTTGCAGCGGTTTATGACCCTGCTAACCTTAATGACATTCTCGACAATAATGGTTTGTTTGGTCAGAACCAGATAAACTGTATTCAGAGCATTATGAGTCTGCCTGTTCCGCCCACTAACTTTGCTACAAGTGGTGGTCACGAGAACATAAAGCTCGGTGGTTGGGATAGCGATGTAGGTGGCTTTGTTATAAAGAGAAATAACAAACTGTGGGATGTAGGCTCGACTTACATAACTCCCGTCTTCAATGACTTCAGGGATATGGAGCCGTATCAGCAGTTGTTCATTTCACTGCCTTTCTGTGGTCTCCATGCCTTGAGTTTAAGTAAGTATCTCGGGCATACGCTTTCCGTCAAGTACGCCTGCGACCTGACTTCTGGGTCGTGTACCGCCCATATCTACAGTGACGGGGTAGAGTACGATGCGTTCGACGGCAATATGGCGTCCTTCAGACCGATAACGGCACTCGACCAGCAGTCACAAATCTCGGCTATGTTGCAGTCGGTAACAAAGCTCATTGAGCCTACTATTGACTTAGTAGCAGGCGGTGGGGATGTAGTCGGTGGTGCGCTTTCGGGAAATGTAGGAACTGCTATAAGTGGTGGTTTACAGGGAGCCGTAGCTCTTCCTAAAATGGCTTTCAGTGCCGTAGAAGCAAAGAACGCTTTTACGCAGAAACCCACCACATTCAAGGGTGGATTCCTTGGGGCATTAGGTTTGTTCGGCAACAGGCGTTGTCACTTGATTGTGGCACAAAGGAATACCGTTCGGGCAACCAATGAGCTTGAGACTATCGGCTATCCGAGTGGATATGGTGGATTTGTAGCTTCCTTCTCAGGATACTTACAGTGTTCTTCATTCAAAATGGCAGAGGGATTTACGGGAACTGCGGAAGAAGCAGCGGAGATAATCGCTATGATGGCAGAGGGAGTTTATCTGTAAATGAAAGAGGAGCTGATTAGGCTCCTCTTTTAATTCTGTCTTATTTTAGGTGGGGGGCTTCGCCCCCCTCCACCCCTCCACCAAGTACCGAAACCATATCGTAACAGTTCTCCATAAGTCCTTCAATAGTGTCTCGGTCTGCTGAACTCATTTCTATGCAGGCGAGTATGTCTTCTGCTACAATGTGGTATTCGGCTGGGTCTAAATTAGGTTTACCTAATAGAACCGTAGCTCCCAGAGCTATACACTCGTCTATGAGGTCTTGGTTGCTCATCCTTTCGGGGTCTCTAAAGAACCCTGCTTCACGCATCCTCTTGCTTGTTCTTAATGGTCTGTCCAAATCGTTCTTCATTTGCTATCATCCTTTCTATCGGCTCTCCTAGGCTCTACAAAGCCCCTTGTTATCTTCAAGTACTCACAGTACCGCTTCTTCTCGAAACGGGTTAATTTGCGTCCGCTAGGCGTCTTCTGTGACGCCATACGCCTGCGTTCTGCTCTGTTAATCATGCCAGTTTTCTTCATCATAAACCTCCGCTACATAGTATTCATCCCCACAAAATCCTGCTATATCGGTGACAGTCTTACCGTCTCTCTGATACTTTCTTGTAAGACGATAAGTGAACGACGGGTTATGCCTACCTATGGGCATAATGAGAACCCTCACTACATCGTCCATATAGTAGTCTTTCTCGCTCTTCTTGTGAACTATCCTTACTTTCATGTTACATATCCTCCTCTTCTCTTGCTACGGACTTTAAGTTGTAGTCCTTGTCTAATGTTACGCTCTCGCCCGTAATGAAATCGAGAGACCAGCTTTGGTCTTTCTCTCTCCACAACGAACGGACGCCCTCTATGCGCTTGGTCATATCGAAATATGCGCCCAGCCCATTGCGATACTCAAATGTCATTACCATGTTGTTCTCCTCCTTTCTGAAACCATCATATCAAATCAGGAGTAGGAAGA